>Ga0116171_10005562_pt1 | contig 11049 bp, 8 predicted proteins | sample AD_JPNHW2_MetaG_FD_89798 | JGI IMG/M metagenome (GOLD analysis project Ga0116171, IMG submission 89798) | Active sludge microbial communities of municipal wastewater-treating anaerobic digesters from Japan - AD_JPNHW2_MetaG | ecosystem: Engineered > Bioreactor > Anaerobic > Digestate | place...
GGCCTTGAATTCCTTGCCGTGCTTCTTGTTCATATTATCTGATTCTCCTTCTGTTATATTTTAAGGAGATATCCACTTTTTCAACTCAAAATCTTTGTCTTATTTTTGGGGCTCATTATAGTGTTCATTCCCTGGAATCCCGGAAACTCTTTAAAGATATGTATAATACAAGGAATAATAAATATAAAAAAACTGCAGCTTGTTTTTTTCAAAAGAGTGATGGCAGGTTATTGAATTTTCATAGAAAAGCATGTATATTTACTGGAGCAGGCTGCGTGCAGAAATATTTTCAGCCGGACTGCCGTTAAATGGATTTTCAATTACGTTATCAAAATATTGAAAACGGACGCAAATTTATGGACTTAGCGGAGTGAAGGACACAAGGAGACCCGGATGCCCAGAAAAAATAATCAGTCGCCAATAACAGGCAGCGATACGGCACTTAATGTACCATATCGTGTTTTCTTCGAGTATGCAAAGTTTCCCATGATGCTCATAGATGAAGATACAACAATTGTATTGTGCAACAGGGCATTTGAACAGCTGATAGGTTACTCCAAAAAAGAGATCGAAGGCGTCATGAGCTGGACCAGCATGATCTCCGGTATTGAACAGCTTGAAAAGATGAAAGAATATCACCACACACGGAGGATTGATCCATCGTCGGCACCTGAAGAATACCAGTTCCAGATGACAGACCGCAAGGGTGACTCCAAGGATATAGTAATCAGCATTACAATGGTCCCTGATACCCGGCTCAGCCTGGCTTTCCTCCAGGACATAACAGAGAAAAACCGCACAGAGATATGGTACAAGGCTGTTTTTGAAAACACCGGCCTCCCGTCAATTATTATAGCACCTGACACAAAAATACTCAAGGCCAACTCTGAATTCTGCATACTATCGGGATACACCAAGGATGAGATTGAAAACAGGATGAGCTGGACTATCTTCATCTACCCCGATGACGTTGAGAGAATGAAAGATTATCACCTGCACAGAAGGGACGATGAAAGACAAGCGCCGCGCAAATACGAGTTCAGGTTTGTACGAAAAGACGGGACATTACGCAATATAGCCAACAGCGTAACCATGATACCAGGCTCAACGTACAGCATAGCATCACTGATGGATATAACAGATTTACGCGAAGCTGAGACTGAAAGAAAAAAACTTGAAGACCAGCTTCACCAGGCGCGGAAACTTGAATCGATAGGTCAACTCGCTGGCGGGATTGCACACGACTTTAACAATATGCTCGCGGCAATTCTCGGTTATTCCCAGATTATACAGCTAAAACTTTCTGAGTTTCATGAAGAGTTTGACAAGAGCAACAGTGACATCTCTGGCAACTCTGAAAAACTCTTCAGCAGCCTTAAAAACAGCAGCGCGCAATGCGACAAATCATTTGTTGAAAACAACGTCATACCGGTAATCAAGGACTTTATCGGTACTGCTGAAGAGTATTCGCACCAGATGAAGTCAATTGATGGAATGATTGACGAGGTGATTAAGGCTGCCAGTCATGCGGCAGGACTTACACGCCAGCTGCTGGCATTCGCGCGAAAGCAGACACTTGAAGTGCAGACCCTTAACCTTAACAAGGTAATAACCGATTTTGAAAAAATACTGCGCAGGACAATACGCGAGAATGTTGTTATAAGCACATCCCTTCACCCGCTGCTTAACTTTATAGAGGCGGACATCGGGCAGGTGGAACAGATAATACTGAACCTTGCACTGAATGCCCGTGACGCGATGCCCGATGGCGGGACGCTTTTAATCAAAACCGGCAACTGCATGCTCGACAGGGCGTATGCCGAAACACACGAGGGTGTTGTTCCGGGCAAATACGTAAAACTGGAGATCAGCGACACCGGAACAGGAATGGACAACGTCACACAGAGCAAGGTGTTCGAACCTTTCTTCACCACGAAGGAACCGGGAAAGGGGACAGGTCTGGGGCTTGCCACGGTATACGGCATAGTGCGCCAGCACATGGGGCATATATGGCTGTACAGCGAGCCCGGCAAGGGGACGACCTTTAACATATACTTCCCGCAGGCAGCAAAGCAGCCTGAAAAAAGGAAGTCCAGCGAGAGGAAAAGCTCAACAGCAGGCGCAGATACCATAATGGTGGTTGAAGACCAGGAACAGGTCCGCAAAATGATATGCCTGATGCTTAAACAGCAGGGGTATTTTGTACTTGAAGCTGAAAACGGGCAGAAGGGTATCGAGACCGCGATGTCGCACAACGGCAATATTGACCTGCTTATAACAGATGTTGTAATGCCGGGACTTAACGGCAAGGAGCTTTACAATGAGCTTATAAAGTCAAGGCCCGGCCTCAAGGTGCTGTTTATTTCAGGATACCCGCGCGAGATCATCAGCTACCACGGAATACTCGAAGAGGGTCTTAACTTTCTGCAGAAGCCGGTCCCCCTGGACCTGCTGACAAAAAAAATAAGGGAGATCATCGAAAACGGTAAACCGCAAGGCTAGGTGTAGGTAAAGGCCTTTGCCTGTACCTAATACTTTCTCAGCTCTTCCTTCTCAATATTAACCCATACTCCGGGGTTTACCTCTTTTACCAGGAGCACGGACTTACCGTCAATCAGTACTGTCTTGACCTTGTCCTGCAGTATAACAACCCCTTCACCTGGAATCCTTGCACCGTCAACAGACCTCACCTCATTGATGTCAAATTTACTGCAGAGCATATCAACCTGCATATTCCTCTGCGACTCATCAATTTTAATCCAGCCCTTGAACCTGCCGTTATTGCCGGAAATCCTCAGCCCCACGCCCGCAAGCGCGCCGATTATGCCGCCGCCTGTACCTCCATGTTCGGACAGGTGTACATTCATCCTTTCAGCAAGGCTCACCGCGTCCCGTTTGCAGAGAACTTTTTTTGTAGCATCAAGACCGAACCTGATCAGCTCCTCCCTGTTTTTTATGCGGTCAGCCACAGCCACGCAGAGTCCCGGGTCTGAACCTTCAGCGCTGTTTTTTACCAGCAGATCCTGGGAGTACCTGGTAATTTCATCAAGCGTCTGCGGATTGATGCGGGCCCTGAAACACATGGCGCTGTTATGTGAAGTGTATGGAATTTCGTCGCACACATAAAGCTGGTGCCTGGTTATCCTTTCGGTTTTTGCGCCGTACAATTCTTCAAGGTCATGCCTGAGTATCTCGGCAAGATGGCCTGTGCCGGGACTTTCAAGGTTGTCAGTGTCGTCAATGCAAACCAGTATTTCCATTACCTGCCCCCCTCTTTTTTTGATTTTCTCATTCCGCTGCCGTAGAGAATTTCCTTAAGCATTTTGTCTGACATTTTATCAGACACTATATTCAATATTTTATCAATGGATAAAGGGTCAATAAAAAAATAAGGAATTCATGTCAATGGTGTCGCACCTGGGAAACTATGACTTCAGCAGGTCAGGCAGGATAATCTATTCAACAAAGGATTAAGCGGGAATCTTCTGAATGGTTTCAGGTCCTCTCCGTATTCACTTCGGGATGGCATCGGAACCACTCCGTATATGCTTCGGGAAGGCTTCGGGTCCTCTCCGTATATGCTTCATGATCGCTTAAACCCGGATAATGAAATCCCCTGCATAAAGGGACCGGTAATCAGAGGTATGCATAATAATGCAGGGACAGCCCCGGTCTTTAGAACCAGGGTGCTATTGTAAACTCACCGCCGTTTTTAACCGTACTTAGATTGGTTTTCATGAAAAGGTTAAAACCGGTCATCGCCTGTCCGCGCGCCTCTTTATTCCACCTCTTCTTGAAATGATCGGGGAGGTTATCCCATAGGTAGAGACATTCGCTGAAACCTGTATTATTGGTCATGGCTTTCTCCTGTGCAATTCCCTGGTTTAAAAGACTGAGGTATGCATTTTTAATATTATCGGATAGTTTTCGTTTCCTTGGAGAAAAAAAAGGAGGCGGGTTTATGATTCTCCCGGGGGCGGCTGTCGGATAAAAACAGGTGAGCCGGTACTTAAATCTCCCAGACCGGCAGTGCAGTCACACCCCTTGACAACGGAACAATATCCTGCCGCAAACAGAGAACAGCCCCCTCTCCAATATCTTTTTTCAGCAGCCTCAGCACATCAAAATTTTTAATATCGGTCATACCCGGCGTTGCTGTTTTTTTTACCTCCATGGGATAAAGCCTGCCATTGGCCTCGATTACAAAATCGATCTCCTTCTGATCGTTGTCGCGGTAAAAGTATATATTTACCTCCCTGCCGTTGTGCCAGTAGCTCTTCAGAATTTCAGCAAATACAAATGTTTCAAGTATTGCTCCGCTAAGTGCGCCGGATTCAAGTGTTTTCGGGCTGTCCCAGCCGGTAAGATAGGCACACAGTCCTGTATCAAGGAAATAAAGTTTTGAGGTTTTGATTATTCTTTTAGTTATATTATTATAATATGGTTCAAGCAGCTTTACAAGGCCAGAACGTTCAAGAATTGAAAGCCAGGATTTTGCTGTTTTCGCGTCAATATTCACATCTCTTGCCATGTCGGCATAGTTCAGCAGCTGCCCTGTCCTTGCTGCTGCGGCGCGAATGAAATTATAAAAGGCAATATCATTGCTTATCAGGTATGAATCTTTAACGTCCCGTTCAATATATGTTTTAATGTATGAGCTGTAAAACAGCTCACGGTTTTTATTATTATTCATAAACTGGCCGGGAAACGACCCGTTGAAAATAATTTTATATACATCTGCCGCGACCAGGGGATCCCGCGGATTGTTCCTCGAGCTTCTTGTTCGTTCAGGAGACGGCAGAAATGGAACGCTTTTACCTGCCATGCCGGTCATTTCAGCATATGACAGGCCAAGCAGATCTATTATGGCCACACGTCCCGCCATTGTCTCCCGTATACCCTTCATTAAATGAAATTTCTGAGAGCCTGTCAGCCAGAAATCTCCCGGCTTTTTATGCCTGTCAACATACATCTTGATATATGGAAAGAGCCCGGGGGCATACTGTACCTCGTCTATGATAACCGGCGGTGTATGTGTCTGCAGAAAGAGCGCTGGATCATTCAGGGCAAGGTTTCTCTGCTCAAGATCGTCAAGGGATACATACCTTCTATTTTTACCGGACATTGCCTCAAGCAATGTAGTTTTACCAACCTGCCTGGGACCTGTTAATAATAAAACGGGAAAGTTTTCTGAAGCATTTTTAATTGTCCGTGATAATGTCCTTGGCAGCATGGCAGTTTTCACCTTCGTGTAATCGGGAATATAATTCCATATTACACGAAGGTGGCGCAGATTGCAAGTTTTTTATCAGTAAGCCGGGAAGCCGGATTATTCCTTACTACCTCACCGTGCCACCCGCAGCAAAGTAGATGATGACGGCAACAAACTGTATCGGCGAAGTGACAATATCCAGTATCACAGGGGATACGTACCCGGCCTTCACAGCCGCAGTCTTCAAACGGCTCCGTTTATCCCACTGAACGTCGATTGTGGAGTATGGCTGCTGCAGGTAGTACCCGCTGTCGAACAGCGGGGTAGCGCCGGTGTACAGCCTCCATAACTGTTATATAAACTTTCTTCATGCAGATTACCCCGTTCCGGAATCCCGGTTTCAGTTTAAACCAGCCTGTTAACAGGTCCTCATTGAATACCCGCATTTTGTTTCTGCACAGGCTTCTCGATCATCTGGCCAAAGACAAAATCAAACTGCAGGTCGTTGAGTGGTATGCTAAGTATTAAAAGCTTAACCTTGAGGCTGACCGGCATGTGAACCTTACCCCTGATGGTCTGCCCGGGCAGTACCGTTGTCTTCCTCAGAGTCTCCTTTTCAAAGTACACTGTCTGGTCATTCAGTTTCTGCATGCGCATCATGTGCTCATTTTCACGTCTTACGCTGTCGCGCTCCGCATCCTCCTGCATTTTTTCGTATTCCCTGCGCTCCTTGTCGCTGTCAGCCGCAATGCTACCTGCTGTGCCAATGCAGCACCCGGCGTCATTCGCTGCCTGGTCCGATTCGTACGATGACTTCTCATTAACTTTTTGAGTCTCAACACCCTTGATCATCAGCTCAGGGTCAGTTGCAGGTATCACAACATCGGGTTTACGCACAGCCAGAGCATCTCCCGCAGTCTGTGTGCCGGTGTCAGTTGCAGGAAGCTCAAAGTAACCGTTGCAGAAAACCTTTGCAGGATCAAAGAGCATATTAGTTTTCCCGTTGTTCGTAATTGTAACATCATAAACCATATCTGTTTCACTTATCTTTTCAAAGGCCACTGTAACCTTGACTTTTTTAACTGTCTTCTGGGAAATCTCCCTCCCCTCCTGCCATATACCAGTACCCATTGCCGGTGTAATTCTGATATTGTTGTATACCGACGGTCCGCATGAAACCAGCATGTTAAAAGATAAAAATAGAATTAATGGCTTTATAAATTTCATTCAATATTTCCCCTCATTGTTGATGATTTTTTATCCTGAGTTGAGCATCAGCCTCAACGCAGATTTTCCGGAATACTTATACATACACATACTCTGCGGTCAACTCTATTTAAGAACATGCCGCTGCTGCAGTGTACAACATTTTTCATGATAACGGATTTTATACCTGTCCAAATGTTTTGAACTATAAATTACTCTTTAATTAAAGATCGGATTGACAAAACACTACTGTTCCGCCTAAATAAGGTGTCATACCCGACTTGTTTTAAAACCGATTATCGAGCGAGGCTAATTATGAAATGGACAAAACGCATCATCATCGTATTAGCAGTTATATTTCTTTCGATTGCCGCATTCTCTTTTATCTTTCCTGAAAAACTGTACATGATGACAATAAAAGGCGACAGGGCCGGGCTCGTTATTAAGGAGGTCCAGGCCGGTGATCACAAAATTACCTACCTCGAAGGTGGTGAAGGTGCTGAAACGCTTGTGCTTATCCACGGCTTCAGTGCTGACAAGGACAACTGGCCCCGTATGGCAGGTTATATGCCGGGCTATCAATTTGTTATCCCCGATCTGCCCGGTTTCGGTGATTCGACAAAATCGGAAAAATCAGAATATAACGTAACTGCCCAGGTTGAACGCCTGGACGCCTTCTTTACTGCAATAGGGCTGAAAAAATTCTACATTGCTGGTAATTCCATGGGTGGTAACATCTCGGGAATATACGCTGCAAAGTATCCGCAGAAAATAAAAGGGCTTATACTGCTGGACAATTCAGGTATGAAGTTTCCCGTAGAAAGCCCGGTCCGTCAAGCCATAGCCCGCGGCATCAATCCTTTGCTTGTGAGCGGCAGAAATGACTATGACCGTTTCCTTGGCGTTGTATTCGTAAAGCCTCCGTTTATTCCGCTGCCGGTAAAATGGTTTCTTGCGGATAAGGCCATTGCCAGCAGGGAATTCAACAGCAAGGTTTTCCGGGAGATTAATACAATGCCGGCGTTAATTGAGGACAATTTCGATAAATTAACCATGCCCGTACTGATCATATGGGGCGACAAAGACATGGTGCTCGATGTGTCGGGAGTGACTGTTCTTGAAAAGGGAATAAAGAATCATACAACGCATATACTTAAAGACTGCGGCCATGTACCTATGATTGAACGCCCGGAAGAGACTGCAGGTTACATAAAAGCATTTATTGAAGCAAACAGGTGACGGGATGAACGTTCACCGGCAGGCAGCATGCCTGCCGGGGTGGAGACTATTCGATAACTTTTTCAGCCTCTTCACTGAGCTTTTTTCTCATGCCTATGACGCGGTTGCGTCCGCTCTCCTTGGCCCGGTACAACGCCGCATCAGCCCTGTTAATAAAGGCCTCCCCTGTGTCCCGGGGATGAAACGAGGTAACGCCGAAACTGCAGGTCACCTTCTTAACGTCCGGGAACTCGTGCTCCATGATAGCCTTCCTGATCTTCTCAGCGGCACGCGCCGCATTTTCCAGGCTGGTGGACTCAAGCAGTACCAGGAACTCCTCGCCCCCCCAGCGCGCAAAAATATCAGAATGACGTATTGCAGCAGAAACCAGCAAAGACAGGCCTTTCAGCACCTCGTCGCCTGTATTGTGTCCGTAGTTGTCATTGATCTTTTTAAAATGGTCTATATCAAAAAATACAATACTTAAATCAAGGTTAAGGTGCAGCGCTGTCTTCATGCCGCGTTCAAGAAGTTCAAGGAACCTGCGGCGGTTATAAATTTTTGTGAGCGGGTCGTAATTCGCCCGGTTCTCGAATTCCTTTGACCTCTCCTCGAGAGCCGTAACATCGGAAAATTCCACAACATATATATCTGTATCTATTGAAAGGGGGCTGAATTTCACAGAAAAATACCTGTTGGTTTCTGATCCCTCCTGCCTGAACGCGATGAGCCTGTACTGCCCGGCGCCTGTTGCAGCGCTTATATTTGCTAGCCAGAATGAATTCGCATCTTCAGGTTTAAGGTAACCATCCATCTCGACGGTCATTTCGGCAATACGCCCGAAATTTTTTTCCATGTCATCGGGTGAATAGAAACCGAAGAACTGGAGAAAACTTATATTCACCTCAAGCACCTTTGTCCTGTCCGCGACTATGAACATGTTATCCTGCGAATCCAGGATAGACTGGAGGTACCTCTTCTGCTCGATTAACTGCTTCTCAGTGTTTTTCATGTCGGTGATATCTTCACCCATGCACTGGTATTCTGAAGTCTCCCCGTCGCTGTCGAAAATTCCCTGCACAGTCCAGAGCTGCCACTTGTGTTCGCCATTTGACAGGGTATTAAGCTCGATCCGTGCAACCGGGTAATCGTGAGTAATCCCCCTGACCTTGCTTTCGAAAAGGGCATGGTTGCTTTGGGGAATAATGTGCAGGATGTTTTCACCGAGGATGCTGAACCTCTGAACGCCGAAATAGCTGCAGAAAAAATCATTGGCAAACGATATCATGTTCTCTTCGGGGAAAAACCGCACAATCAGGATAGGCGAATTCTCAATAAGTCCCCTGTACCTTGCCTCTGAAAGCTCAAGGGCGATCTTTGATCTGTCAGCCTGCTCGATCTCCTCCTGGCGGCTGACGGCATTTGAAACCATGGTCGTCAGGGTCATGGCAAAATCCTGCTCTGCAAGACGGCTCTTCGGTATATAGTCGAATGCACCGGCTTTAATTATATTCACGGCAAGCTGTTCATCGCCCTGGCCTGTGAGCATAATTACAGGAACTGATATACCATTCTGTTTAAAAATATGCATCAGCTCAACGCCTGTTATATCGGACATGTAATAGTCCATGAGAACGCAGTCGATTTTAGATTCTTTTAAAGCATCCAGAACAGAGTCGCGGCTTTCGGCTTCATAAATCCTGAATATTTCTTCACGGTCGAGCATGCGGATAATGGACCTGCGTATAAAACGGTCATCATCAGCTATAAGGAGATTGATTAATTTTGTCATCTTTATAATTCCTGTGCCATACCGGTATAGTATAAACAAGTTTTAAGACATGGTCAAGTCTGCACAAATTAATCCCTCAAAGACCGCACAGAGACCTCCCGTTTACCTGTCAAAAAAAGATGTCATATCGTTAAGACACTTTTCGCGGGCAGTACTCATGAAACAGTGCCCTGACTCAGCGTATTCAACAAGTTCTGCACCCGGGATACGCTCAGCAAGTATATGAGAATTTTCCGGCGATATCAGTATGTCTTCAGTACCAGTTGCCACAAGTACAGGTATTTTAATTTCAGGAAGCCGCTGCCAGGTCCCTGTTTTCATGCTGGCAACAAGCTGTCTCCTTGCGTTATGAGCAGTTATGGGCGCGGACTTGCATCGTTCAACAAAGCCCGCAGCAAAACCGGGATTCCCGGAAATAAACTTTTCAGGAAACATGAGCTTCAATGTCCTGGCGCACACCTCATCGATTCCGCCGCTGCTGTCCGCAAGGATCTTTGACACTTCCCGTGTCGGCATTACAGTCTCCTTCCCTCCGCAGAATGTTCCGCCAAGCACAAGCCTGTTAACCTTCTCCGGGTGGCGCAGCGCCAGGGCCTGGGCGATAATTCCACCCATGGAAAATCCGAAGACATTTGCACGGTCTATGCCCAGCTTCTCCATGAGCAGCGCAGTATCGTCGGCAAACATGTCCAGTGTAAAATCACCTTCCGGCGGAGTGACCGTGCGGCCTGCACCGCGGTTATCAAAGACCAGTACCCGGTATTTCGCGGCAAGGGCGTCTATGAACTCAGGTTCCCACCAGTCCATGTTCCCCGAGAATCCCATGATCATCACAAGAGGGTAGCCTGAACCTTTAAGCTCACAGCATATCTTCAGGTCACCTGCTTCGACAAACTGCATATTGCCCTCCGCATTAACATTAGTTTTTTCCCCGGCATTTCAGATCCGGATCAATTTGAATCCGCATATACACTCCGGGAGAGAAATAATTTATTCAAAAATCTATTGCCCCCTGTCCCCCGCAGGGGCATGTGTTCATTACCTGCTGATCGTATATTTTTCAGTTTCATTAATTCAGCAGGCTTAATAATCCGTAAAAATAACATCTGTTTACTAATACAACAACACAGAAAATAAAAAACGCAAGAACTTTTTAGCATAGCAACTTGCCTGATTGTATTGACAAATTGACAAGGCAGTTCTCCTGATAAAATTATATTATTATATTAGAGGAAGAAACATACGCTCAATGAAATACAAAGGAATAATCTTTGACCTGGACGGGACCCTTCTTGACACGCTGGAGGACCTTGCAGATTCAGTGAACGCTGTCCTGGCCGGACTTGACCTGCCGCAGCACACCCTTGCCGATTACCGGTACCACGTAGGCAAAGGGATGCGCAGCCTTATAACAAACGTCCTCCCCGCCGGGCTCCGTAATGAAAAACTGATCGATGAATGCTATGATAAAATGTTTATCGAATACGGGAAACGCTGGGATGCGAAGACACATCCCTATGAAGGGATACCTGAACTCCTCGATTCATTATCAACGCATAACATACCAATGGCGATCGTTTCAAACAAGGAACAGCATTTCACTCTCCGCGTGGTTGAGAAA
>Ga0116171_10005564_pt1 | contig 11047 bp, 10 predicted proteins | sample AD_JPNHW2_MetaG_FD_89798 | JGI IMG/M metagenome (GOLD analysis project Ga0116171, IMG submission 89798) | Active sludge microbial communities of municipal wastewater-treating anaerobic digesters from Japan - AD_JPNHW2_MetaG | ecosystem: Engineered > Bioreactor > Anaerobic > Digestate | place...
CAACAGCAATGTCAACCGGAAGTTTCCATTCAGTTTCATCAGACTGGAACAGTGAGGGTGATATCACAATTACAGCCGATCCTTCTGATCCTTATAAACTCTATGTATCAGGACTTGAAGAAATGGAGGGTCTGGTTGAGGACCTTGGACCGCTTGTTATGTATATCGATCCGGTAACATATTCAGTAAATGTTCCTAAGAAAGCAATGGTTTCAGATGCATGGGGCTATCATAACCTGGGTTATGAAGGCACCGGAACATTCAATACATGCGACGGAATATATACAATGATGTTCGATATTTCAGTGGTTGAAGGCACCTGGTCAGGAAACGCATTCACTTTTACGAAAAATTGACATAAATTTACATGCTTTAAGTGAGGCTGGCCTTGAGGGTCAGCCTCTTTTTATTGAATAGAAATTAGTATTATTCATTTGTCCGGTAAAGAATTACTGCTATCTTTGCACCCACAATTTTCAAATACAGGTAAATAAAACGCTTAAAAATTAATGGCAGTAAAAATCAGATTAGCTAGGAAAGGCCGCAAGAAACTGGCCTACTACCACATCGTGGTAGCTGATAGCAGGTCGCCACGGGATGGCAGATATATTGAAAAGATCGGAAAATATAATCCGCTCACTAACCCCGCCACTATCGAACTCGATTTCGACAAGGCTCTCGGTTGGCTGCAAAATGGCGCAACGCCCTCTGAAACATGCAGGGCTATCCTGTCTTACAATGGTGTTCTAATTAAAAAACACCTTCTTGAGGGTGTTAAAAAGGGTGCTTTCGACGAGGCTGAAGCAACAAGACGCTTCGAAGAATGGATGAAACAGAATGAAGCAAAAATTGAAAACAAGAAATCAGGTCTCGAGAAATCAAAAGACGATGAGCTTGTAAAGAAACTGGCTGCAGAAAAGAAAATCAATGAGGCCAGGGCAGCAAAACTTGCTAAAAAACAGGCCGAGATGGCAGCAAAAGCCGAAGCTTCTGACAAAACTGAAGCTCCTGCTGAGGAGACCACGGCAGCTGAAGAACCTGCTGCTGAGACAACAGAAGCCCCTGAAGCTGAGGCATCCTCACCTGAACAGGCTCCTGAAGATAAACCTCAGGAGTAATACAGGTCTTACCGATTCAGTGATCGTATGGCTTATAACGCCAATATATTGCTGGGCCGGATCGCAAAAGTACATGGCTTCGAAGGCGCCGTTTCAGTCAGACTGGAAAAGAACTTCATAGAAAACATACCTGATATGGAATCGGTTTTCCTCGAAATTGATGGGAAACCGGTTCCTTTTTTTATTCAAAAATCAGAATACCCGGGAGGTGACCTTCTCCGAATAAAATTCGAAGGATATAATACGGCTGATCAGGTAACCGGATTTACCGGCTGCCTGATCTTCCTTACTGCCGGAGAAGGAACAGAAAACAGTGACAATGTCCGGGCCATTGTAAACTATCACATAATGTTACCCGATGGCACCTCCATCGGAACAGTACGGGAAGTAGTTGAAAATCCTGGTCAATGGCTCCTTATTATCGTAACATCTTCAGGGAAAGAGCTTCTTGTACCTTTTCATGACGACCTGATCCTTTCGGCCGACAAAAAAAAGAAGATAATTGTAATGGATCTTCCCGAAGGATTACTCGAAATAAACTGATCAGGTAAATCACTTCTGCTTAATAAGAGCTCCAAAAATTACAGATCCGTGCATCATTTTACGGTTTGATCCGTCTTTGCATTAAATCAACCAAAAACCAGTCACCATGAAAAAAAGTAAACTTCTTACTTTGACCCTTGTCACACTTTTAATTTTACCGTCAGCTCTTTCTGCACAGAATCAGGGTCGCGAAACCCGTGATGTTAAAGGTTTTACAAAGATCAGCTATGCTATTTCCGGAAACCTTAAGATCAATATTGGTCCCGAATTTAAAGTAGTCCTCGAGGGAGATAAAGGCGACCTGGATGAAGTAATTACCGATGTTTCTGACGGACGTCTGAGGATCAGGCTTGATAACTGGAGATTCCGTTTCAACGAAAAAGTCAACGCTTACGTAACTCTTCCTGTGCTGGAAGGTGTCAGTGTTTCGGGATCAGGGAAGGCTGAGATCCTCGATCCAGTAAGGGATGCCGACGATTTTAGTATGAACGTCAGCGGAAGCGGAGATCTTATTGCCACCGAGATTGTCACTGATGGCCTCGATTGCAGCATTTCAGGTTCCGGTACTCTGGTCATTTCATCGGGAAGCGCTGACAGGGGTGAGATTTCCATCAGCGGATCGGGCAACTGCACTGCCCCCGATTTTGAGATTGACAAGCTTCAGGTAAGAGTTTCAGGCAGCGGAAGCTGTTTATGCAAGGCAGGCGATTCAATAAATGCGAGCATTTCAGGCAGCGGAAATGTTATATATAAAGGTGATCCCAGCGTAGACGCCAGGGTCTCAGGTTCGGGAAGAGTCAGATCCGCAAACTAGACTATTTCCTGAGAATTTTCAGAACGCCATTTTTATCGATGCTGATGACCGGCGAGGGATTATACTTCTGCCGGTCATTCTGTCTGTATTCCACAGTATAGTCAACCTGTTTAATCAATTCACTGTCTATCTCACCGAAGAAAGCAGGTGCAGGAGAACCGCTGAAATTTGCTGAAGTCGACACTAACGGCCTCCGAAACCTGGTTATCAGCTCATTGCAGAAAGGCTCGTTACAGATTCTTATCCCGGCTGAACCATCTTCGCCGCAGATCCCTTCTGCAAGATTCTTGCCTGAAGGATAAATTATTGTGAGTGGTGAGTCAGATACATTAATAAGGTCGAGGGCTGTGGAAGGTATTTCCTTAACCAGCCGGCTCAGCATATCAATACTGTTTACGAGAACGATAAGGCTTTTGTTGCCTGTTCTGCCCTTTATTTTCATTACTTTTTCTACGGCAGCCCTGTTTGTTGCATCACAGCCAAGTCCCCATACCGTGTCGGTGGGATATAAAATTACACCTCCCTGTTTCAGTGTTTTCAGTGAATTCTGAAGGTCCCCCTCAGAGAATATCTGCCCGCTGTTTTTCATTTTTGTGTATCCCTGTTCAGTTTCCTGAGAATGGAATACTTCAGGTAACTCGATCTTGCACCCTGCCAGCATACCAGGTATCCGTAACGGCCGTCGAGGAAACCCAGATGGAGGAAATAATTCAGGAAAAAGCGCCAGACCATGTGGATCACAGGAGTTATCGCAGAAACTCTCCGTCCTGCTTTAAAATAGTCATTGGCTGCAATCCTGGAAAAGTGTTCTATTTTTTCGGTAAATTCCTCTTTCGATGTGAAAGTCCAGTGAAGAAGGTCGCCCCGGAGTCTTTCAATCCTGCTACCGGGATTCATCTGGAAAGTTTCATGTACATTTATCGGCCCCCAGCTGCCTTTTTCCTTATTAAAAAGCCTTAACTGCCTGTCGGGATACCAGGCTGAATGTCTCATCCACCTGCCGCAGAAATTATTTAGCCTGTTGAAAAAATAACCGTCAGCTTTGATGCCTGTTTTTATTTCAAGGATCGATCTTCTCAGATCGTCACTCAGCGCTTCATCGGCATCGAGGGAAAGAACATACTTGTTCGAGGCGAGTGTAAGAGAATAATTTTTCTGGTCCATGAATCCTGTGAACTCATGCTGAAAAAATTTAACGTCATTCTTCTTGCATATTTCAGGAGTAGAATCTGATGAAAATGAATCAACAACTATTATTTCATCAGCAACACCTTTCAGTGATTCCAGACACTTTCCTATGTACAATTCTTCATTGTACGTTATTATAACTGCAGAGATGGAGTGCATTTACAGGATGGTATATTTTATTGTCAGACAAATACTTATAGTCAGAATGTTAAGTTTAGTTTACTAATTCTGTCTTTCAGTTCATTAATGACTTTTATTTCCTCCTTTTCATCAGCTGCTTCAAAGGTAACAGAAAATCTTATAAATTTTCCTGCATCATCCCAGGGTACTGTTGAAATTAATGAATTTGTGATAAGAAATTCTGAAAATTCAGTTGCAGTTTTAAAAATTTGCCCATTCCTGGTGCCCGAGGGCGCCTTGACATAGCAGAAAAATGATCCTCCTGGTTTTTTTGCTTCAAAACCAAGTTCGTTAAGAGCCCTGATGAGGAGATCAAATCTCCTGGAATATTTTTCAACGGTACGATCAGTGATTTCAGTATTCTCCAGCGCCTTTACAGCTGCTTTTTGTATTGCCCGGAACTGACCTGAGTCGGTGTTGTCCTTGACTGTGGCATAAGCTTTTATTGCCCTGGCATTACCACATACAAAACCTATCCTCCAGCCTGTCATGTTGAATGCCTTCGACAAAGAATGTACCTCGATACCGACATCAATAGCGCCTTCAACCGACAGGAAGCTAAGAGGTTTATTTCCGTCATAGGTAAGGGCTGCATAGGGGGCATCATGGATTACGACTATGCCATTCTTTTTCGCAAAGCTAACCACCTCTCTGAAAAAATCAGGTGTTGCAGCAGCGCCTGTAGGGTTGTTTGGATAATTAAGGTAGAGCAGCCTGGCTTTCTTCAGTATATCAGCCGGAACAATGCTGAAGTCAGGAAGAAATGAATTCTTTTCCAGAAGGGGAAGATTAAAGACTTCTCCTCCTATATATTTAGTATAGGTTGCTGCTACCGGATACCCGGGCACTGTTGTTAAGAGATAATCACCCGGATTAATGAAACATAATGGCAGCATTGCCAGGGCGGGCTTCGATCCTATCCCATGAACTATATTTTCTGTGGGACTGATCCCTTTTACGCCGTACACTTTTTCGAGATATGAAGCAGCAGCTTCCTGGAATTCAGGTATTCCGTTATCGGCATACCACCTGTTTTCCGGCTTTCCGGCTTCTTCGCTGAGGGTTTTTACAACTATCCGGTCGGCAGGCCAGTCGGGCTCACCAACTCCCATGTCGATCAACGGTATCCCGGGGTGTGCTCTGCGCGCCTCAGCCTTAGCCCTTTTGATGATCTCAAACTTGTAAATTTCAGTAGATTTCCCAAAATTCTTTCCTCCAAGACGTTCGGAGATCTTATCCTCAAAAAAATCACTCATCTCTTTTTCTGCTCGTTTTTTAAATGACAGGCCAAAAGTAATGACAATGTAGCAAAAAAATAAGGATTTTTTTCTAATCTGTTTGTCACTATGCAATCAACTTCTAATTTACAGGCCTGACCGAACCTTAATAGTTGTTAAAATCTCAAAGAATATATCACAATTTTCATTTGGATTAATGAAAAACTACCTTAGTTTTGTAGCCTTAAAATTTATATTTCAGTTTCAAGATTAACTAAACACTTATATCATGATTGACGCTATTTTTTGGATTGTACCTGTTGCAGCGGTAAGTGCACTGCTGTTCGCATGGATCTTCTATAGAAATATGAAGAAACAGGAGGAGGGAACAGACAGGATGAAGGAAATTGCCGCATATGTCAGGGAAGGTGCTATGGCATACCTCCGACGCCAGTATTCTGTTGTCATAAAGGTATTCCTGATCCTTGTCGTACTACTCACTGTTCTGGCATATTTCGGAATTCAGAACCCGTTTGTGCCCGTCGCATTCCTTACCGGTGGTTTCTTCTCGGGGCTTTGCGGATACCTGGGCATGAAAACTGCTACATTTGCATCGAACAGAACTGCCTGGGCTGCTTCAAAATCACTTAACAAAGGTCTTCAGGTTGCTCTCAGGAGCGGCGCTGTTATGGGACTTGTCGTAGTAGGCTTCGGTCTCCTCGACATCGCTCTATGGTTCCTCATCCTTAACGGACTGGTTTTCACTCCTGAAAACATGGCAGAAGGATGGAAATTCCTCGGATTGACTTTTGTTCATCCCGGAACAACAGAACATGAAAAACTTATTGAGATCACTGCAGTGATGCTTACTTTCGGTATGGGTGCATCGACGCAGGCGCTCTTTGCACGCGTGGGCGGCGGTATTTTCACCAAGGCTGCCGACGTAGGCGCCGACCTCGTTGGTAAGGTCGAAGCAGGAATCCCCGAAGACGATCCCCGCAACCCGGCTACCATTGCCGATAACGTTGGCGACAACGTTGGCGACGTGGCTGGTATGGGCGCCGACCTCTATGAATCATATGCAGGATCAATACTTGCGACGGCTGCCCTCGGTGCAGCACTTCCTATCGCCTCAGGAATGGGACAGATGGAAGCTGTAATAGCTCCAATGATAGTATCGGCAATAGGTATCTTCCTGTCAATAGCAGGTGTATACCTGGTTAGGACAAAAGAGTCCGCAACACCCAAAGCTCTTCTCCGTGCACTGCTTCTTGGTACCGGCGGAAGCTCAGCTCTCATACTTGTCGTACTGGCAATCATGGCAGGTGTTGACATGATCACATGGGGTGTCTTTGGCTCTGCAGTAGCAGGTCTTCTCGCTGGTGTAATTATCGGGCAATCAACAGAATACTATACTTCCGATGCCAATAAGCCAACACAAGGTATTGCTAAACAGGCTCAGCAGGGCCCTGCAACCGTGATAATTGAAGGAATGGCTGTTGGAATGTCTTCAACATGGGTACCGGTAGTAACTATCGTTGCCGGCATTATCGCAGCATTCGGCTTCGCTGGCGGTTTTAACAATTTTGCCATGGGTGTTTATGGCATCGGCTTTGCCGCTGTAGGAATGCTTTCGACACTCGGTGTAACACTTGCTACCGACGCTTTTGGACCAATTGCTGACAATGCCGGTGGTAACGCCGAAATGTCGGAACTTCCGAAAGAAGTCAGGGAAAGAACAGATGCCCTTGATGGCCTCGGAAATACAACAGCAGCAACAGGTAAAGGATTTGCCATCGGCTCTGCAGCATTAACAGCGCTTGCACTTATGGCAGCCTATATGGAAGAGGTCAGGCTCTGGCTGGGACGCCTTATTGATAAAGCACCTGACGGTTTCAAGCAGATAGGCGATGTATTGTTCTATAACTCAACAGTGCCTGCTGTTCAGGACGGGCAGACAGCTGTTCAGATAACCACCGCAACAATAAAAGATTTCGCAAATGCATATGATCTTTCACTCTTTAACCCGATACTTCTCGGGGGAGTATTCATAGGCGCAATGATGGCATTTCTCTTCAGCTCAATGAGCATGAAAGCTGTCGGACGTGCTGCAGGCAGTATGGTTGAGGAAGTAAGACGCCAGTTCCGTGAAATACCCGGGATAATGGAAGGAAAAGCAAAACCCGAATATGCAAAATGTGTTGCAATTTCAACAGCGGGTGCACAGAAAGAGATGCTTGTGCCTTCACTCATGGCTATAGCTGTTCCTCTTCTGGTCGGAGTCCTTTTTGGAGTACCCGGAGTAATCGGGCTGCTGGCAGGCGGTATGAGTGCCGGATTCGTTCTGGCAAGCATGCTTAACAATGCCGGTGGTGCATGGGATAATGCTAAAAAATATATTGAACGCGGCAACTACGGAGGCAAGAAGAGCGAACCTCATAAAGCATCTGTTGTAGGTGATACAGTAGGAGATCCTTTCAAAGATACTTCAGGCCCTGCTCTTAATATCCTTATTAAACTGATGTCGATGGTTTCAGTGGTCCTCGCAGGCCTTACTGTGGCTTTCAGTATTTTTGGTTAATAGTTGTATTACAATAGATTATAGTAGAGACGTCCTTGCCGGGCGTCTCTACATCTTTTTATAATGGATCCGATGACCCTCCCGACAATCGCAGATATTCGCTCGGCACATGAACGGATAAAACCATTTATTCACCATACTCCCGTTCTTACATCCCATCAGCTTAACGGTATTTTCGGCTGTAATCTTTTTTTTAAATGCGAGAATCTCCAGAAAGTCGGTGCCTTCAAGTTCAGGGGTGCTTCCAATGCAATACTGTCTCTTTCGGAGGATGAAAAGAGAAAAGGAGTTGTCACACATTCGTCGGGTAATCATGCCGCGGCTCTGGCACTTGCTGCCCGCATGAACGGTATAAAAGCAAGGATCGTAATGCCCGAAACGGCTCCGGCGGTCAAGAAAAATGCTGTTGCAGGATATGGCGCTGAGATTACCTTCTGCAAACCGACACTTCAGGCCCGTGAAGAGACCACAAATATGATTATAAGGGAAACAGGGGCGACACTCGTCCATCCTTATGATAATTTCAACGTTATCTGCGGCCAGGGAACAGCCGTTCTAGAACTGATTGAAGATCAGAAAGATCTTGAGATCATTGTTGCACCGGTTGGAGGAGGAGGGCTGATGAGCGGAACATCAACAGCCGCAAAAGGCATCAGCAGCACGATAAAGGTTATTGGAGCTGAACCGGTAAATGCAAACGATGCTTGGAAATCATTCAGAACAGGAATACTTACACCTTCTGTTAATCCTTTAACAATTGCCGACGGACTGCTCACTTCGCTGAGCGAACTTACATTCTCGGTTATCAGAAAGAATGTCGATGATATTTTTACCGTAAGCGAAGATTCCATCATCGAATGCATGCTCCTTGTATGGGAGAGGATGAAAATTATCATTGAACCTTCTTCAGCAACAGTTCTTGCTGCCGTAAAAGAAAATCAGGATTTCTTCAGGGGAAAGAAAGTCGGCCTTATCATTTCAGGCGGGAATGTCGACTTCAGGAAACTGCCTTTCAGTCAGGTCTCCTGAACCAGGCGGAAACCGGGTAATGATCTGAAAATTTTACTTTCGTAATCTCAAAATACCTGCTTTCGAGCGATCCGTTATAAAGAATATAGTCGATACGGTTTGCAGGATAATTGCCCCGGTAAGTAAAACCGGCACCGTAACCGGAATGTACAAATGAATCCTTTAATCCCTTACGGATCTTCCTGTATGAATAGGAAACAGGTGTATCGTTGAAATCACCGGCTACAATAACCGGGTATGGCGATTTGTCGATAGCGTCTTTGAGAACATTGGCCTGGTGCGCCCTGCTCCTGAAAGCTTTTGCAAGGCTCAGGGACAGATTCTTCATCGAGGTGATGGCCTCTTTATCTGCAGGATCGGTTAATTCTTCAAGGAATGAACGCTCCATCTTTTTCAGCCGGAACGACTGCAGGTGATTGTTGAAGATCCTGATTGTATCGGTACCGATAACAATATCAGAGAAGATCGACAGACTCGATGAACCCGGATGTTTGATTGTTCCCTTTGTGACTATCGGAAACCGGCTGAAGGTTATTATACCATAATACCTGTTCCTACCGCTGCCAATCAGCCTCGAATGTGAATAATACCTGCCTCCCAAACCTTCTTTCATAGCCATCTCTTTTTCATAGGGACTGCCATTTACATAAAATTCCTGGAGACAGATTATATCAGGTTTCTGAGCCTTCAGAAATGCAATCACTTTCTTTTCAGAGCTTGAATTTGGGTTTTCATAATTATTGAAGAGCCTTACATTATAACTCATTACCTTGATAGTATCTTTTTTGCTTCCTGCAGGTTTGGAAATCTTGATGAAGTTCGAAAGGTGTGTTATTCCTATGGCAATAGCAGCAACGGAAATCAATGCTTCATACTTAAGTAGTATTGCCCAGGTAAGGGCAAACAATATATTGATCAGCAGAAGATAAGGATAGGCCAGACCAAACAGGGCAGGTAATGCAATAACTTCGGGACTGATATGTACTGAAAGGTATGAGATTAACAGTGAAGCTGCAAAAAGCAGATTCAAAACCAGCAGCCCTCTTTTTATAAACTTTCTCAACTGTCAGTTTTTTTTCTGGCTTTCACTGAAAAGCATTTCTTTTTCTTCTTTGGTAAGGCTGTCATAGCCTCCTTTCGATATTTTATCGAGTATCAGGTTTATTTTTGCCTGGCGCTCCGACCTGGTCTTGTTATATTCATAGTCGGTAACATTCTTCTTATAGGTTACCTTCATCTTTTTTCCCGGCTTCAGAAAGGTCGCAATCGAATCTATGATCCGGTTGATACCTTTTCCTATGTCGCGGCCTTTTCTCATATTAAGGATATACAGGTATCCGAATGCAGCGCCACCGATATGAGCAAGCTTGCCACCGGTATTCTCCTGGAATTCCATGAACGAGGTAAGTACAAAGATCCCGAGTGCAAGGTAAATGATCCTGACCCTGCCAAGGATCAGAAGATTGATTGTATAATCGGGCACATATGCTGCAATGGCAATAACAATGGCCATGACAGATGCCGATGCACCTATTGCTACCGACTGTGTCAGCTGATCGCTGAAGACAGGGAAAACATTATATGAAAGAACATAAACCACGGCACCGCTTATTCCTCCAAGGATATATACTGAAACAAGCTTCTTCTGATCGAGATATTCAAGAAATATCTTTCCGAACCAGTAAAGCCATAGCATATTGAAAAGAATATGCCAGATATCCTTATGAGTGAACATGTATGTAATTATGGTCCAGGGCTTCAGCAGTATTGTCCGCAGGGAAGCAGGCACAGCGAGCTGATTTATGATCTTTTCCTGCAGAACCGGATTATTCATGAGGAAGCCTGTGGCATACAGAATGAGAATTGCCAGATAAACAGCGCTGTTTATATAAATAAGCCTGGTAAGATAATTACCTCTAGTGAAGCTTCTTTTTATGTCGTTCCAGAGTCCCATCAGTAGAGTGTAGTGGTAGTTTTACGCCAGTACCTGATAAGAAGGTAGCCGAAGAGCATACCGCCTATATGGGCAAAATGTGCGATATTGCTGCCCTCCTGGGTAAAGGCAAGAATAAGCTCAAGTGCGCCATAGATCAGCACAAAATATTTTGCCCTGATAGGTATCGGCGGAAATATAATCATCAGCTGTGTATTGGGGAAGAGGACTCCGAAAGCAAGGAGGATACCGAAAACAGCCCCGGAAGCACCCATTGTGGGGGTGTTAAGGAGTGCCTGCAGCGACTGCATAACAATATTTGAATACTCACCCGACATACCCTCATTAATTACGGTCTGAACGGCTTCAGGTGTAAGCATCCTTGAAAGGTAGGTGTACTGAATTGCAATGACCGACTCATGCAGAAAAAGGGCACCGAGACCG
>Ga0116171_10005565_pt1 | contig 11047 bp, 11 predicted proteins | sample AD_JPNHW2_MetaG_FD_89798 | JGI IMG/M metagenome (GOLD analysis project Ga0116171, IMG submission 89798) | Active sludge microbial communities of municipal wastewater-treating anaerobic digesters from Japan - AD_JPNHW2_MetaG | ecosystem: Engineered > Bioreactor > Anaerobic > Digestate | place...
CTTCTCATCACTCTTATATACATTAATTTGTCAATCCGCACCCTTCCCATGGGATTCGTAAAAGCAGCTTTCGGTACATATCTCGGCTGGATATGCATAGCCACGATAGCTAACATAACGGCTCTGCTTGTACAATATCAGTGGAACGGCTTCGGAATCCCGGAGCCGGTGTGGACGATTATTATGATTGCAGCCGGCACGGTGATCGTCTCCCTGGCCCTTCTCCGCCTGCAGAATCCATTTATCGGATTGTCAGTCATCTGGGCATTTCTCGGTATATACCTGAAAAGGAATTCTGATTATAATACTATCGCCATTGCTGCAATTATTGCGATGGTATTGGTAACTGTCGTAACGATACTGGGTTTCTTCAGATGGAGTCGAAGATAGTCCTTACCCAGATAGCCATTCTTGCCGTAGTGGTTATTATTGGTGCTATTGCGGCAAAGGCTGGGGTTTTCAACCGCGAGTCGAAGGATGTCATTTCAAAGGTGATATTCAATATCTCCCTTCCACTGATGCTCTTCACAAATTTTTTCAGGCTTGAAGCTTCTCCAAAACTGATCTCTAACAGCCTGACAGTGCTTGCGGTCGCAGTTCTTGTTATCCTGCTGCTGCTGGTTATCGGGACTCTTTCTGCAAGGGTCTTTAAGCTGAAGGATGCCGAATCGGCAGTATTCAGGACACACTCTATGTTCGGGAACACAATATTTCTTGGTTTTCCACTGGTTACGGCACTTTTTGGTGTTGAAGGATTGCTATATGCAAGCATGTACCAGCTTGTGTCGACAATCCTTATGTGGACTGTGGGAGTGGTGATCCTGAGTCATGGCAACGGTATCTCCTGGAAGAAGAGCATCGTGAAGGTCATAAATCCGAATACCATTGCCACCCTCCTGGGTCTTTTGTTCTTTATGTTATCCGTGAAGCTCCCTTCAGTGCTGCTGAAGCCAATGACCGACCTGGGCGCCGCAAACACTTGGCTTTCGATGCTATATATAGGAGCTATGCTTTACTTCTCAAATGTAGGAGGATTGCTTCGCAGGAAGAGCCTTTACCTGATAAGCCTGAACAGGCTGGTCGTCGCCCCTGCGCTGCTGATTGCACTTTTCTATATTGCAGGGCATTATGCAGGCTTCACGCCCGACAGGCTTGTATCATCAGTAATAATACTTGAGGCTTCAATGCCATGCATGGCCACAGTGGTGATAATGGCAAAGGAGCTTGGTTCTGATGATTCACTGGCTGTCGGCAATGTATTCGTCTCAACAATCTTCAGTATTCTTACACTTCCGCTTGTGGTTATGGCTCTTACAGCATTTTTACAATAGATAATTAACTAACTACCTATCTTAAAATGAAATTCTATTCACAGTTCCTTCTTGGTGCAGCATTGATGCTGAGCGTTGCCAGCCCGGCTCAGCTGCCTGATATTCAGCCTTTATGGCCAAATGGTATTCCAGGCAATCCTGTTAAATATAAGACGGAGAAGCTTGTATCTAACACGTTCCGGGGAAGCTCTGACTCTCAGAGCAACAGGGTATTCAGCTGCGTATCGGATCCCGGATTCGTGATCTACCGGCCAGAAAAAGGAAAAGCCAGCGGCACCGCAATGGTCATTTGTCCCGGCGGTGGTTTTCGCGACGTCTGGTTCGACAGGGAAGGAAGCGATATGGCTTTGTTTCTGGCTCAACATGGAATAACATGTCTGGTACTTAAATACAGGACTTTCAATGCCGACCAGGAGGGATTCAGGCTCGGCTGGAAAGATTATGCTCCCCACGTTTATGCCGATGCACGGCAGGCGATCTGGTTACTGAGGAGCAGGCGTGAAGAGCTGGGCATCGATGAGCATAAGATTGGCATTGGAGGGTTTTCTGCAGGAGGATCATTGTCGATTATGACAGCACTGGGTATGTATCAGAAAGAGCTTCCTTCGTATGCTGATTTTGGCCAGGTAAGTAGTGATCCGGACTTTGTCGGACTCTTTTATCCGGGGCTCAATGATTCGTACCAGGAGATGGTCAGGAAGGCTTCCGGTTTTCCGCCTGTTTTTATCATGAACGGCGGTGAGGATACGACGACTCCTGCAGCAAATTGCATTGAGCTATATAAGGCGCTGACAGCAAATAAGGTAAGTGTTGAGATGCATATCTACTCAAAGGGATCTCATGGATTTGATTCAGGCATCGACAGGGGGAATGGTGTAGCTATGTGGCGTGACAGTTTTGTAGCCTGGTTAAAAGACAGGGGATTTATTGCAGAATGATTGTAGTGCGAACTGAGGATTGCTCTAGTGTCAGAATCCTGAATTCTATGGAAAAATGAAAAAGTTTCTTGTTCTTTTTATCTTTTTATCCTTGTTGCTCCGTTCATATGCACAGGATCTGATCATCACAACCGGAGGTGATACGATAGAATGTAGCATCCAACTGGTAAAACCTGATTTTATCTATTACTCCATAAAGGTAAATGATGAATTCAGGACTGTTTCCCTTCCGGCTGGCAATGTATTGAGTTACAGATACGAGACTTCTGAACCTATAGTACCTGTTCCAAAAGTACGTGCAACTTCCTACCGTGATTTCGGGAGGTTAAGGTTATCCTTCAACACCGGCTATGGTTACCAGCTTGGGAAAATTAAAAAAGATATCACCCCGGATTTAACTGAATACCAGGAGAAACTGAAATCAGGTTACCAGTTCGGTGGCAGCTTTTCATATTTCCTGTCGAAGTATTTTGGACTTGGTGTGGAATACCGCAGCTTCAGGACCTCGAACAGCAAGGATAAAGTACGGTTGGTTGACGAATGGGGATTTACTGAATATGGGACCATAGCTGATAATATAAATATCTCACTGTACAATTTTATATTTACTGTGCGGGCCAGTCGCTTTCCGGGAAGAGACTCATTTTATGCAACTTATGGACTGGGGTATATAGAGTTCAGGGATAAAGCAATTGTGCTTGATGATTTCCTGATGAAAGGAGGCACCCTTGGAATGAGCACCGAGATAGGTTATGATATAGGGCTCTCTGAGAGTTGTAAACTGGGATTTCAGCTCACATATATAACGGGTATGCTAACGGAATACCAGATTGATGATGGTAAAAGAATAAAGATTGTGGAGATCGAAAAGAAAGAAGATTTTGGAAGCCTCTACCGTCTTGATTTTTCTGCAGGAATCAGATTTAATTTCTGAATTAGCTTCTTTGCGGCATATTGAAAATTATGTAATATGACACAGGAAAGACTTCTATCCTGGATATTCTATTCAGTTGCCATGGCCCAGGATCTGTTAAAAGCCGGACCTTCTGAGATTTCGATGATTGCCGGATCGATGCACACTGAATCACCTTCCCGCAGCGATCTGAAGGATTCGCTGGAGTGGCTGGTGAAGAATGGTCTGGCAGAGGGATAGGGAGTTGAGCATGAAAAACCTGTCGTCATTCAATTGTCATTAAATTGTTTAGTTATGAATGATGGCGAAGCCAATTGACTACACGGACAAATTAGAAAATCTGACTATCTTGCCCCTGGTATGATAAAGACCCTGGGATATATCCTTTTTATTCTCTCCTGTGTGGCATGGCTTCTCATCCTGATTATACCCTGGCTGGGATTTTCGAAAGCCGGAATGGCAGGAATCATAACCGGGCTGATCATCTTTGGTGAAATAACCTTTTACGTAAGTATTCTTCTGCTTGGAAAGACTTTCTATCAGAAGATAAAATCGAAGCTGAGACTTCGAAGAAAAGATGTCCGGCAAGAGTAACCGGACATGCTCACTCTCCATAATCCCGGTTTATAGATCAGGCATTGGCACCTTCAACTATCTCCTGGTATTTCTGGTCGTTCACCCGGCATTTCTCGTTGTTTTCTTCTACCAGTCCTTTTTCTTTTCATGTTGACCTCCCGGTGCAATGCCGGTAAGGAGGATCTTGGATAAGAGGAATAATCCTGCAGTCTGCCAGTAAGTCAGTACCAGACCGTTGAACAGATCAGGGATAAGCCAGTTCCACAGTGCCTGTACCCCGAATATTACACCGATAATAAAACCTATGCCGAGGATACCAAAACCGATGTACTTAAAAACATTCAATGGTCATTCAATCGCTTTGCCCACCGAAGCCTTCTTCGACCTCCGTAGCTTTTGCGAAGGAGGTAGCGAAGGTGGGTAATTCAATTGCTCTTTAGCATTTTACAACTGAATGACGGCCGCAGGCCCAATGACGCGCAAAGCGCCAATGACCATAGATGACGTGCGTACCACCAATGACGGCACGCAGGATAAAGAATAAATTTCTTATGTAGTCCATTTCATAGACATTATCAGGAATAAATCCTTGTTTATGTGTCCGATTTATATTTTGCCGGATTTCTGCGGATATAATCCCTGATGCGGTTCAAGTCAGCATTGGACCGGATAATATGATCGTAAAATGATCGTTGCCATGCGAAATCATATTTTATTTTTTTTGCATAAACGGTAACCGCCGATTTATATGACCGGATAATTGATCCCAATGAACCGGGTTTCGGGGAAATTGATGACATATATTCATTAATGTGGTTATCCATTATTTTTGTAATGTCCGGAATATTTGGGATGTCCGGAATATTTGGGATGTCCGGAATATTTGGGATGTCCGGAATATTTGGGATGTCCGGAATATTCGGTAGATCCGTTGCATGCAACGGATCTACCAATACATCGGTTTTTTTATTTTTGATGGTAATAATCCCATGCATATGATCCGGCATTATAATGTATTCATCCAATTCAATGAATGGGAAATGTATTGATATTTCCAACCAATATTTATCGGCCACCACCCCAATTTCCGATAAAACCATTTTTCCGTTTTCAACATGACCGAACCATGGTATTTTGTTATTTGTGCATATTGTAATGTAATATTTCCCGGGATGCGAATAATCGTAATTCCGGCACCGGACAGAACCAATACGGTATTTGTTTCTGAAAAGAGCACTCATGAATAACAAAATGCAGCGAACAGATGCAAGATAACGAAAAAGCAAAAGGCAGACAATTAATTTTACAGGATGGCAAATGTTATCAACAGCTCATTCAATGCAATAATCATCCTTGCCCGATTTTGTATCTGTTTCCTGCAAAGCAATAATTCCCGACAATTGGAATACAGTATTCTACAATCAAATGAAGCGAAGCCAATGATAATTTTCCAGAAAATCAATTATATTACTTACTGATTTTTGATTAGATACTAATCAGTAAATAATTGATGCGGATCACTTAAAAACCCTTATACCAATGACATACTGCGAATACATTACAAACCTCCCTGAGGGAGAAAAGCGTGACCTTCATAAGAACTACCACGATAATCATTATGGTTTTCCGCTTCACGACGATAATGAGCTCTTCGGAAGGCTTATCCTCGAGCTTAACCAGGCAGGACTGAACTGGGAGATCATTCTCCGCAAGGAAAAAGCTTTCAGAAAAGCCTTTCACGGATTTGATGTAAGAAAAGTAGCCTCATACAGCGAAAAAGACCGGCAACGCCTGCTAAATGATGCGGCGATCATCAGAAACAGGCTGAAGATAAACGCTGCAATAGAAAATGCAAAAGTGATCGTGGAACTGCAAAAAGAGTATGGCTCTTTTGAAAAGTGGCTGGAATACCACCATCCCCGACAGCTGCAGGAGTGGGTTAAACTCTTCAAAAAAACATTCGCTTTCACCGGAGGCGAGATAGTAAATGAATTCCTTTCAAGCATCGGTTATCTCCCTGCATTACATGACAAGTCGTGCCCGGTGTACAGGAAAATCGTACTTATGAAACCGATGTGGATGAGGAAATAGGTTAGAATGCAAAATGCAAAGTGAGAAATCATCATGAAGGCAAGGCTGATATGTAAAAGTCAATGGCATGGATTTTAGTTCAATCGGAAGAAGGAGGGATTGAATATTAGTGGCAGCTGTTGGTCATTAAGCAGTCTGAAAATCGACCATCTTGCATAAATAAAATATTTTTCTAATTTTACCGCCTTACCAGAAAAAATTATAATTTCCTGACAACCTTATTTAATCCTGATGACTATGAAGCTTCTTAAAAAAATTACAGGGATGATGATCATTTCTGCAATGGGAATCCTCGTCCTCAACGGACAAACAAGAAACGATGTCGTAGCCGCATATAACGAAGGCGCTAAGGCCGCACAGACAGATGCAGCGGCAGCTATTACAGCTTTTGAAAAAGTCATTTCTCTCGCCGACCAGGTAGGAACCGAAGCTGCCGACCTTAAAGAGAAAGCTTCAAAAGTGCTGCCCGGACTATATCTGAAAGTGGCACAGGCAGCGATAACCGCCAAAAAGCCGGTGCCCGAAATGATGAAAGCTGTAAAAACAGCCGGTGTCATAGCCGAAAAATACGGTACTCCAGCTCACAAGGAGAGTGCATCAAAACTACTGGTACAGGCTTATAACAAACAGGCTACAGGATATTTCAGCCAGAACGAATTCGACAAGGCTATTGCAACTTTCGACAGCCTGCTGGCAATAAATCCGGATTTTGCCAGCGCCGTATATAACAAAGCCCTGATATACCTCAAACAGGATAATGCAGCCTCGTTCGAGCAGACAATAGACCAGTATATCGAGAAGCTGAAAACAGTAAATGATACTGCAAAAATAAAGATTGCCTCGGCACAGGCCCTGACCTATTTCCGCTCCGCAGGTTCCAAAGCCAACCAGGCCGACAAGTCTGACGATGCTCTGGCCCTGCTTACCAAAGCTGAAAAATATGGCGACGACAAAGATCTGTTCTACTTCTTTGCAGACGTCTATAACAAGAAGAAAAACTTCGACAAAGGCGCAGAGTATGCACAGAAAGGGGTGGTTCTCGAAACAGGTGCAGCCGAAGCAAAAGCAAAATTCTATTTTCAGCTCGGTCTTGCTCAGTCAGGTAAAGGCCAGAAAACAGAAGCATGTGAATCGTTCAAAAACGCCCTCTATGGTGCGTTTGCAACAGCTGCAAAAGCCGAACGGGCAAACCTGAAGTGCGAGTGACCGGGACCCGATGTTTGTTTATGTTTTCCGTTTACTAACCAGAAATTTTGCCATGAAGCTCAGAATCCCTGCTTTTTTTGCCGCATTTATCATTATTACAACTTTCAGCACCAGCTTATCTTCACAGGATAATCCAGGTAATGGAAAGACCAATGTTCCTGTAATCGTCAACGGCGAGGCTCAAAAAATACCCTCCTTTGAGGATCCGGAGAAATGGATCAGGCACGACCTCTGGGTTGAGACAGAATTCGACAGCGATGGCGACGGCAAAAAAGACAGGATGCATGTCGATGTGACACGTCCTGAGCAGACAGAAACAGAAGGACTTAAGCTTCCTGTGATATATGAATCGAGTCCATATTTTGCCGGGACAGCAGGAAATAGTAAAGATTATTTCTGGAATGTTAAGCAGGAACTTTTCCAGGAGCCTCCGGTATATCATACAACTCCTCCACAGATCATCCGAATGGGGAAACGTCCTGTAATCTCAACCTCACAGGTGAGGACGTGGCTGCCATACGGGTATATTGTGATACATTCCTCTGCTCCCGGAACCGGACTGTCGCAAGGCTGCCCGACAATAGGTACAAGGATAGAAGCCCTGGCGCCAAAGGCTGTGATAGACTGGCTCAACGGACGGGCTAAAGGCTATACAACTCCCGATGGAAACGAAGAGGTAAAAGCATACTGGACAACAGGAAAAGTAGGAATGACCGGTACCTCGTATAACGGAACAATTCCGTTTGCTGCCGCCACAACGGGAGTGCAAGGCCTCGAAGCAATAATCCCTGTATCACCAAACAACTCATACTACCATTATTACAGGTCTAACGGCCTTGTCCGCAGTCCGGGTGGTTACCTTGGAGAAGATGTCGACGTACTTTATGATTTCGTACACTCCAATCCCGACAACTGTTCATATTGCGACAGCGTCTGGAGAGGAGAGATGCTTAAGAAACACGACCGCCGAACAGGAGATTATAACAGTTTCTGGGCAGAACGTGACCTGATGAATTACATGGAAAATTTCAGGGCTGCAGTATTGATGGCACACGGCTTTAACGACTGGAATGTAATGATGAGTCATAGTGCCCGTTTTATTGATGTTCTCGAAAACAAAGGTGTCCCTGTACAGGTCTATTTCCACCAGGGCGGACATGGAGGGCCGCCACCCTTCAGCATGATGAATAAATGGTTCACGAGATACCTCTTTGGAGTGGAGAACAATGTTGAAAATGATCCGAAAGCGTGGATAGTACGTGAGAACAGCGACAGGCAGAAACCTACTCCCTATGCTGCATACCCCAACCCTGGTGCAGAGCCTGTCAGGTTTCTTCTTAAAAAAGGAGCGCCGGCAGCAGGATCGCTGGTACTTTTAAAACCAGGCAAACAGGGCAGGGAAACTATCACCGATGATGTCTCTTTCAGCGGCAGCGACCTTGCAAAAGCAGAGACATCGGCTAACAGACTATTATTTGTAACAGAACCGCTTAAGGAGCCGGTCCATATTTCCGGAACCCCGGTCATTACCATCAGGGCAGCCAGCGATAAACAAGCTGTTAACCTGTCGGTATGGATGGTCGCATTACCCTGGTCGACACCCTCATCCAGCGTCAACGATAACATGATAAACCGCGGGTGGGCCGACCTTCGTAACTATAAATCACTGAGCACCAGCAAACCGCTCAAGCCGGGTAAATTCTATGAGATGACTTTTGAACTTGAACCCGACGATCAGATAATACCTGCAGGTAAAAGGATAGGATTGATGATCTTCTCCAGCGACAGGGAATTTACACTATGGCCTGAACCCGGGACGAAGCTTACTGTCGACCTTGATGGAACATCAATAACCGTTCCAATAGTCGGAGGGACCCCCATCGCGCTGCGCGCGATTGCCCCCTGAAGGGGGCCTAAATCCAACTCATATCTGGATTTGTAATGGATAATAAATCCTTTAGGGGGTGCTCTGCGCAGCGGGGCGGGGGTCACCGGGTTAGTTCCCTCTTAATCTTTCCACGCGGATTCCGATTGAAGCCTTATGCTGTTCCTCTGTCGAGTTAGGATCTTTCATGTCGAGGAAAAGCTTACAGGGCAATTCCGGACAGCCGCCACAATCCTTTAATCCTTTTTTGTTAACTGCACAATCATACATCGGGCATACTTTGGAAGGCATCATCTCCTTAGCCCAGAATGTTGATCCTTTAACGTTTATGCAACCAGTGCATGTCTTGTTAAAGAATTCACATTCGTCACAAACCAATCCGCAAGTTGATAGCAGCATAATTCAATTATTATCAGGTTAATACAGGCGTCAGGCGTCAGGCATCAGGCATCAGGCGTCAGGCGTCAGGCACCAGACGTCAGGTATTATATAACTTATATTTTAATGAACAATTTATTCTTATACAACCAGTAGCACATATACCACATCACAGCCCACACCAGCAGACTGGTGATCATGGCAACGGTAAGCTCGCCGCCCCATGAGAACAGAAGATTGCTGAATGGTTTTGCCATACGTGTAAGCCAGTCTGCCCCCTTCAGCTCAAAAAAGAGATAGATGAAGATGCTGTTCATGCCCACGACGATAAAGAATTTGGAACCTCTTGAAAAAAGTTTCATAACATCAATAAGCCAGTATGAGAGTGCAAGCGCCAGTATTGTCCATCCGCCACTTGCGAATATGAATGATACTGTGGCTATCTTCTTGATAATGGGCGTAATATTCAGCCAGTCGAGTGAGTAACCGATAACGAGGGAGGTGACTCCGGCAATTACAAGAGTGAGGATCTTGTTGCGCGAAGTTTTATCGCTCATCAGCAATTTGCCGCAGAGAACACCCCAGACAGTATGGGCAGTTGTTGAAACGACATTAAGTGTAGCCCAGGGAGTTCTGTGGTTCACTCCCTCTATCTGCAGGTTTACCCATGCCCCGAGGTTCTCATAATTCACCCATGGATGATTGAATCCTTCCACAGGAAAAAAGCGATAAGCAAGATCTATGAGGAGAAGAAGGACAAGCGTAAAAAGAATCTGATATTTTGTCTTCCAGTTCATGATCAGGAAGGCTGCCAGATAGGTCACCGACAGCTGTGCAAGAACATTCTGGAACCTGAAGACCAGTTTTCCGGCTGCAATAAAATAGAGTGCCCAGCCCAGGAACAGGAGCAGTCCGGAGCGTTTTAAGGCATGAAGTGTTATCTTTTTCATGCTCTCTCCCTTTTTCAGCCTGTTGGCCGTTGCAAATGGAATGGCAACACCCACGATGAACATGAAGAAGGGTTGTATGAGGTCCCAGAAATGTAATCCGTGCCATTCATGGTGACTGAGTTGTGTTCCCAGCAAGGTTAATATTGCTCCGTCAGCTTCCTGAAAATGATCATACAGGAGGCTGGCTTCCCCGGCCAGGAGGAACATAGTCAGTCCGCGGAAGAAATCAACTGATGTAATCCTGCCCTGCATCTTCAGATTCCGCTGAAATCGACCTGGTCGAGAAGCAGGGAAGGTATCCTGGCAGCACTGCCTTCGATAATATCATTACCTGCCTCAGTGAGGTTCATCCATATCTTTGTCATATTACCGGTGATATTCATCTCATTCACCGGGTGGATTATCTCTCCGTTCTCTACAAGGTATCCCTCAATACCGTATGAGAAGTCGCCTGTTGATCCGTTGCAGTTTCCTCCGTTGAAACCGGTAATAAATATTCCTTTTTGCAGTGATCTGACCATTGCATCGAGGTCGCGGTCGCCGAGCCTGAAGACAATATTCGATGAGCTTCCGTTTGTGGGAGCCATGCCAAGCTTGCGTCCGTAATAAGTGTCGATGTAAAAATTGCGAAGGACTCCGTCTTCGATTATTGCTTTTTTCATGAAGGCAAGGCCTTCGCTGTCGAAATGCCTCGATCCGGGAGCAAAGGGAATATTCGGATCATCGAGGATGGTCATCAGTTTTGAAGCTACCTGCTGATCTTTTTTTCCTGCAAGGAA
>Ga0116171_10005567_pt1 | contig 11046 bp, 17 predicted proteins | sample AD_JPNHW2_MetaG_FD_89798 | JGI IMG/M metagenome (GOLD analysis project Ga0116171, IMG submission 89798) | Active sludge microbial communities of municipal wastewater-treating anaerobic digesters from Japan - AD_JPNHW2_MetaG | ecosystem: Engineered > Bioreactor > Anaerobic > Digestate | place...
AAACTCTCATCATTTCCTTTTGAATATGCATCATATACACGTGACGAAACAGAATGGGAGGTAGCATTAAAATACATTTCAGATGATGAATATGATATTTGTTGTGACACTAAAATAACCAATGATGTAATAGGTTATTTAAAAGAAGATGAGGTAAGTAAAATAATGAAAAAAATACAAAAATTAAAAGCATGGAAGAACTAATTAAACAAGGAAAGATTTTTGCCATTGCTTATAACTCTCAAACAAATAGATATATTGTTTTTTCACAAGAGTTAGGCATTAGAGAACAATTTGCTTCTAAAAAGCGTTGTAAGCAATGGTTTGATATGATGGAAGAAAAGTATGGATATTACTAAAAAATAATTGAAAACGATGAAAATAAATAAACTTAAACTCTGGAAATCCTTACTATCATTCACAATAGATGATGAAGATTATGATATGTCAGCTAAGGTGCGTGATGTTATAAAAGATATGGACGATCCAGATGAAGAATATGAAATTGACGAATATACTGAATATGGATTTAAAATTGAATCCGGTGATATTTATATGATTAGAAGAAATAAAGTAGGAGATAAAGAGTTTTTGGAGGATGATAATAATGAAATATAAGTTTAATTTAAATAAGTTTATTAAAGACGTTCCCCCTGATATAAGTATTAGAACGCTTCAAACTATTCTATCTTTTATAACAAATAAATATGTTTTTAATAAAAATAAAGGCGAATGGGTAGAAATAAATAGCAATGATTTTAAAAATATAAATAATGAATATAAAAAATACTTGGAGTTTTTAAGAGTCAACAATATAATAATAATTGATTATAAATACAAAGAAGGTGAATATTCACGTAAATATGCTTTTAATGATTATTTCAAACGCTATTGTAAAGTTCATATTGAAGTTGAAAATAAAATTGATAAAATTGTTATAAATAAAAATTGTGCTCTTCCTTCTATTCAAAAACGCATTTTCAACGATTATAAAAAACTATCTGTTAATAATTTTGAAATTGAAAAACAACTTCTTTTTTATGATCCTGATGGAAATCCAGTTTATAACTTCAAATCTTATCTTTTAAATATGTCTAAACTTATCGAACTATCATCTCATCTCAATTTTAAATGGTTGGATGATTGTCGCCTTTATACTTCTTTTGTTTCATTAAGCAGTGATATTAAACTTCGAAACGTTCTTTTAAATAATAATACTATTAAACATTTTGATATTCGTAGTTCTTTTCCTCTTTTCTTTTCAATTTGGCTTTTAGAAAATGGGTTCAGTAAAACTTCTTATGAGTTTAAAGAGTTTATATCAGATATAAAAATAGGTGGTTTTTATCGTCATTTAGCTTTTAAACTTAATAAAGTTAAAGACGCTAAACGCCATAAAATACATAAAGATGTTGATGGTAATGACGTTATTTATGAAACTAAATATTATTCTCGTGAAGACGCAAAAACTTTATGGAACATTTGGCTTAATGGTGAAAATCTTAATAAAGATAATGAAGTTAAAACCGATGATATAAACTTCGTTTTTCAATCTTATTACGGTGAAATACTCGATCTAATGCTTTCTTTTAAAAAAGATAAAAACTTCTTCTTTAAAACTTTATCTTTTATGGAGGCTGATTTTATCTTTAATAAAGTTTGCCGTCGTTTATATGAAGAAGTGCCTGGAATAATTTTAACTACTTGTCATGACTCTATTTATTTTGAACAACAATACGAAAAACAAGTGGCTGAAATCTGGAACGATGAACTTTCAAAACTCCATTCTTTTATTGGTTGTAAAGACGAATCTATAAAAGAACCAATAATTTCAAATGAAATAATCGAAGTTTTAGATTATAAAAAATCAAAAGATAAAATTAACGCTGAACTTGATGAACTTCTTTCATAAGCATTCTATCTATATCTATCTATCTCTATCTCTCTTATCAATTAATGCTTATGGTGTTTTTGATAAAAGTCAATAGAATCAATAGTTTCAAACGAAATAATAGAAGTTTTAGATTATAAAAAAAATCATTCTATCTATATCTATCTATATCTATCTATCTCTATCTCTCTTATCAATTAATGCTTATGGTGTTTTTGATAAAAGTCAATAGAATCAATAGAAACAAAAAATTATTAAGAAAACTTCTAAATAATTTTTTTATTTCACCGAAAGCGCGTATCTTTGTTATGTAAAAAGAAAAATGATTGATTATGAAAAAGATTATTAACCTAATGAAAAGTTCTATTGAAAAGGAAGGTTTTCATTATTGTTTTATGTTTTATGATGACTTTGTGGATATTAAAGATCCTAAGTTTCATGAACTTAGAAAAAAATATATTGAGGCCACTAAGGATTTGGAGGATTATATTAAAAATATGTAATATAAATCTTAAATAATTTTTTTATTTCACCGAAAGCGCGTATCTTTGTTATGTAAAAAGAAAATGAAAAATGAAAACTAAAAAAACAAAAGACAATCTTTTAGAGGAAGTTTTTGGTATTCCAAGAGAAACTCCAGATGAGTGGTTTAACGAACGACTTAATTGGCGTGAAAAGAAATGGAATAAACTCAGAGACATTGAATCTCTTTATTATAAGAACAATCTTGATTTAAGAGATTGTATGGATTTTGTTCCATATCTTAATGACAATCATACCTGGCCTGATGGTGATTGGGTATGGAAAAGTGAAGATCATAAAAAAGTTTTTGATTTATTAAAAAAGTAAAAAAATGGCTAAAAAATCCGCACTTGATAATTTGACTCAATTAGAGTGGTTGGAGTTTGTAAATAAAACTGACATGGATAAAGTGAGAACTTGCCCTCAATGTGGTGAAGATATTGAATATTCTAATTATCATAATATGTTAAGAGCAATTCGTTCTCATAGTTTATGTAAAAAATGTGGATCAAAAAATAATTTTGATAAAATTAATAACGATCAAAAGAATAATACAAAAATTTGTAAAAAATGTGGTGAAGAATATATTGGTCATAAAAAAAGCCTTTATTGTAAAAAATGTAGAAGTAAAACTTTCTATGAACGCAATATAAAATTTAGATTAAAATATCCAGATAAACAAAAAAAATATCAAAAGAAAAATAATGAAAGGCGTAATGTGTGGCTTCGCGAAGAAGCGAACGAATATAACATCTCAACTAGAGATTTCAATACTTATGGAAAAAGATTTTTATTAGAACACGAAGATATTTTAGAAGTATTACAAATAAAAAATAAAATCAAAAAGGAGATTGACAAATGAAAAATGTGATTGAATTAAGAGATGAATTGGTTGAAGTTTTTAACCTATTAAAAGAAGGCAAAATGAAAGGCCGTGAAGCAAAAGAAATTATCAATTGTGCTGGTAAGATTATAGCATCAGCAAAACTTGAAATTGATTATGCTAAATTAAACGGAAATAAAAGAGAAATAAAGTTTTTAGATAAAGAAAATGAAAAATAATTAAAAGGAGGGAATTAAAATGAAAAAAGATTACATGTGTACAGGTTGCGGAACAGTTGTAAATAGTGAAGCAAATACCGATGTTACTTGTCCTAAATGTGGAACCAAGTTTCATACAGAAGTTAATACAGCAATGCTGGTATGACATTTCTTAAACTTATAGCATTTCTGTTTTTTGCTGGTATTGCTATCTATACAATGTTCTTTATGTAAAATAAAATTAATTAAAAATAAAAACAAAGAAAAATGAAAAAATTCAAAGTTGAAATTCAATTTACGACTCCTTACTTACAACATCGCATGGATGATGTTAAATTGGAGGACTGGGAAAAGAACAGAAAACAAATTATTGAGCGTGACGATGTTGCGAAGCCTGACGCTTTAAGAGCAGATTATCACTCATATTTTGATGACGATGGATATTATATGCCAGCCGACCATCTTCGAGGCTCTTTAATCAACGCCGGAGGGATGGTGAAGTCAAAAGTAGGTAATGCCAGAAAGTCAATGAAGAACATTGTGGCTGCTTCCTTTATGGTTCCAAATGATATTCGTATCGATAAGTGGGATGGGATTGATAAGAGGTCTGCTGTGAATAAACACATCAAAGCCAGAATTATGGTTATTCGTCCTAAATGGAACGGCTTGAAAGTATCGTTCGATCTGTTGGTTAATAATGATACAATCACTCGTGAGACGATCTTGGAAATCGTCCAGGACGCGGGTCAATATATCGGGGTTGGTTCTTACAGACCGGAACACAATGGGATGTTTGGGCAGTTTGAAGTATTGGAATTCAAAGAATTAAAATAATTTAATATCGTAAAGTGGAGCGAAGCAGTGTGTTGTAAAGCAAAGTGAAGCACAGCATAGCGAAGCAGTGTGTTGTAAAGCAAAGTGAAGCATAGCATAGCAGAGTTTAGTAATGTATAGTATGGCGTTGTAAAGTCGAAGGCCCTGTTTTTCAGGGCCTTATTTTTTTCTTTTCTTCAACGCTCTTAATCTTGCTATTGTGTCTTTAAGATATTCATTGCGAGCCATAGTCTCCCACACAGATTCACAAATAGCAATACTTTGTTGTTCTTCGCGGCCCTTATCGCGGTAATGTTTAATACATCTTGAAATGAAATCGTTTTTTGATTCTCCTTCACTCTTTTTTAATGGCACTTTATTCTATTTATTTTTTATAAACAATCTACCCCAGCCACGTATGTTATATCAAAATATAGCCCGTCGTTGTTTGAATCCCATAACATAACTGGTGTTGCTACAATTGGATATTGTATTCCGTTAAAATCATCTGGAATCGTCTGTATAAACTTTTGAAATATTGAAATCAACATTGAATAAGTTTTAAATCTCTTACTCATAGTTGTTCCAGCTGGATTGATTATTGGTGATAATCCAACATCTCCTGCTATATATATCCTACAAGCATATGTGTTTCTATTCGGGTCATCGATAGTAAATGGAAGTGGTGTTATAAAAGCCGCTGGAAATTGTTGTATTCCAGCCTCATTTATTGGCAATTCTACTTCGTCTTGAAGACACTCTTTAATATAAACCAGTTGTGTTGTTCCACTCAACCAGTTCTTTACATATTGTATAAAATCTTCGTATGTCATTTTGTTTCTTTATTTTCGTGTTAATAGATAAGAAGTATCATTTTTTGGTATTAATCCCAGTTCTTTATAGATAAAATCTACTTTACCCATAACTTCTACAACATTAGTATCAACCTTATTTATTGTATTGTTAGTAAGATTTGTGTTATTAAAAATAGTTTCTGTTTTCCCCCAGTTTCTATCTGTTAAAATATAATGATTTACTTGTTTATTATATATTTTATCTACCTTATCTTTCAACTGGTCAATGTCAGATATAACTTCATTATGTTTTACCTCATATAAATCAATACTTAATTTATGTGCAAGTTCGGTATTAATATTATCTACACTTTTTAATATTTGCTCCTGTAGTTCTTTTCTATTTTCTGCATCTTTTTTTATTACCTCTATTTGAGTATTTGTATTATAGGTCATAGAAACAAGCCATACCATAAGAGTTATAAATAGTGGTATTAAAATAAATATTATCTTAGTTGAATACATTTTCCAAGGATTCTCTTTCATAGTTATATCTTTATTTTTTAGCCAACATCGTCGAAAGGATTTTGTTTTTCATCATAATTATCATCATCACAATTATATTCATCATAATATCCTCCTCCACCACCCCAGTTTTGTCTATTTTGCATCTCACTTCTCCTTGTTAATCCTTCACTCCAACTACGCAATCCGTGTAATCCACCGGCTATACTTATACCAAAAATTAAAACCTCAGCACTACCATATAAAAATGAATATACTCCGCAAACTATTAATATTACATATGCTAGTATTTTACTAGAAGTTATTGTTACTTTTATATCTACTTTTCTCATTCTATTTATATATACTATTTTATTTATTTTAATTTAAGAGCATGTATCATAATCTGGCGTGCTCGAAAGAACCTGCATTGTAACTGATACGATGCCGTTATTTCCTAAATCACATGTTAATGTAATCCAATCCAAATCATGTACGTTAGAACCTTTTGTTACACAACAAGTTTGCTCTCCACCAGACACAAATGCGAAGTTATCACTATCAAATGTTCCCCAAGTATATGTATAAGACGGTCTATTTATAGTATATTGTAGATTTGCGTGCCATGGCATTATAGTTGGTCCTGACATATAATATACAGATAATGTTATAGTATTTGATGTAGTATCAGGGCACGATGTAGATGGTGATAAAACACAAGTTATTTCAGCATTATCATCATAATTTGTTAATGTTAATGAATATGTACTGCTATTTGTTCCCACATTACTTCCGTTCTTTTTCCACTGATAAGAGGGAGTTTCATACCAACCAATAGGAGTAGCTTTAAAATCAACGGTATTCCCAGCTGTTGGAGTATAAGTATTTGTAATAGAAATAGATACAGAGCAACATTCCTCATCTTTTACATTAACTCTGTAAGTATTATTTAAACTTAACTTATTAGATTCATTTATTAATTTTTTAACTATTGACATATATTATATTGTATATTTTCTAACAGGGAAACATGATCCCTGACTGCCTTTACCGTAATAACCGCCACCTCCGGCTAAAAATAATAAATATGCATATCTATTATCAGTTGGAGATTGATTTGATGTCCACATAGAACTCATAAAGTTTATACCACACACGTCTTTATTAGTAATCATAGTTGATAATTCTGTAATATTAGGCAGCCACCAATCATCATATCCTTCACTTATAAAATTATATGATCCCTCTGCAGCAATTCCACAATATTTAGAACCAGTTAAATGAGCATTAACTATATCTTCCGTATTATATTTTCCATTTCCAAGCCCACTTCTAGTTGCAGTTGAAACACCCCCAGTCCCCCATACCCACCAACTGCATACTGGATTTTGAACGGTTATTAAACCGCTTGTTGCGCCTGAAATATAAAATATAACTCCGCCCTGAAATAAATCTCCAACATTTAATGTAGATTTTATAGTATCTATTCTATGAGTAGAAGCATCCACGTCTATTCTACCATCTGTTTCAAGTTTTAATCTATTTATTATGCTCATCCTGTGAAACTTCCTTTTTGAGTATAAGATCCAGTAATTCTTCTTTCAAAAATTATATCAGCCCCAATGATACTAATTCTCCAACTACCATCAGTTGTAGGACTTCCAAAATATATATAACTTGAACTGGTTAATACTAAATCACCGCTATTGAAAGTTATACCACTATCAAAATGAGGATTAACAGCCTCAGTTTTAATTAATATTCCACTTTCAACGGTAGCGTTTTCATTGATACCATTAAAAACATGATTCATACCGGTATTACCTGTTACAGAATAATAATATTTAACAGGCTGAAATGAATCGGCTTGTAATATTTTAGCATCATTATATTTGAAACTAGAATCTGTATCATATCCATATGTTGATCCAGTTTCTCTATATAATACTTCATACTCATTTCCAATCCCTGCCAAAACACCACTTGTCCCTGAAGAACCATTATTGCCGCTAGTTCCCGATGTTCCAGAAGAACCAGATATTCCAGATGAACCGCTCGTTATTCCTGTAACCTGATATAAAGTATTACCGACTGCTATTATTTTAGTTGAATTATCACTCTCATTATCTAAATGAGATATATTCAAATGTGGAGTATATAAAGTTGTATTACCAGTATTATAATATAATAGTTCTTCTGTATATACATCAGGCGAAACTCCAGATGAACCAGATGATCCAGATGTTCCAGATGAACCACTATTGCCTGATGTGCCACTAGAACCATTACCACCAGATGTTCCACTAGTTCCACTAGTCCCACTAGTTCCAGGACCACCTGATGTACCACTAGTTCCAGGACCACCTGATGTACCACTAGAACCAGGAGAACCAACACCGCTTGTCCCACTACTTCCAGATTTTCCGCTAGTTCCAACACCAGATGTTCCACTAGTTCCAGTTGTAACACTAGTCACATTATATACTTGACCAGACGAAACCACTAATTTAGTTCCATTATCTGCTATATTATCAATTGAAGATATATTTAAATGTGGAGTATATAAAGTTGTTGTTCCTGTATCGTACCACAATTCAGTAAATGCATAAGATATCGGAGAAACTCCAGAACTTCCACTAGTTCCATTTGTTCCGTTAGTGCCGGTCGCTCCATCCTTCCCAGATGTTCCGCTCGTTCCACTTGAACCATTTTTCCCAGATGTTCCGCTCGTTCCACTTGAACCATTTTCCCCAGATGTTCCGCTCGTGCCAGAATTACCACTAGTACCTGTAGCCCCATCCTTACCAGAAGTTCCGCTCGTGCCAGTAGCACCAGTATTACCACTAGTTCCACTAGTTCCTTCTCTTCCACTAGTACCATTTGTTCCACTAGTTCCTCCTGTTCCAGAAACACCGGAAGTTCCATTTGTTCCAGAAACTCCACTGGTTCCGTTAGTTCCATAACCAGAAGTACCGCTAGAACCGCTATTACCAGAGGTTCCGTTAGTCCCATTTATTCCGCTAGTACCACCAGTACCATTTGTTCCAGAAGTCCCACTTTCACCAGAAGTGCCAGAAAACCCAGAAGTACCACTACTTCCAACTCTCCCTGTTGCATCTAATAAAATATATTTTTCACTCATATTATTGTATTTATTTTATATTTTCGTTGTTGAACTATTACCTTTACCTGCTCCGCCAGTGCTAGTTACAATTGCTTTTTTATTTCCTAAATCTGCTCCACCAATATTCTATATTTATATTTTAACTTGGTGTCCATGTTCCATTACTTGTGAATACATGAACCCAATCCGATCCATCTTGATATATTGTATTTCCACCTGTTGCTCTTTGTGTTGCTGAAGTATATCTTATTATTACAATTCCAGCGTAACTAGCAGAACCACCGGCTCCACAAGTAGTACTTGCTTCTCCTCCAGCTCCATAATTATTATATCCTGCTGAATTACCAGGATCCGAAGTATAACCACCTTTTCCACCACCAGCATAATATATTGCTGTTCCTCCACTGATTGTACAACTTAAACCATCTCCACCTTTTGATCCAGATCCGTTTGCTCCTGCTCCACCTCCACCGCCTCCCCATGCTGATGCACAATTAGCTGTACTTCCACTTCCCAAAACTCCTTTTTTTCCATTTCCTGAGTCTCCAGCCAAACTTATTCTACCAGAATATCCACCTTTTACTTGAAAAATAGTAGAAAAACTACTAGAATTTGATAATATTGTAGACGTTTGGTTTCCCGCCTGACTAGCTCCAACGGTTATTGCATATTCTGTTCCTAATGTTATAGTATAACCAGTATTATAAGAAAAGCCACCGCCTCCACCGCCTCCGCCTTTATAATATGCTTTTGGACTGCTTGTTGTAGATCCAGCAGCTCCTCCACCACCAGCACCAACTACTAATACATTAATATCGAATGTTGTTGGCCAAAACTTCTTCCAAGAATCTCCTATATTTATCCAACCGCCAGCCGCAGTTTTCCAAGCGTCTCCTATATTGATTTTAATGTCAGAGACCGTTTTCCAAGTATCACCTATGTTAATTTTTACTCCCATATCTTATGCTGTATATTGTATATAAATTGAACCTATCGTTGTATCTGTCGCTGTTGGTGGAGTTGCGCTAGTCCCATAAGAAACATTAACAACTTCATCAGTAGTTCCTGTGCCATGATCTCCAACTACATAATTATTACCATTTACCCAAGTTGTACCTGCTGTTCCACTGGTTCCAGAATTACCAGACGTTCCTGTTATTCCACTAGTTCCACTAGTTCCTGTTGCTCCTGCTCCTCCTGATGTTCCAGATGTTCCAGGACTACCACTTCCACTTGTTCCAGAAGTACCTTCCGCTCCAGCTTTACCACTGGTACCAGATGTTCCAGATTCCCCTTCAGCTCCAGCTTCACCACTAGTTCCTGATGTACCGCTTTCACCCGATGTTCCTGACTCACCACTTGTTCCATCTATCCCATTTGTAACTCCAATCCAATAAGATGGTGATGTATCTGGTTGATTATCTGAATTATCATTCAAACAAATCCATATAAAAGTATTGAATAAAACTTCCTCACCAGCTACATATGATGTTCCATTCTCCCAAGTTCCTCTATATAAACTATATCCACTAGTTCCTGATGTTCCATCAGCTCCAGGATCTCCTTGAATTGACTCGCCGCTAGTTCCAGCTGTTCCACTTTCACCACTGGTTCCTGATTCACCTGATGTTCCAGATGTTCCACTTTCTCCACTGGTTCCAGATTCACCAGAAGTGCCAGATGTTCCAGACTCTCCTGATGTACCTGATTCTCCTGATGTACCAGATGTTCCAGACTCTCCTGATGTACCTGATTCTCCTGATGTGCCAGATGTTCCACTTTCTCCTGATGTACCTGACTCTCCACTAGTTCCAGAAGTACCAGACTTACCTGATGTTCCTGATTCCCCGGATGTGCCAGAAGTGCCAGACTTACCGCTAGTTCCAGAAGCCCCTTCAGCTCCACTGGTTCCTGATGTTCCTGACTCCCCGCTGGTCCCTGATTCACCACTAGTTCCAGATGAACCACTAATTCCATTTGTTCCACTGGTTCCTGATGTTCCAGATGTTCCAGATTCGCCTGATGTTCCAGACTCTCCAGATGTACCTGATGTTCCTGATTCCCCACTGGTTCCTGATTCTCCTGAAGTTCCAGATGAACCACTAGCACCACTTGTTCCAGATTCTCCTGAAGTTCCAGATGAACCACTAGCACCACTTGTTCCAGATTCTCCTGAAGTTCCAGATGAACCACTAGTACCAGATATTCCTGAAGTTCCAGATGAACCACTAGTACCAGATATTCCAGAAGTTCCAGATGAACCATTAGTTCCAGATATTCCAGAAGTTCCAGATGAACCATTAGTTCCAGATATTCCAGAAGTTCCAGATGAACCATTAGTTCCAGATATTCCAGAA
>Ga0116171_10005568_pt1 | contig 11046 bp, 7 predicted proteins | sample AD_JPNHW2_MetaG_FD_89798 | JGI IMG/M metagenome (GOLD analysis project Ga0116171, IMG submission 89798) | Active sludge microbial communities of municipal wastewater-treating anaerobic digesters from Japan - AD_JPNHW2_MetaG | ecosystem: Engineered > Bioreactor > Anaerobic > Digestate | place...
GACGTATGAAAGTATTGTATATGCCGCAGAACACGGGTGCAATATTATTAATTGCTCATGGGGTGACACGTTTTATAGCGGCCCGTACGGGCAGGATGTTATAGACTATGCTACCATCAATAAAGGAGCGCTTGTTGTTGCAGCCTGCGGTAACGATGACAATAATGTGCTGTATTTCCCTGCATCCTATGATCGTGTGTTGAGTGTGGCTTCAAGTAATGCAAGCGATCATAAAGCAGATTTTTCAAGCTTTGGAATTTTTGTCGACATAACCGCTCCGGGTGACAACGTGTGGTCTACGCAAAACGGTGGAACGTATGGTAGTTCGGGGGGCACATCTTTTTCATCATCCATTACAGCCGGATGTGCTGCGCTTTTAAAAAGCCGGTTCCCTGCTTTAACCGGATTGCAGATTGGTGAAAAGTTAAAGGTGGCGGCCGACATCATTGATACCTTGCCGTCGAATACGCCTTACTTGGGGTTACTGGGGTCGGGAAGGCTGAATATTTACAATGCCCTATATGATACTTCACACCCGTCAATTGAAATGTATAATATAATCATAAAAAATAGCCACAATCAAAATGCTGCCAATCCTGGTGACACTTTATACATAAGCGGTGATTTCATCAACTATTTATCGCCATCAACAAATAATTTGCAGGTGGCTGTTGCCTGCACATCTCCCAATGTGAGCCTCATTGATTCTGTTTTTAATATTGGCATGTTGCCCATGCTTGGAACCACCAACAATTCATCTGTTCCTTTCCGTGTTTCAATTAAACAAGCCATAGGACGGGATGAACAGCTGGTCTTCACACTTACGTTTACCGACAGTAATTACCGTGCTGTTCAATATTTTTACATGTTTGCTAATAAAGATTACCTCGATATTGATACAAATATGATCGCTACCTCACTTACCAGCGACGGCGTATTGGGTTATGCTAACGGAAATAGCTTACAGGGATTAGGGTTCAGATACAATAACGGTGAAACCATGATGCACGCAGGAGGCTTCCTTGTGGGAAGATCCGTCACACAGGTTTCTAATGCAATATACAGCAATACCGGGGCTTACGATCATGATTTTGCCGTTATCGTGCCACTGAAAAAAAATACGCCTCCTGATTTTTCGGATTTTTCAGCATCAGGTATATTCAATGATTCAAATGCCTTAGCATATAAATTAAATATTACGGCCATACAACATGTTTATGCGTGGAAAAACCCGCCAAATGACAAGTTTATCATTATTGAATATGTTATTACCAATAACAACGCTTATAACCTAAGCGGGGTCTATGCGGGACTTTTCGCCGACTGGGATATAAATAACTCAATGGCCAACAGCTTGGACTACGATGAGATTTCCAGAACCATTTATTGTTTTTCCCCATTGGGAAGCGACTATGCCGGAATCGCATTGTTGTCACCCGGAACACCTTTTCATTATGCCTTTGATAATGACGGTGCCAATGGCAGCATCAAAATTTCGGATGGATTTACTTCAAATGAAAAATATATAGCCTTAAAAACCAACAGGAATAATGCCGGCATTTCGGGTAGCGGAAATGATGTTTCCGGCATGTTGAGCACCGGCCCATTTACCATTGCATCAGGTGATTCGGTAAAAGTTATCTTTGCCCTGCTTGCCGGTGATAATTTCAACGACATACAAAACAGCGCATTGGCTGCCAACCAGGCTTATTATCAAACGGGGATAACCGCTGCCGGTAATAATATTTCAGATAATATATTGTTCCAGAATCAACCCAACCCTTTCAAAGAAAAAACATCAATTTCTATTTATTTAAAGAGCCAGGCAACCATAAACCTTTCTTTTTACGACATAGAAGGAAATATTTCCCAAATAATCTTTAAAGGAAATTTATCCAAAGGAATTCATACTTTTTATGTCAGCAACAAATTCAAACCCGGAATCTATGTTTACGCCTTAACAGGAGCAGATTTTTGCCTTAAAAAGAAAATGTGCGTTGTAAAATAATTTCAAATTTTTCTTGCTCTCATTTTAATGTTTTTTAATTTTGGATGCCAATAAGTTTAATAAAATATCGCCTTATCATGATACATAAAAACCGTTTCCTTTCTCCCGACAAAGCCATTTATATATTGCTGGCATTTTTCTTTCTTTCTGTTGCCGGAGCTAATGCCCAAAGCAATAGTGATTTAATAAATCCTCTTGCAAAAAAACATTTAACCCAGATACAGATTGATACTTTGTCAAAACATGAAATTGACATGATAAATTATATGTACACTTCATCCTTTATTGTCGACACAACAAATAAATACTATAAAAAATGGCTTAACGAAAAAGGGGGTATTGATGTTGCACTCCTTAATCAGCAAAGAAAACAATCAGAAAGGGCATATTGCAGGTTTGAAAATTATCCCGGCCTTGTCATTGAATTGTTATCTTGGGATGAAATGAAAGCCGAAGCTGAAAAAATATTAAACAACAAGTAAAACCAGTCAAATGAAAAAGCGATTCTTCATATTAACATTTATCTCATTATCACTAACCTTTTGCCTGAAGGCACAAGTACCTGACTACCCCATGAGCAATCAGACCGTTTCTGGTATTTGCTTAGGAACTTTTACTGACTCTAATGCCGGGGACCTTGTAACCGGGGGCGCGGGCAATTACGGCAATAATGAAAATTTTATTATGACTTTTTGTTCTAATAATGCCCAATTAATAACAGTGATATTCTCTTATCTGAACATTGGAGCCGGAGATCATTTCAGAATTTATGACGGCCCCGACACCTTGTCGCCATTGATAACCGATATTTCCAGCTATAATCCTGTTAACTATTATGTATCATCTTCCGGAAACTGCCTTACATTCTGGTTTACAAGCGATGGTAGCGGCGCAATGTTTAGCCCTAATGGTAACTGGGCTGCATTTTTTCAATGTGGCAATTACGACGCCAGCAATGCTGCGTCCGATGCATGTGCCGACGCCCCGTCAATTTGCGATTTTAGTAATTATTTTGGAAATACCAGTAATTATTACACGCCGGATTATCCGGGCAATATGTGTACTGCATGTTCCCTGTTCGATGGCTCTATTGAAAATAATTCATGGGTTACTTTCGTTGCAAATAACGATACTGCTTCGTTTACAGTTAATTTATTGTCATGTACTAATAATCAGGGAATACAATTCGGGGTTTACCAGGGAATAAATTGTAGTAATTTTTCCCTGATGACACCATTGTCATGGACAGCACCGGGAACTTGCCCCATACCTCCGGGAAGTTCTTATACTATCACAGCAACGGGGCTTTTATCCGGTCAAATGTACTATATTATGATTGACGGATTCGCAGGAGATAATTGCCAATATATTATTCAGGCACAATCAGGAATGCAGTTTGGCGGGACAATTACGCCTGATCAATCTATCTGCGCCGGAGATACAGCAACGATTCAGGCAACGCTTTCAGGAAATGCATCATTTACTTGGACATCTTCTCCCACGGACCCAAGCCTTGCCGGACAAGAACATAATGCTAACATTTCAGTATCGCCCACAACAACTACAACATATATGCTAACATCCCAGGATGCTTCTATTTGTTCCAATGACACGCTTTATTCAACCGTAACGGTTTTTCCAGCTCCGGTCGCAACAATTACGGCTGACCCTGTTGTTACCAATGTGGATGCTGCCATATCTTTTACCGGCAGCACCGGCAATGGAATAAATCAGTGGACATGGAATTTTAATTATCCCGATGGAATTTTTGAAACAACAACAACCAATACGACTACACACTCATATTCTAATGCAGGAACTTACACCGTATATCTGCTGGTCAAAAATAATGGTGGATGTGTTGATTCTACGACAATACAGGTGAATGTTGTTGAATTTGAAATTCCAAATATCTTCACACCAAATGGTGATGGAGTCAATGATTTTTTTAAAATTAAGGGTATTGATAAACTCCCAAACACTAATATTAAAATCTTTAATCGTTGGGGTAAAAAAATATTCGACGCCGATAATTACAGAAACACTTGGAACGGCGAGGATTACGCCGACGGTGTATATTATTACATCCTCACACTCGACGACGGAACAAGTTACTCTGGCACCATAACGCTGATACGATAGATTTTTTCAGATCATTAAAAATAATTGCGCTCTTGCTGATTAAACGATCATAACGTTTTTTCATGGAATGACCATGCGGTCGTATATTATTTAAATGTAAATTATTAAAAGCCTCGTTTTCAGGCGTATTGCTTGTTTTTAATTTAATAGAATTTTTATCAGGCCAATTGAAAATAATCTTACATTTGACCCGTTTTTAAATCATATATGATAAAGCAACGGATTCTTAAAATATTTCTTTTGTTGGTGATAGCCGCCTTCTTATGTTTTTCATGCCAGGCACATAGATCTTGCGGTGGTATGCAACATTATAATAATGATGTAAAGAGAGGTCTGGCACATTAAAAAAAAGACTGCTTCCCGGCAGTCTTTTTTTTATAGAAAAAAATCAATGCTCTATTTTATTGGCGCATTTTTTAATGTTTCTGTCAAGAATTCCCAGAATTTTTCTACAGAAGCAATATTAACTCTTTCGGCCGGAGAATGAGGGAAATTAATCGTGGGCCCGAAAGAAATCATATCCCAGTTTTTATAAACCCCGCCAAGCAACCCACACTCTAAGCCGGCATGAATAGCTCCAATATGGGGTTTTTTGCCGAACTGTTTTTCATAAGCAAGAAGCATTTCCTTTAAAATGGGAGAATCCAGATTGGGTTTCCAACCGGGATACTGTCCATTAAAAGTACATTCGGCACATGCAAGTGAATATACGCATGCAAACATATTTTCCAGGTCTTCTTTGGCGCTGTCGACAGAACTGCGAAGCAGGCACATTACATCAATAACATTATTATGCGATTTAACAATGGCCAGATTCGTTGATGTTTCAACAAGTCCCTTCATATCCTGGCTAACCCTTATCACACCATTAGGGGTGGCATAAATAGCATTCAACAGGTTATTGGTAGTAACATGATCAATTATGCTTGCCGGTAAATCTGCAGGTTCTGCCAGAATGGTAATGTCGGTTTCAACATTTTTATATTCGTTTATCACAGTCGCTGTAAATTCTTTGATAAATTCATTAAACTTATTTACATTGGCTTTAGGCAATGTAATAAGCGCGAATGACTCACGGGGGATGGCATTGCGAAGGCTGCCGCCATCTATACTGGCCAGATGCATTTCGAGGTTATTGAATGCATACCATAAAATACGGTTAAGCAATTTGTTTGAATTGGCACGTTCCAAATGAATATCAACACCTGAATGCCCGCCTTTGAGTCCTTTTACGGCAATTTTGAATGCCTGTACATCAGCAGGAACAGGCTTTTCAGTATATTGAAACTTTATATTAGCATTTGTTCCACCTGCACACCCAACACACAAATCTCCTTCTTCCTCTGTGTCAAGATTCATGAGGATATCGCCGTTCAGCAGACCGGCTTTAAGTCCGAAAGCCCCGGTCATGCCGGTTTCTTCATCAACAGTAAGCAACATCTCCAATGGGCCGTGCACAAGGTCAGTGGCTTCAAAAACCGCCATGGCTGCAGCCATACCAATACCATTATCGGCGCCCAGCGTTGTTCCGGTGGCCTCAACCCATTCCCCGTTTATACGCGGTCTTATCGGGTCTTTTAAAAAATCATGAACGGTATCGGAATTCTTTTGCGGAACCATGTCGAGGTGTGCCTGAAGAATAATACCCTTGCGGTTTTCCATGCCGGGAGTTGCCGGCTTTCTCATGATCACATTACCGGTATCATCCACTTTACATTCGATATTGTGAGCTTTTGCCCAACTTAAAACATGTTCCCTAATTTTTTCTTCGTGCTTAGAAGGATGAGGAATTCCACATATATCCTCAAAATTTTTCCAAAGTGCAGAAGGTTTCAGATTGCTTAATACATTTCCCATATCAAAAATAATTTAACGTTAATATTCATTTTGCAGAACAACAAATATATGAATTATTACATGATTTTCAATTTCCGGATGTATTTTTATAAAAAAACAAATAACATACAACCTTTTTAATATTTTTATTGTCTAAAAACATCGTAGATGAGCCTTGATAAAAATATAATAGAGGGCTGTATTGCCGGCAACAGAAAGGCACAAAAGGTCCTCTTTGATAAGTACAAGGCTGCGATGATGGGCGTTTGTTTGAGATATTGCAAAAGCAGAGATGAGGCTGAAGATGTGCTGATGGAAGCTTTCATGACTGTTCTTTCACAGATCCGGACCTACCGCGGCGAAGGCGCGATAGATCAGTGGATTCGCAGAATAGTAGTGAATACCTCCATCAATAATTACAGGAAAAATCTGAAACATTATTTTCATGCCGATATTGAAAACGTTAACGAAACGGAAATTGATGAAGAGGGAAATTTTGAAATTGATGACAAACATTCTGTCGACGTCATTCTGAATGCAATACAACAAATGCCCGACGGCTACAGAATGGTGCTGAACCTGTATATTGTGGAAGGATATAAACATAAGGAAATTGCAGAAATGCTGAATATAACAATTGGAACATCAAAATCGCAATTATCAAAGGCACGGAAGATTATACAGGAGAAGTTATCTAATAATGGTGAGGTATAATTATGAATGATTTTATAAATAGCAATCCAAACAATCTTGATGATTATCTGAAAAACATGCTGGGTAATTACAAACCCGATGTGTCCTCAAACTTGTGGAGTTCTCTGAAGCTAAAGCTTTTTAAAAAAGATGTACTGGATTTTGTATCCTTTAAAAAGTTGAACCATACGCTCCGTTCACCGGCAAAATTTGGAGCAGCACATATAAAAGTCCTTGTGGGTTATGCCATTGCCGCTTGTTTTACCGTTGCTTTGGTTTTCGGGTCGAATTACATATATAAAAATTATATTTCCAATAATAAGAACAAAGAAAAAGAAGAAATAAAAGAAAAACCAGCCGTTCCTTCGGTAAAATCAGAACAAATAATAATTGATAGTTCTCCTGCAAACACGGTGCAACAAAATGCGACTTTAGTTCACCAAACGCCAAAACAACAGAAAAATCAGGAAACCCAGCTTGTTAATGATACCGTAACACGGGTTGCAAGCCCTGTAGTAAAAAATACGATCGACGCTGTCAATAGCAATGATAATAAAACAGAGAATATAAATTCGTATAACACGCTTCTAAAATATATTGACCGCGTGAATTCCAATGAAAAGAATCCGGTTGAGGAAACACAAACTGAAGAATTGCCCGACAATATTGATATAACAATTGACGACCCTGAAAGTCCCCAACCTGAAAATACAGGGGCTTTTGCTTATAACCTGGAAATTCCTAACGTAATTACGCCCAATGGTGACGGATATAATGATTACTTTTTAATTAAAAACCTTGATAAATATCCCTACAATTCACTAACTATTGCAAACCGAAAAGGCGCTATTGTCTTTGAAACAACGGGGTACCAAAATAATTGGGATGCCCGAAACCTTGAGTCGGGAACATATTATTACATCTTAACTTATAAGGATAACAACAATAAAAACCAGGGAGTGATCAAAGGGGTTATTTCTGTGGTACGATAGCGCTTCAGCCTTTATACATTTCTTCCTCTATTTCAACAAAAGAAATATATCTTGCTTCATAAAGTGTTGTAAGAAATTTGGTGACCCTTTGTTCTACGGGGCTTATACGATCGCCAAATATTTCAGATACATTATGGCATATTTCAGTCACCTTGATTTTGCCATTGATCTGCAGCCACACCTCAGAGCCAAGCTCATCCAGGCTGATTCTGAAGTATCTTCTCCGCGGGAGAAATAAAAAATTATTCAGTTTCTGATTTTTGAATTTTGGAACAACAATCGTTACGATTCCATTTTCAGCTGTTTCATGCTCACTTTTCCGGATCGGTGTTGCTTCCATGTAATTCAGCTTTTTCAGTATTTTTCGACGTTGAAAAAAATTTAGTGCCACAGTTATTTTTATTAATTCTTAATCATTTTTTGTTTAGCTTTTTTATATGCCTCTCTTCCCGACTCAATTAATTCCTGTGCCTTGTAAAATTCAAATGTGGAAGCTGCATCGCGTGAAATTTCAACATCAATATCGGGGCACTGGCCCATTACCGTCAGTTGGCATATCCTGTCCATCATGATATCAATGGATTTATCCATTACAGTCAAATATCCCGGCATACCGACAGGCTCTTTTTTCTCATCGCTGAACAGATTAAAATGCTTTTTTGCATAATCAAGCACTTTCCGTTTGAATGAAAAATCCTTGTGGGGATACGGAGAAACCTTAAAATCAGGCCGTTGATAAGGAATGTTGGCATTAACATCCACCACAACCAACATATCGCCATCGTGACGTTTAATACAATTAACAGGTATCGGATTAATTACACCGCCATCAACCAAAATCATATCCTTATACAACACCGGCGTTATAACAGTTGGTATTGCAATAGAGGCCCGGATGGCATATATTAGATTGCCCTTATCAAACACGATTTCCTGGCGGTTTTTGATATCCGTGGCAACAATGGAAAGTGGAATCTGCAACTCTGCAAAAGTCTGGCAACCGATAAAATCCTCGAATGTCTTAAAAATCTTTTCCGCCTTAATAAATCCTTGTCCCGTGAGAGTAAAATCCATAAGATCGTATACGTCGATTTCATCCAGGGAGCAAACCCAATCTGTAAAAGCTTTGAGGTTGCCGGATGCATAAATGCCCCCCACCAGTGAGCCTATAGAAGCTCCGGAGATGGAACCTATCTCATATCCATCATTCAGCAGTTCTTCAATAACACCAATATGGGCCAGGCCGCGGCATCCGCCACTGGATAAAACCAAAGCAACCTTTTGTTTCATAACGTAAAAATAAAAAAAAGGGACTTTGTAAAAACAAAATCCCTTTTATTTTTAGAAGTTTCCGCTTGGCGGAGGAGGTGCGTCGGCAGCGCCTTTGCTACGAATGGGCAGCCACACCAGTGTGACACCGATCAGAACAAGGACAATGATGCTTACACCAAAAGAAGGATTTTCGAAGATGGAGATGGTTGGAACATTCAGGAAATATAACAAGGCAAATACCAGCCCCATGAGTGCTTCACCGGCAATAAAACCTGAAGCAAGCAACACTCCTGTGTTTTCGGTTCGTACCGCCTGCCCAAGAGTGAAGTTCTTTCGTTTCTGGATCATTTCAACAATACCTTTTACAACACCGCCAAGGAAAATGGCAAAGGTCGTTTCCAACGGAAGGTACATACCAACGCTGACAAGCATCGGGCTTTTCACCTGCATCAGAATAAACCCAAGGCCCATAAGCATGCCCACAATGATCAATGGCCAGGCCATTTGTCCGCCTACTATACCTTGTGAAAGCATGGCCATCAGGCTGGCCTGCGGAGCAGATAAATTTTTGCTGCCAAAACCGCCTTCATAACCCTGGATCTTTCCCTGGGCAATATCTCCTTCGTTCAGGATAACGAGCACGCCAAACATCACGACACCTGCAAGTACCACACCGATGATATCGCCGATCTGCATCCGCCACGGGGTACCGCCAAGGATATGTCCTGCTTTCAGGTCCTGAAGCATTTCACCGGCCACAGCGGCAGAAACGCAAACGATAGCAGCAACACCCAACACTGAAGCAACGCCTTCTTCACCTTTAACACCAAGTGCAAAAAGTAACAGAGCGGTTACAACCAGTGCTGTTAATGTCAGTCCACTAATCGGATTATTGCTCGACCCCATGATACCAACAAGATATCCGGATACGGCCGCAAATAAGAACGCCAGTATAATCATTACCGTGGCAGCTACAATTGCTACCAGCAGTCCTGCATGAAAAATAAAGAATGTGATACAGAATGTAAGAATCGCTACAAACAAAATTCCAACGATAACCCAGGTTATTGGAATGTCTTTGTCAACGCGGTCGGTAACGGCTGCTCCACCGGCAGCTTTTCTAACATCGCCAATAGCTCTTTTTATTCCGGCTCCAAGGCTTTTACGCATTTTAAACAGTGTGAAGCAGGCGCCCATGAGCATGCCTCCGATGGCAATCGGCCTTACGATAAAACGCCAAATCTGTCCAATCTGAAATGAAGAGTCGCTTACTTTGGCAAGTGCTGCATCGGTTGACATTGTGGGGTCTTTAGCCTGTAAGATGGCAGCCCAGCTGTTCAGAAAATCCATATCAATAGATGGCACAATGAAATAATAAATAATCGGCGCTAACAGTCCCCAGGCGATCAAACCGCCGCTGAAGTTAAGCGCTCCCAGTTTGGGGCCGATGATATAACCAACACCCATGTATGCGGGGCTGATACCCGGTGAGCTAAGGAGCATACCTCCCTGTCCCTGAAATGCGGTACCGGTAATAGTTGATTTACCAAAAGCTACAAACTTTTCCCAGGTAAGAGCAAAAAATTTAAATTCACCAAGCGCTTTTATCAGTGCGCCGCCGATCATTGCTCCAAACAAAAATTTAGAACCACCGCCACCACGACGGCCGGCTTTATGGATCTCAGCTGCAGCTATTGATTCGGGGAATTTCATTTCAACATCTTCCACCATCACGCGACGCAACAATGCTACGAACATAATACCCAGCACGCCACCGGCGATCAGGATCAGTGTAGAAGTTACATAGTTTCCTGGTGTGAAAAACGGATCCCATACACCGGCAATAAAAAATGCAGGCAGTGTAAAAATAGCACCGGCAGCCACTGACTCTCCGATAGAACCAACGGTACGTGCAAAGTTTTCTTCAAGTATCGAGCCTTTCATCATTTTCAGAATGGCCATCCCAATAACGGCAGCAGGGTAAGTTGCCGCGATGGTCATCCCTGCTTTCAGGCCGAGATACGCATTTGCAGCTCCCAACAATACAGCCATAACAAGGCCAATGATCAGCGCCTTCAACGTGAACTCAGCCATATTGGTCTC
>Ga0116171_10005570_pt1 | contig 11043 bp, 7 predicted proteins | sample AD_JPNHW2_MetaG_FD_89798 | JGI IMG/M metagenome (GOLD analysis project Ga0116171, IMG submission 89798) | Active sludge microbial communities of municipal wastewater-treating anaerobic digesters from Japan - AD_JPNHW2_MetaG | ecosystem: Engineered > Bioreactor > Anaerobic > Digestate | place...
AAAGAAAAAATTACTTTTCGACAAAACTTTAAACATGGCTGATTCGTCGCCTGCGGCGGCAAGCAGACGGCTGAAATTTCCTAAAAGAGGAAAGAAAATGGTTGAAAAACTTTCATCAGCCGCTTGAAATTTTCAGCGATATTTGCAGAATAGCTTTTCCGGTGCGGTTATGCAGTCAGGCAGGCCGCTTATGGCAAAATCCTTAAACAATCAATTATTTATGAGGTATATCATGGCCACAAAGACAATTAACGACATAAAAATCGGCGGCAGAACCGTTCTGATGCGCGTCGATTTCAACGTACCGCTCAAGGACGGCGTAATTACGAACGACAATCGTATCGTAGAAGCATTGCCCAGCATACGGAAAGTCATTGCCGACGGCGGCAAACTGGTGCTTATGAGCCATCTCGGCCGGCCGGATGGAGAGGTCAAACCCGAATACTCCCTGAAACCTGCCGTCGACCGTCTGTCGCAGCTTATCGGCAAGCCGGTAAAACTTGGGCCTAGCTGGCCCATCGCCGGCGACGAAGCAAAAGCCGCCATCGCCGCAATGAACCCGGGTGACGTGCTCTGCCTTGAAAACGTCCGATTCGACAGCCGCGAAGATACCAAAGATCTCGACCAGGTAAAACAGTTCGGCGCGGAACTGGCGGCTATGGGCGATTTGTACGTCAACGATGCGTTCGGCACATGTCACCGCAAGCATGCGTCCATGTGGGGTTGCCCGCTGGCCGTCCAGGCTAAGGGCGGTGCGGCCGTAGCCGGCTATCTCGTGGAAAAGGAAATAAAATATCTAAGCGACGCAGTATCGAATCCGGTTCGCCCGTTTCTGGCAATACTGGGCGGCGCAAAGGTTTCGGACAAAATCAAACTCATCTCCACACTGCTGACGAAAGTCGATAAAATCATCATCGGCGGGGCGATGGCTTATACGCTGCTCAAGGCAAAGGGCGTGAACGTCGGCATCAGCCGCGTCGAAGAAGACCAGATAGACGCAATGAAGGAACTTCTCGCCAAGGCCGGCGAAAAGATAGTTCTGCCCGTCGACCACCTCACTGCAGCCGCGTTTGATTCCGACGCGGCTAACGTCACAGCCGGCGTTGAAATACCGGCAGACCAGATGGGCCTCGACATAGGCCCCAAAACCATAGAACTTTTCAGCAAAATTGTGCTCGGCAGCAAGACAATCGTCTGGAACGGGCCTATGGGCGTCTTTGAACGCGACGCATACGCCGCCGGCACAAAAGCAATCGCCGAAGCGATGGCCAAGGCTACCGACGCCGGCGCAGTCACGGTAATAGGCGGCGGCGACAGCGCAACGGCGGTGGCTAAATTCAAACTCCAGGACAGGATGACCCACGTCTCCACAGGCGGCGGAGCCAGCCTTACATACCTGGAAGGCAAGCCGATGCCTCCTCTTGAAGTGCTGGACCAGAAATGACTTACGGCTGACTGCCTATTCTTGAAAAGTTCTATAATTTATAAAGCTTTATGAAGGCCATTCTCAGGAGTTCCAGGGAATGGCCTGTGTTTTGTCTTATTACAGTTACCGTCAGGATATACAGTAACTAAGGCCGAAATCCTGAGTCTCATCTTTGCGGATAATGCCTGAATATTTACGGTCTTTTTCAAGCATCAACAGAACGATTCTCAAAATGAACTTTTTTGCAGACAGTTCTATTTGACGAATTCGGGATATTCGTCAACTATTCCAATGCAGACCGGCTTGGCCTTTATCGAATCCAGTGCGTCGACTTCTTCAATCGCCGTTCGTACATTGCCTTCGCAAGCCGTGTGTGTGGTTATGATGACCGGCCGCGTGGCGTCCGGCCTGTTATAATCCCGCTGGAGGACTGCGTCTATACTGATATTCTGTCGGCCGAAAATATCGGCGATTTTCGCAAGTACGCCGGGCTTGTCTTCAGCCATGACGCGGATGTAGTAGCGGCTTTTGATTTCGTTGACCGGAAGCTGTTTGGCCGGCTTGGCGACGTCGGACCAGATTCTAAGTTTTTCAAACTGCGACTGTGCATTGCCCAGTGCGATATTCGCAATATCCGCCGCCACCGATGACGCAGTCGGCAATCCGCCCGCGCCTCTGCCGTAAAACATTGTGTGGCCGACGGCATGGCCGTAAACGCTTATGGCGTTAAACGGGCCAGCCACCCAGGCAAGCGGGTGTTTTATGGAAATAAACGCCGGCCGAACGCAAAGGCATAATCCGTCGCCCTGACGCAACGCTATAGCCAGCAGTTTTATGACATATCCAAGTTCACTGCCCCACTTGATGTCGCATATTTCGAGTTTATCTATACCCTGACACGGGATGGCGTCGAAGTCTATCCTCTGGCCGAACGCCAGCGAAGAAAGTATCGTCAATTTATGGGCTGTATCTATGCCGGCGACATCCAGAGTCGGGTCCGCCTCCGCCAGCCCGTCAGCCTGCGCCTCTCTGAGTGCGTCGGCGTAACTTCTGCCCTGCTGTGACATCTCGGTCAGCAGATAATTGCATGTGCCGTTGACTATGCCGTAAATGGCGTCAATCCTGTTAGCCAGCAGGCTGCAGCACAACGGCTGAATTATCGGAATGCCGCCGCCGCAACTGGCTTCGAACGAAATGCTTACGCCATTGTTTCTTGCCAGCGAAAAAAGCTCAGTGCCATGATGTGCAAGCAGCGCCTTGTTGGCGGTAACCACGTGCTTTTTGGCTATTAACGATTTTTCAATGAGTTCCCTGGCAAAATTCAATCCGCCCACCAGTTCCACAACAACGTCTATTTCAGGGTCGCTAAGAGCAACATTGAAATCGGTTTGGAACAGTTTTTCCGGCAGGCCCAATTCTTTGGCGTGTTTGAGATTCAAATCGACGATATATTTCAGGTTGACGTCGCAGCCGAGGCGATTGACGAGGATATCTCTGTCAGTCGTTAAGAGACGGGCCGTGGCTCCGCCTACAGTCCCGCAGCCTACAATCGCAACATTTATGCCTTTTCTGCATGCATCCATTGAATTTCTCCTGCAAAGCCGGATATCATCATTTCTGAGCGGGCAAAAACCCTTAAAATAAAGATGATACGCACTTGAGATTAAAAATCAAACTACTTTTGTGGCAGATTAGAGCAAGTTTAACATGCTCTAATCCGTCATCCGTGCAATTTGAGATGGCCAGTCGATATCATTACGAAAAGGATTGCCAGATATCCCGCAAACAGCGAAAGAAATGGTATGCCGTACCAGCGGTGAAAACGGTCTCCCTTCGCAAAAATAAACAGCCGCAGCAGAATCAGTGCTGCCATCATCACCGGCAGATGCAGATAGAAGAACTCCGTGGGCACAAGCAGCGGCGTAGCGGCGGCAGAAGCGCCTATGACGAACAGCACATTTAGAATGTCCGCTCCGATTATATTGCCTACAAGCAGTTCAGGGTGGCCTTTGATTATGGAGACAATCGCAGTCACAAGCTCCGGCAGAGACGTCCCGAATGCCACGAGCGTCACAGCCAGCACGCTTTCCGGCACGCCGTAGTGAATGCATATCCTGGCAGTTGAGCCGACCATTATATCCGACCCCAACAGCACAAGCAGAAGGCCCATTGCCATCGTAACAAGCATTACGGCTACTGCGCCGAACTTTGATTTTCTAGTCGGCCTGCCGTTATTTTGGCCGTCCATAGCTTCTTCGGGTATTATTTCAGGATGCAGCCGCGCCCAATGGGCTGAAATGCCCATGTAACCTATCAGCAGAACGACAAAAGAGAATCCCATCCAGCGCGGCATTACAACGCCGTAAAAACTGCCCTTCATCCACGCCAAAACCAGAAATGATGCTGTAAGTAGCGTCCCTGCTGCAAGTTGCAGCCAGCCCTGCCGCACAAGCAGAAACCTGTTCTTCGGCAGCCGACACAGACAGCACGCCAAGCCGAAAATAAGCGCCGTATCGCAGATTATCGACCCTACGCCGTTGCCCAGCGCAAGGCCGGGATTGTTGCTGAAGGCTGCGGTTACAGATACGAACGTCTCAGGTGCGGTCGTGCCCAGTGAAACTATCGTCGCGCCTATGATGACCGGCGAAAAGCCCAAGGAACGGGCTATCTGCACTGCCGCCGCAACCAGCTTGTCGGCGCCGTAAACCAACAAAAGAACGGAACTAAGCACCATCAGCCACAGCAGCCAGATTCTATCCGCATCCAACTGAGCCTCAAAAAACGAATCCGATATGATTTCAGCTATCATCATGCGGATAAAAAATAACTTCACCAACCATGATTTACAAGAAAATAACGTTGAATGAAAAATTTTTTTCTTGTTGAAATCGTAAGGAATCGTATATTCTTATTTGCAAAAATTACTCGGCTGAAAATGTAGTTTTGAACGAAGCAGCCACTGAAGCTGTAAAGTCGAAATTTTTCTCCTCCTTCGAAAACTGGCAGAAACGGATGCGTTCGTTCATGTTTTTTAAAAGACCGTAAAATTACGAATGATATTTTTTAAAAAAATTAAAAAATTAAATTTAAAAATTTTAAAAACTTTTCTATATAACAGCCCCTGCTGGGAGAAATCGAATGTCATTAAAAATCAGGTGCAGCGAATGCCACAAGAAAATTTCTGTGGATGAAGCCTTCGCCGGAAGCATGTGCCGCTGTCCGTATTGCAAATCAATCGTTCTCGTACCTAAGCAGATATCTCGCGCCGCCGATTCCGTGGGCCGTCCAGGCAGTCCCGCGATACGGCCGACGATACCGACTGTCGGTCGGCCGACGGCGCCCGGCCAGACAACAATCTCCGCACCTGGTCATGAAACAATGCCCTCGCCTGTTCTCAGGGAGATGAAACAACCCCAGCCGGCGGAGGCCGGCATACCTGGCGGCAAGAGCAGTTACATAGCATCCATGGATTCAAAAGCCGTTGAAAATAAAAAGCCAGCCCAGGAGGAAAAAGCCGTGCAGAAAACCTCAACAAAAAAACCGGCTGCAACTTCCGCAACCGTCGAAGAAGCAGTCGTCGACGCCGTCAAGGTCGACACCAGCAAACTCAGCAAGGAACAGATAGCAGCCATCCCCACCGCAAATCCAATAATGTTCCAGGGCATAGTATCGCTGGCGCTGATAGTAGTTCTTCTTGCAATGATAGGTGCATGCATCTTCCTCGGCTACCGGATGTTCGCCTCGAAGGAAAGACAGAATTCGGATTCGATATATTCTTCGCAGGAAATCGCCAAAGAAATTCAGGCGACGTCCTACGCTACGGAAGATGTCAATCCATTCGAATACAATACCGGCGCTTCGCTGATATGCAACCAGTTCAAGATAACCGGGCCGGTAGTGTTCTGCATAGACGCCGGCACATCTATGGGCGACAAATACTGCCTGGCCAGAGACATGGTCCGCGCTTCTGTACTCAGTATGAAATCATCTGAAAATTTCGCAGTAATCGTCAATCAGGACGGCGGCACAAACGTCATCACGCCCATGACAGCCGGCGGCCCTGAAGGCGAAGCTAAAATACGTCAAAAACTCATGGAGCAGGCTGACGACGGCACGGTAGTCCTCGGCGGTGCGCCGATGCTGGAAGAGGCGATATTGTCCGCATCCGAATTCAAGCCCAAAACCATAGTGTTATTAATTGCCGACAAGGATATAGACTCCCCAAAACGTTTAATCGCCGACCTCCAGAAATCCGGCGCAGACCTGGTTATAATTTCACTCGACGCCAAGCCTGGCCAGGATACGATGATAAAAGAACTCGCGAAGAACGCCGGCCAAAATACGCAACTGAAGTTATATAACGTCGAAGAACTTGAAAAAAGTTATGAAAAATGCAATCTGCCGGCGGACTGATTTTCATTTACCAGTCGCAAGCATATTAAAAATCGGAAATATGGCCTGTCACGCTTTTGAAAGTTTTTGTTGTGTTGCAGCAACGGCGATTGCATGGGTAACTACCTGAACAGCCGCAGCTTGAACGTTTTTCATGTTTTTTATTCGGATTGAGATTTTGTCGAGGGTATTTATACGGTGGCTGTGACAAGAAAAAGGATTGAAGGCAATCTTGCGGCTATCAGAAGTCGGATAGCTGCCGCGGCGGCTCGCTCCGGCCGTGATGCTGCTGACGTAAAAATAGTCGCGGTCACCAAATCCGTGGACACGGAAACCATACGTAATCTCATAGACGCCGGCATTACTGCCCTGGCCGAAAATCGGGTTCAACAGTTCGTGACGCGAGCAGAAGAGATTAACCGATATCTTCAGCGAAGGCGCAACCCTCTGGCGTCGCCAGTCGAATGGCATCTGATAGGTCATCTTCAGCGCAACAAGGTAAAATCCGCCGTCGAGATTTCAGCCATGATACATTCGGTTGATTCGCTGCGGCTGGCGGAAGAGATAAACGAACGGTGCGAGAAGATGAATCGTCGGCTGCCGGTTCTGCTCCAGGTGAACTGTTCGCAGGAGGAGCAGAAATACGGCTGTGCCGTCGGCGCAGCGATTCACCTGGGCGAATTGATGGCCCAGATGAAACACATCGAATTATCGGGGTTGATGACGATGGGGCCGATGGACGGCAATCCTGACGGCACGAGACATGCGTTCGTCCGTTTGCGTGAACTGTTTGAAGAAATGCGACACGAAAACATCGGCGGCAGAGATTTTCGTCACCTTTCCATGGGCATGAGCGGTGATTATGAAATCGCCGTCGAACAGGGTGCGACTATGGTGCGCATCGGCTCAGCCCTTTTTGAGTGACAGTCTGGCTATCATTTCCGTCGCCCGCAACACTTCAGCCACCGACCAGGCCTGCGCAAAGCAGCCTCTTGGCGTGTGTGGCGCATCGCCGTCGAATATTTCGTTTATCTGGCCCAGACAACCTTCAGCCATGTGTTTTTCAAACGGCTTCATGAGCCTGGCCAGTTGCGCCCGCGACGCGCCGGTCTTTATCGACGCCTCAATATAAAAGCCCATCAGCCACGCCCACGCCGTCCCCTGGTGATACGCCCTGTCGCGGATATATTGCGGGCCTTCGTATCTGCCCTTGTATCGCCAGTCGTCCGGCGAAAGCGTCCGCAATCCCAACGGCGTAAGGAGTTTTTCTCTGACCACTTTCACGATGCTCTTTATCTGTGCCGGTTTCAGTGGCGAATACGGCAGTGCAGCGGCAAGAATCTGATTAGGCCGCAGGGACTTGTCCGGTCCATAAGGATAAACGCAGTCCGCCAAATATCCCGCATTCTCCAGCCAGAAGTTGTTAATGAACGCGCCGGCAGTCTTACGGGCTGCGACAGCATATTTGGCGTCGATATCGCCCAGCAGCGCGTTAGCCTGATACCACAGTGCGTTAAGTTCGACAGCCTTGCCGTAACGCGGCGTAACGGATTCGTTGTCTATTCGCACATCCATCCACGTAAGCTGCGTATTTTCATCGCCGCCCACCAGCAGGCCGTCAGTGTCCTCGTGTATTCCGAACATCGTGCCGGCGCGATACTGGTCGACTATGGTTTTGCATGCCGGCAGCAATACTTCACGCTCAAAACATCGGCCTTCGTGGGAATCATCCGCACGAATGTACCGCAGGGCAGCCAACGTAAACCACAGCGAGGCATCAATGCTGTTGTAATGCGGCGCCAAGCCGTAATCGTCAAAACGATTGGGTATCATGCCCTGCGAAATATTGTCGGCGTATGTTTTGAAAACACGGCGGGCAAGTTCGAATCTGCCGGTAGAAAGCAGCAGGCCTGGCAGTGCGATAAACGTGTCACGGCCCCAATCGGCAAACCACGGAAAACCGGCTAATATGGAAGCACCGTCAAAATCGTCCGGCGTTTTCCGGTCAACCAGAAACACATTGCCCGACTGAGCCAGGCATCGCATCATGTCCGGACATCCAGAAACGCCGGCGTCGATTTCTTCGCTCTCTTCCAGCAGTTTATTATATTCGTCCAAAAACTTCACAGCCACGTTGCCGTCCAGGGAGGCTACGATTTCGCAGCTTTCCTTCTTTTTGGACGGCCGCCAGGTAAAATATCCGGCGGACGGCAGATCTTCCATAAAATCCTGGCCGCGAGCCGCGTCGGTACGATAATAAAAATTGAACCACCACTGCATGTCCGGCAGAAATTCAGCCCTGTCGCAACTGATGACGAGTTTGGGCTGCTCGCCAGCCGTTACAGCCAGCCGGCCATTCGAAACCTCAAAGTCAGGATGATAACCGGCGTTGGCCAGATGATGGAAGTCGCGCATCGGCGTAAACGGCCGAATTATGATTTTTTCCGCTTCGCCGGAGAGTTCATAACGCACAATAAGCGTATTGGAATCGCGGCAGAGCAGAACCCGCTTTTTGAGAGTCTGGCGGTCGCCTATCCTGTAATCGTACTCGGCGATTATGCCTTTAGTGAACGTTCTCAAATCCCGCCAACCCTGCGGCGCAAAAACGCCGTTGGGGAACTCGTTACACGCCAGCTCGAATTTACCCTGCGACGTATAAACCTGTTCCATCAACATTGAGAGAGCGACTATCCTTCCCACCGGCGGATTGGTCGCCGCCGTCAGCAGTGCGTGATATCTGCGAGTATTGCAGCCGGCAGTAGTTGAAGAACTGTAAGACCCCAGGCGGTTCGCCAGCAACCATTCACGACTCAACAGCCCCTCCTGGCCCGCACGTTGAGCGCGAACAACGTATTGATTAAGTATTTTTTTGCCCATTTCACTTTTATTATAGGCAGCCTTAAATCATTTATCCATTTTCATGATTTTTTTTTGTTCTGCGACAGAAAAATACTTGCTTCTTGTGTGGGGTGTTTACCCGTAATTCTCGCCGAACCATAAAAAAACACGCTTCATACCTTTTTTAAAAAAACGATAAACAAACGTGTCTGAAGTGATTCTCGAAAGAATTTTTTCTTTTGTGCTTCATCGGTCAGCTTAAAAATGTTAAAGGGGCTCGGCTAGACTTAAGGTTACTTTCCGACCTCTGTGGCAGTCGAACCCCTTTAAAAAAATATCTGCCATTTTCTGACGCCGCAAAACAACAACAAGCGCAAAGGCAAGTTTAATATGCTTGAATAAAACGAAAGAAAAAGCCCGATTATGTATCGGGCTCCTCTTTTCCATTTCTTACAAAACAGGGTTTTCGGAAACAATTTTTAGAACCTATCCCAAAAACATGGGCGTCGCCGAAATCGAGCAATTTTGCGGCCCGGCAAGGAAGAAAAATGGCAGCATACTTTTAAAAAAAACATATTCTGCCGTTTTTCTGACGCCGCCAGGCTGCAAAAGAGCCGATTGCAGGCAGCCAAGGTTTTTGGGATAGGTTCTAATATTTTCTCATAAGGCCTATGACTACACCTTGAATTTCACATTTATCGACTACAATAGGCGCAAACGCATCATTTGCCGGCTGAAGACGGATTTTCCCCTTTTCGCGATAAATACGTTTAAGGGTAGTCTCGCCGTCATTAAGCAGCGCAACTACAATTTCGCCGTTACGGGCTGTATTTCTTCGCTGGCAGATGACATAATCACCATCCATGATATGGTCATTTATCATACTCTCGCCGGCAACTTCCAGTACGAACGTAGAACCATCCGCCGGAAATTCCTCATTGAGATTCATCCGTTCGCAATTCTCAAACGCTTCCAGCGGCACACCGGCGACTATCCTGCCAACAAACGGCAGCGACTCTTCCTGTTCGTCCGGAAAAACAAAGTCATCCGAGACTACCAAAGAGCGAGCCCTGTGTTTTTCGCCGCGTAACAGTACGCCTTTTTTTTCCAACGCGCCGACGTGTTCGAAGACTGTAACCTTGGTAAGACTCAGATGATCCCCAATCTCCTGCATTGTTGGGGAATAACCGTGACTCCTCCGAAAGTCCCTTATATATCGAAGAATTTCCAGTTGCCGTGGTGTTACTGTCTGCATTCGTGTTCTCCTGTGTTTTCACCTTTTGGTGTTTTGCGACTGTATAATTTGATCCTGCAGTAATACGGCAGGCATCAACACTCGACATAGCCACTTCCGCATCCGCCTGTGCTTCGCACAATATCTGCGGATTTTTCGCCGCGGAGGAGGCTGCAACGGCGGTAGCCTTCTTACCATGCGAGCAGCTTGATTGCGACTCAACAGGGTTCGCCTGCAACATCGCAATGGCTTGTTCCGCTCGAGCTATATGTTCGGCGACCAATTCTTCGTCGCTCTTCGCGCCGGGCCGGATTTCGTGCAACACTTCAAGTATCGATTTGACGACGCCTTTGAGGTATATGCTCTTCTGCTGCCATTTTACGCCGTAATATCCCGTGCAAACCAACGCCGGCTCAAGGCCGAGGTCATCCGCCAGTTTTGCAAGCATTCGGGGCGAAATCTGTTCACGTTTTTCCAATGTCGGCAGTTCGGCATCGGACGGATATGCCTTGCGGAAATCTCCGCCAGGTCCGAACTGGCATAATGGTTTCTTTTTCATCTCAAACAGCCTTTCCATGCTCGACGCCAGGGTCTTTATCTGTCGCAGACGAGCCGTGCGACAAATCCGATTCTCTATAAAAACCCTATTTTGCAGCTAACCGGAAGCCTTACGCTCCGGCATCAGAAACAGGAAGTATATCCATCTTTTTCCTGTTCCTATCTGCTCTATCTATTCCCAGCGTCAACTAACCGTTTAGGCCTCTGTTAGTAGTATATACTCCTAACATCGGATAAACTCAAGCCTTTCTTTAAAATTTTTCCCAAAAATCCCAAAAATTTTCCTTACAAAATTTTCAGTTTTATCGATTTTTAACATCATTGCTCTATATATGGCAGTGTTTGGACACACAGCCACCATCTATAGATATATCGGTAAGGATGATGAAAGATAATAAATAAATTTTTGCCGGCATGAATTAATATTCACGTAACAACTTCTGCTTATCGTATCCGTTGTGTATGTACAGCTTGAGGGGGCATTCTGGAGATATTGTTGACCTCAGCTAGATATCATGGTATAGAAAATTGCTTATATCCGTGTCGGCCAGCCTCAAAATGTTGAACGCTGACAAAGTTGCAATAGAAAAAAGGC
>Ga0116171_10005571_pt1 | contig 11042 bp, 9 predicted proteins | sample AD_JPNHW2_MetaG_FD_89798 | JGI IMG/M metagenome (GOLD analysis project Ga0116171, IMG submission 89798) | Active sludge microbial communities of municipal wastewater-treating anaerobic digesters from Japan - AD_JPNHW2_MetaG | ecosystem: Engineered > Bioreactor > Anaerobic > Digestate | place...
ATGCAATACTTATTGATAAAAAGCACCACCGGCTGCCGGTGTTTCTGCAGCATGCAGCTGAAAATATCACAAGAAATGCAGTATATCCAAGCATGTAAAGGAAATCGATTCTGTTTGTCCTGTCCATTGCTGCAGCAAGCCCGGTGCGTTCAGTGGATGGCGTATTGCCGAACAGGTCCAGTACCTCTGCATGGGTTTCTATGAATTCGAAAGCAACTACTGGTGTGTAGAAACCGGCAGGAAGCCTGTCTGCCTTCTGCGGACCGGATACCAGCAGTATAATACTGATCAGAATTACTGCTGCACCGGTGTACCATGCATAACGGAATCGGTTCATGAATACCTCCCGTGAATTATCGAACAGGAATTTTCCAGTTTCAGATCATCAGCGCATAATATACAAGAACGGCCGCTCCCAGCATTATCCTGTAGTAACCGAATGGACTGAAATCATGGGTTGAAATGAATTTAACAAAAGCCTTAATAACAATCCATGCGACTATAAATGATACAATAAATCCCGCAGCTGCAACCTGCATTTCAACCGGCGTCAGCATGCGCCCAAGTTTCATTACTGACCAGACTGAGGCCGCGGCCATTGTGGGAATTGCAAGAAAGAATGAAAATTCCGCGGCTGCCATTCTTGAAAGACCGAGTATCATTGCCCCGATTATTGTTGCGGCGGAACGCGAAGTTCCCGGGATCATGCCCAGACACTGGAAGATGCCTATAAATACAGCGGTTGAGTATGTCAGATCGGCAATGTTGATTCCGGATAAACTGTTTTTTTTCTTTTCGATTATGATCAGTATGATTCCGCCGATAATAAGCGCGATTGCTACTGTGACCGGGTTGAACAGGTAGGTCTTGATCGTTGATCCCAGGAGAGCTCCGACAATCAATGCCGGTATTACACCGATGCAGACTTTGAACCATAGCGTGAATACAGCCCTGGTCTCCTCCTTTGTTTTTCCGCTGCCGAAGGGGAATAACCTGTTCCAGTAAACCGCAACTACGGCCAGTATGGCGCCGAACTGAATTACCACATCGAACATCTTCGAGAAATCACCGGTAAAGTCGAAGAACCTGTTAACTATGATGAGGTGGCCCGTTGATGATATGGGGAGAAACTCGGTTATACCTTCAACGACGCCTAGTATGACTGAGACTATAAATTCGTTCATTAAATGCTCCGTAAAATAGATTGTCATCCAAGATATATAGATGGCAGCTGTAAATACTTTTTTGCTGCTTAATTAATCCTGCGATAAACCGACTGTTAGATAAACGGCATCTGTATCCGGATCAGCACAATCGAAACCGCAAGTGAAAGGATTGTGACAATAAGTCCCGGTTTAAGGAACTCAAGGAAAGTTATCCTCACATTAAGTCTTTCCGCAGATTCAACGACGATCAGGTTTGCCATTGCACCGATTATTGTCGCGTTTCCTGCAATGGTTGAGGCTGCCGCAAGGCTGAGCCAGATAATGTCCCCTGAATTTCCTTTGAGTATGGGGATCATGAAAACAGTGTATGGGACATTGCTGATCACCTGTGACAGTACAAGGCTCAGGCCGTGAATCGCAGTTATCCCGTACAGGTCGGAACCGAAAATCCATGTCCCCATTAGCGACTGTATAACACCGGTCTTGTCAATGCCGCGCACCACGATAAACAGCGCGGCGAAAAAGAGGATGAGTACCCAGTCCACCTTCTGAATAATTTCAGAAGGGCGAACATGTCCGAATATCATAATAAGCGATGCGCCTGTAAGCGCGATAACCGGAATTGAAAGTCCTGTAAAACTGCTGGCAAAAAATAATATTATAACAAGTGCAAAGACAGGAGCCGAATACTTCATTGAGAGAAAGTCATATTCATAAGATTTTACAACCGGATGTATGTGGCTGCGGCTGTGAAATCTACCCCTGTACATTATTTTTATGACGGCATAAATTATGAGCATCCCCGCAAGTGAGACAGGCAGCAGGTGCATCATGAACTTTGCGTATGATATGCCTGAATTTATACCTATGAGCATGTTCTGCGGGTTACCTGTAATTGTCATCGCGCTGCCAGTATTTGCGGAAAGTATTTCCGCAATAAGATATGGCTTGGGATCAATGCTGCAGTCGCGGCATATTGAAATTACAACCGGTGTATAGAGAAGGACAACAGCGTCGTTGACAAGGAATGCGCTTGATATTCCTGTTGTGAAGATTATAATCAGGAGCAGCCTCTTTTCTGTTTTTGCAGCAGTGATAGTTCTGTTCGCTATAAGTGAAAAGAATCCGTCAATTTCGAGCACAGTAATAATTATCATCATGCCTATCAGCAGCGCAATGGTATTGAAATCGATCGCTGTGATTGCCTCGTCAAATGTAAGTACACCTGTAAGGATCATTGCCACTGATCCGAAGAATGCAGCCGAGGGCCTGTCGATATTAATCCACGGCAGGCGCGTAAATATTATGCCTGTATAGGTAATGATGAATATGGCAGCTGCGATTGTACTCATAATATGCAGGTGCGGTTTATGGCCGGGAATGTCAGCAAGGTTATCATATGAGGTCATCCTCATTTAATTTATTTACCAGTTCAAGTTTCAGTTCTTCAAGGACACTTCCCGGCATATCCGAAGGATATTCGTATTCAGAGCAAAGGTCCATTAGAATCTCTATACAGTTAATGAGCAGACTGTAGTAGTACCAATCCCCCATCAGCTCTGCCGCAAAAAGTATCTGTTTTGCAGTAAGCTCGTTCCATGCAACGCAGTAGAAATTTTTACAGGTGCCTTTGAAGAATGATCTGAACTCCGGCGGTTTCTCATTATCATTGTAGGAGAGGCAGCAGACAATGCCGGGTTCTGAGCCTGAAATGCCGACATGGGTGCACTGCATTCCCTCCTTTACAAGTTTTTGATTATCTGATTCTTCAGGGTGTCGTGAAGACCGGCAGACAGAATGTTCTGAATCCCTCTTTTCAAATATTTCTTCAATCAAATCGGGCTGGAATGTATAATTGTGACTGCCGCAGCAGAAAGCGCATGAAGCGCCATGGCCGGGCCTGCAGGGATTAATTTTGTTTTGTGCAATCATCTCTTAACGGGTACCTGAATTATTAAAGTACAATGCCGGATACCGCTTCTCCATGACTAGTGATGAAACAGATATGCTGTTATGTCAACAAAACAAAGAGTATAACCGTAAGGGAAATGACATAATCCTATGAGTTTTCAAGCTGTTCCGTATTTATTTTAATAAGGCGTAAAACGGATTTTATAATGTGTTTTTTAGCTGATAATAAAGTAACAATTCCACGAATGGGGCAACGAAGTATTAACAATGATTATTCAGGTAATAACCCCCGTTCAATTCCCCTTGGACGGGGGTTATTCATGTGTGCATAGCTGATTTATTAAAAGTTTATTAAAATTTACTTTGACAAAAAAAATAGCCGTATATATTATTAGTCAGTATCGATTGCCTGATGCAAAAACGGAGAATTATTTTAAAGTAATCCGGAATTCAAAGGCGGTCATATTTTACTGAAATTTTTTTTAAGGAGTTTTTTTTATGCCAACTGGTGTAGTCAAATGGTTCAATGAAAAAAAAGGATTCGGCTTCATTTCCAAGGATGATGGAGGGGATATCTTCGTCCATTATACTGGTGTAGCGGGAGAAGGTTTTAAAAGTCTTCGCGAAGGTGATAAAGTTAATTTCCAGATTGAAGATTCCGACAAAGGCCAGCGCGCCATTGGTGTTAAAGTAATATAATTCATTTGAACCTTGTTAAAGGGCTGCCATTCCGGGCAGCCCTTTTTGTTTATTTTTTCTCGAATGAATAGAATATATGGGGCAGGGCTCTTCCGGCGAACCCGTATTCTTTAATCTTACCTTCATACTCATCCCAGTTGTCACCGTAATGGGTAAGAAGCATCTTCTTTTTTGTTTCAGCGGGAAGGTTCTTCAATTCCTCAAGAGACGCGTGTACACCTCCTGTGAAGAACTGGCAGTCATGAAAAATTGCTTCAAAATTGAACTTGGATTCGTAATAATCTACAAGGTCTTTGTCAAACCTTGTATCACTTGTAAAAAATACCCTGTCGTCAATTATAACTCCGCAGCTCCAGAATGAACTCTGCCAGTCCAGTGAAGAGTCCGGTATATGCTTTGTCCTCATGATCTTTATATCAATATCGCCAACCTTTGCACCGAATGTCTCACGGGAATAATCCGGAAGCCACTGGGGTCTTATCACGTCCCAGAAGTCCTTGAATGTCAGCATGTCGCCCGCCTCTTCCTCGTTGTACTCGCATCCTCCCCGCATAGACATATCCCAGAGTATATGCTGGTATGTTTCGTTTATTACCATTACCGGTTTGCGTTTTGCAAAGTAGCGGCCGAGCAGCGAGATCTCTTCAAGTCCGCCGATATGGTCAGCATGAGAATGCGTTATAAGAAAATTCCTGACCTCGGTAATGGGCAGACCAAGTTCGGACATGGCCTGGGGGCACTTGGTGCCGCAGTCAATAAGCAGGTGGTCGTTACCTTTAATAATAAGAAGGTTTGTCTGGTACTGGCGTTTGGTAAAAGCGCTGCCTGTTCCCAGGAAAAATAGTTCAAGGTTACCTTCATTTTTCAGTGAGAGTTTTTTTCCTTTAACATCAATAGTTTTCATCGTACCCCCTGCTCTGGTTTATAATATAGTTGAATTAAACTCTATTTTGTAAATGTAAATAGTTTTTTATTAAAAAATTAAAATTACTTTAAGGTTAGACCTGTGATAGATTAATACTGCCGGACGTAATGTTTACCTGAATATATATACATAAAATTGAAATCAGGATACTATTGAACCGCAATCTGTTTTCAACATGAAGGCAGTATCTTGTCAAATGCAGAACGCACAAAATTTTCCCCTGGTATAAAGAATTACTGCCTGATTTTTTTGGAATAATCCGTGAGTGGGTCAATTTTTGTGATTTTTATCCGTGTGCCATGCATAAAAATAATAGGCCTCATCGGCGATAAATATTAAATTATCATTGTATTAAAATCAGCAAATAATAAGAAATAGTCTTTATGAATATACAGGAGAAATGCATGCCGGGTCCTGAAAAGTGGCGGTGGAAAGAAGAGGAGCTTAAACCTGTATCATGGCATTTTGAAAACACATGCCTCAGGTTCCCGGAGAGGGACGCACAGCTTTTTAATCCCGCGATTTTTAACAATGATAACAAGGGGAGATTCTCCTGGTCAGAGGTGCATGAACGTGCAGAACTGATTTCATGCGCACTTCTGAGTTACGGATGTAAACCGGGCGACAGGCTGGCGATAATGTCGGAGAACAGCCCGTACTGGACGCAGGCCGACATGGCAATATGCTGTGTAAAGGGTGTAAGTGTTACAATCTTCCCCACGCTCTCACACAAAGAAACATCTTACATCCTGCGGGATTCTGAATCACGCTTTCTGTTTGCGGGTGACATGAAGCTTGCCGGTAAAGTCCTGGATAATTATTCCGAACTGCACAAGCTTGAACGAATCTTTGTGCTCGATATATCATACAATGAAGATCACAGGCACGTTACAGGCCTCAAACAGATGCTTGAGGATGGGGCAGCGTGGCGTAAAGAGAATTACTTCAGGTATGTTGAACTCAAGGATAGCATCTCTCTTGATGACTGGTATACGGTTATTTATACATCCGGTACTACGGGAATCGGCAAGGGTGTTGTTCTTACTCATTTTAATGTTTCAGCCAGAATAGCCGGTGCGGCGGAATTCTGGGAACGCTACGGCATGACTTTAACTGAAAATGACAGGACCCTGTGTTTTCTCCCGCTCTCCCATGTTTTTGACAGGGGATCATGCCAGCTGGTGGCAATCTACATGGGGGCGTCAATCGCTTACGCAGACAAGCCCGGTACACTGCTTGAAGATATGCAGAAGTACAATCCTACATGGATAAACTGCGTACCCAGGTTCTATGAGAAGATATATATACAACTGCGGCATGTCATGGAACACAGCCCGGTCAAACGGTGGATATTTTCCCGCGCACTTGCGGTAGGGTATAAGGCCCTTGCATACAGGATGGACAGTAAGGGCTGCTACAACATGAATAATGATTTTGATCTCGCATCAAAACTGCCTTTTAGTTTAAGGATCCAGTACAGGTTCGCTGAAAAAGTATTTAAAAAAATAAGGCTGCTCTTCGGCTCCAGGTTCAGGTATTCATATACTGCCAGCGCCGGGATATCGCCGGATCTGCTGAAGTTTTTTTATGCGCTCGGCATTGCAGTTGTTGAGGGCTATGGATCAACAGAGGGTTTTAATGCCTGTATAGTCAATCCGCTGACAGCATGCAGGCCGGGATTTATAGGTATTAATGCAAATGGAGGCCAGTCCCGTATTGCCGATGACGGGGAACTTGAACTTTCCGAAGCAGGAGTCTTTAAAGAGTATCTCAATAAACCTGAGCTGACAGCTGAAGCATTTACTCCTGATGGATGGTATAAAACCGGGGACTTTGTTGTCCAGGATGAACATGGGTACTACAGGCTTGTAGAAAGAAAGAAGGCCATAATCTGTACAAATGTCGGTAAAAACATCTCACCTGCCAAACTGGAGCATCTTTTTTCAACAAGCAGCTACATTGACCAGGTATTCTTTATCGGAGATGAACGCAATTTTATCTCGGCGCTTATTGTGCCCTATTACAACTACTTCATCGACCTATACGACAAGGAGGGGATCAAGTTTAACCGGAACAGTCTTCGTTTTGACGATTCGTCAGGTGAATCGATCTGCATTGAAGTGGGTGATGATTTTACAGGCAACTCAAGGCTGCGCCAGATCATTGAGGATGAGGTGTACAGGGTTAACAGGGAGCTGGAGAGCTTTGAAAAGATCAGGCAATACACTATAGTCCGGGAAAGGTTCACTGAACAGAATGGTCTGCTGACCCCGTCTCATAAGATTAAAAAGAATGCAGTGCTGGAACGCTTCAGTCCGGAGATAGAGAGTATGTATTCATAAAATCAGTTGAGCTTGAATACATACCTGCTGTAATCAATCACCCGGCTTATCCCGTCAATGTTTTTTGCGGTATGTTCAAAACTGAAGAGTATATATCCCCGCGCTCCTGAATTATATGCTGCAGAGACTTCATCCATGATAATGTTTATCCCTGTTTGTTCTTTCACCATTACACCCATGATTATCCTTTCAATGCTCCCGGTCGCCTTTGCATAATCAATATAGCTGTTGTAGGTTCCAATGTTATCAGTATAACTCATGACGCACGCAAGATCGATGTAGCCTTTATTGAGCCAAAACGGCCAGTCCTGGAAGTAGACCTTTCTGCCATAGTCATACCGCGGCATTGAGGCAGTGGACATTATTATGGATTTATCTTTCTGTTTCACAATAGTTTGTATGCCCCTGACTATTTCGGTGACCTGTTCTGTCCTGAACCTGTCAAAAGCAGACTTGGCCCTTGATTCCCTTTTCCTGTTTATCTTAAGCGGATCAATCCCGTACTTTTTCCTGAATATTTTTCTTGCTGCAGGGTTGTATCCAAAATCGCTCATATACCTTTTATAATAGGTATTATATCCTGAATAGGGATAGCGCACATAATCAAGGTGAATGCCGTCAATATCATACAGGGTAAGAATATCCCGGATCACGCTGTAAATGTGCTGCTTGACTTCGGGCAGTGCAGGATCAACAAAGTATCCTTCAAGCAGGTTATCAGTTAGTTCCTTTTCGCTGTATTCTGTCATTGGCCGGCCTTCATGGTCACATGTAATCCAGTCAGGGTGCTTTGAAAGTATATGCTCCGGGTCGCCCGGGTAGTCCTTTGCATTCATGACGAATGAAACATTTACCCATGCATGAATGCGTATATCGGTATTCCTTGTTTTCCGGACCAGGTAGCTCAGGGGATCAAATTCATTTTTTACGTCAAAGCCGTGTGGTTCGATTTTTGAATAGTAGTAGGCGTCACCGCGTCCGCGGACCTGCACGAAAAGGTTCCTTATATCGGAATCCTCAATCATGTCGAGCAGGTTGTCTATCTGGCCCGGGGTTGCAATGGAATTCCGGACAATCCACATGGAACCGGAAAAATTTCTCTTTACATTTAGCGGTTTAACCTGTTCCCTGCTGCATGACAGCGTGAGAAGCGGAAAAAACGTTATAAATGCCGCGATTAATATTTTTCTTTTCATTCTGTTTTTTATTGATATTTTAATGTTGTACACGGACTGCTGTTCTATAAGATGTCCCTGTTGCAGAGTGTCAATAATTTATTGTTTTCAAGAATCCAGGTTATGACAGAGAACGAAAAGAAATACGAACTTATAATCAATCACGGCATAGCCGACGGCTTTGAGCGGTTTGAACTGAACAGGGCTGATTTTATAAAAGAGCTCTGCACCCGCATAAAAAGACCAAGAAAAATCTTCCTGGGCATGGGGGATTTCCTCGAAGTGGGCGATTACAACAACCTCATCGATGCGCTTCTTCTTGACCAGGAGATAGCCAAGCTCGAGGGAATCCTTGACAAGAACAACAGGAAAATCTCGGAAGAGAGCGACATACCAGTATCTTTTTTTAAACTCGCGGTATACTACCCGGATTTTCTTTTAAAGGATGTGCCTGTCGAAATAATTTCAAACATAGGTAAAAAAGCCAGGCTCTTTCCCGGCGCCGAGTATTTTATAAGAAACATCAAGTACCTGTCGCCGCTGATATTTACCGCGATACCCTACGATATATCCATAGAGTACGCAAAGAGGCTTGGACTTGACAGTTCAAATATACTCGCAACCGAGTACAAAAAATCAAGGGTCAACACGAGGGATATTTACAGCGGGGACATAGTGCGGTTCGTGTCCGGAAACAGGCGGGCCATAGCCATTGAAAAGTACATGGCAGAGAATAATATACATGATGACGAGATAGTTTATGTAGGCAGGGGCGAAGCAGGATCTACAACATTTTCAACTTATAATTCGATAGCGTTCAATCCCCCTAAATGGATAATGAAGAGATCAAATACAACTATTTACGGATCAACCCTTGAATCTCTTCTTCCCCTGTTCAATTTTGACAATGAACTTACACCACTCCTGATGTCGGAACGCTACGTGGAGAGCATGCCTTCTCTTGTAGTACTATCCTCGGTCAAGGAGAAGCATGATGAACTTGTTGAAATCGAGCTTGAACACCGGCAGCTGCAGGATAATATCATCGGCCTTACCATGGAACATTCAGAGGATTCATACGGTACACTGGAGCGGGAGATTAATGTGATGCTTGGGGCCTCTGCGATTAATATTACCGCAGTACGCAATATGATTTTCAACCGGCTGAAAGGGTATATCAATGACCCGCAGCTGCTCGTGCGGGATATCTACAATATAGCAAAGGAGCGGTATAAGAATCTTGGTTCGGCCTGATAAATTTAATTGATTCTGAAAAGGGCCCTCTCTATATTATGTTATAAGTACGCCTTTCCGGGCGTATCAAACGCATTACCAGGTAAAGATAAAACAATTTCAAGGAGATACAAATGACCTACATAGCAGACATACGTGCAAGAGAAATACTCGATTCAAGGGGAAATCCCACGGTTGAAGTTGAAGTTGAACTTGAATCAGGGGCAATAGGAAGGGCTGCTGTTCCTTCGGGCGCTTCAACAGGCGAGCATGAGGCTGTTGAGCTCAGGGACGGCGATAAAAAGAGATACCTTGGCAAGGGAGTTTCGAAGGCTGTTTCCAATGTTAATGAAATCATCTGCGATGCCATGATTGACATGGATGCCATGAACCAGATCGAAATTGACAACACGCTGATCAAACTGGACGGCACAGAGAACAAGGGAAACCTTGGGGCGAATGCCATACTTGGCGTTTCACTTGCATGCGCAAAGGCAGTTGCCTCTACTTTCGAGATGCCGCTTTACAGGTACATAGGCGGGGTTAATGCCTGCGAACTCCCGGTCCCCATGATGAATATACTAAACGGCGGGTCGCATGCGGACTCGAACGTTGACTTCCAGGAATTCATGGTAATGCCCGTTGGCGCTTCAACATTTAAGGAGGGTCTGCGGATGGGAGTTGAAACATTCCATGCGCTCAAGAGTGTACTCAAGGATAAGGGGTGTGCTACAAGTGTGGGCGATGAAGGCGGATTCGCACCGAGTCTGAAGTCAAACGAAGAACCGCTCGAGCTGATAGTGCAGGCAATTGAGAAGGCGGGTTTTAAACCGGGTAAGGACCTGATGATTGCCCTTGACCCTGCCGCAAGCGAATTCTATGATACCAAGAAAAAGAAGTACGTCTTCTCTAAAAGCGACAAGAGCGAACGTTCAGGTGCCGAAATGGTTGCATTCTACGAGAAACTGATAAAGGCATATCCGATAATATCGATAGAGGACGGACTGGCCGAAGACGACTGGGAAAGCTTTAAACTCATGACAGAAAAAATGGATTCAAAAATACAGATTGTCGGTGATGACCTTTTTGTCACCAACACAAAGCGTCTTGTACGTGGAATAAAGGAGAATGCCGCAAATTCGATCCTTATCAAGCTGAACCAGATAGGTACACTGACCGAAACAATTCAGGCAGTTGAAATGGCCAAGAGGGCAAACTTCACAGCTGTAATTTCACACAGGTCAGGTGAGACCGAAGATACAACAATTGCCGACCTTGTTGTAGCACTCAACACCGGACAGATAAAAACAGGTTCGGCATCAAGGACTGACAGGGTTGCCAAGTATAACCAGCTTCTGAGGATCGAGGAGGAACTCGGTTCAATGGCTGTCTACAGGGGCAGAGAGGTGTTTTATAATATCGGGTAAGAGTGACAGGTTCAGGGGGTTTGTTTTCCTGTTCATCCTTTTCAGTATCTATATATTTATTTTCAGCGAAAGCGGTCTGCTGGAAAGGATGAAACTCCGGGGAGAGTTTGAATCTCTAAAACAACGCATTTCAGGGCTTGAACAGGAGAACCGCAGCCTTGAGG
>Ga0116171_10005574_pt1 | contig 11038 bp, 5 predicted proteins | sample AD_JPNHW2_MetaG_FD_89798 | JGI IMG/M metagenome (GOLD analysis project Ga0116171, IMG submission 89798) | Active sludge microbial communities of municipal wastewater-treating anaerobic digesters from Japan - AD_JPNHW2_MetaG | ecosystem: Engineered > Bioreactor > Anaerobic > Digestate | place...
GGTATGGATTTGCTGCACGGCGGCCACCTGACGCACGGCTCACCGGTGAACCGTTCCGGCTTGTTTTACAACGCGGTGCACTACACGGTGAACCCGCAGACGGAGCGTCTGGATTACGACATGATTGCCAGCCTGGCGCGCGAAACCAAACCCAAAATCATCATAGCGGGTTACTCGTCCTACCCCTGGATTCCGGATTGGGAAGCGTTCAAGCAAATCGCAGAGAGCGTCGGCGCGTACCTGCTGGCAGATGTCTCCCATATTTCGGGGCTGATTGCCGCGAAAGTGTGCTCCTCGCCGGTCGGCATTGCCGATGTGGTAACCTTTACCACTCATAAAACGCTGTGCGGTCCGCGCGGCGCGGTGATCATCACGCACGACAAAGAGTTGGGCGAGAAGTTCGACAAAGGCGTCTTCCCCGGCGAGCAGGGCGGCCCGCACATCAACACCATCGCAGCCATGGCGCTCACCTTTGAACTGGCTCGCAGCGATGAATTTCTGCAGCTGCAGCAGCAAACCCTCAGGAACGCCAGCGCCCTGGCTGCTGCCTTCCAGAAAAACGGCGTAAAAGTGCCTTACAAAGGCACGGACAGCCACCTGACCCTGATTGACTGCAAGTCCTTCCGCGGACCGGAAGGCGTGCCGCTGAACGGCGACCTGGCTGCCCGTATCCTCGACCTGGTCGGCATCGTCGTGAACCGCAACACCATCCCGGGCGACCGCTCCGCCCTGTCTGCCAGCGGCGTACGCTTCGGCACCACCTGGCTGACCCAGCGCGGCTTCATGGAATCTGACTTTGAAACGATCGCGGAACAGATTACCAAACTCTTCCGCGCCACCTCCCCCTACCTTATGTGCGCTCAAAACGGCAAGAAGACCCGCGCCAAGGTGGATTTTGAGACCATGATGCAGGTAAGCATGCGCTTCCGCGACCTGGCGGATTCCAAACCCAGCATGGACAAAATTCAGAAGCGCACAGGCTTACCCCATTATGCTTATCTTGATGACCAATACCCCGGCACCCATGCGGCCTTTAAAATCTACGGCGAAAAAGTCCGTTCATTTCTCACCAACACGCTCACCAGCGACATCGAAGCGCTGGACCCCGGGCAGTCGCAGCGCACTTTGATGCATACCACGCTCGGAGAGGTTGAAGGCGTTTTGACCTGCGAAAACCCGAACTGCTTCATCCTGAGCGTGCCGGCCGAAAAAGGCGGATTGACCTCCACCTGGCTGGCGGGCATTTCTTCCGCTTTCGTTTGGTACGACGCGGATATGTGCCACCGCATCCCCGGTCCGGTAGGCTTGCTGCCTGCCGAGCCTGTCAGCGCCGCGCCAGAGAACGACCCGGTCTGCGTGGACAAACCCTTCTTTGTAGGCATGCCCGCCAGCGTGAACAAGCCCGCCCTGCCCGAATTCGTCTGGCAGGAAGCGGAAAACCCGCCCCTCAAACGCACCGTCCTCTACGAGACGCATCAGGCGCTTGGCGGCCGGATTGTGCCCTTCGCCGGCTGGGAAATGCCGGTCTGGTACTCCTCCATTCTGGAAGAGCACAATGCTGTCCGCACCGCCGCGGGTCTTTTTGACGTTACCCACATGGGAGTTTTCCAGGCGGAAGGTTCGGATGCCGCTCTCTTCCTGGACTCGGTCTGCGCGAATGATGTCGTCTCGCTGCGGCTGGGCGAATCGCTCTACACGCACTTCCTGGACCCACACGCGAATGTGATTGACGACCTGCTCGTCTACCGCCGCGCCGCCCAAAAATACCTGGTGGTAGTCAACGCCGCCAACGAGGATAAAGACTGGGCCTGGCTGAATGCTGTGCGGGATGGCAAGGTCCTGGTGGACCCCGAACGCCCCTGGACGCGCTGCCCAGGCAGGCGCGCCGTGCTGCGCAACCTCAAGAACCCGGCCGAAGGCGCGGACATGCGCGTGGATATCGCCCTTCAAGGGCCGCTCAGCCGCGACATCCTGCTCAAGCTGACCGAACCCGCCGAAGCCCGCAAAATCATGCGCCTGAATCGCACCCAACTGTGCGAGGCTGTGGTAGACGGCATGCAAGTGGTCGTCTCCCGCACCGGCTACACCGGCGAGCGCATGGCCTTTGAGCTCTTTGTGCACCCCGACAACGCCGTGCGCCTGTGGAACGACCTCATGCGCGTGGGCGAGCCGCTTGGGCTCAAACCCTGCGGACTTGGCGCACGCGACTCCCTGCGCACTGAAGCCGGTCTGCCGCTATACGGGCACGAAATGGGCGGGGATTTTAATCTGGGCGTCAGCGAAGCCGGCTTCCTCCCCTATGTCAAAATGAACACCACCTGGTTCGTCGGGCGCCCGGCTTTCCGCGAACGCGAGCGCCAACGCAGCGGCGTGGTCGTGCGCTTCCGCTTCAACGACAAGGGCGTGCGCCTGGCACACCACGGCGACCCCGTGGTGGACGCGAAGGGCAAAGTGGTCGGAAAAGTGACCAGCTGCGCGCTCGACCAACAGGGTTACTTCACCGGGCAGGCGTATGTGGACCTCAAGGCCGCCCAGGAAGGCTCAACCATTCTTATCTATCAAAGCGCGCCGGACAAGGCGCAAAAGGCCCCTGCCGAACTCACCATCGGCGACAAGGTCGTACTGCCCGGCGCTGCGACGATCATCAGCAGGTTTCTGAAAGTCTGAGTAATCACAAAAAAAGGAGAGTGAAACAATATGCATACATCATGGGACCATCGATACGCTCACCGCACCGCTGGGATGACCAGCTCTTTCATCCGTGAGTTGTTGAAGGTCACCGCCCAGCCGGATGTCATATCCTTTGGCGGCGGGTTTCCGGCAGCGGAACTCTTTCCACTGGACAGGGTCAAGGCAGCCTGTGACAAAGTGCTCACGGAGAACGGCGCCAAAGCCCTGCAGTACAGCCAGACCGAGGGCTACGCGCCGCTGCGCGAACTCATCGCGGGAAACGTCGCCCGGTACGGCATTAAAGTAAGCGCGGACAACGTCCTTATCACCACCGGCTCACAACAAGTGCTCGACTTCATCGGGCGAATCTTTATCAACCGCGGCGACCGCGTGTTGACCGAGTCCCCGACCTATTTGGGCGCTTTGCAGGCCTGGAATGCTTACGGCGCGGTATACGAGACGGTAATCTCGGATAATGACGGCCTGTCCACCGATGACCTGGAAAAGGTGATTGGCAGCCATATCAAGTTCATGTACGTCCTGCCGAACTTTCAAAACCCCGCCGGCGTTACGCTTTCGTTGGAACGCCGTCAGAAGTTGGTTGAACTCGCGGATCGCTTCTGCGTCCCGATTGTGGAAGACGACCCCTACGGACAGCTGCGATTTGAAGGAGAACACCTCCCGCCTGTGGTCGTGATGGACGACGCGCTGCGCGATAAAGCCAACCTGACCTACCGCGGCAACGTCATCTACACCAGCACGGTTTCGAAAATCCTTGCCCCCGGACTGCGCATCGGCTGGGTCATCGCTCCCAACGAGGTCATCAAGAAAATGGTGCAGGCCAAGCAAGGTGCCGACCTGCAGTGCTCCACCTTCGACCAGTACCTGGCGTACGAACTGCTGCAGGGAGACTGGATGAAAGACCACATCCAGATGCTGCGCCGTGTGTACAAAGAACGGCGCGACGCGATGCTGCAGGCTTTCGAGGACTTCATGCCCGAAGGCACCACCTGGACCCGCCCGCAAGGTGGTCTGTTCCTGTGGCTGCGGCTGCCTGAAGGCTGCAACGCCACGGAACTCTTCCCCATTGCGGTGGAAGAGAAAGTAGCTTATGTTCCCGGCGAGCCTTTCTACCCCAACGGCGGCCCCCTGAACACCATGCGCTTGAATTTTTCCGCTTGCAACCCGGAAACCATCCGCATGGGCGTGGAACGCCTGGCGCGCATGGTTCGGCGCTGCATAAAGTAGACCGGGTTAAACACAAACCAGCGGATTTCTGGGGGAATAGATCCGCTGGTTGTTTTATTAAGCTGGAATTTTATCCTTCCCTATTTGCAAGTTACTGGTAAATAGAGCATCTTGCAAACAACGTCTGTTCCTTGCCAATGAGGTACTGTTGCTTTCCAGGCCAAGAATTCCGGAACATCCGGTTCACATAAATAAGTACTGGAAAAGTAAAACGAATCTAGTACTAAATTTGTAAAAGTCAATGGTATTCTGCCACTCAGTTGGTTGACACCCAGCGATAAGTAATACAGATTGCTGAGATTACCTAATTCTTGGGGGATGCTGCTGCTCAGTTGGTTCCAGCTTAGGTCTAAGATATACAGATTGCTGAGATTACCTAATTCCGGGGGTATATTGCCGCTCAGTTGGTTGCCGGCCAGCCATACTCTCTGCAGATTGCTCAGATTACCTAATTCTTGGGGGATGCTGCCGATTAAATTATTATCAGTTAAGTCCATTGTATCTATATGTCCCGATTCAACAGTGACCCCGTACCATTCGCTCACCGTAATGGTGACCAACCAATTGGAATTGTCGTCCCAACCTGCCCCATTGGTGCTCTCATACAGAGCGACAAGAGCTTCACATTCACTCTCTAGCACATCGGTTACGTCAGCGCAGCTAAAGCTATCTACTTGAGCTTTAGTTTGGGCGACAACTTTATCACTGGGAGTAACATACTCTCGTTTTTCTTGAAAATTAGAGCCCTTTTCATAGCTCAATAGTTTCTCAGGCAAGCCTTCTTCTCTGAGGTGCTCTTCTAAAATGCGCTGTGTTTCAGCCTCAAGCTCCGGTTCAAATTGCCGGTCTTCAATCTCATGATCAAGGCCGAGAGGTGCGACTGTTTGCGTAAGAAAAGTTGGTGCGCTAGCCGATATTTCAATCTGACTGGTATTAGCAAAGGTTGGAATAGGTTGCACGATCAACGCAAAGACGATAATACAAGCTAAGAAGATTAAGAAATAATTCTTCATAGTTATCCTTTCTTTGATAGGAGCCAATTTCCATTGATATTATACAATAATTATTATAAATTTCAATAAATAGGCGCCCCGGATTTTTTAATCTTGTTCCTACTTCTTCCACAGCGAAAATTCAGTCAGGCTCGAACCGCCGATAAATTCCCGCAGGATGGAGTTGCCCGGTACGTATTCCGTGCCGGTGGGCAGGAACCATTCCAGAAACTTGAGCAGGCGTTTGGCTTCGATGTACTCGGGCGTGCCAAAGGGTACCTGGCGCAGCAGCGGTTCCACCAGCGGCTTTAAAGTGGTCAATTCGTATGCCAGCGCCGAATTGAAAATCGCGTCGGCATGTTCCTGGTAAGGGAAAATGTGCACCTTCTCGCCTTGCCGCACGGATTCCCAACGTTGGATGGTGTCCAACGCGGAATAGCCGCGGTCGCGCGCGTCCCGCAGGATGCGGCGCAGCATGCGCGTGTCCGTGGTGGAAATGCGGTTGTGCCGGTCCAGGTTCAGCTGGGTCAGGCAGGAGACATACACCCGGAAGGTATTCTCGCGTTTGAGGTGCGGCATCAGCCCGGGGTTCAGCCCATGGATGCCTTCCAAGATGATAATATCGCCTTTGTTCAGTTTGGCGCGTTCACCTTCCAGGCTGCGCCCGGTCTTGAAGTCAAAACGCGGCAGCTGCACTTCCTTGCCATCCATCAAGCCGCGCACGTCTGCGTATAAGCGCTCAAGATTCATCGCGTGCAAGGACTCAAAATCAGGCTTGCCGTCCTTGCCCAGCGGGGTTTTTTCGCGGTCTACGAAGAAATTATCCATCTCCATCGCAAAGGGCGTGATGCCGCGCGCCAGCAATTGAATGCTCAGACGCTTCGAGAAGGTCGTCTTGCCCGAGGAAGACGGACCAGCGATCAGGATGACCCCGACGCTGTCCTTGCGTTTGTCAATCGCCTCGGCGATTTCCGAAATCTGCATCTCGTGCAGCGCTTCTGATACCAGAATGACCTCATCGATATGCCCCGCCTCAATCGCGTCGTTCAAGGCTCCCACGGATGGAATCCCGAGCTTTTTCAGCAAGTCGCCGTAATCGCGGAAAGTTTTCAGCAGGGTCGGATAGCTGGCCATCGGCAGCAGCTCGGAAGGGGCATGCCGGCGCGGGAAGCGCAAAATAAACGCCCCGTTCAGCATTTCCAGCCCGAACCACTTGAGGTAGCCGGAGGAAGGCACCATATAGCCGTGATGGTAGTCGCGTGTCTCGCCCACGCGGTAGAGCACCAGGTCGTTGCGTTTGCGGTACCGCAGCAGCCGCACCTTATCATCCTCGCCGGCCCTCAGAAAATAATCAATCGCTTCCTGCAAGGGGACAGTCTCGCGTATAAAAGCGACGTCCTGCCGCACCAGTTCGCGCATAGCGGCTTCCAGCCGGTTCAGGTCCGCCCTGGAGAAATCCGGCACGTTTTCCACCTGGCAATAGTAGCCGCCGGAGGAAACGGAATGGTCAATCGTCAGGACGCCGCCTGGGAAGCACTGCTTGAAGGCTACTTCCATCAGGAAGGTGAGCGAGCGCCGATAAATGCGCGCGCCGTCCGCGTCCCTCAGCGTCAGCGGAGTGACCAGTGCGTCGCGTCGAATCGGGAAGGTCAGCTCGCGCAAGTTGCCGTCCACAATTGCACCCACAATCATGGCTTCCTGCGATTTTTCCAGCACGCGCAAGAACTCCATAAGCGCCGCGCCGCGCCTGCCAGTGATAATTCGCCCGTCGGGCAGGCTGAGCTCTACCGTCTCCCGCGCTTTATCCGAAAGATAAAATTCATTGTGTTCCATCAGCTGCTCCCGCAAAGGTCAGCCTGCCTTCAGGCAGCGCCGCCTTGTTCTTCTTCTGTTATGGTTTTTTTGCGCGCAAGCCGCTGCCAGTCTGGGAGGGCGCGCGTATGCATGTACGATTATATCCGCCGGCGCAGCCCCGCATCTTTCTGTTTACCCCTGAAGAGAAAGCGCGAAGATGCCGGGCGGGTCAAATCAACATATTCTGTGCCGCCGCGCAAAGCGCACACAGCTGCCTGCGAATGCGCGGCCGAGCTCAGGGTTGGCTCAGGCGCACGATTAAGGTCTGTCCTCCGTTCAATACCGGCGCCACAAGGAAGTCTTTTAAGGAGCCGTCCGCGCCAAAGCTGATTTCATCGAACAGCGGCTCTCCCCACAGGGTTTCGGCCTGGTAGCTTCCCGAAAGCGGGCTGCCTTCCAGGGCGATGGTGCAGTTTTCCGAGCTGGGAATGCCTGTGCTGGCCAGTGTCAGCAAAATATCATCTTCCGCCTGGCGCAGCACCGCGTAAACCCGCCTACAGCTGGAGGTCAGTGGCAGGTAAACCCCGCCGCGCAAGGCCTGGTGCTGATTGCGCAGTTGAATCAGACCCTTGTACCAGTTGAGCAGGGAGTCTGGATTGGCAGCTTGCGTCTCAACGTTGGTTTCCTCCCAACCTTTGTTCACGGGTTCCCAGGGTATTCCGCTGGTGAAACCGCTGTCAGGCTCTGTGCTCCACTGCATGGGCGTGCGCAGGTTCTCGTCCGGCTTGCTGCCGGTCATCCCGATTTCCTCGCCGTAATACACAAACGGCGTGCCGGGACCGGTCAGGTAGATAAAGGCGGCCACGCGGGCTTTGCTTTCCTTGCCGCCGAAATACGACATCGGGCGCTGCTGGTCGTGATTGGAGAGGAAGGTGCTGAACTGCAGGTCGGGAAAGTACGCGAGCACGTCCAGGTAGGATTTGAGCGCCAAAGAAGCATCACCAGAATACGCCGCGCCTTTGATATCTTCCGCCAGGTCGAACATAAACAGGCTGTCCAGGCCCTTGGGGTGGCCGTATTTGGCAGTAATCTGCAAATCCGTCCAAACCTCCCCGACGGTGTACGCCTGGGGGTTGAGAGGCTTGGTAAACGCGCGCCAGTCCTGGAACCACTGGATCGTTTCCTTGGTGTCTTGCAGCGCCGCGCCTTCCTCGAACAGGTAGCGCGCCGCGTCCACGCGGAAGCCGTCTACGCCCAGGTCCAGCCAGAACGCGCTGGCGCTCTGGATTTCTTCGGTCACGGCCGGGTTGTGGTAGTTCAGGTCGGGCATCCCGTCCCAGAAGACCGCGTAGTAGAACTTGCCGTTCGAGGCGCGGTACCAGGCGCGCTGCCCCCACGGCCCCAGCGAGCTAGGGTCCGAATCCGACCAGACGTAGTAGTCCTTGTATTTCGGGTCGCCAGCAAGCGCGGCCTTGAACCAGGGGTGTTGGGTGGAGGTATGGTTCACTACGAAATCCATAATTACGCGGATTCCGCGCGCGTGGCAGGCTTCCAGCAGCTGCCGGAAGTCATCCAGCGTGCCATAGTCCGGGTTGACCGCTTTGTAGTCGGTCACGTCATAGCCGTGGTAGGAAGGCGAGGGGTTGATGGGCATCAGCCACAGCGCGCCAACCCCCAGGTCAGTGTTGGTGGCGGGGTCGCCGTCGTTCAGGTAGTCCAACTGCTGGATGATGCCCTGAAAATCGCCAATGCCGTCGCCGTCGCTGTCCTTGAAGGAGCGCACAAAGATTTCGTAAAAGACCACGTCGTTCCACCAGCCTGAAAGCTCTTCGGGCGTGCTTTCCGCGGTCGGGGTCAGCGCTGGCGCGGCGGAGGTCGTGCTTTCCGCGGGCGGGGTCAGCGCTGGCGCGGCGGTCGGCGCGGGCTGGCAGGCAGCCAGCAGGAAGAGCAGTGCCGCCAATACTCCGCTTACGAACTTATGCTGTTTCATGCGCGCCTTCCTTATTTATCGGATGAGAGCTATATTTTACTTGAAATGGCCGGGCCCTGGACGAGCCTGGAAAGAACCATTTTTTAAGCCTGTTTGCTTAAAGAATTTCGGGTTCTTTCTGCGCGCCCTGCTGAAAAGCGCGCTCGGCTAAAGCGCGAAAGGATTACCCGTTACTGCTTTGCAGCGGCGCGGCGCATTCAGGTCCCTCCTGGTTGGGGCTGTTCACTGCGCGGCTCACCTCCCATGCGCGCAGCCAGTCCGCCGGCGCCGGCCGCAGCATGGAAACAAGCGCGGTCTCGCTGGTCTCCAGCAGCCAGTCCCACATATTCTCCTTGCGCAGGAGGACGGGCATGCGTTCATGCACCGGCGCGACTGTTTCATTCGCGGCGGTGGTGATGATCGTGCAGGTGGAGAGCGCCTCGCCCGGTTGGTCTTTGGGCTGCCAGGTTTCCCACAGGCCGGCGAAGGCAAAGGGTTCGCCTGAGCGCATGGAAAAGTAGAACGGCCGCGAGCCTTTGGCGCCAGTCTTCTGCCATTCGTAAAAGCCGTCCGCCAGGATAAGGCAGCGGCGCTTGCGGAAAGCGTACTTGAAAGAGGGTTTCTCGAAGACCGACTCGGCGCGCGCGTTGATCAGGCTGCTGCCGATGGCGGGGTCTTTGGCCCAGAAAGGCACCAGGCCCCACTGCAGCCAGTCCACCTGCCGGCTTTCCGGATCGCGCAGCGCGGCGACGGGCTGCGAGGGGGCGATGTTGTAGCGCCGCTTCCAGTCGTCGGGCATTTGCCCGAGCGCCAGGGCGGTCTGGAGGTCGTCGGAATCAATGGCCATGCTAAAGCGTCCGCACATGCCGGCTCCTTTTTTCTGCTGGGTATCCCTTCCATTATACGCCCGCATGAATGGTGTCAGTTCGTAGGCCGGCTTGCGCTTGTAAAGCCGCTGCAAGATTTGTCACTGCGAGCCCCCGCTGCCGACCCAAAACATGCTGAGCATCACAATAGGGGGCGCGGCAGTCTGCATTTCCGCTGTATAACCCTCGAACAGATAGAGTTTCGGGCAGATTGCCGCAGTCGCTGGCGCTCCTTCGCAATGACGAATCATTCTAGCTCTCACCGGTCCAGCAAAGCAGGCAGATTTAGGGCGAAGCAACCTGTAGATGATGCTCACGCTTACCCTAAACCTCATTCTGGATGCTTCGCCCCTACACCCACGCGGCGTCAGGTCAGAATCCCTTTCCGGACGAGGAAAAATCCCTTGTTTTCGCCAAAACTCTTACACCAATTCCCGCATTCGTGCTATCATTGACACAGTGCCTATGTCTGGGTTTAGACAGGCTTTCAACTCATCTAACAATTGAATAAGGAGTGGATATGCGTAATTGGTTCAGCAGATTGATTGCAGTCATCATCATCCTCGGAGCGCTCTCTCCGGCCGCCCTCACTTCGGCCGAAGCCCAGACGCCCCCACCCCCACCGGAACCTGAGCGCCGCGCGCGCTGCCTGCCGGGCCAGCCCTGTGAGGACGACAACGGCGAGCGCTTCATGCTCCCCACCGAAGAAACGCTGGCAGAGCCTGCCGCCATCGGCGACACCGACGATTACGGCTACACCATCACCAGCACGACCTATTCCTGGATCGACGCGACCGGCGGCACCAACACCGGCATCAACGATACCTGGGATATTACCGCTGCCATTTCCCTGCCCTGGGCGTTTCCGTTCTACGAGAACAGCTACTCTCAGCTTTACATCACCGGCGCGGGTTATGTCACTTTTGATGACCTCGGCTGGGTTGGTTATGGCGACGATATCCCTGATGAAAGCGAGCCAAACAATTTCATCTCCGTCTTATCAAGATATCAATATTATTCCGGCAGCGCCGTGTATTACAGAAACTTTGGTACGCATTTCGTAATCCAGTGGAATAATATCAAGGACGGCAACGGCGGGGCATACACCTTCGAGGCGGTCCTCTACCCCACCGGGAACATCAAATTCCAATACAAAACCCTTCCGGACCCCAGCCAGGGTTATTGGTGTTCAACAGCCGGTATCGAGAATGCTGCTGGTCTGGACGGCATTGCCTTTTGGAATTGGTGCGACAGGCCAACGACTTCCAGCACCGCGGTGCTCTTCACCAAGCCCGGTCCCAGCGCGCGCGTTGGGGCATCTCCGCTTTACCTGGGCAAGTTCACCTATTCCCTGGAGGTGGATGATTTCATTTTCACGATCACCAACAGCGGCGAAATTGGAGCGGATACTTATGATATGGTCGTTACAACCGCGCCGCTGGGCGGAGGTTGGATTGTCGAATTATTTGACGCCGCGACGGAGGTCGTGCTCAGCGATA
>Ga0116171_10005576_pt1 | contig 11035 bp, 4 predicted proteins | sample AD_JPNHW2_MetaG_FD_89798 | JGI IMG/M metagenome (GOLD analysis project Ga0116171, IMG submission 89798) | Active sludge microbial communities of municipal wastewater-treating anaerobic digesters from Japan - AD_JPNHW2_MetaG | ecosystem: Engineered > Bioreactor > Anaerobic > Digestate | place...
TGGCCTGCCAGCCATAACAACAGCAATAATTGGTTTTCCGGTTTTAGTAAGCTCTTCAATCAACTTTTGTTGAACACCAGGTAGCCCAATGTCAGAACGACTCGCAGCTTCACCATTTTGTTCGATGCTTTCACCAATAGCGCAAATTATGATGTCAGATTTTAAAGCAAGGTTTTTAGCCAAGTTAAATCCCGATTCATCGGTTCCAACGAAATCGGCACCTTTGGCATATTCAATAATTGCATTTGGGTTATTGGCTTTCAGTCCTTCAAGGATTGTAATTACTTTAGAGGCATCTCCTTGGGCATTCCAACAACCTAATAGATCTACTTTATTATTAGCTAATGGACCAATTAAGGCAATGCGTTTAATGGATTTACTTAAAGGAAGAAGTTTTTTTCCTTTATAATCATTGTTTTGTAGTAATACAATTGATTTTTTTGCAGAAGAAAGAGCCTGGTTCATCATCTCTTTTGAGAAAGTAATCTCCTTTTCTTTTTGATCATCTATTCGTAGGTAAGGGTTCGCAAATAGGCCTAGTTTAAATTTCAGTTTTAGAACTCTTTTTACCGATTCATTGATTTGCTTTTCTGTTACTTTGCCCTCATCAAGCAGTTTTTTGAGATAGTTTGAGTAAACATTGCTCATCATGTCCATATCTAGGCCAGCATTTAGCGCTAGTTCTCCCGAGTTCTTTTCATCCGATGCATACCCATGGTTTACAAGTTCCTTCACCGAGGTGAAATCGGAAACTACAAAACCGTCAAATCCCCAATCGTTTCGTAATATCTTTGTTAGAAGTTGTTTATTGCCTGTGCATGGAACGCCATCAATCTCATTAAAAGAACTCATTACTGTAGCAACGCCAGCATCAATAGCTGCTTTATAGGGTGGGAGATAGGTTTCGCGAAATACCCTTTCGGACATATCAACGGTGTTGTATTCCCTTCCCCCGAAAGGTGCGCCGTAAGCAGCAAAATGCTTTACGCAAGCAGCTATTGTATAAGGATCGTTCAGGTTATCACCTTGAAACCCTTTTACTTTTGCTTTGGCAATTAATGAACCTAAGTAGGTATCTTCCCCCGACCCCTCGGCAACTCTTCCCCAGCGTGGATCGCGAGCAATATCGACCATTGGATCAAAGGTCCAGTTTAGCCCATTGGCGGTTGCCTCTTTTGCGGCTAAACGGGCAGAGTTTTCTATTGATTCCAAATTCCAACTACATGCTTCAGCAAGTGGAATAGGGAAAATGGTTTTGAACCCATGAATTACATCATAACCAAAAAGTAAAGGTATTCTTAAGCGTGTATTGTTTACAGCAAGCTCTTGAAGTTTTCGTATATTATCGACACCAAACACATTAAAAATTGCACCTACTCGTCCATCCTTAATATCTTTTTCGTATTCCTTATTGGTATTTGGTCCTGTTTGATCCATATTACCAGCAACCAAATTGAGTTGACCTATTTTTTCATCAAGAGTCATTAGTGAAAGTACTGAATCGACTTTTATGTCAATTTTATCAATACTCCTATTATTCAGTTTACTACAGGATATCCCGAACAAAATCAAACTAGTAAAAAGGATTAGGGTTAGTTTTTTCATTTCTAGCTGATTTTCTTTCTAATTTGCTGTATATGTTGACTTAAATTGATTTCAATTCCAAAGTTTTGCTTGGTTTACTTGTAGCTAAAACCAAGCTTTGTAAGACCTGCTTGAACTTCTGGAGCCGACATAAATAGATTCCAGAGTAGCGCAGTTCGATAGTTCTCGATCATACAAATTTCAGGTCCTTGATCGATTGATAAATATGATGATGCCCACCAAGTTTCGTTTATATCAAAAGCATCATAGAAACCACAATCACCCCAGAGTTTATCACCAAGTGTGTAATAGAAGAAACGAATTGCATTCAATGATTGTGTTGGAGTAAAGGCAATTGCTGAAACTGCAGCAGTTGGTGAAATTACACCCAAATCGTTAGTTGGTGAATGTGCGCTATAGCCCCATGGATTATCACTTGCTGTTAATCCCCAGCAATCCTCGCTATAGCCCATATAGTTTCTTTGGTTTGTTTTACAATAAGTAAAATTGATGAGCGAATGGTTTACATTCTGCTCCCAGTAATTAGCGTATATATCGCTTAAATTTCTTGGATCGAGTCCAAGGTAAGTGTATTGACTAAAGAATAACGGTCCACCATAGGGTTCGCCAAGTGGAAGTTTAATACCATAGTATGAATTTCCGTTTACAATTGCTCCGCTTCGAGCATATCCTTGCTGGTAAACTTCTTTTGTAATAGGGTGCGTAGTTGAAGTTGACGCTATTACATAGGTTATTAATGTTTCATTATAACCCTCAATTCTAAAGTTCATTTGCCAACCATAAGTCGATGACCAATGCCAGAAAAGGGAGTTTTGTCCACCGTTTCGGAACCAATCGTATTCAACGGCATTGCAAAGAGAATTAATTCTGCTTATTAAAGCATTTTCTGTTGCATCGCCTGAATTTAAGTACTGGCGCATGGTGATTAAACCTTGAACCATATACGATGTTTCGACTAAATCACCACCATCATCGTACTGGGTAAAAGGTACAGTTTTACCGGTTACACCATTTAGCCAGTGTGGCCAAGCGCCGTGAAAGCGATCGCAGGTTTCGAGGAATGTTAAAATTTTGTCCAATCTGACTATTCCTTGGCTTCGAGTAATAAAACCACGTTCAATCCCAACTATTAAAGCCATTACTCCAAAACCGGAACCGCCAGTTGTAACTACATCTCCTGATGTATTTCTTTCCCTTGCCATTCCGCATGAGGGGTGAGCATAATCGTAGAAATATTTGAAAGTAAATTGTTGAATCTTTGTTAACAATTCATTGTCGCTAATTCGAGGAAATTTATCGGTACTGTCAATTTGAGTGATAATTTTTACTTTGCACTCACCGTTAAGTGAGTTTCCACGCTTTGATCCAAGTGCCGTTTTTATTGATAAATTGTATCTCGATAGTGGATTTAGCTGCGATTTAGTTTGAAGTCGTATTACACTATCCTTTTTTTCATACGATATGTTTAAAGGTAGTGTTATACCCCCTTTTGTTGAAAAGATAATTGATTTCCGAACGCTTGAAGTATCAACAGGTGCAGAGAAGATAATTTGACAATCAACAGAAAGTGAAGTATTATAGAAATCGTAAGTTCCTGTTTGATTGTTGACATAAATCTTTTTAATATAAAATTCCTCAGGGGAGGGTGTTGTTTCGTCTTTCTTACACGAAACAATTGAAACCAATAAAATTATTATTGATCCAAATAGTACCAACCCGGAATTTGGATAACTCCTTTTTCTGTAACTACTTCTTTTCATTTTTATTTTATTTGATTAAAAGGGCTTAGAAATTCTCTAAGCCCTTTTATCTAGTCAATCTATAATCAAAGTATATGAGAAAAACTATTTTGATTATTTTTGAATAATAGGCTTAGTTATATACAATTATCTACCTGCAAGACCTAGGTTATATAAAGCAGTAACTTCAGCCTGTGAAAGAGTTGTATTAAATACCCTAACATCATCAATTGATGCACGAGCCCATGGTGCCCATGTTTGTTGTGCTGGAGCACCAGCAAATCCTATATCACTTGATGCAAGGCTTCCAAATACTGGTTGAACTGGAACAGCCATGATTAGTTCAGCAGTTGTGCCTCTATCATTCCAAGCACCGCAGGAAACAGCGTTTCCATAAAGTAGAAACTGGTGAGTAGAAGCATTCCATGTCATTACATAATGCGACCAATCATTTGCTCCCATAAACCAAGCACCATTACCAGCATCACTTAGTTGTGCTACGTTATCTTGCAAGCTATTACCACCACCAACAGGGTGAGTATTTAGTAAGCTCTTTAGTTCAAGAGTATCTGATGAAGGAAGGTGGCGTGATGTTTCAGCACAAGCCATAATATCACCCCAAATATCGGTAACACCAGTTGGGATAAGTCCGAAAAATGCTGTAAATCCTGAGTAAGCAGTTCCTTTGTTACCTGATGTTTTTACCCATAGACTAACAGAGAAATTGTTTAAAGCATTTGCTGTGTTGATATTAGCAATACTTGGGTATACTACTGCACCGGCAGTAAGTTTTAAAGCACTACCAATTTGTCCAGTTTCAAAACCATAGGTACCATACTCATTTGTTGGAGCAGTTGAAGAAATTGCTTCGTTGTAGGTATTATCAAAGGTCCAGTGTGCTTTGAGGTAGGTAGCAGCAACCTCGTTAGAGTTATTATAGCCATTAATTTTTGGAAGAGTGTTGTCATCATCCTTACATGAATTAATAGCAACCATTCCTAGCATTAACATTGCTGAAGCTAAGAATAATGATGTTTTTGTGAATTTTTTCATACGATAATTGTTTAAAGGTTAGAATTATTGTTCTTGAAATAAAATTTCATTGGTAATTATTTAGGTTATGAATCAATAGCCAAAATTTTGGGTAAGCTTACCGCCACTTAGTAAGATTTGTGAGTTTGGAATAGGAAGTAGCTCATTAACCCCTTCAACAAAATCTTTTCCTGCAGCTTGTAAAACTTGAGCCGCTCTTCCTTGTCGAACTAAATCCCAGAATCTATCGTGTTCTAGGGCTAGTTCTAGCCTACGTTCTTTCCAAATATTGTCTAATGTTAGTGCAACATCTCCTAAGCCTGCCCGTTGGCGAATTAAATGCATTGGTGTAGCAACATCACCTCCAACATGGTAAGAAGCCTCTGCATTCATTAGAAGTACGTCGGCGTATCGAAGAATTTTTATGTTCTTTGGTCTATCCTTATCACTTGAATTAACATAAGTTTCCTTGGTAGCACTGGTATATGCTTTATAATTGTAGTATAAATTTTGAACAGAATCTTTGCTTGGAACCCTAAAACCATCCCATAGCACAGTTCCTTTGTGTGTACCTGAATTATCAATAAAAATTATGGTTGCATCTTTTCGTTTATCACCTGCTTCATAGGCATTAATAAGGTCGGTAGTAGGAGTACAGAAACCCCATCCAAGGTCATTCCATCCACCCATTCCTCCAACTCTAATACCCTGACAAACAGTATAATTTGATACTCCAAGGTTTGAATTATTGTACGAACCAGTTTCAATTTCGAAGATAGATTCCCGACAATTATCGCCAACTTGTCGCCAAAGTGTACTATAATCGACAAGTCCATACTGAACAGATCCAATTACATCTTGGGTAAGATCATATACCTTTTGCCAATTACCACGGTACATATAAACTTTTGCCAACATCGATTCAGCTGCTCCTTTATTTGCATGTCCTGCAGTGTATTGTGCTTTAATTGGAAGGTTATCAACAGCATACTGTAAATCAGCACAAATAGTATCATAAACAATAGTCTTACTTGCACGTGTTTGGAAGGTAGGATCGCTGTTAGCATCTTGTTGATCCTTTGGAACACGTAAAATCAATGGTACATCTCCAAACATTCTTACAAGGTTGAAGTATAGGTAACCTCTCAAAAATTTCATTTCACCTATTAACCTAGTTTTAGTTTGATCGTCGATATTTGCAGTTTTTAAAGCAAGTAATGCCTGATTAACTGTTCCAATAGAGTTGTAATGTCCGCTCCATAATGTTTCTGCAAATTTGTTTGTTGCTGTAAGTGTAAAATCATCAATATCTCCAACAGGAACCTTTTGATCATCAACTGTACTTCCTTTATCTGCATCATCAGAGGCAATATTTGTTACTGATATAAATGCAAATCCGTGAACATCGCCTGATCCCCAAGAGTCACCTTGTAGTAGACTATGATATGCTCCTGTTACTAACTTTTGAGCAAGATCAGGATCAGAGTCAGTAGTTGCACCACCTTGAACCGGAACATCCAAGAACGAGTCTGAGCAAGAAGTCAGAACTAGAATTGTTATTAATGTTATATATATTGATTTCATAGTTCAATCGATTTAAAGGTTAAAAAGTAAGATTTATTCCTAGGGCAAATGTCCTTGAAGTAGGGTAGGTGTTTAGCTCTATACCAGAATCAAGTGGTCCTCCAGGTAGTTCTGACGTGAAACCTGAATACTTTTTAAGTGTAAGTAAGTTCTGAGATGTGATAAAAATCCGAGAGCTACTGATCTTTGCTTTTTTCAATAGAGTCTCAGGTAGTGTGTAACCAATTGTGATATTATTTATTCTTAAAAAATCACCTGATTCAATGAAGTAATCAGAAGCTAATAGGTTTCCAGTGTTAGCCCCAGGTTGTGTTTGACTTGGATTTGATGGACCGTTCCAACGATTATAAACTAGTTCAGATTCAATGTTATCCTTTCCATTTATTCTTATAGCTCTTTTCCCGTTGTATACTTGGTTTCCTACGTTACCGTATACATCCATGCTGAAATCCCATTTCTTGTAGTTTACTCCAACATTTAGCCCCATATAAGCTTTAGGTTGATAAGATCCTGCAAAGTATCGATCGTTATCATCAATTTTTCCATCATCATTTTTATCCCAGTACTTAAATTCTCCAGGCTTTGCAGTGGGTTGGACTATAATTCCGCCAGAGTTTTTGTAATCCAATACTTCTTGATCGGTTTGGAAAACACCAAGGACTTTTAGAACGTAGAAACTACCGATTGCATGGTTATTGCTTGTATAAGTTACATAACCTTGTGCTGCACCAATGTTACCACCCCAAATTGGTTCCCCGCCATTCAACCCGACTACTTGGTTTTTGTTTAGTGTAACATTTACTCCAATATTATAGGATAGATTTTTATTTATGCTATGTTTCCAGTTTAGCATAAATTCTATTCCTTTATTTTGTATTGAAGTAGCGTTTGTAAGAATTTGATGATCGGCATCGCCTACAGTAGAAGGTATATTTATGTTGATGAGAGCATTGTCAACTTTCTTGTTGTAATAGTTTATCTCACCAGAAAGTCTATTCTTTAAAATTCCAAATTCAAGAGCAAAGTCATATTCAGTGGTACTTTCCCATTTTATATTTGGGTCTTTAATTTGGTTAATTTGACTTCCATTTGAGGCCGTTGAACCACTTCCGTTAAAAGGGTATGCTAGGTTTGATAAAACTGTTGTAGTATAAGCATCGGTAGATATTTGATCATTTCCAACTATACCCCAGCTTGCACGTACACGGAGAATATCAAAAAGAGAAACTGTCTTCATAAAACCTTCTTTATTGATATTCCAAGCTAAACCAACTGATGGAAAAGTTCCCCATCTATTTTTCACGGGGAAACGCGAGCTTCCATCGCGCCTTAGGGTTGCAGTTAAAAGATAACGCTCATCAAATCCGTAGTTAAGCCTACTCATATATGAATTTCTTGTCCATATATCTCCTGAACCCCCGTTTTGCGAGGAATTTGCATCACCATTATCTATATACCATAGATCTTCATCGGCGGGAACGTTTTTCCTTGATGCAAATACCCAGTTTTCTTGAAACTTCTCAGCAGTGGTACCGACCATGAGTTTTAGATCGTGCTTACCAAACTTTTTTGAAAATGTTATGTAGTTATCCCAAACCCACTTAAAATTATGAACATTTTTATTAGCAAGGTAACTTTCAGCATTCATCTGATTACCCCCTGCAACATCGAATGTGGTTTCATCATTAAGGAATTTATAATCATACAATCTGGCTTGTCGGTATGATATATCAGTCCCTAAACTTGAGTGGAAGCTTAGAAAAGAGAAAGGAGTTAAATCTAAATATCCTGCTCCTTGAATTCTATTCACAGCAACTCTTACCCTATTATTTTTTATATCAAGTAGTGGGTTACCAACCTGTCCGTTAAAAGCTGAGACATTACCATATTTATCACCAACTTTTGGAGAAATTGTTGGAGCTGCACGGTAAGCATCGTTGAAGGCGCTTCCAATATTACCATTCTCATCAATATCAAGGTTATTAAAACCATTCTCATTTATTGCATTGGCAAAGGATGATTGAATACCTGTTTTTATATATTTTGAGAGTTTAAAATCAAGGTTTAAGCGAAGGGTAAATCTTTTAAATTTATTATCAATAACAATACCTTCATCGTTTAGGTAGCTACTACTAAAAAAGTAAGCAGTTTTATCATTTCCACCAGAAATAGAGATATTATGGTTCTGTTCTAAAGCATTGCGTAGAATAGTTTTGTACCAATTAGTATTTGCTGTACTACCGGTGATTGAAACTCCTGTTGCAGCTTGATAGTAGTTTTTATATTCTTCAGCATTTGCCATTTTTACGAGATTTGAGGCCTGCCTAATCCCAAAGTTGGCACTGTAATTAATATTAAGGGTTCCAGATGAGTTACTTCCCTTTTTTGTAGTAATAATAATAACTCCATTTGCCCCCCTAGATCCGTAGATGGCAGAAGATGAAGCGTCTTTTAAAATGTTCATATCAACAATATCGGACGAGTTAACGTTTGTGATATCATCTGTAAGCACTCCATCTACAACATAAAGAACATGCGTACCACCAAGCATAGTCCCAGTTCCTCTAATTCTCATTTGAGGGGTTGAACCAGGATTACTTGAACTGATTATTTGAACACCTGAAACCTTTCCCTGTAAGGCCTGCGCAGCAGTTAAAACAGGCTGCTTTGTTAGTTCGTTTCCTTTTACCTGGCTTGTTGCTCCAGTAATATCACTTTTCTTTTGAACTCCGTAACCTACAACAACAAGTTCATCGATTGTTGTACTTTTAGCTTTAAGAGTGACATCAATAACTTGTTTATCTAATATCTCTACATCCTGATCCTCGTATCCAACAAAGGAAAAAGTGATAATTTTATCTTCGGGTCTTACTTCCAGAGAAAAATTACCATTGAGATCTGTAGAACCACCCTTATTTGTACCTTTAATTATAAAGTTTACTCCAGGCAATCCTTCTCCATTATCTGATGCTATAACTTTCCCTTTTATTAATCGTTGGCTAAAGCCTGAAGAGCTTAAAACTACCAATAGAATTATGGTAAGTATACTCTTCAATTGGATTTGAATTTGTTTTCCCCAAGGCATCATAGTTAATATTTAGTTTGGTTGGTGTATTTGAAACATTTAGAAAGTAGAATTTGTTGAACGTAGCTGTTTCTAACGCGTTCAACAAACGTTTGCAGATTGATACTGTAATTAGCTGACAGAAATTGTTTCAAAAGATTTAGTTGGGTGAATTGTTGTAGAGTAAAATTATGGACATTAAAACTCAATGTCCATTTTTCTCTCTCATCAAAATTACTTCAGCAAAAAAACGAACCGAAAAATTAGTTACGTTTTACTACATCAATTAGAATGAATACAAATTTAAGTAGTAGATATATAATTACTTACTATCATATAATTTATAAGAAAATTATCGTGTGTTTATTTAAAAAAGGTTAAAAAAGATTAATAGCTAAGAATAAAATCGGTAAGATTTTGATCAGATAGTAGGTTTAATCTCTTCCGTAAACGGTATCGACGCTCTTCTACCCCACGAACGGAGATGTTGATTAATGGAGCAATTTCCTTTGACGATAGGTTAAGGCGAAGGTAAGCACAAAGTCTTAAATCACTTGGAGTTAAATCTTGAAAATCGGTTTTTAACCGTTTGAAAAAGTTTTCATGAGCTTGATCGAATAGCTTTTCGAACATTGCCCAATCGTTATCGCTTGAAATATTTTGTTCGATTAGACTATAAATGTTATCGTAGTATTTATTTGGTATTCTGTAACCTAACTCTTTTTTTAGTTGCTCCAGTTGGTCTTTAATTTCGATTAGAAGCTCATTCTTCTTAATCATCGAAATAGTGTTATTGGCAAGCTGGGAATTAGCATGCGATATATCGGCTTGAAGCTTCTCATTTGTTAGTTTTATTAGCTCCTGTTCGGCTTTTTCCTTCTCTATTTTGATTTTTTCTTGTTGTTTTCTTATTAATAATTCTTGTTGGCGCTTTATCCTTTTTTTAATGTAAATTCTTAGTAATAAAAGTGATAACGCGAATATTATGATATAAATTATAATAGAATAGATAGTGATAAACCAAGGAGGGTTAATTCTAAAAACAAATTTAGCGGGTTGTGTTTTTATACCCTTAGCGTTTAAGGTATGAACCCAAAAAGTATAGTTACCATATGGTAAACGAGTATAAGTAACTTCTGAATTGTAAGACCATTCGCTCCATGTGTTATCAATGCCTTCAAGCTTGTATTGGTAGTACTTTCGTTGGCCAACAGGTTCGTTTGAACTGAACGAGATAGAAATATTATTGCTGTTATTAGGAATCCTTATTTTCAGATCATTTTTAATGGCAATTTTACTCCTTCGTCCTTTTTTTGTCCAAGAATATACATCCTTAATTAATGGGGGTTTATTGACCTCCTTTATCTGATTAAGTGAATAAATATTTAGTATTGCAAATCCGTTGTCAAGGCAGATTAAGTTAAGACTATCGTTTAACGATACTATGTTTTCGTAACTATCGACAAGGTTTAAATGGTACATTTGAGGAATTAACCGATACATCAGTTTTGCTTTTCCGAATAGAACCTCAAACATTCCTATTTCATTCTTCCTAATAAACCAATATTTGTTACTCGAAATTGGCACAACAGAACTTGATGATTTAAAATCTTCAAGTTGCTGGTTAAGTTCATTGAAAGGTATTACTTTATTAGTTAATTCATCCCAACGGTTAAAGTGGTTGTCGGAAGGGAAAATAATTCTATTATCTACTTTAAAAACCTTATTGGTATAATCTGATATTCCATAATTGCTATCGATTTTTTTAACCGATATTGCTGTATCTAAATTATTTGAGGGTTGAATTAAGTAAATTCCTTTTATTGAATGCCCTAACCATATATTACCAATATAGTCCATTTCTAAGTACCGGAAAGGGGCTAATAGCCCTTTAATAGTTCGATCAACTTTCCAATTTCCTTTTTCATTACTATAAATTACTATTGAACTATATGTGCTTTGGATTAAATATTCATTATCCTGCCATGTTATCTTTTTAAGATTGTACCCA
>Ga0116171_10005577_pt1 | contig 11034 bp, 8 predicted proteins | sample AD_JPNHW2_MetaG_FD_89798 | JGI IMG/M metagenome (GOLD analysis project Ga0116171, IMG submission 89798) | Active sludge microbial communities of municipal wastewater-treating anaerobic digesters from Japan - AD_JPNHW2_MetaG | ecosystem: Engineered > Bioreactor > Anaerobic > Digestate | place...
CCCACCCCACTCGCTTCAACGAGGCCGCGGCGCGATGGCCGCGGAAGGCGGGGTCGCTGCGGCCACGAGCGCGGAACAGACGTTGCTTCAACGAGGCCGCGGCGCGATGGCCGCGGAAGGGAATCGAGTTCATGCACGCCCTGGAGCCCTATGGAATCGCTTCAACGAGGCCGCGGCGCGATGGCCGCGGAAGGCCCATTCATGGCAAGGGGCTGCCCGAAAGGCATTCCCAGTGTTCCCGCGAGCGGGTTGTTTCGCAAGGAGGATTCAGCGTAGCTTCTATACTTGGGTGATCTCCATTTCTTGCAGAATTTTATGTTAGGCCATGCGAGCGGGTGCCGGATTTCGGTAAGGGCATCCCCGCTCGCGGAACCTTCTATCAATGAGCCTATCTCAGACCACGATCGGAGATTTGGAGATTGGCTGATAGCCTCGGCCGAGTGCAAGAATTGCTTTTTCGGCTCGCCCCTGTGCGGGGCCCATGTCGATGAAGAGCACTTGATCCTGTTCATGATGAATGAGTCGCTTTAGCTTGGCCATGAGTTGCAGCCGGTCCATGGCCGCCAGTTCGCACCGGAATACCGAGAACTGGACATGCTCACCATAGCCATAAAGCAATTTGAAAACCTTTCTCAGACGCTTGGGATCACTGATGTCGTAACTCACGATGTAGGCGTTGCGCATTGATCACCGTGTTCGGAAGGCGGGGTAAGTGTCGATCTCTCCCTGCATGCAGCGTCCGATGAGTCGGGCTTGGACTTCCAGGATGCGCCGGTAGCTGACCTGATATCCGAAAATGGGATGACGGATCAGCTGGTCCAAACGTCGCTCATACGCTTCGATGAATGCCTTCCGAGCATGATCCTTCAAAGAAACACCTGCAGGGGTGCAAAGGTAGTCATCCAGACCTACCAGACCGGTATTGAGGGCGGTTATGACCGTGCTGTCACAGATCAGAGGGCGAAACTCTTCCATCAGGTCAAGGGCCAGGCAAGGCTTCCCTGGCTTCGGTTGATGCAGGAAGCCCAGGTATGGATCGAAACCTATACCAGCAAGGATCACGATGCATTCCTTGGCGAGAAGACTGTAGGCAAGCGACAGAAGAGCGTTCACGGGATCACGGGGTGGGCGTCGATTTCGGCCCTCGAAACTGAAGGCGGAGGCTGGCCCGTTCGGCTTCAACATGGTCTTGAAGGCCCCGAAGTAGATTCGTGCAGCGTTGCCTTCGATGCCCAGCAGGCTCTCATGCTTGGTAGCCCGCTCGGCCTCCTCGGCGTGCTCTTGCAACCTCGTGAGAATGCCAGGATCGAGCAATTCAGCATTTCGTCGCAGCAGCGTCCTGCAGTTCCTGATCTTGCCGCTGATGAAGCTCTTGGCAAAGAACAAGGACCGTTCTTGGTCGTGGCAATATTCGTACTGGAGCAGACGAAGCGGAGCATTGCGACTCAAAGGGCCCGATGTCATTCCATAGAACCAGCCACCAGACGACATGAACACGACCGGAGTCCCGCGACGACAGCATTCCTGGATTGCCTGAGTGCTCATCTGAATATTGCCCATCAGGCAGATCTGCGAGGTGTCGAACATCCTCGCTTCCGCCAGTTTCTGTCCCTTCACGGTGACCACCAAGGTCTCGCCGTTCTTGCCAAGGTGGGCGCCCTGGGTCTGAACATATAAGGGGGTTGCATCACTGCGAGCGGGGTATAGTTGTCGCGGTTCGGAGCGGTCTGTCTCTACATGCTTGCCTTCCTCGGCCAAGAAGGCCGTCTCATCAGGTAGGCAGATCCCATTGATGGAACAGCCATAGCACTTCGGGGAGTCGTGCAGGGGCTCTGGAATCGGGTCGGAAACCGCGGCATGCGTGTCATGGATGCAGGCAAGAGTTTGGGCAATGAGGTCTTCGGTGAAGGGCACCTCGATCCTCTTCCGACTCCCGTGGAAGTAGAGCCAGCCACGCTCCACAGTAAATCCATGTTCCCGAAGCAGAAGGCCCTGGGCACAAAGTTGGATACGCTCCGGATTCCAGGCCCTCTGGGGGGTGTCCGGTATCTCGCCCCGCTTGTATTCCACGGGTTCGGCGCTCGTGCCCGAGGTTTCAATGAGATCTGCTTTGGCGATGATGCCAAGGGCAGGCGATGAAAGCGTGACGGAACGTGCAACCTTGGGACATTCTGGATCTGCCGACGGATCGGGCAGTGGGTCGTCTTCCGCATCAACGCGAAGATGGTGGTAGCGCCCTTCAACTGTGTAGGCGTTGTCGCTCCATTCCCCAGCGACATACATCAGGTGCATCCGGCGCGGGCAGTAGGCGAACTGATGCACTTGGTCGAGGGGCATCAGTTCCGCCTCACTCCATGCCACCCCTCCCCCCATGAGAGGGGTGGGGTGGGTGTCGAGGGGACCAAGGGGGGGAGAAGGCATGGTCGGCTCAAGCCTCCTGTGACGCGAAGATGCCGAATCCGCTGTAGCGTCCGGCCCCCAGCACCAGAGGTCCGGCCCATGGACGTTCGAAGTGCAGGCGGACATGCCAGCGCGGGTAGTGGGCCAGCTTCTCCCGAGGCTGATAGTCGCGCACATGCATGCTGCCGGGCCAATAGGGCACTCGGGATAGTTCGATGGACGCAGGGACATCAATCCCAGACTGCACAAGCGCCTTGCAGACGAGCTGCTCCGCACGTTCCAGACGCTTCTGGAGGTTTCCGCGGTCGGATTTGCGCTCGTCGAATCCGGGGAGCAGGACTGGGGTAACAGACGCCCATGTGCTAGCTGGATGGGTATAACGACGGAGGAACCGATCGCTGGGGGAGAGGCGTCCTAGGCACACACACCCGGCTGTGATGGTGTCGTCACCGGGTTCCGGTTGCAGGAAGAGACCATGGAGGGCCTTCTCGAGCGCCTGAGATACCGTGCCCTCCCTCTTCATGGGTTCGACCAGGAACACCCGGCGAATCAGCCCATCGCTGTGCGGGTGTCCGATCGATGGGATCGGGACGATGGACAGGCGGGGGGCGTCGGGCTGCTCCGAGTGGCCGTGGACGAAGGCATCCAGGTCGATTCCGAGGGGCTCCAGCGCATGACGCGCCTCGGGGCCTGCCGCCACGTGGCGGACCATACCAACGAGCGACCGGAGCTGCCTTGGGTTCCAGGCGTAGCTCTCTTCGTCGGGCGTCTCCAACTGGAAGGCGCAGAAGGCCACGTCCGACGCGAGGGCATAGGCGGCTGTCCCAAACACGGCCGGAGTCGATTCATCGTGGATACTGCCATCTTCCCGAATGAGGGTGCTCCGAGTCTGGAAGGCTGATTCGAGGGCATCGAGGCTGCCAGGAATGGGGATTCGCAGCATGCGCCCGCCTCCGACAGCCTTCCTCCTCGGTTTGAACACCTCGAACCCTTCCCGGCTCGGCAGCCGGTCTACCAGAGAACCGCGTCCCACGGCAAGGTCGATCCCCCAACCCAAGGCGCGGATGTGGCGAACGGCCTCGGCAATCACCTCGGCGAGGGATTCCTCGTCTGCCGGGACCGACCAGAGGTAGTTTACCTCCGGTGGATCGCCCAGGAGGGTCGGCAGGATTTCCTTGTCGATCCGCTTGTTGTTGGAGTCGCTGTTGTTGTTGGGGACATAGGTGAGAAGGCGGCTGCCTTCCTGCACGGGCATGGCCTGGATCACCGGGGCAGGTTGGCGCTCCAACCACCGGAAGGCCCTTTCTCGGGCATCGGACCAGTCCGCCTTGGCTCCCGCCAGCAGGGCGGAGAACAGGCGCATCGGGGATGGGGGCCACTCCCGCCTGCCCCCATCGGCCTGTCCGTGGTAGCGGGCGTCGAGGAAGCGCACGGTGAGGAGAAGGTGACTCACGCTCCCTCCTCGGGTGTGCCGTCACCCTCCTTTTGGCCCTTGCTGCCTTTCTTCGCCTTGCCCTCCTTCTTCGGTGTCAGCGCCTCCTTGGCTGCAATGGGATCAAAGGTACCCACCCGGTCTTCGCCAACGCCAAAGGCCGCAGCGGCGACCTCGGCATAGGCCAATACGTCCTCAAGGCTGAGGCTGACGGTTTCCTCGGTGCCATCCACCTTCACCAGTGTCAACTGGGGCTTCCGCTCGGGAACCCGAACGAGCTGGCAGCCCTGGCGCAGGTTGAACGCCTTGCCATCGAAATGGGCCATCGCCACGAGGGTCAATCCGAGCAGGTAACGACGCAGCATGGTTCCCTCGCCTTCGCCTGGGCAAGTGATGTCCTTGAGGGTGCAGAGGTTGACCGAGACATCCCGGCGGATCTCACCGTTGACGACAACCCCGCCGAGCTTACCAACCGATGGCACTTCGGCCATACCCTCCTCGGATAGCTTATTTAGGGCCTTCTCACCCTCCTCGGACGCCACCCCCGCCTCGGCGTACGGGATCGCTGGGAAGTACTGGGCCGATCGGGTGATCTTCTCCACATCCCAGGCCCGAATGATGGAGTTCAGGATGCGGGGCACCTTGGTGCTGGATGCGCGTGAGTCCCAAAGGCCGAAGATCAGAGAGGTGGGGGCCAGCTTGGCCATGGGCATGGAGTCGCCCTTATCCCGACGGGCCTGCATGGCCTGGTCGACGTCCTTCTTCAGGCTCGAGAAACGGACGATGGCATCGGCGGCGCGATGTCCGGCGCAGAGGAGGTTGACCACTTCACCCGTTTTGGTAACTGAAACCGTGATCTGCGGAACGAGCTTGCCACCGGCCAGAGTGATGAAGGCTGGTTCAATGCGGTTCGCCTGGGACGGGATGCTATCGATGGTGCACACCTGCTTTGAGCCGAACCGATCGATGTTGTAGACCGCATCGCCCTTTTCTGGGTTGGCGTACGTCGGGGGAAAGACGACCTCGTCCCCGACGGGTTTGAGCCACTCCTTCAGGACGATGGCCACGGGGCCATCGACCGCAAGCAAGTGGTCATACTTCGTGAGCAGTTCAGACATGGCTGGTCCTTTCAGGAATGGCCGTTCCAAGGGCCTTGTATTTGCCACCTGTGCGGATGACAAGCGGGAAGGTGAACGATCGGAAGGACAGGGTTGGAAGCAGACCTGCGGCCACGGCCGCGGCAATCTGGACGGGGAGCGGATCTTCCCAGGCGGAGTAGGCATAACACTCACGATCGGAGACGCATCGGGGACGGAAGCGCTGGAGGCCGATGAAGGCAAGCAACTCCACAACGGGTGAGAATGCAGTTTCGAACTTTTCGGTGGAGAACCCCATGTCCAGGGCCGTCATTCGTGACAGGCGGCTGTCGAGGTAGAACGGCTTAGGTTTTTTGAGCACCTTCGTTTGGGTGAGCCAATCCCCATTCAACTCCGTTGGGAACTGTTCCCTCATGCCGCCGAGGAAGCCGAGAACCGTCTGACCGCCCGACCAGGTCTTGAAACCCGCACGGGTCATGGCGGGCTCCGTCCACCAGTCCAGTCTGTAGTCGAAGGGGCCGCCAAGGCGCACCGGCGCAGACTTGTCCTCTTTTTCCTCGGAGGTCCCATCTTCGCCCTCATTCCCCTCCGTCTCGAGGGCGATCAGTTCGAGGGGCTCGATTGGGCAGTCCCTCAAATGGAGCAGCGTCTCGGCATGTTCCATCTGGAGCAGGAAGGCCCCGTCCTCGAACCATCCGAGAGCCTGGGGGTCGATGCGACTCGCCATGTCCAGCAGTCCGCAGCAGGCGAGGAACTGTCCAGGGTTGGCGAGGTTGACCTGAAGACGCAGGGGGGCGCTCATGCTTCCTCCTCCTCAATGCCATCCCCATCCCAGGTGGCCGGGTGGGCCGAGCTTTCGCCGTCGGCGGCCATGAGGATGGCCTCCAGCCACGCCAGCCCCCACGGGCCGTACCGATCCTGGAGCCGTGCGAAGCGGCGAGCCACCTCGCCAGGCTGCATCAGCGCAGCGGCACTTCCCTCTCCCGCGATGGCCTCGGCGTCGAAGTGGGGGCGAGCGCGGCCGTGATGAGTCCCGATGAGGTGCAGGACCAGATCCCGAATCTCCTCGGACCCCCAGGCGGGGGTATCGGCCAAGAGTAGACCGAGCGAGCCATACTCATGCCGATAGCCATCCAGGGCGCGCCAATTGAACCCCGCCGCCGTAGACTTGGCCAAGGGAGGGGACCCTTCCGGATTACCGATGGCACGCTGCCAGCGCAGATCCTGCTTTCCGGAGTCATGTGTGAGGGCTGCGAGGTGGATGGCCTTTGCCTCTGCTTGATTCGGGCAGAGCCGCTTTACCATAGCCTCTGCGACCGTTCCGGCATCCTTCAAGTGGTGCTCAAGGAGGATGCGGGGCTCACGCACCACCCCATCATCCTCCTGCACCTTCCTGAAGAAGAGCAGCCGGGCGCATGTTCCCTCTTCGTCGGCGGCAATGGCGGTCTGGGAGACGAATGCCATGCCGAGGCGCTTTTGGAGAGCTCTACGCGCCTCAGTCCATGACCCGAATGGGCCTGGGGCCATCTGCCCAGGTTCGCTGGAGGGTTCGGAGCCAAGGCATTCGGCGGACCATTCCCCATCCTTCCTGGCGACCAGAACACAGGCACGGTCCGTCACAAAGCCGTTCCCTGGTCCTGCGGTCATCATTGAGACATCCATGCCCGTCCTGGCAACAGCGACCGGATCCAGCATGCCCGCCGAACTAAGGCCACCAATGCTGGGAGGCAGCAACAGGGTGCGGTTCACCAACCTGGGAAGGAGAGCCTTTGCGTCCCGCAGGGAGCCGAATCTGATCACCTCCAGGGAACGCTGTCCCAGAATCGCGGCGAGTGCATCTGGATTGGACGATGCCATGGCCGCGATGCGGCCCGACAGTCTCCAGGTGGGCTCCCGGAGCAACTCAAGGGGACGGAGCGGGTGGTGGTCCAGAGTGGCCAGGAGTTGCTGGGAAGCTTGACCAAGATCCAATTCTTCGTAGCTCGATAGGACATCGAGAACAGATCTCCAAGCCACATGGGTTTCGGGCGCCTCGGGGTCGTTACCATGCAGGTAAGGGTCCACCTCATGGCAAAGACTCCATGGCGATCGGATGCTGGTAAGGGTCCAGGCGTCCAGCACGGCATCGTGTGGCTGGGTCGAGGGGGGAATCGGAGATGATGCCGCTGCACATTCCGAAGGATGGTCCTGCATCAGCTTTCGAAAAGCCGCAGGGGAGGCCAGGAGCAGCCCATCTGATTCCGCTCCCGGGGGATGAGGCAGCAACCGCAGCAAACGGCTCGTGTTCAGCCTCGCTAGGTCCTGCGCATTCCCCGGCTTGGGTTCCGGCAGATCGAGGACCACATCGATCCTGGCGTAGCGTCCCTCTCCGCCGCGGCGATTGATGCGTCCGAAACGCTGAACCATGGCCTCGTAGGTGGACAAGTCACACACCGCGTGGTCGGCGTCGAAGTCTGCTCCGACCTCGCCTGCACTGGTGGACACCAGCCAGGTGGTGCACTTGGACACGCCCTCCGTAGTGTGTTTCTCCTGAAGGAGGCCCGCCACGGCGGGATGGCACACCAGAAGCTCCCGTTCGTAACCACGAATCGTGCCGGTCAATAGGGCGACCCTCGATGACGACTCCAGACCAGCATCTTCCAGCTTCCGGATGAGGCCCTTGTAGATCGCACTGGCATCGTCCGGCTTCCGCACATAGATCAATATGCGGGATGGCGCGCTCTTGTGCTGCCAGGCGAGGTCAAGAATGGTTTCGACGGACTTGGCTTTCCCCCTGAGGTCATGAAGAAAAAGACGTTTCTGAACCTCGCTGAAACGACGACGCACGATCTCGTTTTCTTCGTCGGCAGATGTGAACACCGGAACAGCAGAGGACGCGAGGCCGCGGTTGGTCGCCGACATCGCCATTACCCGGAGGCGACGCGGCGAGCCATCGCTTGACTGCTTCGATTCGATCCATCCGAGCAGGCTCTGGAAGGCCGGCTCGAGGTGGGCCTCATCGTGCACCAGCAGGGCATCCTGCCCAAGCAGCCCGGCGTGCCGGGCCTTCTGCCAATGCCCGGTTCGGAATCCATTGAAAAGGAGGCGGCTTCCCACCATATCAACCGTCCCAACGACGACGCAGGGCCGAGACGGGTCCTCGAGCCACTTGCGGTTGTCGTTGAACTGCCCCCTCAAGGTGCTGATGGCCAATTCGCCATCCTCCGGCAGGCCCAACCTGGACCGAAGATCCGCTAGGCAGGAACTGCGGAGGTTCTCGCGGATCCGTTCGACTTCGGCAGTCGTCTGGTCTACGACCGTGCGACGGTTGACGACATAGACAAGGCGTGTCGGGAGATCGGGCCGTGCTGCTCGAGCCAAAAGCCAGATGGCCACCACCGAGGTCTTCCCGAGGCCGGTCGGCACGTCTATCAGGAGAGGGATAATGCCTTCGACCAACAGATTGTAGAGATTGGTTTGCCATGGGAAGGGGGCATTCCCGGTAAGAACTTGGAATTCGGAATAAAACAATTTATCACTACCCATTTCGTCCCCTAAGAAATTGAGCGGAAGATCGCCAATCAAACAAAAAACGTTATCTAAATACCATTCAACTTCCACGGAACCCATCGGATGTCTGGGCTTCGAGGAGGGCCAGTTCCATCCGATTGGCCTGAGAGGGCTCGCTGTCGAGTAGCACGCAAGGTAGCCGTTGGTCATCCACCACGCGCTCTTCAGTGGCATAGTTGCCGCCCTCGTAAGTTGAGGGGAATACCTTCTCCCCATCCCCTCCTGCCGGGTGAAGGACGGCTCTACGTCGGATGGCAGCAGCGCTTCTGACGGCTTGGTGCAACTTTGCGAGATCGAGTGATGCGGACACAGGCACCTCCTGGGAGTGGGTAGTAGGCGATAGCGTGACGAGAGAGGGTTGACAATGATTGTCTATATTTCAACAATCTTTCGAGTTAAGGAATTGTTGAATTGCTCAAATTTTCAATAATTATTTTAGTTATATTAACCTGATCTCCCAAAAATAGGTATGAATTTCGAAAATGGTTGATTTGAATGTCATAGATGATAAGTAGTGAGATGGAGGGGGGTAAGTGCTGAAACAGAGCCGAAAGGAGCCTAACTTCTGGCCATCGTCAACGCCTCCATGGATGGCCGCCGCCATGTGGAAGCTCGCTCTACCTCAAGATCCAGACCCTGAATACCATCTGTTGCCGAATCGCATTGGTCCGATCGAAGTGCAACCCAGTCGGCATCCTGGTTCTGGATGGCAGATCTGGTCATGGAGCCCCGGTAATTCAGACCTCTGTTCCAGGAAATGAAGGAGGCCGCGAAAGAACTCGGCTGAGGGATTCTGCTTCCCCTTCCCAGGAACAAATCAACTAGCTTCTGGAGCCTTTTAGAGAACTGTCCATGCCGGATTCGTGATCAGAGCCGCTTCCCAACGTGCTTACATCGGCAGCGCAAGTATTTTGGTGCCCTTGAGTGCCTATTAGCCGACCTTGATCTTCAGAGGCGCCACCGTGACCTCTCCCTGGGGAAGGTCGGGTTCCTTCGCCTGGCGGATGGCGGCGGCGAGGGCGTTGGGTGCCAAGTGGCCATAGTACTTCTCGACCATCCTGGTGCTCGCATGGCCGAGCTGGGCGGCGACGTAGGACAGGGAGACGCCCTGGTTGATCAGCCAGGAGGCATAGGTGTGCCGCAGCTCGTGGAACACGACCCGCTCGACCTTGGAGGCCTCGCAAGCGACATGCATGCAGGCACGCTGGTCGTAGGGCAGCCACTGGTTCCCGCCCTCCTTCCGCAGGGTCCGGTTGGCGCTGGTCCGGGTGAACATGAGTTCGTCGGGTTCGCGCCCCGCCGTGATCTGAGTGAACCACTCGATGGCCTTGGGCCCCAGGACGACATGCCGGGACTTGCCCCCGTCCTTGCCCTTGTCCTTCTCGATCCAGACGGTCCCGGCCTGGGCGTTGAAGTCGCGCACCTTCATCCTGCAGAGGGGGCTGTATCGGCTCCCGGTATAGAGGGCGGCCCGCACCAGGATCCTGAAGTCGGGCGCGCAGGCGTTCAGGAGCCTCTGCTGCTCCTCCTCCGACAGGAATCTGACGCGGGGGCTCCCACTGTCCTTGAAGGGCTTGATGTCCCGCCAGGGCGTTGTGGGTCCGGCGTAGCGCTCCTCCTCGACAGCCACGTTCAAGGCCCGCTTGAGGATGGTGAGCACCCGGTTGGCGGTCGCCTTGCGGCTCTTCTGTTGCTGCTCGGTCGGAGGCTTGTCCCATGACTCCCGGGCCTCGCTCGTCTTCCACCCGGTCTTCCGGCGGGGCGACTCGGCCAGCTCTCGCTGCCAGTCTTTCAGCTTCTTCTTCGTGAGCTTCCCGACCTGGATCTCGCCGAGCTGAGGCAGGATCCTGGTCTTGCAGAAGCTCTCCTCTCCGTCCACGTTCCGCCCATCCAGCCGGGCCTCGCGCAGGTAGTCGGCGATGGCGTCGGCGACGGTATAGGGCTTGTCGGAGATCGCCTCTCCCGTCTCGCGGAGGTGTGCCAGCCGATTCTGCTCCTTGAACCACGCCCCGGCCTTCTTGGTGGCCTGGTCCCAGTCAAGGATGCGAACACCATCCGCATCGACAAAGTCATCGGCCATGCCAAGAGGGGTGCGGGTCATCTTCCGGGTGGCCGGGTCATACCACCGAGCCGTCCAGCTGCCCCCTGCTCGGTTGACGGGGCGCCGGTAGATGATGTAGTGCCCTCGCGCGATGGTTTCAGTGAAATCTTTATCAGTTTCAAGATTTAGACGCTTGTTCCGGCTATCCAATGCTGCGCTTCGTTTCGTTCTAGCCATCCATGTCTCCTCTGGTTGCGTCAGCAAACGGTCAGCAAAACTTATGGCAGGTCGTGGCGAGTCCAGACGGGTCATTATGAGGCAAGAAATCGTTAAGATGTTGAAAAAGAAGGGTTGTGCAGGGTTGTGGCGGGTTGCCAAATGGCAAAGCTTCCCCTTGACACGGTAGGGGTCGGTGGTTCGAGACCACTCGCGCCAACCAGCAAAGAGCCCAGGATTCCTGGGCTCTTCTTGTATTTATACGGCTGGGGATGTTGCGCTGAGGGGGCCGTGCGCAA
>Ga0116171_10005583_pt1 | contig 11031 bp, 7 predicted proteins | sample AD_JPNHW2_MetaG_FD_89798 | JGI IMG/M metagenome (GOLD analysis project Ga0116171, IMG submission 89798) | Active sludge microbial communities of municipal wastewater-treating anaerobic digesters from Japan - AD_JPNHW2_MetaG | ecosystem: Engineered > Bioreactor > Anaerobic > Digestate | place...
AAAGATACAAAATCCTGCATTAATAAACATCAAAAAAGAGAATTAAATTATTGACATTCAATTGTTTATAACTTTTTTAAGGAGCGACTATATAATATTAGGAGGATAAAGTGTTTTTATACAGGAAAATATCCAGACAATAAATTAAATGAATAGGTTTACTCCGCATTGTTCAGCACGTTCCATGTAGGATGCCACGCCGCCAAATGTTACAAAATCAAATAATTCTTCTTTCTGCACACCCATTACATCCATCGACATGGTGCAGGCAATAAATTCCACACCATTCTCGTGAGCCTGCGTGATTAGCGATTCCAGGGATTCTATCTTTTTACTCTGCATACGCTTGCGCATCATCTTTGACCCCATGTTAAACATATTCATTTTCGAGAGTTTCAGTTTTTTGCTGTTTTTGGGCATCATAATCCCAAATACTCTTCCCATCAGGTCTTTCGATACGGCCGGATGATTTTCCTTTTTGATGACATTCAGTCCCCAGAAAGTAAAAAATATGGTAACCTTACTACCCATGGCAGCAGCGCCGTTGGCTATGACAAACGACGCGATGGCTTTATCAAGGTCGTCGCTGAAAACGATTAAAGATTTGGGCTTTGTTTGCTGGCTTTGACTCGACACTGGCATTTCCGGTGCATTTTGTTTTTCAATAACAGCTTTTATAGTGCCTGCATTTTCATGCAGTTCAAGTATCCTGTTACCTGTAATGTTTGCCCATGCCTTGACATCAGTGGCAAATGCAGGGTCGGTTGCCGTAATTTCAAGAGTCTGGCCGGATTGCATTAGATCGGCTGATTTCTTGAGTTTAAGAATAGGACCGGGACATTGAAGCCCGCAGGCATCAATCTTTACGATGTTTTGTATAAACCCTTTGTTTTCCCTGGTAATTTCGGTTTGATAGATTTGGTTATCAATATCAATTTTATCATTAGCATACACATCTTCATTGCTTTGTTTTTGTATGGCAAACTCATAGGTTTTGTATCCGCCGCTCAGGTTGAATACTTCCTGGTAACCGGATTGCATCAGGATGCGGCACGCCACATATCCGCGCAAACCCACTCCGCAATAAACCACAATTTTTTTATTTTTGGGAATTTCACCCATACGCGTTCTGATTTCGTCAACCGGTATGTTAACAGCGCCCGGTATAGCTCCGAGTTGGAACTCATCACGGGTGCGCACATCAATCAGCATGGATGTTGCCAGATCGAGTGCCGCAATGTCGCGCCATGAAAAAGGCATCATTCTTTTTTTGAGAATGTTTTCGGCTACAAAACCGGCAATATTCACGGGATCTTTGGCCGAAGAATAGGGCGGGGCATAGGCATGCTCAATTCTTGTGAGGTCAGAAATGGTGCCGCCAAAATTGATTATTCCGGCTAAAATGTCAATACGCTTGTCCACTCCGTCGTAACCCACAATCTGTGCCCCGTATAATTTTCCTTCAGGAGAAAAAATAATTTTGATACTCATGGGAATTGCCCCCGGATAATAGCCTGCATGTGAACCCGAATGGATTACAGCCGACAGGTACGGTATATTTTCTTTCCTTAATATCCTTCCCGACACCCCGGTAGCCGCTACCGTCAAATCGAAAACCTTGGCAATAGCCGTATTTATGGCTCCCTGGTACTTCGACTTATTGCCATAAACGATGTTGTCGGCACAGATGCGGCCCTGCTTGTTGGCCGGTCCCGCAAGATAAGTAATCTGTTTTTTATGAATAAGGGGGTTTTCAAACTCTATTGCATCGCCCACCGCGTAAATATCTGCATCAGAAGTTTGTAAATATTCATTCACCACTATGCCGCCGGAAGCCCCCGTTTCAAGCCCGGTTTCACTGGCAATCCTGCTTTCCGGTTTTACGCCAATGGATAAAATCACCATATCGGCTGACAATTTGCGGCCGCTTCGCAGCGTCACTGCAATCCGGCCGTTTTCTTTTGCAAACGACGATACGCCATCTTTTAAATAAAAAGCTACGTTTTTGGTTTTAAGATGCTGGTGAACTATAGAAGCCATGGCATAATCCAGAGGAGTCATTACCTGGTCGGCCATTTCTACCAGAGATACAAAAATCCCTCTTTTATGTAAATTTTCAGCCATTTCAAGCCCGATAAACCCTCCGCCGACCACTATGGCCTTGGCTGGCTTTTGATTATCGATAAACGACTTGATCTTATCGGTATCCGCTACGTTTCTCAGTGTAAAGATTCCGTCGGTATTTATGCCCGGAAGGTTGGGCCGCAGGGGCTCAGCTCCGGGCGAAAGAACGAGTTTGTCGTAGGTCTCGTAATAAATTTTGTCATTTTTCAGATCTTTTATCTCAACTTTTTTTTCTGAACGATGGATAGCGATCACCTCATTGTTTACCCTGACATCCACGTTAAATCTCTTTTTAAATGCCTCAGGAGTTTGCAGGAAAAGGTTTTCACGCTCGGCTATGGTACCCCCTATATAATAAGGTAACCCGCAATTGGCGTACGAAATGTTTTCCCCACGCTCAAACATTATTATTTCTGCCGATTCATCTTCTCTCCTGAGACGGGCTGCCGTGGTTGCTCCGCCGGCTACACCTCCTACGATAAGTATTTTCATGTTGTAATATTTTATATTTTTTAATTTTAAATTTCCAGATTTATATCCACATTAAGACTGTTGATTTCAGCCAGTTTTATTTTTCCGGACGCTGACAGTACAAACATCATCTGGCGTTTATCTTTATCACCTAAACTGCGTTTAATGTAACCTTTCTGTTCCAGCGAAAGCAAAACACGCGATGTCCGGCTTAATGATATTTCGGTTTCTTTTGCTATTCCACCCGAAGATTTCTTAGTTTCGGACAAACAGCATATTACCATGGCTTCGTTAATAGTTACGTTATGCATAGTTTGAAGGTTTTGCTCAAACTCATGTATTTTCTTGAACACTGTCTTTATTTTACATAAACATTCCATAAAAAATAAATTTGCTATTAGCAATATTATCTGACCGCAAAGATACAAAATTTTAGTTAGTTTGTACAAAAATTGAAGAAAAACAATAATATAATATAAGCCATTTTGTTTTTTTGTCTTTGGACTAAAAAATAAATACAATTTGTATGAAATGCTGAATCAAACTGGAATTAAAGAAAAAGGACTGAAAATACGGCCAATACTATTAATTAGTGTCTGTCCATTAAGTCGGAGCTTGAACCAGAATATTCGAATTCGAGGATTCCGAAGTCTTGAAAATCAAGGAGTTTGCTTTTGCAAACGGCTGTTTTCAAAACAAGAATAACCCTGCCAGTCCGTGTCTGTCAGGCGGGGATGAAGTAGGACATTTTGGATAAACTCTAATTATCAAGTTAACCACAACAATTTATAACCGCATTTTGCAGGGAGGTTTCTGCATCATTCGTATTAAAATATAGATTTATTGTTTCCTGAAAAGCCGAACAAATATCCTATAGAAAAATTGAACGACGTCAAGTAATCTTTTTTGTAAATCGCCGGATTCCGGTAATTGAGCAATCCCTGATGATAACTCACGCCCAGGGTTACATTGTTGCCCAGCCTGTATGAAACTTCAGCCGTAAGGCCGAAATCAATTTTTCCGATGGTTTTGTCTTTTTCCATCTTGCTTACCAATGGCTCGCTATAACCCGGAAACGAGGCATTGATGATGGAAGTATAAAATGGAATGGTGTCAAGGCCTGTCATCGTTTCCACTATGGGTATATGTTGCCTGAACTCTTCGTCGGTTTTGTTTGATATCAGAAAAGAAACATAAGGCCCTACCGATAAATATACCGACTTGTAGTTGAAACACGCAAGCAGAGGAACTTTGATATAAGTGAGGTTTACCACGCCTGTACGGGTGTTATACACATTATCGTTGATATATTCCGTAACCATACCCAGGGTATCCATTATCTCATCAATATCAACGCCGGCAAGGGAAAGCAATGGGTTTTCCGCCAGAGTACCTATGAACGAAGCTGTATCAAATTTTTCATAGGTTTTCTTTTGCGAAGTAAGCATAACTTCTGCCGAAACCGAAAACCAGTCGTTAACCTTATAACTGCCCATCCCGCCAACATGGTAGCCGGCACTGAATAAGCGGCCTTTAAGATCATGATTTTCAAGCGGTATGACGTTAAGTCCTGCTTTAGCTCCTGCATAAAAATGCTGACTAAATCCGGCAGGAGAAAGCGTAAAAAGCAGTAGTACCCAAAATGCTGTTCTTTTCATGTTGCTTATTTTTTATTGCACCGCAAAAATAATATAATTGACTACAATATTCAATTTGCGTTTCTGATGTGGTACAATTTTTTGTGAAAGTTGGGTCCATCTACATGGAAAAAATTAACAAAAACCGCTGTAAGTATCTTCTTTAGCATTAAATTTGCAGGACAAAAGCCAAAAATTTACATTATGTTTAGTTATATCTCTAATATCATTCTAACTGCATTATTTATAGTTAATTACCATGCGGAGAAACCCTTATCCTATACATCAATGGAGATGGCAGGACATAAGGTTACTGTCAAAATTGCAGGAATTGTTAATGACACCTGTTATCTCGGACACTATTACGGACAGCACCAGTACATCGACGACACTGCCATAACTAATACCAAAGGAGAAATGGTGTTCAGTGGCAAAGAAGCCCTGCCGGGAGGAATTTACTTTGTGGTGTATCCGAAAAAGAAATATTTTGAATTTATTGTTAACAAAGAACAAACTATTTCGCTGGAGACTGACACCGTGTATCCCATAAAAAACATGAAGATCAAAGGGTCGGAGGAAAACCAGATTTTTTATAAGTATCTGAACGTGATTGATGAAAATCAAAAAAAATACGATCCGCTGAAAAAACGTATGGATGCAAATAAAAGCAATAAAGACAGCACCGAAGCCATCAGAAAAGAAATGGAAAAAATCGATGAATTTGTCAAAAATTATAAAATAGAACTCATTAAAAGCCATCCCGAAACCCTGATTGCCAATGTGTTTGTATCGTCACGCGACCCCGAAGTGCCCGAACCGCCGGTGTTAGCCAACGGACGTAAAGATTCTACTTTCCGTTATTATTATTTCAAAAATCATTATTGGGATAACATCACTTTTTCCGACGACAAGATTCTCAGAACACCTGTATTTTATAACCGTATCAACAATTTTTTTTCCAATGTGGTTGTGCAGCATCCCGATTCCATTATTGTGGAAGCCGACAAACTGGTGGAAAAAGCTCGTGCCAATCAGGAAATGTTCAAATACGTGGTGTGGTACATCACCTATGTTTACGAAACCTCTAAAATCATGGGGTTCGACAAAATTTTTGTCCACATGGTGGAAACCTATTATATGACTGGGCAATGTTTCTGGATGTCCGAAACTACACTGGACAACATTACAAAACGTGCCATGAAACTCAAGCCTATTCTCATCGGTAAAGAAGCTCCACCTATGATTATGCAGGATTCCAGCCTTCAGTTGCAATCCCTTTATGCCATCAATGCAAAATATACTTTAATACTGTTTTGGGATTATGAATGCGGGCATTGCAAAACTGAAGTCCCCAAATTGGTGGAATTTTATCATAAAAAGAAATCAGAATTGGGATTGGAGGTATTTGCCGTTTGTACCGACACAAATATGGCCGAAATGAAAAAGTTTATCCGCAAAAACAATATGCCATTCATTAATGTTAACGGCCCCAGAACGGTCACACCGCATTTTGCCGATACCTACGACATTTACAGCACTCCTGTGATTTATCTGCTCGACGAGAAAAAGAAAATTGTAGCCAAGCGTATTGATGCAGAACAGATAGAAGAGATAATAAAATTTGACATCAGACAGAAAACCCTGCAGAAGTAAAGCTGCATAGTGTTATATTTGCTTCTGATGGTGCAAAGTTGTGGATTTTTTAATAAAACTGCACAATGCAGCCAATCCGGGAATTTTTTTAGTGAAGAGTTTTGAAATTCCCTTAATATGTATACACCCATAAAACTAAAAATATTATGAAGAAGGCCGTGATTACTCTTGCTGCTTGCTTATTGAATTTTGCATTTCTTTTTGGCCAGGCAACAGACAAGAAAAAAATTGATGAGAATGTGTATCCAATATGGAAAACCATTAAAAGTACTGCCATCTCTGATGACGGAAAATGGATTACCTATGAAATTAATCCTCTGAAAGGTGATGGATGGCTTTATATTGTAAATACCGCTAAAAACTCTAAAGACTCAATCTTTCGTGGCTGTGATGCTCAAATCTCGGCAAACAACGAATTTGTGGTATTCAAAATCAAGCAACCGGCTGACAGTGTGCGAAAACTGAAATTAAAAAAAACAAAGGAAGAAGACCTTCCCAAGGATTCAGCAGGAGTTTGGATACTTAAAACACGGACACTTAAAAAGTTTGATAATGTAAAATCTTTTAAAATCGCACCTGATGGCGGCTCTTGGATAGCACTGCTGCTGGAAGAAAAAAAAGAAAAAAACGACAAGAAAGATACTGCCAAAGTGGCTGATACTGTGAAAAGTAAGCAGGCAGAACCCAAAAAAGACAAGAAAAAAGCACCAAAGCAAAGTGGTACCGATTTGCTTATTTATGATCCAATGGAGGATATCTGCCTTATCAACAAACTGGTTACAGAATACAGTTTCTCTAAAAACGGTGCTTTGCTGTCCATGGTTTCCGTCAAAAAAGACTCAGTTGACACGGTAGCTGTCAGCATTTATGCAGCCGGAAAAGCTAAGCCTGACACCTTACTGCTAAGTCCCGGCACGGCTAAAAGCATTGTCTGCGATGACGCCGGACAACAGTTGGCATTTTTGTTTTCGCAGGATACCGGCAAGGTAAAACAATACCGGATAATGGGTTGGAATATCCAGGAAAACTTAGTACGCACTCTGGCAGATACTTCCGAAACCAGCTTTCCGGTGCGCTGGCGTGTGAGCGAAAACCAGTCTCCGAAGTTTTCTGAAGATGGCGCCCTGCTATATTTTGGAACTGCTCCGCGCAAATATCCTGAACCTAAAGATACACTTCTGGATGAAGAAAAAGTAAAACTCGATCTTTGGAGCTGGACCGATGGACGACTACAGCCTCAACAGTTGAAAGAGCTGGACAAAGACAAAAAACAATCATTCATGGCTGTGTGTTTTTTAAAGGAAAATAAAATTGTCCAGCTTGCCGATTCCCTGGTTGACCGCATCAGCTTGCTCAAAAAAAATACCGGCCTGGCGTTAGCCATTACTGAATTGCCCTACGAAAAACTTTCTTCATGGGAAACTTCGTATGCTGATTATTATTTAATGGATGTAAACACTGGCAAAAAAGAACTGGTGCTGAAAAAACAACAAAATGACGTGAAACTTTCGCCCATGGGCAATTATCTTTTGTATTACAGCTATAGCGATTCCACTTGGAATTCCTATTCCGTAAAAAACAAAACTTTCACCTGCCTCACCGCCAAGATTCCTGTGAATTTTTTTGATGAAGAGCATGATGCCCCTGAACAGCCGTCTCCATATGGCATAGCGGGTTGGACTGAAAATGACGGATATGTGCTGGTGTATGACCGTTACGATATTTGGAAAATTGACCCTTTGATGATTGCTGCCCCAGAAAATATTACCAGAAACGGAAGGAGTTCCAGCACCGAATACCGCTATGTGCGCACCGATAGGGAAGCGGAACATATCGACACCAAAAAGCCTTTGCTGCTAACTGCGTTTGATACACAGACCAGGCAAAGCGGCTTCACATCGCTGAACATAAAAAATGCAAAATCACCGGTAAAACTTATATTCAACAATTATCAGATGATTTTCATAGCCAAAGCCCGGAAAGCAGAAAAACTCATATTCACCAAGGAGTCTTTTACACAATATCCCGACCTCCAATTTACGGATATGAAGTTTTCTACTCCTGTCCGGGTTTCAAATGCCAATCCTCAGCAGAAAGACTATTACTGGGGCAGCGTGGAACTGGTAAACTGGACATCATTTGACGGTATCAAACTGGAAGGCCTGCTATACAAACCGGAAAACTTCAATACGTCAAAAAAATATCCTGTCATTGTATATTTTTACGAACGCAATGCCGACAACCTCAACCGGCACTGGATACCCTCGCCGAGCCGTTCCATTATCAATCCAGCCATTTATTGCAGCAACGGGTATATCGTGTTCATCCCCGATATTCGCTATAGTAACGGCTATCCCGGCAACAGCGCATACAACTGCGTGGTGAGCGGCACGGAGTTTATAAAAAAATTCGGGTTTGTGGATGCAGACCGCATAGGCATACAGGGCCAGAGCTGGGGAGGCTACCAGGTGGCATATCTGGTAACACGTACTAATATGTACCGGGCTGCCATGGCCGGCGCCGCCGTTACCAACATGACCAGCGCCTATGGCGGCATACGCTGGGGTACAGGAATCAGCAGGATGTCGCAGTACGAACAGTCGCAGAGTAGGATAGGAGCTAATTTGTGGCAGAACCGCGACTTGTTTATTCAGAATTCTCCATTATTTTATGCCGACAAAATTTCCACGCCCTTGCTTTTGATGAACAATGATAACGACGGAGCCGTACCTTGGTATCAGGGCATTGAGCTTTTCACCGCCTTGCGCCGGCTCGACAAACCGGTGTGGATGCTGAACTATAACGGCGACGAACATAACCTTGAAAAATGGCCCAACCGTATTGATTTGAGCATACGTATGATGCAGTTCTTTGATTATTACCTCAAAGGCGAACCCATGCCGCAATGGATGGAAACCGGCATCCCGGCGCTGGAAAAAGGAAAAATCACAGGTTATGATCGTGCCAATTAGTATTATCCGCTAAAACTTCGCTGACAATAATACAGTCAAAGGATGCAATAACAATTGATCTTTCCTATGATATTTAAAATAATACTGTTAATGCGGCTGCCGGGAATCGGTGAAGCTTGTAAAACATTATGCTCTCAGCAACACAAAGGCTTTTTTATCTGATCACAGTGATTTTTTGTATTTCTTCAGCACTTTTGTTGCCCTGTTTCTGAAGCCTGCCGGCGCCTCACCAAGACAAAACTCCAGCGAATTAAGAAATTCGCCCAGAAGTTCCGGTTCATAGCGGCAAAACTTCTCAATAATTCCTATACAATAATACCTTGTGCCCAGGGCTTCGGCAGGATTTACCAGCCAGTCGAAACAGTTTTGCAACAAAAGTGCGTTGTCTTTTATCAAGCTGAAATCCACAAATTCATCGATAATTTTCAGGAAATTTCTTTTGACACCTTCCACCTTTGAATTGCTGATTTTTATAATCACCTCGTCCAGATAGGGCAGGATGAGATTGCTGTTTTTTTCACAACATAATTGCACTACTCTGGCAGTACGCATACATAATGGATAAGGTTTAGAAAAGCTCATATCCATCAACAGGGCAAAACGTGCAGGATCGTTTCCAACGGCCTCTACAGCCATGTCGGCGGTTTTTCGGCCGGAGTCGGAAAGCCCTGCTTCAAAATCAGGCATTTTTTGGATTTCAGAACGTTTTTTCATTTGTCGCTAAGTTTTTTTTGGCTGTTAAGCTTTTCAATAAATATATTCAGCCTTTTGTTCCTGGTTTCCGGCCTTTTTGCAGATTCTATCCAGTAGATATATTCCTTACGGTTGGTAAATGACAAACTGTTAAAACAGGCTTCCGCCTCAGCATTATCGGCCAACAGGCAGGCCATGTCATCGGGCAGGATTACCAATCTTTCTTCTTTGTCCTCTTCCATCTCAACCTGCACCGTATCGCCAAAAGTTTTATTTATACGTTTTCGTATATCCTTGGTAAGTCCGATAACATGAGCCGCTTGTCCCATATGGAAAAGGCTTCCGCGGTACAATACTTTTCCATCAAACAAGGCTTTAACTTTTAATTTTCCCTTTCTGCCGAAAATTTCTTCCACATCAAATGGGAATTCTACAAAGGCAGCATCCATGCCTTGGTGTTGAATGATGGTGGCGGTGTATTTGAGTTTTTTAGTACTCGTCATGGTAATAAATTTTTGATAGTGTCGGGGTGTCTGCCAACCCGCCGGGCAATGCGCGCAGTCACCCCGACACTTATTTTATTCAAAAGGATGTTCATTATTAAAATCAGGCCGGTAATGCTCCCGGCTATCCGGTTCCTGTATCCAGCCATTGGTAAGGCCAAGTTTTTCAGCCTCAGCCACCACCATATCATATTCTTTTTTGTTCAGAGGCCTGTTGATGTCGGTGCGATTCAATGCTTTATACACCGGGTAATACTGCGACATCAGCGAAACATGCACTTTAGGCGAAAGTTCTTCGGCAATAAAGCGTAACACATTCAAGCTGTTGTCCACATATCCCGGAAGCACCAGGTGTCGGATAATCATTCCCGATTCCACATGATTTTCGTCAATGTAATGTAAAACAGAACCTTTTTGTCTGAACATTTCTTTGAGGGCCTTACGGGCCACCGTAGGATAGTCTTTGGCATCCGACAAAGCCGAAGCAAGGCTGCTGTCGAGGTATTTCATATCAGGAAGGTACACATCTATGAGGCCTTCCAACTGTTTCAGCGTTTCGGCACGGTCGTAGCCGTTGCTGTTATAGACAAACACGGGTTTGGGCCTGTAGTTTTCAAAAGCCCGGATAATGGATACCATCTGCGGTATCTGATGCGACGGGGATACAAAACCAATGGCCATGCAACCCGATTCTAAAAGACGGTGTATGTCGGCCAGGACCTTCTCAAAAATATGATATTTGCTGCTACCTGCTGAAATATTTGAACTTATCTGAAAATTCTGGCAATAGATGCATTGAAGGTTGCAGTGGCTGAAAAAAACATTGGCTATGCCATGAAGCCCGCTGACAGGAGGTTCTTCGCCACGGTGTGCCACCACCGAATTAATGGCGTATTCGTGGCCCGACCTGCAATAGCCGCTGTTGCCGGCAAACCTGTTGGCGCCGCAATTGCGGGGACAAAGGGCACAAGCTGTCAA
>Ga0116171_10005584_pt1 | contig 11028 bp, 13 predicted proteins | sample AD_JPNHW2_MetaG_FD_89798 | JGI IMG/M metagenome (GOLD analysis project Ga0116171, IMG submission 89798) | Active sludge microbial communities of municipal wastewater-treating anaerobic digesters from Japan - AD_JPNHW2_MetaG | ecosystem: Engineered > Bioreactor > Anaerobic > Digestate | place...
CAAAAAAGATGATGAATAATGATGAGTCATTAAGGAAAAAGCCGGAAAATTAGAACGAAAACGTCAAAATATGGACAAAGTTCGTCATAGGGACCTTTGACCTTGAGTTAATCGGAATCCTCTCCAATGAAAGCAGTTTTGGGGGGAGGGAGCGACTGAGAAAAAGCGTCTCCAACCCAGACCTGGGGATGGACGCTTTTTTCGAGTAAGCTCCCGACATAACATAGCATAATAGCAATTTTTTTGATCATTTTCATATTATTTATTTGGTTTCTCTGTGCCCCCCATAGCTCTGCATCGTCCCGATCATTCCATGAATCATCCATATAGTCTTATATATTTTGGGGACATCCAATTTAATATGTCTGAGCCATCGTTAGAATCGGTATTTGGTGCAAATGCGGGAGTTGTCTGGAGATTTCTCAATAGTAATGGACCAACCAATATAGATGGGATAGTGAGAGCAACGAAATTGAGGAGAGACCTGGTCTTCGGTGCATTAGGATGGCTTGGTCGCGAGAACAAGATCATCATGGTGAAAAAGGGTCGCGCAATGGTCTTCTCGCTGAGGGAATACGAAATCCAAAGCGAACCAGTTGCAGGCACAACAATAGAAGTTGCTACGCCGCGAAAGCAACCAATTCATCGCAAATTCAAAGCCCCAAAGAAGACCAAGAAAGCTGCTGAGATCAAACCTCCTGCCAAGAATATCGAAAGTTCAGCAAAGCAAGTCGATAGGACGGAAGAGTTTCTGCTCCATTAGAATATTATCAAAAGGAATATATATGAATGCACTAGCCATAAATGGCAGCCCGCATATGGGCAATGGGAACACCGCGAAGATATTGAATCCTTTTCTGGAAGGAATTAAGGAAGCAGGCGCTAGTGTGGAGCTATTCTACACTGCAAAGCTGAACATCGGACCGTGCAATGGAGACTTGAGCTGCTGGTTTGTAAATCCTGGGATCTGCGGACAGAATGACGACATGAAAATGCTCCTCCCCAAGATCAAAGAGGCCGATATTCTCATTTGGGCCAGTCCGGTTTACTATTCAGCTATTACCGGACCTCTCAAGACCTTGATGGATAGACAACTGCCAGCCCACGTAATGGGGAACCCTAAATCCAAATTGCAGAAGGCAGTTCTCGTGTCCACCTGCGATGCCTGGGAGTTATCCATGTTCGATCCCCTCCTCATGCAGATGAAGGCCATCTACGACCACCCAGAAGGAGGCTACGAGTTTGCAGGGGCGTTACTGCGACCTATGGCAGAGGGCATGAAGGAGATGATCAAAGCCGGAGAGATGGGATCAATTGAAGGCATCTTCGAGTCTGCAAGAAAAGCCGGGCACCAGCTCGTTAAAGAGGGCAAGATCTCTGAAGAGATACAAAAAGCAGTTAGCAGAGAACTGATGCCCAGAGATGCATATTACAGGGCTGCCCAGGAAATGATAGAGCAGATGAAGAAGTCGTCATAGCGAGTTATTGGATGGGTTGAACGGCGGTCCAACTGAACCATTATCGTAAGACTTCAATTCTCCAAAATATGATTGATATCGAAGAGCAGAGACTTAGGATGCTGAGAAGGCAGGCGATGATCAGGTTCGGCCTGGCCGCCGTCCTGATCCCAATTATATTATATGCGCTGGCCGGCACCCTTCGCTATTGGCAGGGCGGGCTCTATTGGATGGTTATCATCGCCCCAATGCTTGTGGCAGTAAGCTATCTTCTGAAGCACGAACCGGAGCTTCTGGAACGGAGGATGAAATACCGCGAGAGAGAAAGTGAGCAACAAAAGATAGTCTCTGTAGGTGCTATTATTTTCGTAGTTGGGTTTATCGCAATTGCAGCAGACTTAAGACTGCATGGCCTGGATGCGGTCCCAGTCTCATGGATACTCGCTGCTGATGCGGGTGTATTCCTTGGCTACTTACTCGTTCTCTGGGTGTTCAAAGAAAACAGCTATGCATGTCGCACCATTGAGGTCGTTGTTGGCCAGAGAGTGATCACCTCCGGGCCATACGCCATCATTCGTCATCCCATGTACCTGGGAGTGCTGCTCATGTACCTGCTCACTCCAATAGCACTCGGCTCTTTGTGGGCGGTTCCCATCTTTTCCCTGTTCATTCCACTCCTTGTATGGCGGATCATCGAAGAGGAGAAAATATTATTGAGAGACTTGCCGGGATACGCTGAATATTGCAGGGAGAGGAGATATCGTCTGCTGCCTCATATCTGGTAGTATCGGCCATCCCTGTAATCTGGGAGACCGCATAGCAAAGACAGTGGTTGTCAAGGCGTGAAAGATTATAGCGTCGCTGCATAGCGACGCCCGGCGGGCCGGGTCGGCGGGAGCGCCCGCATGCGTGCGGGGGGAGGCGTGGGCGCTTTCGAGTGGATGGACACGGGAGGCAGATTGAGCAGGATAATTGACGGGAATGAATGGAATGATGACTTATCAAACTGGATGCGCTGCACAATCCTTATAGCCCAACAACGATGATTATCTACCATGGCCGGGGCAACCATCGTCCAAAAGGACGCAATCGTGGAGATCGAGTTGGGTGCGTCGGAGTCCAAGGACCTGGACAGACTGGCAGAAGAGACCCGCAAAAGCGGCGTCAAGTGGGATGACCTCAAGGCAGAACTTGGCCTATGAGCTATCAGGTTCTGCTCAATAAAAAAGTTGGCCTGTATTTATCATCGCTCCCACGAATCCATCAAGAGCGAATTGCCAAGCTGATCGATAGACTTCGCGAGAATCCATATCCGTCAAGGGCCAGATTTGTAGCTCTTTCTTCGACCAATTTTGACATAAAAAAATGCAAAGGTCACCAGGCCCGCTTCAGGGCAAGAATTGGCGAATACAGACTTATCTATCAAATAGAAGAGTCGCAGGTCCTTGTCTTGAAGCTCGACACCAGGGGCGATGTCTACTAGATGCCCGATCGAGAATTTGGCGCTCCTCTTGCGGAAATTGCTGCGCAACTGAGAGCCTGACCTTTCGGCTACGGCCAACCACAGAGCCACATAGTACACATAGGACGACAGCCCCGGCGCACGAAAAAACGATCGCGTCGCTGCATGGCGATGCCCGGCGGGCCGGGTCGGCGGGACGCCCGCACGCGCGCGGGCGAGCGTGGGCGCAAGGAGAGAGGTGAGTGCAGGAAAGCATACATGAGTGCAAGCAGTGCGATAAATCTATGCGAGAGCTAGGCAGGTTTTAAAACTGAGACGACAAATAAGCTGTCATGCGTAGCCTCGCCGATATTCGCCTGCTTCTGAATGAATTGGATTTTAAAACTGCTGATGAACTGGAAGACCAAGATATAGACTTCAAAGAGCTTAGAAATCTCAGCATGAAAGCAATCCAGGAGATGGTTATTGAGGCGGCCGTCTGCATGGCTAACGGTGGTGGTGGCACCATTATCTTTGGAGTCAACGACAAGGAGATTGGCCGTATGCGTGCAATTCCAGGCATTTCTCCTGAGCTTGATATCAATCGCCTAAGAAAAGCGGTGTACTACTGATCCTAAGATTACCCCTGTTTTCGAAGAGCTATCTGTCTCCGAGGGAACAGGTCGTCTTTTGGTCATGCAGATATATCCTGGCTTTCCTCCTTACACGGACACCAGCGGCAAAGGAAAAGTGCGAATAGGCAAGGATTGTCAGCCACTTACAGGAACTCTTCGTAGACGCATCATGGTAGAAACAGGTGAGACGGATCCCACCGCGTCGGAAATTGCCGGAAAGCCAAACTTATTTCTTTCTGCTTCCGCAATGGAGCAACTCCGAGAGGCCGCTCGCCGTGATAAAGCCCCTGCTGAGCTCTTACAGATGAGCGACCTGGATTTTCTGGACACTCTAGGCGTTATCCGAAATCGCAAGCTGACTCTGGCAGGATTACTTTTGGCCGGAAAAGAAGAAGCGATTCACGAGCATCTGCCCGGCTATGGATGGACTCATCTCCGGATGCAAGATGACACGCAGTATACTGACAGGATGGACGGACGGGAGGCGATCCCACTCGCCATTGCCCGAGTGATGGATCGCATCATGGCGGACAATCCTATAACTACCGTGGAATATGGGCCATTTCACTTCGAGTATCGCACTTATCCAGAGATTGCTCTTCGAGAGGCACTCATGAATGCCTTCTGCCATGAGGACTTCCGCATCAGTAGTCCGATTCTCGTCAAGCAGTATCCTCACAAGCTAGAAATCGGCAATCCTGGTGGTTTTATTGGAGGAATATCTCCTGAAAATATCCTTCATCATCAACCTGTGGCCAGGAATCCACTTCTGGTTGATGCCCTAGCTCGCTTGCGTCTGGTCAACCGCAGCAACTTAGGTGTCTCGCGAATGTTCCAAGCTATGCTCATCGAAGGCAAAGAGCCACCTGTGATCCAAGAGCAGGGTGAGTCGGTGAAGGTCGTATTCCAGGGAAGGTGCCTGTCGGTTCCCTTCAGGGCTTTTGTGGCTGAGGAGAGCAAACGTGGAAAAAGGCTTCTTGTTGATCACTTGCTAATTCTGCAATACCTGCTTCATCATCCCGAGCTGGATACGACATCAGCTTCTCGTGTCTGCCAACGATCCGAGCCTGAGGCGAGGGAGATACTAAACGAGATGGAGGTGGAGATGGAGTATCTGGAAAGAGGGGGTACTGGGCGGGGAACCTACTGGATGCTCAGGCCCGATCTACACCGGCGACTCATTGCTGACGGCCATCCCGAGAGAGACCGACGCATTGACTGGGAGGCGGCCAAAACGCGAGTTTTGAGCGTGCTAAAGCAAAGGTCAGAGCGGAATGAGGCCGGTCTTTCCAATTCAGAGATCAGGCAGATCACACATTTAGACCGCCATCAAGTTTTGAGGCTAATGAGAGAACTTATCGATGAGAATCCAAAGGTCGAGCTGATAGGACGGGGAAGGTTCGCCAGGTACAGGTTCAATGAAGGTTTTTAATGGAATGCGCATTGATCTCAGCATAGAGAGGATTTCAATGCGTGATTGAATGCGAACTAAGGCTTTTGCCGCAGCAAATCTCGCCTTGGCACGAAAAACACAGAGAGGACGGCAGCCCCGGCGTTCAAAAATTGATCGCGTCGCCGAATAGCGACGCCCGGCGGGCCGGGTCGGCGGGAGCGCCCCCACGCGCGCGGGGGCAGGAATGAGCGCAGGCGAGGGGGGAGTGCTGCACGGAAATACGCATTCCCAGAATTAGAGCCTATTCGAAAAGACCATTTTTGCCTACAGTGCAAGCAAGAGCAAATTTTCAATAGAAGCTCGAGCTTTCTCTGGACTCATCCTGCGGTACATATTGATTGCATCTGTATCATCAGCAATCTCTCTCAGAATTTCGACAAGAAATGGATAATCATGAAGCATTTCACCAAGGTATTGGATATCAACCTCTGTGCCCCGGATTTCAGGATCGATGAGTGCAAGAATATCAGCATGGTCCTTGCGCAGCTTGCCCCGCTCCCATTCCTCGTCATTTGATGTTTTATTTTGGATCCTGAACGAACGATCCCATGCTGCTTTAAGCTTAAAGATAATGAGCAATGTCTGTTCCGGCACAATCACAGGAAAGCCAGCACCAATCTCACGCATTTGGGTATGGCCGTCAAGAAGCGAGAACGGGCACTCGTCAATTCTTCCCTCAAACCTGTAGATGTCCTCGCGTGATCCGAAGTCGATAAGGATCTTCCCTTCAGGGACATCTTTTACAACTGTAGTGGGGGCCATTGCATCCCGTTGTGGAACAAAACCGCGGTCGTTTCTCAGATACCACATCAGATCCTGCCGGGTCTTGTTGTTAGTGACGATATCGATATCAACTGAACCATACCACTGGTTGTAGCTGTATACTGCCCAACCGCCAATAAGCACAGTGATAGGGCTATTCCCATAGCCTTCACGGTCGTACACCCAGCGAAATATCTCAGTCAATTCTCTAAGCGACGAATTTATTGCCGTTCTTGGTGCGCTATAACTGGCCATAGGCTTCCACCAGCTTCTGTGTGATGTCGCGGCCCGCATATCCGAGGCCTGCACAATCAAGGAGGGCCTGTGACGGCGAAACCAGCCATAAGCCCTCCACGGACGACACCGTCCGATCCCTGAATACATCACGGTCCGGAGAATAGATTCTTGCGACGATTCCTCCCGAAGAATGCACATCAAACATTCCATTGAGCATATCGATATTCTTTTTTTCTAGATACAGGTAAACTGTGTCGTGCCTCGCGCTGTAGCCGGTGTAGGCCTCCCCGGCTGTGAAGATGGTAAAGGCGCATAAAACACCCAAATCATCACAGACAGAGCTGATCTCCTGAGCCAACTCAACTGTGCTACTGGCAGATATGCGGATTTCCCGATAAAATAGCCTCTCGAACGGACGCTCCCAGGCAATGCCATTGAGGAGCTTATTGATATTGGTGATTTTTATAGAGCCTTTTGCGTCTGAGACTATCCCTTTTGAGGCAAGGGTTCGTACAGTGGCATGGGTCCAGCCGTATGAGACCCCGGATTTGATCGAAAGTTGCCGGATAGAGGCACCATCTGTCTTGAGGAGAGTGGATGTAACCTCCCATGACCGGGGGGATGTGAGCTTCACGGGTGCAATGCCGCTCTTGTCTTGATGCTCTTCAAAGTCCATATTGCCCGGCAGCTTGATGAATCGTACGCCGATCTCTTTTGCGGCCTGGGATGCTTCCGGCGTTATCCTCTTGCCTGCGATGGCAAACTCAATATCATAATTGTCGGCTCTGCCGCTGCTCAGGAGCAGTTTCATCAGCCCAATCTGGGAGAGCGCCTCAAATCGCACCACTCGCTTGAGTTCAACTGCGTACATCCTGCCCGCATCTTCGATAACCAGGTCAAACTTAATCGGGTATTTATCGCTGAGGGTGCCCTCCTCCCTGATCAGCGCTTTGCCGCTAAATCCAAGTTCTCTGCGGAGCAACTCAAAGAGCTCCGGTTTGATCTGATTCATCTATGATATCTGCATTTGATGATAGGTATTTAAAGTTATCAGTGATATGCCAAATCGGTATTTGGTTATAGGCCATAAAGGTATCACTGATAACCGGCAGGATTGAGATGGCTCAGTCGGCCCAAGGCCGCAACTCGCGGCCATAGTTCCTCATGAGGAAAAGAGGGCGGTAACGCATCTTTCAGAGGCGCGAAGGCGAGGCGATCGATGCCCGGCGGGCCGGATCGGCGGGGACGCCCGCATGCGCGCGGGGGGGGGAAAGCACGGGTGCATGCGAGGGATGGAGAAGAGGGGGATTCATTGGGGTCGCAGATGTGGTGTGCCGGTATCTTTAGCCAGATTCGCCACTGAAAATCCTTTAGCTCATTGTCTATTCAGAATGGCTCACTCCATCTTATTTATGATACCTAAGAGTTAAATGGTATAAATGAGAGGATAAAACATGAAATATGTATCAATCGTGTTCGTCCTGTTGATGCTATCGTTGGTAAGTTCAGCCTTTCCGATTTCGAAAACGCTAGGACCGGTAACCTGTCCAAGCAAAGGCGAAGATGTATGCGAAGCTTACTATAATATAAGTTATGATTGGCCCTCAAATCAAACAACCTTTGGTGAAGAACAGCTCCCAGAGATTATTATAACGGATCATCCGGAACACGCTTATGAAAATACGGACATTCCACCGTTAAATATTACGACTTGGACTATCATAATAGATGGGATAAGAGGAACTGTCACAAATGCAAGCAGATTTTTCGATGTGAATGATGCAATCAACACTTATAAATCATTAGATCCCGATGCTTTGACGAATGCTTCAGATCAAGAGTTTACAAGAAATTATTGGTTGAAATATGGCAGCCTGGATGGAGAATGGCAATGGATGAAAGCGAGTTATAATCTATCGAATCGAGGAAATGGTGCATCTGGTATTGTGCATATCTTTGGATGGCCAGGAGATCCGAATAATTGGAATAGTATTAAAATAACCCCTGCTAAGTTAATGCATGTAATAGGAACAATACAGGTCAATGAAACGCTATATTATACAAAATATGTCTGGAAAAAGGTAGTCTCGGTACAAACGAGTCCAATATACGAAACTACACAAGCGGGACCACTATGAAAATTTTACTAAAGATGCAACATGCGGGGGATAATTCCCCAGAGCTTTTCAGGACAATGATCATCGTATTATGGCGGGCAGAAGCCTTAAGTAGAACTGGACAGTTTTATTCCGCCATAATTGAATAATTATATCCGGGCGTTGACAACGGAGGGGCATAGACTCTGCAAATCCTAAATTTTAGTTGTCTTGGCTGGATGCCCGCCACAGATACTGATCTTAAATAGTTGGATAAAATCTGACAAAAAAGTTAAATAGTTGGATAAACCGGCCAAGATTTTTGGGTCGTGGGTGAATGCTACTGAAAATCATCACGAGAATCGTATACATGAGATCCATTTTGGTATTAGACCCCTATTTAACCGATTGGTAACGCTTTTCAGCTGCTTACGTACGCGACCGATTTTTGGATGGCGTCCTCCGCAGTTTAAAAGGCACCTTACATTCAAATGTCATGGGTTATATATGCTATTTTTTCTATTATATTTACTGATACACAATATTTCAGTACAACCATCCATTAAAAAAATATATATAATCCATAACATCCCGGCTGACTGAAATGTAAAGCACATCATAATGATATATCTTGACCCAACTATCTCCTTCGATTTTCATAGTTAATGGCTTATCCACTTATAAAAATTATTCTAATTATTTACTGATGGTAACCTTTATATCTAGATAAAGTTTAGGAATGACGGGTTGCGGCATCAAGCATCAATAGAAAGGAACTATAATGCTAGAGAGAAGTAAAACCTAGTAATGGTATTATGGAGTTAATATAAAAGTATGGATGACTACGTTTTCATATGCTATTCTCGAAGTGATGAACACTTTGTTTTACCTTTAGCGAATAAGCTTAAGGATCTTGGAGCGCCCGTTTGGCTTGACCAATGGGACATACCACCTGGAGCTAATTGGATAGAAACAATTGAGGATGCATTGTCTCGTTGTTCGAGGTTATTAATTATTCTCTCACCTGCTTCGATAAAGTCCGACGATGTGCAAAGCGAATGGCTTAAGGGTTTAAGGGAAAAGAAAGTTCTCATCCCTATACTTTATAGAACCTGCAAAATACCATACAAATTGGCCCCATATCAATACATAGACTTTACTTCCGCCAACATTAATGATAGTGTCACCCTTAATCTCGTATTAAAAGCTCTGGGCATGGCAAATGGTCCTTTGCCAAAATCCGCCAAAATCACATCAACGAAAAAGGAGATACCAGTTTCTGACACGTACGTAGCCAATGAATATTGGATTAGGGGCGGCTCTGAGTTTTCCAATTTGCAAACCTTGGTCGATAAAGTTGAGGTCACAACATCAAGCAAGTCAGAAGTTTATATTCAAGACCACAAATATTCCAGCATCCAAGAAGCGGTTGACGCTGGAAATCCTTTCGATACTATAATTCTAACTTCGGGGATCTTCCAGGAGAACTTGCGTATTGAGAAGCCATTTACGATAAGGGGTGAAGGAAAGGACAGAACCATTATCGATGGATGTCGTCTGGGATCAGTAATCGTAGTAGGAAAGAATAGATCAAATATAGATGTGACTCTTTCGGGGATGACAATAAAAGGAGGAACTGGAACATCAGTATCAGTTGATGACAATGATGCAAAGACTTACGTGTGTGGTGGAGGAATTATCAATTATGGTAGACTTACGTTAACGGATTGCTGCATTTCAAATAATATTGCATTGTACGGCGGCGGCATTTTTAACAAGGGAACCTTGAACCTGAACAGAGGAGCCTCTGTGATCCATAACTCGGCATACAATGGTGGCGGCATTTACGGAAACAAAGAGTTGATCAGCATTGATGACGGCGCAGTGAGTAGCAACAAAGCAGAGCAACTAGGCGGTGGCATTTATATAGGCTATCGATGTAGTATAAAAATTCATAGTGGTACCATTTCAGATAATAATTCAGGAAATAATGGTGGCGGAGTATATAGCCAAGGTGGATTAGTATATCTTTGTGGAGGGGCAATCTTCAATAACAATGCCCACTCATCTGGTGGCGGGATCTTTTGCTATGGTGGCAGAAATAACCGCCTGAAGGGTGGCTTTATCCATAGCAACACCGCAAGGAACGGAGCTGGAGCTGTAAATGGCGGAGGCACGATGACATTGGACGGTACCAGAATTCATAGCAATAATGCTGACCGAAATGAGAATGGCCTCGGTGGCGGCATTATGAATAGCGGAAGATTAATTCTAAAAAATGGCTCTATCGATCACAACCACGCTTTTAAAGAAGGTGGTGGCATTTTTAACTCTAAAAATGGTGAGGCGACAGGCAACCTGGCTCTTGTAAGTAATAACACATTGGGCAGCGAAAGAATTCCAGATGAGATAGCTCCACTTAAACCATCAACGTGAAACGGCAGCAAAGCACCCCGGAGCAAGCTGCAGGGCATCCGAGGTGCCGCCGCATGAATTAGGGACTATATTAAGCAGAAACAGCCTATGTTGAATACATGTACCTTTTATCCCATTAGGAGCGAGTTGCGGTATATTGCGTAAAATAAATATTGATGCGATATTTTCTCGTTAGTCAGCCCCGAATTCGCGTGAAAGTTTCGTAGAACGTTCCCGGATAAGGACTCTTGTACCTCTATAAAATTATTAAAATTTTCAAATTGGTACAAAGATCCATCCGACAGAATAAGAGGCTTCTCTTAAAATATTTACTAAACTATAAAATCCATTCATCGAATTCTCAATCAAGTTTTCAAGCATGTTGGTCATATGTTAGAAGTTCAAGACATACTATTACAGCCGGGCTTAAATAAGCCTAATTTTAGATGGCAAGTGCCTTCCCTCGATATGTCCATTTGAACGGCTTTGCCATTGTCTCATTGAAGTACTCGACAAACGCCAGAACCTTGGA
>Ga0116171_10005585_pt1 | contig 11024 bp, 19 predicted proteins | sample AD_JPNHW2_MetaG_FD_89798 | JGI IMG/M metagenome (GOLD analysis project Ga0116171, IMG submission 89798) | Active sludge microbial communities of municipal wastewater-treating anaerobic digesters from Japan - AD_JPNHW2_MetaG | ecosystem: Engineered > Bioreactor > Anaerobic > Digestate | place...
AAAACCCAAGGGTCTTCATGTGGTCTATACCCCAAGCCGTGGCCAGTTAATTCCTTAATAACAAAAAAATGATGAGCCTGAATGCGACTTTCTATAGCAAAGCCAACATCACCCAAAGTATTGCCCTCCTTAGCCATTTTCAGACCGGCTAAAAAGGCTTCCTTGGCTGCAACGATAAGTTCTTTTTGTTCTGCCGTAGGATTACCAATAACTATGGTTCTGGCCATATCGGTAAAAAGACCCTTAAATTGCATGCCGATATCCAATTTAACCAGATCGCCATTTTTTAAAGCTCCGGTATTTTTAGGAATACCATGAACCACGGTGCCGTTTAAAGACAGGCAGAGAGCCGCGGGAAATGGCGCACCTTCAGGGTCGGGACTGTAATTGAGAAACGCTGGTTTACCTCCGAAATTAAGGATAGCAGAGCGCGTAAGAGTTTCTAGTTGTTCGCCCCTAATACCTGGCTTAGCTGCTGCTATGAGCATATCCATGACTTGCCTCAGACGATGACCGCCATCCGCAATTATTTTTATTTCTGATTGGGTTTTTATCGTAACCATATTTTAATTCCTCCGGCCTAATTAAATTTATTAAGAGCAAGTTTGATATCTTTATAAACTTTATCAATGGATTGGTCTCCATTGATAACTATTAATCTCTTTTGTTTTTTATAATGATTAATCACGGGAACAACTTTCTTTTTGAAAAAGGCAAAACGCCTCACTACTGCTGCTTCCGTATCATCAGCTCTTCGAATTAATTTACCTCCGCATTTGGGACACTTGGTTAGACCGGGCATCAAAAGGAGAGAATACTCTGTCTGGCACTTAGCGCACAAGCGCCTGTTTAAAATCCTCTTTTGTGCTTCTTTCAAGTTAACTTCTAGATAAATGAACACGCGTTTATCTCTTTCCAAAAAAGAGAAAACTTCATCCATTCTTTTGGCTTCATTAATTTCGCGAGGAGCTCCTTCAAAAATAACCCCATGGGCAACGGGCAGCTCAGCCACTTTGCGAAACCAAGAATAAAAAACAAGCCAGGAGGGTGCTAAATAGCCATTATCTATAATTTTTTTTACTTTTTGTCCCAAAGGAGTTTTTTCTTGAGCCATGACCCTTAAATCACCACCCGTATTGATATGGAAAAGATTCTTATCCTTCGCTAAGAGTCGCGCTTGGGTACCTTTCCCAGAACCAGAGGGACCGAGAAGAAAAATATTTAAAGGTTGTTTGGAGCTCATAGAAAATAAATAAAAAATTAACACTTAAAAAGGGCTAACTTAACAAAGTATAGCCCATTTTAACTTTAGCGACAAATTTTCTTTTAAATGGAATCGTATTCCCTGAGTGATATTTGCGCTTCAAAAGCCTTAATAATTTCTACGGCTACACCAACTACAATCAGAATTCCGGCGCCGCCAATAGTCAAAGTGGTGACCTTAGTGAACCTTTGAACAATAAACGGCAAAACGGCCATCAAACCCAAAAAAATAGCACCAAAAAGAGTGATTCTAGTTGAGGTTTTATTGAGAAAATCTTCTGTAATTTTACCAGGACGATAACCCGGAATAAAACCACCATTTTTTTGTAAGTTATCGGAAATAGTTTTGGGTTCAAAAGTAATGGCCGTATAAAAATAAGTAAATAGCACCACCATCACAAAGTAGGCTATCACATAGGACCAGTTAGTAGCGCTAGGGTTCAAGACGGTAGTTAAAAAATGCGAAACTTTTAAAACAGTGGCATTATTTTTAACTGTTGAAAGAAGAGAACCAATCAAACTGGGAAACATTAAAATAGAGCTGGCAAAAATTATAGGAATCATACCCGTTTGGTTTACCTTCATGGGCAAATAAGTAGAAGCACCACCATATACTTTAGTACCCCTCACTCTCTTGGCATAAGAAACTGGAATTTTTCTTTCGGCTTCGGTAACATAAATCACTCCCAAAATGACTAGGAAGGCCATGAGGAAAGTAATGATAATATTTAGCATTAGAGCCGTTGAGGGATTGGCAGAATAGTTGGCAATGGTCAAGGAAATTTCTTGTGGATATTCAGCTACAATACCCGAGAAAATAAGAATAGAAATACCGTTGCCTAATTTTTGGCTAGTGATATTTTCACCCAACCACATCATAAAGATAGAAACAACGGTGATGACCAATAAATTAAGGAGCAAGGTAACGGGTGTATAATTGATAACCCCTTGGGCCTTCAAAATATTAAGATAGCTAAACCCCTGGAGAATAGCTAAAGGAATGGCCAGAATACGAGAATATTGTTCAAAACGCTTCCGGTCGCTTGCAGTGCCCTCTTGTTCCATTTCTTTGAGAGACGGAAAAACCATGGCTAATAACTGCATAATAATGCTAGCGGTGATATATGGTCCAATGCCAAGCATGGCAATAGAAAGTTTGGCTAGGGCGCCACCGGATAGCATACTAGCAAGGCCAAAGATTTTATTATTCTCTAGGATAGTCTGCCACTTGGCTTGGTCTACGCCAGGAACAGGAATCACATACATCAACCTCACTAGCAACAAAATGGCTGCAATTACTAGGAGATGATGCCTAAGCTCTTTATCTTTTAAAAAATGTATAAGTTTAGACATAAAATAAAGCTTATTTACAAATCAGAACTATTTTTTACTATACCAAAGACCCGCCAGCCTTAAGAATGGCCTCCTTAGCAGCAGCAGAGCAGGCGCAGCCTTCTACCACAAGCTTAATGATTAAATCGGCATTGCCCAAAATTTTAACAGGAGGAGTCCTTTTGCCTATATTGCGCACTAGGCCCTTGTTAACTAAAGATTTCGGGGTAACTTTTTCGCCAGATTTGTAATTTTTAGCTAGAACTGACAAATTAACTAAGGCCGGCTTCATCTTCATGCTCTTGAAATTCACACCTTTTCTCTTTGGTTGCTTCAAAATTAGTTCTTTGATGATGGGGCGAAATTTACGACCAGCGCGGGCATTTTGTCCTTTTTGACCCTTCCCAGAATAGGTACCACGCTTTCCACCGCGGCCAATTCTTACCCTAGCCCTATTTTTGTGTTCTGTTGTAATAGTATGTATTTGCATAATTGTCTTCTATCGTTGAATATACTGCTTGTTTTTAGCAAAATAGTTAAGAGCTACCAAAGTAGCGCGAGCATTATTGATAGCATTGGAAGTGCGACCAATAATTTTTGCGCTTACGTTAGGAATACCAGCTAAAGTCAAAACCCAGCGCACTGCTCCACCAGCCACAATGCCTCGCCCTTTGGCAGCTGGTTTCAAAATTACCTTGGCAGCTGAATATTTGGCAGCCACTTCAAAGGGAATAGTATCATTAACAGTCACTATTTCCAACATATCTTTTTTAGCCTGATTAACTGCCTTATCCACTGCCTGAGTAACATCCGCGCCTTTAGCGATACCCAAGCCAATTTTGCCTTTGCGATTACCAATCAAAACAGTAGCCCTAAAGCTCATACGTTTACCGCCGGCTACCACTCTGGTCACCCTAGCTAATTCGAGAACTCTTTGGTCGAATTCTTTTACTTCTTTTTTTGCAAATTTAGTCCTCACCATAAAATAAATATTATTAGTCTAAATTAAGATTAAAAATTTAGTCCTCCTTTGCGAGCGCCATTAGCAAAACTAGCAACTCGACCATGAAATTTGTAGGAACGTCTGTCAAAAACAGCTTTCTTTATGCCTTTGGCTAAAGCTTTTTTAGCTAATTCTTCTCCGAGAGCAGCCGCTAAATCAACTTTCTTAGTATTCTTTTTATTGGCTGATTTTAAGCTAGAAACAGACACTAGGGTTTTACGACTCTCGTCATCTATGAGCTGGCCATAAATGTTTTTGTGAGAACGGAAAACGGCTAATCTTGGTTTTTCCCCGGTGCCGTTAATTCTAGCCCGCACTCTTGCTATCCGGCGATTTTTTCTGCGATTTTTATCTTTTAAATTCTGTACCATAGTATTTTAATAAAAGGTGTTTTATGAGGCGGCACTAGCTACTTTTTTGCCAGCTTTACGTCTAATAGGTTGATCAACATAGTGGACTCCCTTGCCTTTATAAGGATCTTCTTTTCTTTGTTTATGAACGAGAGCAGCAAAATCTCCTACAGCCTGTTTATTGCATCCAGAGATAGTAATAATATTTTTTTCTACGCTAACTTTAATGTTTTCAGGAAATTCTAAGTCAATGTTATGCGAATAGCCCAAAGAGAGAATTAATTTTTGTCCCTGTACTTCCGCTTTGTAACCCACCCCATCCACACTTAATTTTTTAGAAAAATTTTCAGATACCCCTAAAAGCATGTTCTTCAGAAGAGATGTGAGAGTGCCCCATAAAGCAGCCGAATTTTTTAGATTATGCCTTGGTTTAAGGGCGATCGTTTTTTCATCTACAATAATCTCGAAGTTGTTATCGATAATCAGTTTATCATGTCCATTAGGTCCCTCGATAGTGATAACCTGACCATCAACAGTAACATGTACTCCAGCGGGAATAATAAGATGCTGCTTCCCTACTCTGGATTTTACTAATAGGTGAAGATTTTCCTTTTGATTCGCTTTGTTTTCCATAAGACAGTGATAAATAAATTACCAGATAGATAATAACACTTCACCTCCTAAATGATTCTTGCGGGCATCCTTGGAAGTCATCAGACCCTTGGAAGTGGAAATTACGTAAAAACCGTAACGATTTTTAGGAGAATAGATCTCGTTAGCTTTCAAGTAAACTCGATTGCTGGGCTTAGAAATCCTTTCAAGCTCGTGAATAAGGGGCATGCCGTTATCATCGTATTTCAAAGTGACTTCTAAACTTTTAGCTACTCCGCGACCAACTTTATTCACCTCAGAAATTACTCCTTCTTTAGAGAGAATCTCTAAAACAGCTAATTTCAATTTAGAATAGGGCAATTTGACTACTGTGTGTTTAACGGCGATTGCGTTTCTAAGTCTTGTAAGCATATCGCTGATGGGATCTGTAATTGTCATAAAAACCTATGTGAGTTAAATAGTTTGTATTATACCAGCCTTTTACCAACTAGCTTTTTTAAGGCCAGGGATTTCTCCTTTGTGAGCCATTTCCCTAAAACAAATCCTGCACAAGCCAAATTTGTTAATATAGCCGCGATTGCGACCGCAACGAAAACAGCGACTAATCTTGCGAGTGCTGAATTTGGGTTTTTTAAGGGTTTTTGCTATTTCTGATTTTTTAGCCATATAATAATTAAGAAAAATGCTAATTAGATAAAATTTTATTTTTTCTGTTTTTTGGTGCTATCAGCAGCAACCAGGGGCATACCCATTAATTCCATCAGCCTTTTCCCCTGCTCTTTGTTTTTAGAATTAATAGTAAGGTTTATTTCTAAGCCAAAGGGGGCGCCACTGATATCTTCGGCAGTTTCGGGAAACATAGTATGTTCCTTAATGCCAATATTAAGATTGCCTTTATTATCAAATTTTTTATCACTTATGCCCCAGAAATCACGGGAACGAGGGAGAGCAATGTTAATCAGGCGATCGTAAAAATCATACATCCTCTGCCCCCTAAGCGTAACTACATAAGCCACGGGTTGTCCTTCTCTAAGTTTAAATCCAGAAATAGATTGACGCGCTCCCCTTAAGGCAGGTTTCTGTCCGGTAATAAGGGTGAGAGCCTTCACTATTCTTTCTTCAAGATTCTTGGCGCCATTGGGATTAGAAGTAGCCAATTTACCAAAACCGCAATTAATTGTAATCTTGGTTAGTTTAGGAACTTCTAAAGCATTCTTAAGCCCAAATTCTTTTTTGAAAGCCGGAATAACTTCTTTTTTATATTTTTCTGCAGCTGGAATAATCATATTAAAAAACTAGCGTGTTTTGTATTTTATATTTAACCCAATGGCTTCCAACCCTAAAGGGTAGCCCCACATTTTTTACAAACTCTTACTTTAACTGTTTTTTCTCCCTTAGTTTCAAATTTATAGGCAACTCCAGTGGCTTTTTTGCATGAGGGACAGATTAATTTAACATTACTTATATTAACCGGCCGCGAGACCGTTACCACTTGTCCTTTTTCTCCTTGGTTCTTGGGGCGTTGATGCTTCTTCACTGTATTTAAACCATCAATAATAATCTTATTGTTAGCCGACAAAACTTTAAGAACTTTACCGTTTTTTTTCTTATCTTTTCCTATAAGAAGAATAACATTATCTCCTTTTTTTATTCGTGTTTTAATCATATTAGAAATTCCAAGAATTAGATTATTTCTTTGGCGAGGGCTGCCACCTTGGTATAGCCCCTCTGCTTAATTTCTCGGGGCACGGGTCCAAAAAGACGGCCGCCCAAGGGCTCTAATTTATCGTTCACGAGAACCACAGCATTTTCATCAAAAGAAATATAGGTGCCATCATCTCTTTTAAAAGGCTTCCTCTGCCTAACAATAATTGCCCTAACTTTATCTTTTTTCTTCACTGCCTGACGCGGTTCGGCTACTTTAACAGAAGCTTGAATAAGGTCACCTATTTCAGCGTAACGGATTCCTGTGCCACCGACAACATGAAAACATTGGACTATTTTAGCCCCACTGTTATCGATGACTTTTAACATTGTTCTTAGTTGAATCATACTTAAATTTAAAAATGTAGGAATTTTTCTAATTAACTTTTTTAATAACAGACCAACGCTTGTCATGAGAAATAGGCTTACTAACGGCTCCTAAAACAACTTGATCGCCTATTTTGTAGAGATTGTCGGGATTATCTGCTTTAAAATGTTTATGCGTTTTGATGTATTTGCGATACAAGGGGTGTTTCTTTAGCATAGTGACTTCAACTACGACTGTTTTCTGCATTTTATCGGAGATAATCGTCCCCTCGATAGTACGAAGAGAAGCTTTATGTGCTTTTTTTATTTCTTGTGATGGCATAAAATAACAATGAAATTACAAAATAATTAATGGCTACTTTTTAAGTTGGTTATTAGAAGCAGTGAGCAGTCTGGCAATATCGCGGCGGAGAATCCTTAAATCATTAGTATTCTTTAATTTACCTAAACGTTTATCGAGCAAATTTTTATAAAGCTTTTGGCGTTTTTCTGCTAAAAGAGCATTGATCTCTACAGCTGTTTTAAGAGTAAAATCTTCTTTTTTAATCATAATATATACAACTACTTGTTAATGATGAATTTAGTTTTCATAGGTAGTTTGCTGGCAGCTAAACGGAAAGCTTCTCTGGCAGTGGTCTCTGTCACGCCATCAAGTTCAAAAATAATCCGACCAGGTTTAACAACCGTAACATAATATTCTACATTACCCTTCCCCATACCCAAAGTAACTTCGGGCGGCTTTTTAGTTACTGGCTTGTCAGTCACCACTCTGATCCAAAGCTTGCCAGTCTTGCCTAGGAGCCTGATGATAGCTCTCCGAGCAGATTCTATCTGATTTGTTTTCACCCAAGCAGGCTCAGAAGCTGCTAGAGCATAAGTACCGAAGGAAATAGAATTACCGCGAGAATCATTAATTCTGCCCCGAGCGCGACCCTTATTCCACTTTCTATGTTTGACTTTTTTAGGTATAAGCATACTAAATTTTATTCAGAATTTAAGCTTTTGGTTGCTTTTTATTGTCAAAAATATCCCCTTTATATATCCAAACCTTAATACCGATAGTGCCATAAGTACAATGAGCCCTGGCCATAGCAAAATCAATATTGGCCCTTAACGTATTCAATGGTAGACGCCCCTCTTTTACGGTTTCATCGCGAGCAATTTCTGCTCCATTTAAACGACCGCTAACAGTAATTTTTGCGCCCAAAACTTCCTTGTGTTGCACTATCTTGGCTAGAGCTTGTTTAATCACTCTTCTAAAAGGAATCCTTCTTTCTAACTCTTCTGCTACATTTTGCGCTACTATGGCTGCCGAAGTCTCTACTTGAGGGACCTCTTCGATACTAAGATTCACTTTGGGGTATTGTATTTTCTTAAGATCGGCTAACAAGTTTTTCTTAGCAGACGACTTGCGATGAGCATATAAAGAATATGATTTTCTGACAGTTTCATCGATTTCCTTCCGTAAAGTATCAATGCCCGTGCCACCGCGGCCAATAATCAGGCCCGGTCGGGCGCAATGAATAGTAATTTTTATCGCATGGGTACTGCGTTCTATTTCAATAGATTCTATCTTGCTATCCTTGAGTTTCTGGAGGATAAGTTTTCTAATAAGATAGTCTCCCTCCAGGTTTTGGGCATAATTATTCCAATCAAACCAGCGCGATGTCCAGTTTTTATTGATACCAATTCTTAAGCCTTGTGGATTAATTTTTTGAGCCATACAAATAAAATAAACTTATAGGAGTGAATAATTTAAATTGCTTTGCGGTTAAAAACCTTTGCTTTCTTGGGAGCGATATTGAAGTTTTTATTCTGGGCAATTGGTTTCGCAGCCATTTTGGTCAATGATTTATTGTCATTGCCTTTTTTCTCGCCAGCCGCTTTGGCAGTTTTAGCCTTATCAGCCACTTCAGCAACGGCTTTAACTCCGGGTGCAATCTCTCTTAAAACAATAGTGATATTAGAAGTGCGGCTAAGCAAAGTGGTCGCGCTCCCCTGAGCTCTGGGGAAGAATTTTTTCCCCACCCTACCGCCATCCACTTTAATAACACCAATTTTTAGATTATCAGCGCTAAGATTAAAATTATGAGTAGCATTAGCAATGGCTGATTCTAATAGTTTTTTAATAGGGCGAGCAGAACGATTCGGTAAAAATTGCAAAGTATTGAGAGCTGCTTTTGTATTTTGACCCTTAATAGTGGCAGTAATTAAACGGACCTTTCGAGGGGCAATATTTAGATTGTTTAACTTGGCAATAACTTCCATATTTTTGAAATCTATAGTCGTCTTAATAATAATTATTTCTTTTTAGGAGCGGTTGTGGCAGCAGCAGGAGCCTTGTTAGCGGCGGCGGCGGAAGCTTCAAGCTCTCTCTGCATTTTACCACCATGCTTGACGAATTTTTTGGTAGGAGAAAATTCTCCCAAGCGGTGTCCTACCATCTCTTCGCGAATGTCAACATTTACGAAAGTTCTACCATTGTGTACTCCCATGACAAAACCGACCATTTCGGGGGAGATAACGGCATCTCGAGACCAAGTTTTTACGGGTGTTTTATCCCCCACCTTCAGTTTGGCTACTTTTTGTAATAGTCTATCTGGAATGAAAGGACCCTTTTTTAAGCTACGAGACATAAGAAATTTGTATTTTAATAACTAAATTTTACTATTTATTCTTTTTGCGAGAGGGGCGACGGCTAAGTATGAGCCGGTTAGAATATTTATTGGGCCTACGGGTTTTATGGCCACCGGTAACTTTACCCCATTTGGTCTTGGGACGCTTAGTCCCTCTTTGATTACGACCTTCACCGCCACCATAAGGGTGGTCCTTAGCATTCATAACCTTGCCACGCACTTCTGGCCTAATGCCCATCCAGCGAGAACGTCCGGCCTTACCAAGTTGCATCATTTGATGCTCTATATTAGACAGCTGCCCAATAGAAGCAAAACAATTATTTAAAAGCTTGCGAATCTCTCCAGAGGGCATTTTAACATCTGTATACTTATCCTCTTGGGAAACCACCTGCAGGTAGTTGCCCGCCCCTCTGGCTAATTTACCTCCTTCAAAAGGACGAACTTCTACATTATGAATAAATTGTCCAGCAGGAATATTTTTAAGTTGCAAACGATTGCCTAATTTTAAAGGAGCACTCTCGGCGCAAATTATTTCTTCGCCTACTTTTAGGCCATCTGGAGCCAAAACATATCCCCAAGCACCATCTTTATAAGAAATTAAGGCGATAAAACAAGAACGGTTAGGATCATACTCAATAGCAGAAACTTTGCCCGGTATCATTAATTTTTCTTGGGCAAAATTAATCACGCGATATTGTTTTTTATGTCCCCCACCCATATGGCGGGAAGTTAATCTCCCTTGGCTATTTCTTCCGGCCGTGCTGCGCTTTCCGATAGTGAGGCTTTTCTTGGGTTTAGAAGCTGTCAGAACACTAAAATCAACCACATCGTGGAAGCGTTGAGAAAAAGTTGATGGCTTGCGGCGTTTCATAGATACTTAATATCTTAATTTATTATTAAATTACCAATACTTATTACACTGATTTAACTTGTGACTAGATGCCTGTTTCAATTTTCTGCCCCTCTTTAATAGTAACCATGGCTTTAGCCACACCATTTTTTTTATGAACATGCCGGCCGAAATGTTTCGGCTTGGCAGGCGAATTAATGGTATTAACGCGAGACACGGTAACTTTATATTCTTTTTCGATAGCTTTTTTAATTTCGGCCTTAGTAGCGCATTTGTTAATTTCAAAAATATATTGATTCTGCCCCTGCAGAGCAGTCGCTTTTTCAGTCAATCTTAAACCCTTGAGGACTGAGAAAGAATGATCCGCAATTACTGGAGTTTTCTTACTCGCTTCCTTTAAATTTTTACTGACAGTGTTTTTTTTAAATAAAGGCATGGTAGTGAATTAATCTTTGAGAACTGTTTTGAGGTCTTCGAGACCAGCTTTAGTCAAAATAATAACCTTATGATTTAAGACCGGCAATAAAGATAGGTTGGAAGCAATGTCAAAATAAGCATTTTTAATGTTACGACCGGCACGAATAATATTCTTTTCTGTCTTAGATAAAGCAACTAAGGTGGACGGTCTTAGGGTTTTTCTTAAATTTTCAGCAGTTAAAAGAGCATCCACAGAAGTAGCAATAACTTTAGTTTTTAAATTCTCTGTGTCTAAAGTATCGACGAAAATAATTTCTTTGTCCTTAAGCTTTTGGCTTAATACAGATTTCAAAGCCTTGGCCTTCATTTTCTTATTTATTTTCAAATCGTAATTGCGTTTTTTATCTGGACCAAAAGTAACACCACCCCCTACCCAAAGAGGAGAACGAGTAGAACCGTGTCTAGCACGACCGGTGCCTTTTTGTTTCCAAGGTTTTTTGCCACCACCGGAAACTTCTCCGCGCCCCTTG
>Ga0116171_10005588_pt1 | contig 11023 bp, 8 predicted proteins | sample AD_JPNHW2_MetaG_FD_89798 | JGI IMG/M metagenome (GOLD analysis project Ga0116171, IMG submission 89798) | Active sludge microbial communities of municipal wastewater-treating anaerobic digesters from Japan - AD_JPNHW2_MetaG | ecosystem: Engineered > Bioreactor > Anaerobic > Digestate | place...
TATCTCGTCATTCTTGGTATCCTGCACACGCTGGTGCCGCGCGTGGAACCACTCAAGGAGTCTGCTATATGACCTCTCGCGAACGTGTGGCCGCATCGCTGGCGCACCGGGAGCCGGATCGGGTTCCGTTCGATCTGGGTTCGACGAACGTGACGGGCGTCCACGTCAGCGTGGTGGCGGCGCTGCGGGCGCATTACGGGCTGGAACACACGCCGGTGAAGGTGATCGAGCCGGGGCAGATGCTGGGCGAGATCGACGAAGAGCTGAAAGTGATCCTCGGCATCGATACGGCGCACGTGGCGCGGCGGATGACGCGCTATGCTTTTGCGATCGAGGACTGGAAGCCGTTCAGGATGGACGACGGGCTGGAGGTGTTGGTCCCCGGCGGGTTCGTCTACACGAAGAACTGCGAGGGCGATACGCTACTCTATCCGCAGGGCGACATCACCGCGCCGCCCAGCGCCATCATGCCGCAGGGCGGATACTTCTTCGATTCGATCATCCGGCAGGAGCCGATCGACGAGGAGAGGCTGAATCCGGCCGACAATCTGGAGGAGTTCACGCCGATTTCGGATTCCGAATTGGATCATCTGGAAGGGATGGCCGCGGCGGCGCGGGCGACGGGTCGTGCGGTGATCGGCAGTTTCGGCGGGACTTCGTTTGGCGATATCGCGCTGGTGCCGGGTGCGGGGTTGAAACACCCGAAAGGCATCCGCGACGTGGCAGAATGGTACGTTTCCACGCGGGCGAGACGAGACTACGTTCACGCGGTGTTTGCAGGGCAGACCGAGATTGCGCTGGCGAATCTGAAGCGAATTCACGAGCGGGTGGGCGACACGATCGATGTCATCAATGTCTGTGGGACCGACTTTGGGACGCAGAGTTCCACGTTCTGCTCGGTGGAGTCGTTCAACGAATTGTGGGCGCCGTACTACAAGGCCGTGACCGGCTGGATTCACGCGAACACGTCGTGGAAGGTGTTCAAGCACTCCTGTGGCTCTGTGTCGAAGTTGATCCCGGCGTTTCTTGAGTGCGGGTTCGACATCCTGAATCCGGTGCAGTGCTCGGCGGCGCGGATGGACCCGGCGGAGTTGAAGCGGGAGTTCGGCGAGAGGATCGTGTTCTGGGGCGGGGGCGTGGATACGCAGAAGACGTTGCCGTTTGGTACGCCTGAGCAGGTAAGAGAAGAGGTCTTACGGAGACGAGAGGTATTTGCGCCGGGCAGCGGATTCGTGTTCAACACGGTGCATAACATTCAGGCGCGGACGCCGGTGGAGAACGTGGTGGCGATGGTGGAGGCACTGAGGGAGTAAGGGCCAGCGACGGGCTCGAAAGCGCCATCGTGACCGAAGCGATTGGTGGTTCCGGTGCGTGAGGCGACGTGCATCACGATAGAGGCGGCAACAACTCGTGTCAAGCCGGGGGGATTGCCGCATTAGGCGGGACATTAGCCCTGATTGGGCAACGGCGAGGAGATTAGCCGAATGAGGATTGGGCGGTATACGAATCTGGGGGTGCTCATACTCGTCAACCTGCTATGGGCAGGACAGTATCCGGCATACAAGATCGCGGTGGAGCACATGAGTCCGGCGGCATTGAATTTCTGGACGTTGCTGTTCGCGACGGCAGTGCTCCTACCATTTCGTAGGGTCTCGCACCGCTGGGAACCGGTGCCAGATTCGAAGCTCGACCGGCGGGCCGCCGTGGACTTCCTGCTTCTGGGAGTGTTCGGAATCCTTCCGCCGTCACTGCTGCTTTCATGGGGCATCGAACATTCGACCGCAGGTAACGCGGCGATCATTCAACTGACGATTCCTGTGCTGATGGCCTTGTTGGCCGTGCTGCTGCTGGGCGAACGGATCACGCGATTGCGGGTGGCGAGCCTCGCAATCGCACTGTGCGGAACGGTATTGACAGCGAAGCAGGAATTCGCGGGCGCAGGAGTGGATCCAAAACTGTTAGTTGGGAACGCCGTGATTTTCGTTTCCGGTCTTGGAAGCGCGTTTTTCAACACATACAGCAAGCGCGTGCTGGCGCGATTCGGAGGGCTGAGTGTTCTGATCTATACGTACATGGTGGCGTGTCTGAGTTGCGCGGGTGTCTCGCTATTGGTTGACGATGTGCCGTTCTACTCTGTTGGCGGTCATCCCATGGTCCTGTGGCTCTCGGTGGCGGCGCTTGGGACGTTGACCTGGGGCATCGCAATGGTCCTGTGGATGTGGGTGCTGGGGCGGCTGGAAGCGATGCAAGTGTCGACGTCGGTCTACATGCTGCCGATCTTCGGAGTGATGCTCTCCGCGCTAGTAGTCGGCGAGCGCGTTACGTTGCCGCAAGCCGCAGGAGGTCTGCTGGTGTTTGCCGGGACCTTCTTGACGTCGGAGTATGAGAGCCGGCGCACGGCGCGGGCAACGGCCGTGACGGAGGTTTGATTCGGCGATCTCTGGAGACGCTGATGCGGGAGTCTGGTGAGAGAGTGGTGTTCCGGGGCGACGGCGTGAATATGCCGAAGTCGATGCCGTTCGGGACGCCGGAGCAGGTAAGGGAAGAGGTCTTACGGAGACGCGAAGTATTCGACCCCGGGGGCGAATTCGTGTTCAGCACGGTGCATAACATTCAGGCGCGGACGCCGGTGGAGAATGCCGTAGCGATGGTGGAGGGGTTGAGGGAGTAGGTTCTATCTCACCAACTATCGGCTCATTGGAAAGACAGTTGTGAAGGCTCCGCCCGGGTGAAACCTCAATGCCAAGCTTGATGCCCAAACCAAGGTGTCCCCTTTGATAGCGATTGTGCCGCTCCTGCCGCGTGAGTTCTGCCATCTATCAGTAGAAGCGAAGGCGACTTTATTGCCAGCCTTCAGGGTGAGACGTTCGGTCTGCAATTCGACTCCAGCATTGTCTAAGATCCGTATGTTGAAGACGGAATCCGAGTAAGTTCCAGGGTTCAGCAGTGCGAGGGATGTGACATAGCCATTCGTGTTGTCGAACGGAATCACCACATCGTCATCTATACTGTAGACTGCCGGGACAGTTGCCTCGAAGTCCGGGCGATTGGGCACACCGGTGGTGCCGAAGATGACCATCGCACCGATGTCGTCGCCACTGGTTGATGCGATTTCCGCCCAGCCTTGACTTAGCGTTCCGGTACCGCCGGGCGTGGACAGGGTGACGCTGCCATCCTTTGCCAGCGCACCCGCGAAGACGGATGCCTTTCCCATCCCGGAAAGGGTGAATTCCTTCGGCTTGCCGTCGTCACCATAGAACTTCAGAGTCCAGGCGACCGGATGATCTTCCAGGTTCGTGAGGATAATGGTGGTCTTCCAATATTCGCCATCAGCAATTTGCGGGAGGATGTCGTAGATCCACCCTGCGTCGATGTTCCTTGGTTTCTGGTCCCCGCCGTTAAGCAGGAATTGGATTGAGAAGAGAATGAGGAGCAAGTGAACGCGCATATCTACTAGATGGACTCCTCGTAGCCGGATGTCAAGTTGCGTCAAATTAATCGAGGTTGCGGACAACAGTTTCCTCACCGCACCGCCCGCGAGGGCCATGGTGTTTCGGCTGTCCGACGTTTCGATGTAGTTCCTGTCGATTGGCTGGAGGTCACGGCACGTAGTCGAACTCGATGGGCACGACGAGGGGCGTGTTGGGGCCGGCGAGGGTGTTCGAGAGTTCGAGGCGGAGTGTGACCTTCTGACGCGTAGTGGGCGCGTCCTTGGCGAGGCGGACGGTCAGCAAGGCCGTGGACTGGGGGGCGGCCTGCGCCGAGGCGACGGTCATCCATTTGGGCGTCTCGACGACTTTCAGGTCGAAGGTCAGCGCTGAGATGTTGCGCAGAAGCAACGCGGCGGTGCGGGTTCCGGCGGGCGCCTGGATCTGCGCGGGCACTTGGACATAGGCGCGGAAGAGGCTTGTCAGCAGGGCTTCGCTGCCGATGAGACGTTTCTGTTGCCAGGCGACGGTGCGGCCGGAGTCGAGGGCTTCGCGGACACCGACGAGAGATTTTTCGCGAACGAACAGAAGCGTCAGCGAGCGTTCCTCGGCGGAGAGCGACGGGCGGTGGATGTCGGAATTGCTGAGGATCGTGAGTTTGTGCTGGCCGACCCAGGGGTGAGCTTCGGGGTAGTAGGAGTTGCCGTTGACGATTTCGATTCCCTGGAAGAGCTTGTCGGAGTAGGCTGTGGCGATGGGCGGCCACCACTCAGCCGTGCCTTTCCAGCCGGGGTGGTTCCAGGAAGAGAAGGCGCCCTGGCGCTTGGCTTCGGCCAGCGCGGCTTGGAGTTCCTTGCCGCGGAAGGCGTTGAACTCCTTGACGAACAGCGCGTTGAAGTGGATGTTGCCCCTGGTGATCTCAACGCCGGGCACCAGAAGGAGGCCGAGGCCTTGCGCCATGGGGTTAGCGATGGCGAAAGGGCGGGTGAGATCGGCGGTGACGTCCTTTTCGTGAGGGTGGTAGTCGTCGTGGTCGGAGATGGATATGACGTCGAGGTCCTCGCGCCAGGCCTCCATGACGCGAGTGGTGGGCCAGACTTCGCCGTCGGAGAAGACGGTGTGCATATGCAGGTCAGCTTTGAGGACGTGGAACTCACCGGCCTGTGGAGTCGGGCGGGCTTGACGGACATTCTGCGCCTGAACAAGGCAGAAGGCCGAGAGGATGAGAGGCAGAAGGAAACGGATGGGACGGACGAAGGAGTGTACAGCCATGACGGGCAGCGTATCAGATCGAGCAGTGGAGCGAAGCGGGCCGTGAGACGATAATGGTCCGCAGGAGGCGCGGCGCATGATCAGCAGGCGAGGGTTCATTGGCGGGGTGGCGGCGGGCGCAGGTTTGATGCGTGGGGCGATGCAGGGCGGCAAGCGGCCGAACATCGTTTTCGTCTTCTCGGACGATCATGCGTATCAGGCGATCTCGTGCTATGACGGGCGGCTGAACCGGACGCCGAACATTGACCGGATCGCGCACGAAGGGGTCCGGTTCGACAATGCGCTGGTGACGAATTCGATCTGCGCGCCGTCGCGGGCGGTGGTGCTCACCGGCAAGTACAGCCACCTGAACGGCATCATCGACAACCGGCAACGGTTCGACGGGTCGCAGCAGACGATGCCGAAACTGCTTAGGGGGGCGGGGTATCAGACCGCGCTGTTTGGCAAATGGCATTTGCAGAGCGAGCCGACCGGGTTTGACGCCTGGGAGGTTCTGCCAGGGCAGGGTAGCTATTACAACCCCGACTTCATCACGCCCACGGGCCAGAAGCGGCGCGAGGGCTATGTCACCGACATCACCACGGATCTGTCGCTGGATTGGCTGAACAGCCGGGACAAGGCGCGCCCGTTCCTGCTGATGTGCCAGCACAAAGCGCCGCATCGCAACTGGTGCCCGGCGCCGGAGAAACTGCACTTGTATGACGGCGTGAAGTTCCCGGAGCCGGAGAATCTCTTCGACAACTACGAGCACAGGGCGTCGCCGGCGCATAAGCAGGCGATGGAGATCGACCGGCACATGAGGTTGGGGATGGATCTGAAGGTGGCGGGCGAGGGCGCGGATTTGCAGGGTCCGGTGAACGAGCTGAAGCGGATGAACGATGCGCAGAGGCGGATCTGGGAGGCGGCTTACAGGAGGAAGAACGAGGAGTTTCACGCGAAGAAGTTGCAGGGGAGGGAACTGGTGCGGTGGAAGTATCAGCGGTATTTGCAGGATTATCTGGGGTGCATCGCTTCGGTGGACGACAGCGTGGGGCGGATTCTGAACTGGCTGGACGCAACGGGCGAGGCGGAGAATACGATCGTGGTCTACAACTCGGACCAGGGCTTTTATCTCGGCGAGCACGGGTGGTTCGACAAGCGGTGGATCTATGAGGAGTCGCTACGGTCGCCGATGTTGGCGCGGTGGCCAGGGGTGATCAAGCCGGGGAGAGTGGCGAAGGAGATGGTGGCGAATCTGGATCTGGCCGAGACGTTTCTGGATGCCGCGGGGGTGGCGGTGCCGGCGGATATGCAGGGGCGGAGCATGACGCCGATTCTCAAAGGCGAGTCGCCGGCGGATTGGCGGAAGAGTTTTTATTACCACTACTACGAGGGCGGCGAGCACGAGGTGACGCGGCACTGTGGGGTGAGGGCGCCGCGGTACACGCTGGCGCATTTCTATGAGTCGGATGAATGGGAGTTGTTCGACCGGGAGAAGGATCCGAAGCAGATGCGGAGCGTGTATGGCGAGGCGGCGTATGCGGGGGTTGTGAAGGAGCTGAAGGCGGAGATGGGGCGGCTTAAGGCGGAGTTGAAGGTACCGGAGAAGGACCCGGACAAGCAGTAGGCAATCTGGCGATGAATCGTGAGTCTGCTAGAGCTTGAACATGGTCCTCAGGCGTTTGGTTTGCACGCGGCTGACCGGGATTTCGCTGCTACGCTTGTCGTCCATCCTGAGCTGATAGCTGGACTTGAACCACGGCACTACCTCTTTGATGCGGTTGACGTTGACGAGGTAGCTGCGGTGGACGCGCCAGAACAGCGAGGGATCGAGGGCCGACTGGAGTTCCTCGATCGTTTTGTAGTTCGATTGGCCCTCGACAGAGGTGGCGGTGACGGTGATGAGCCCGTCCTCAATGGTGGCGTAGACGATGTCGGAGGCATCGATGATCCAGTTGCGTCCGCCGCTGCGCACAATGAGCTTGGCGGGCACCGCGGAGGGGGCAGCGGAGCCGGGGGCGGGCACGGGTTCGGGTTCGAGGAATGACCGGCGGAGGCGGGCGATAGTGAGGGCCAGGCGCTCGCGGTCCACGGGCTTGAGCAGATAGTCCAGGACCTCGACCTTGAACGCCTCGAGGGCATACTGCTCATAGGCAGTGCAGAGGACGAAAGCGGGCAGGGGCATCGGCGACTCGCGCAGACGGTTGATGACGCCGAGCCCGTCGAGGCCGGGCATTTGAACGTCGAGAAAGACGAGGTCGGGCTCGAGTTTCTGAATCTGTTCCACGGCGTCCAGGCCGTTGGACGCGGTGGCGATGACCTCGATTTCGGGGTGCTCCTTGAGCAGAAACGAGAGTTCGTCGAGAGCCAGTGCTTCGTCGTCGGCCAGGATGGTGGAGATGGTCGGCATCGCGCGGCCACTCATGCGCCTGTTATTATAACAATTGGTAGTCCTGATTAGCCGAGTTGCTGGCCCCCGAAGGAGTTTCTGAGTTGTCGAGCCATCCCCCCTTCAACGCCGCGCGGGCCGAAGGTAGGTCATGCGTGCCGATGCCGGACATGTGCAGGGCTCGCGCGACACCGACATATACGACTGACTCGGCGATCCGAAGCACATCAAGATCGATTTCTTTTGCCGCAATTCTATCCTGGCCGCGTCCATTGCTCCCGCACTCGTTCATTTCCACAGTCTTGCAGGGCGCGCCGGAATGAAAGGCATGCAGAATGGTTGAGTTTCTGGTTCACAGCGCGGATGGCAGCCCCGGGCCCGTACCCAGAGCACGACCTAGTCATTCAGCGGACGAAGCTGAAGGAGAGGTTGCGCTGTCTGGGGTGGGGACCTGATTACGCAGCTCGGCCTGAAGCATGACGAATAGCCGGATTAGCCGCGACGGAAGCTCTCGGGCTTTCGCCCTCACTGACCTGATCGACACGGGAGGCGTGCAGAGACAAGGATGAAGATTCTCGTCATTGGTGGAACTCAGTTTATCGGCAAGCAGATCGTTGCGAGCCTGGCCAAAGGCGGCCATGATGTGACCGTACTTCACCGCAGGCCCGACCACGATTTGGGCAAGAAGGTGGGCAATCTGCAGGCCGACCGCAACGACATCGGCGCCGTCAAGGCGGCCGTCGCGGGCAAGACGTTCGACGTCGTCTTTGACACCGCCTACGATTGGGAACGGGGCACGCCGGCCAGCGTGGTGGAGGAAACCGCGCGCATGTTCAACGGCCAGATTTCGCGCTACGTGTTCATGTCCAGCGTAGCGGCGTATGCCGAGGGCCTGAACCATCATGAAGGCGACGGCTTGGCCATGGACGATCATCCAGACCGCTACATGCGGCAGAAGGCACAGGCTGAACGCGCCTTGTTTCGCCTCCATCAGCGCCACGGCACGCCCGTGGTCACGATCCGTCCGCCGTTCGTGTACGGTCCCGACAATCCCTTCTACCGCGAGCAGTTCTTTTGGGACCGGATCCGCGACAAACGGCCGGTCATCCTGCCCGGCGACGGCCGGCGACTGATGCAATTCGTCTATGTCAAGGACTTGGCCCAGGCCTGTATCAAGGCCATGGACGTGCCGGGCGTGGCCGGCCATGCGTTCAACATTGCCTGTCCGCGTCCGCTCACGCAGGCCGAAGTGGTCGAGTCCATCGCCTCGGCCGCAGGCAAGACGATTGAGACCGTTCGCATGCCGAGGGAAAAGATCATGCGCATGGGCGGCCACCCGCACGGGCCGAAGCTCTATTTCGGAACCTACTTCGACATTCCGCCGATCACCATGATCGTCGCCAAGGCCCAGCGCGTGCTCGGCTTCAAACCAACCCCATTCGCCGAGGGGCTGAAGGAAACGTACCGCTGGTATTCCCGCAAACACCCGCACTCGGAGTTTGACTACAGCTTTGAAGACTCGCTGCTCGAACGCGTCCGGGCGGCAAGCTGAGTTCGATCCAGTGCCACGACGGGCCTGACGGCGAATCAGCAGATCAGCCGGCGGGGAGTTGATCCAGCGCCAGGAAACAGCTATAAGGCAATCTTGGGGCTGGTTCGGAATTTCGCATCCGGGCGAATTCGACCTGACTCCGATTGAGCGACGGTCCGTCATGAAGCATACAATCCTCATTCTGCTCGCCCTTTTCCCGATCGGCCCGCTTTGGAGCGCCAGCCTGCACGTGAACGCGGACAAACGGCGCTTCAGCTTCGGCGGAGTAATCGAAAACGCCCGCCTCGGCTTGGACGCAAACGGCAAGACACTGTGGGCCGAAGATGCCGTCTCGGCCAAATGGACGGGCGGCCAAACGGGCCGCCTCGCCCTGCGTTTCGCGGAACCGGCGATTGAATGGACGATCGACTTCAGCCAGGGTGGGGACGGCGAGTCCGCCCTAATCATGAGTTCGATTCGCAACCTGAGCGGCGCCGCGGTTGCATTGGGGCGCTGCCGGTTGGCTGATGCGGCCGGTCCGGACAGCGCGCTTGTGCTGGGGCCGTCGCCTGAGAACGCAGTCGCCTTCGTCGAGTCGGGCTGGCAACAGACCAGCCCCGTCGTGAAGTTGAGCGGGATGGATCGGCCGCGCAAGAGCAAGACGCTGGTCCAAATCTACAACCAGTCCTCACGTACCGCACTGCATCTGGGCTTTGTCAGCTACGACCGCATCAGTACGGTGCACGAACTTGCCTGGGACAAGGTACGAGGAGTGCCTACCCTGAGCGCCTATTGCGATTTCGAAGGCTTCATGCTGCCTGCAGGCGCGACGGTGGCCACCGAGAAATTGCGCCTGGCCACTGGAACCGATCCGTACTCTGAGTTGGAGACCTGGGCAAACCTCGTTTCTGCCGAATACAAGGTTCAGGTCTGGCCGAAGATCCCGGCGGGCGGGTTGGGCTGGAGTTGGGTGGATGGCTTCAATGTCGAGCGCTATGAAGATGTTGTGCTGCGTAATGCGCGCTCTGTTCGAGAGAGGCTGCCTGGGCTCGACATCGAGTACGTTTGGGTGAGCATCGGCAATCTGGAGGGCAAACAGCCGGGCAACTGGCTCCGTTGGAACTCCGAACTGTTTCCCAGCGGACCGCAGGCGCTCATCGGCGATTTGGCGAAGAAGGATTTCAAGCTTGGGTTCTGGTGTGGCGCATTCTGGCTGAGTCCGAGGCTGAAGCCGGAGGTTGACAAGTTCCGCGACGCGCTGCTGCTCAAAGACGGCAAACCGCTCGCCGTGCCACACCGCGAGATCGGCGAAGTCTATGTGCTCGATCCCACGCACCCCAAGACGCAGGCGTTTCTGAAGGACGTGTTCACAACATACCGCGACTGGGGCGTGCGCTACTTCATGATCGACTTCCTGGACGCGATCTCCGGCACGACACCCGGCAACCACATTGCCGACGGCTATTACGACCGCTCGCTGATCCCCGGCCCGCAGGCCTATCGTGCCGGGGTCAAAGTGATCGCCGATGCCGCGGGCGCGGACACGTACTTGCTCCCCAGCACGGGCCCGACGCTGCTCAACGTGGGCCTGGTGGCAGCCAATCGAGTGGGCACCGACTACGGGGAGGGGCGCGCGCTGGACGGACCAGGCAAGGGCTTCTATCCCGGGACTTTCGTGATCAATCGCGCTGAGTACTGGACTTCGCACCGTGCGGCCACCAATGCGCTGGCGGGCAACTACTTCACGCACCGCAAGCTTTACCTGGCCGACTCGGGCAACGTCATGACCATCGACAAGCCCATTCCCGTACCGGACGCGCAAATCACCACGACCATCTTCGGCATCAATGGCAGCCCGCTGATGCTCGGCGACGACATCTCGCGCATGAGCGAGGACCGGCTGGCCATGATCAAGCAGGTGTTTCCGCGCCTGCCGGAAGCCGCCCGGCCGCTCGACCTGTTCGACAAGCCCGAACCGGGATGGCCGGAAACCTTCCATTTGAAGGTGAAGCGCGACTGGGACGAGTGGGATCTGGTGGCCGTATTCAATTACCGTTCGAAGCCGCTGGATCAGGACATTGCGTTCGAGCGGCTGGGCGGCGATCCCGCGGCATCGTATGTCGTCTGGGACTACTGGAACGAACGCTATCTCGGCATGCACAGGAACGCCATCCACATCAGCGTTCCGGCGCAGTCGGTGCGACTGTTGCGCATCGCACGCGAGCGGGCGCATCCGTGGATCGCTTCAACCGACATGCACGTGCGCCAGGGGCAGGCAGAAATCGCCGCCGCGGAGTGGGATCCGGCGGCGGGCCGGCTGACTATTGAAGCCACCCGGCCGGCCGGCTACAGCGGCCGCGTCTTCGTGCGGGCGCCGCAGGGGTTGGCCATGAAGAATCCGAAGGGATTCTATATCGCCAAAGA
>Ga0116171_10005590_pt1 | contig 11022 bp, 7 predicted proteins | sample AD_JPNHW2_MetaG_FD_89798 | JGI IMG/M metagenome (GOLD analysis project Ga0116171, IMG submission 89798) | Active sludge microbial communities of municipal wastewater-treating anaerobic digesters from Japan - AD_JPNHW2_MetaG | ecosystem: Engineered > Bioreactor > Anaerobic > Digestate | place...
CGGCTATCGTAAATAGTTCACAACTCTTTCCCATTGTGGATAAATTCAGGGGGAACAAACCGGTGCTGGTGGCCGGAAGTACTTGGGAACCAGATGAAAAGCTGCTTGTGCCATTCATTAACCAGAACCATGACCTGAAATACATCATCGCACCTCACGAAATTTCAGAAACCCATATCTCCCGTTTGGTCTCCATGCTGGAAAAGCCAACTGTCCTGTTCAGCCTTGCAGATCCGGCAGATATCCATCTTGCCGAGGTGATCATTGTTGATTCTGTAGGTTGGTTGTCTGCTTTATACCGGTATGGTTCCTATGCTTACATCGGTGGCGGATTTGGGGCTGGAATCCACAATATCCTGGAAGCTGCCACCTTTGGTATGCCCGTTTTTTTCGGACCCCGCTACAAGAAATTCCGTGAAGCCTGTCAACTGACGGAAAAGGGAGGCGCCTTCCCCGTAAACAATACCGGTGAATTCATTCAGGCCATTTCCCGTTTTTTGAACGACCCGGCGGAGTGGGAAAAAGCTGCTTCCCTGTCGGGTGATTATGTAAAAAACAACAAAGGAGCGACCGAAATTATTCTGGCAAAAACATTGGCTGGCCGCACTGCCTGAAGAGTCCGGAATTGTTGGAAAAATCCTGATAATTTCTTTAATTTTTTTCCCCCTGACTATTGCGGATCAACGCAAAATTCCGTATGGAAATTCCCGTTTTTGTACACTTTTTCATGCAAAAAAATATCCAAATATCAGATTATCAAATAACTAACAGAATAAAGTTGATAACTTTTAAGAAATTCCCCTGAAAAAATATTCCATATATTCTTTGAGGGTACTATCTTGCAGTAACCATTCCGTAACAGGGATGAGGGATTTTTGAGCTAGACATTCAGGGATTTAGGTAAGAGATTTCCATTCAAACAACAACAAAATTTTAACATTTCGCACCATGACTCAGAAAGAGGACGTCGTAGAGGCCGCTGTAGGCAGGAAAATCTTTTCTCAGGACGAAGCGATCCGGGAATCACTCCGTTACTTTAACGGGGATGATCTGGCCGCAAGGGTATGGGTAAATAAATATGCTTTAAAGGATTCTTTCGGGAATATTTTCGAGTTGACGCCCGACGATATGCACCGACGACTGGCTTCTGAAATTGCCAGGATCGAACGGAGGTACCCGAATCCTTTGTCGGAGCAGGATATTTTTGAAGTACTGAAGGATTTCAGGTACATTGTGCCTCAGGGTGGGCCAATGACTGGTATCGGGAATAATTTCCAGATCGCCTCTTTATCCAACTGTTTTGTGGTGGGTAACGATGGTAATTCCGACAGTTATGGTGGAATTCTGAAAATTGACCAGGAACAGGTACAACTGATGAAAAGACGGGGCGGAGTAGGACATGACCTGTCACATATCCGTCCGAAAGGCTCGCAGGTCAAAAATTCGGCGCTGACGTCCACGGGAATTGTCCCCTTTATGGAGCGTTACTCCAATTCCACCCGCGAAGTGGCTCAGGATGGACGCCGTGGCGCCCTGATGTTGTCGGTGTCGGTCAAGCATCCGGATGCAGAGAAATTCATCGATGCCAAGTTGGAACAAGGCAAGGTCACCGGCGCCAATGTGTCGGTCAAACTCCACGATGATTTCATGCATGCGGTGGAGCATGGAGAAACATATGTTCAGCAGTATCCCATCAACAGCAAGGAGGCACTTTTCAGTAACGAAATTGATGCTGCCGGTCTGTGGAAGAAAATCGTCCACAATGCCTGGAAATCTGCAGAACCCGGGATTCTGTTCTGGGATACCATCATCCGGGAATCGATACCTGACTGTTATGCCGACCTGGGCTATCGTACAGTGTCCACCAATCCCTGCGGGGAGATTCCTCTCTGTCCCTACGACAGCTGCCGCCTGATCGCCATTAATCTGTATTCCTATGTAGATTACCCCTTTACTGAAAAAGCAAAATTCAATTTTGAGCTGTTTAAAAAGCATGTTCACCTGGCCCAGCGGATGATGGACGATATCATAGATCTGGAACTGGAAAAGATCGATGCCATCCTGATGAAAATTGAGGAAGATCCGGAAAGCGATGAAATTAAGCAGGTGGAAAGAAATCTGTGGCTGAACATCCGTCATAAAGCGGAAGAGGGTCGCAGAACAGGGATCGGGATTACTGCCGAAGGGGATATGCTGGCCGCTCTTGATTTGAAATATGGCAGTGAAGACGCCATCGATTTCTCGGAAGAAGTGCACAAAACAACGGCACTGGAAGCTTATCGTTCTTCTGTTCACCTGGCCCGTGAGAGGGGTGCATTTTCCATTTATGACGCAGAAAGGGAAAAGAACAACCCGCTGATCAAAAGGATTCACCACGTGGATCCGGAACTTTATGAAGAAATGATCACCTATGGCCGGCGGAACATTGCCCTTTTGACCATTGCACCCACCGGAACCACCAGCCTGATGACGCAAACCACTTCCGGGATAGAACCTGTTTTCATGCCGGTATACCGGAGACGCCGGAAAGTCAATCCCAACGATAAGGATATCCGGGTGGATTATATCGATGAAGTAGGCGATCACTGGGAAGAATATACGGTATTCCATCATAAGTTCCGCACCTGGATGGAAGTTAATGGCTTCACCATGAAAGCCGATTATACCCCTGAAGAACTTGATAATCTCGTAAAAAGTTCTCCTTACTACCAGGCTACTTCCAATGATGTAGACTGGGTGGCCAAAGTACATATGCAGGGTAGAATCCAGAAATGGGTGGACCATTCCATCAGTGTTACCATCAACCTGCCGGCACATGTTACTGAAGAAATGGTGGGGAAACTTTATTTTGAAGCCTGGAAAAGCGGTTGCAAGGGGGTAACGGTCTATCGCGACGGTTCCCGCTCAGGCGTGTTGATTTCGGATAAAAAGGAAGAAAAAAAGAAAAGCTCTCCATTTCCCACCAAGCGTCCGGAGATACTGGAAGCCGATGTGGTCAGGTTCCGGAACAACAAGGAAAAATGGGTCGCCTTCATCGGTCTGATCGATAAAATGCCTTATGAAATCTTTACGGGTCTTAGCGACGATGAGGATGGCATTCTGCTGCCACGTTCAGTTATCCAGGGTTATATTATCAAAAACTGGGAGGACGAAGAAAATTCCCGTTATGATTTTCAATACATCAACAAACGGGGATATAAAACCACCATTGAAGGACTATCCTACAAGTTTAACCCTGTTTACTGGAATTATGCCAAACTGATTTCCGGAGTGCTCCGTCATGGGATGCCCATTCACAAAGTAGTAGAACTGGTAACCAGCCTGCAACTTGACAATGAAACCATCAACTCCTGGAAAGCAGGAGTTGCCAGGGCGCTGAAAAAATACATACCCAACGGTACAGTGGCCGAAGATGCCCACTGCGGGGTATGCGGGTCCAATGATATCGTTTATGAAGAAGGCTGCCTGAAATGTCTTTCCTGCGGTTCTTCCAAGTGCGGATAAACTATCCTTCAATCATTTTCCGGTAACTGTCGGGCGTAAGCAGGTCCGACAGTTCACCGGGATCCGATACTTTAATCCTGATCATCCATCCCGAGCCAAAGGGATCCTTGTTGATCAGTTCCGGTTTGTCAGCTAATGCTTCATTGATCTCCACTACCTCTCCGGAAACCGGCATAAATAAATCGGAAACAGTTTTGACGGCTTCCACCGTGCCGAAGATTTCTCCTTTTCCCAGTGTTTCACCCAGTGTTTCGATTTCGACAAAAACCACATCTCCAAGTTCGCCCTGTGCAAAATCGGAAATACCCACAGTGTCCAGGTCATTTTCAATGGAAATCCATTCGTGATCCTGTGTAAAAAGAAGATTGTCAGGTATATTCATAGTTGTAACTGTTTGTTTTTTGTGGTAAAATTAACCATATTTTTGTATTATGAAAAAAGGAGATACAATGTTTGTCAGGAATCATACCGGGTTACATCAGCTGGGCCGGGTAGCCGAAGAATTGCTGGCGCATTTTCCGGATGCAGAGGTTTTTGCTTTCTATGGAAAAATGGGCGCCGGGAAAACTACCCTGATTCAGGAAATTTGTAAGGCGCTGCACTCCGACGACCGGGTAACCAGCCCTACTTTTGCCATTGTTAACCAATATTTTACCGATTCAGGAACGGCCATTTACCACTTTGATTTTTACCGGCTGAAAAATCTGGAAGAAGCTTACGATCTGGGCTATGAAGATTATTTTTACAGCGGCGCTTATTGTCTGATCGAGTGGCCTGAAAAAGTGGAGCCTTTACTTCCGGACAACCATGTCAAAGTTACGCTGGAAGAGGAGTCCCAAGGATGGAGGGTGATAACTGCTGTAAACAATTTTTCAGGTTTTGAAAATACCTGAAAGGATCGTACCTTTCAATCCCTATTTAAACCAATTGTCATGGCGGATAAAGAAACAAGACCTTCAGGAATTACCGGTACACTTTTTCTTCCCAAGGAGGAAATGCTTGAAATACAGCTAAGGGAGAAAAAATTCAACATTGGCATTCCGTCTGATCTGTCGAGGGTTGAATACCGTGTACCCCTGACGCCTCAGGCCGTGGAACTGCTGGTATCCTACGGGCATGAAATACACATAGAAACCAATGCTGGAATAAAAGCCAGTTATTCTGACCAGGATTACAGGGCGGCAGGCGCGAAAATCACTGAGAAAAAAGAAGAAATTTTTCAGTGCGACATTATTATCCGGGTTGCCCCTTTCAATGAAGAAGAGATTGACCTGTTGCGGGGAAACCAGGTGATCATGTCCAACATGCAGGTACAATCCCATTGTCTGGCTACGATTGAAAAGCTTATGCAGAAAAAGGTGACTTGCGTGGCCTATGAATACATGGAGAACGAAGACGGCTATCTGCCCTTTGTTCACCAGATGAGTCAGATTTCAGGAATTGCGGCCATCACCATTGCCAGCGAATACCTCAGTACTTCACGGGAAGGTAAAGGGGTACTGTTTGGTGCTGTTACCGGGATTACCCCGGCAGAACTGATCATCATCGGAGCGGGTACGGCCGCTGAGTTTGCTGCCCGCGTAGCGCTTGGCCTTGGCATCATGGTAAAGGTTTTTGACAGTTCCGTGGATGAACTCTGCCACCTGGAAGAGCGCCTGGGGAGGAAGGTATATACTTCGGTCTTTTATCCGCGGGTGTTGAAAAAAGCGCTGCTTTCTGCTGATGTAGTGATCGGTGCCATGCCTTTCAACGCCACTCCCAGGTTCAGGGTGACCGAAGACCTGGTGAAAACCATGAAGGAAGGATCGGTGATTATTGACCTGAATATTTCCCAGGGGGGATGTTTTGAAACTTCCCGGCTGACAAACCTGAATCAGCCGGTATTCCGGGAATATGGGGTTATCCACTATTGCGTGCCCAATATACCTTCGCTGGTAGCCAGGACGGCCTCCATCTCGATGAGCAATATTCTGATACCCAAATTACTATCCATCGGTGATGCAGGTGGAGTGGATCATTATATTAAAGTTTCCGGGGGATTCAGGAAAGGAGTGTACCTCTTCCATGGTATCCTGACGAACCGGGACATTGGTCATCATTTTAACCTGCCGTCAAAAGATATTGATTTACTGTTGGCTGCTTTCTGAATGCCTGGCCAGCAGAAGCATGGAGACCGGTGGGACCGTAACCGTACTGCCGGCAATGTTGGAAATTCCTTCTTCCCGGATGTCGTCTTCAAAAGCGATGAGGGTGAAGGGGCCTTCGTTTACCTGAACTTCCACCTCTTCGGAATTTGCATTGAAAACGACCACCACCTTTTTCCATTTATCCCCCAACCCATGGCCATCAATACAATAGGCAATCACGCCCAACTGATATTTCGTGCAGAAGTTCAGGTTTTTCCGGATCCTGTCGGCAGAAGAGATGCGGAACACCGGATGATTTTTACGTAAACTGATCAGTTTCCGGAAATAGCTGTTGACGTCCAGGCAGGTAGCCTTCAGGCTCCAGTCCAATTGATTAACCGGGTCTGGAGACAAATAGGAGTTCCCATGGCCTCCTTTGGTCCGGCAAAATTCCACGCCGGAGTGGAGAAATGGAATTCCCTGAGAGGTAAGCAGAATGGCTCCGGCCAGTTTTACCCTCCTTTTAAGTTCCTCCCCGGAAGCCTCCGGAAGGCTCATTTTCAGTTTGTCAAAAAGCGTATAATTATCGTGGCAGGAGACATAGTTGATGCACTGTGAGGGTTCCATAGCCCAGGGCTCCGGCGAACTTTCCACATAGCTGTATACAATCTGCGGGTGCCACACTGCTCCGGCAATTCCAAATTTAACAGCTTCTTCCCGCAATACCAGGCCGCTCACAAAACCCTTGCTTTCTTTAAGCCCGTGGTTCCCTTTCAGCGCATCGCGCATGTCGTCACAAAAAGCGGCGATACCGGGAAGGTGAGAAATGTTCCGTTTGACAGCCCTGCGGTATTCCGGCATGGGGCTTGGCCCGGCAGTCCATCCTTCCCCGAACAGCAGGATCCGCGGATTGATCTTGTTGATCTCGAAACGGATATGGCGCATGGTTTCATTGTCAAAAATGCCCATCAGATCAAAGCGGAAACCGTCAATATGATATTCTTTGATCCAGTAAAGCAGGGAGTCAATGATGAATTTACGGACCATCGATCTTTCCGATGCAATTTCGTTGCCACAGCCCGAAGCATTGGAAAAAGAGCCGTCGGAATTCTGCCGGTAAAAATAGCCAGGAACTGTTTGGTTAAAAACAGAACCCTTGGTGAGCCAGGTATGGTTGTAAACCACATCGAGAATTACCCCGATCCCCTGCTGGTGGAGGGCCATTACAAGCATTTTGAGTTCCCTGATCCTGATCGTCCCATCGTAAGGGGAGGTAGCATAGGAGCCTTCCGGGGAATTGTAATGTTGCGGATCATAGCCCCAGTTGTATTTGAGCAGGGGAAATTCTTCATCCACACTCTGAAAATCGTTGACCGGCAACAGGTGTACATGGGTAATCCCCAATTCCTTTAAATGGGACAAGCCGGTGTATAAACCTTCCGGAGAAAGGGTGTTCTCTTCGGTGAAACCAAGAAATTTTCCCTTATGGGTTATTCCTGAACTTTCAGCTATGGAAAAATCCCTGACATGGGTTTCATAGATAATCCAGTCGGTGAAGTTATGGTAATGTGGCCCCTGATCAAGCTCCCATCCGTCGGGCAGGGTAAGCTGCGGATCAAAAATCATCCCCCTCAGGCCATTGACACCGGTAGCCCTGGCATAAGGATCAGGTACCTCGTGCAACCATTCTCCGTCAAAAACCTGAAAAGTGTAATACCAACCCTGCAGATCTTCCTGTTCTTCGTAGGCCCAAACGCCGGAATGAAGCGGTTGCATGGACATACTTCTGGCCGGCTTACCCTGTTTCCCTGAACGATATAACCTGATTTCCACCATCCTGGCAGTGGGCGCCCAAATCCGGAAAGTGGTTTTCTCAGCTGTACGGCTTACCCCCAGGTCTTCTCCGCAATAGTGCGGGTAAGTCGAGAAATCGATGTGATCGAAATGCCAGCTTCTCATTTTACCGGAATAGGGATTTTCGGACGGAAATGCTTTTGGAAGCCCTGATTTGTCCTTTTACATCGGAAATGCGCACCATAATCCGGGAATATTTCTTCAGGCTGGAATCATACTGAAAAAAACTGTCCATATCGATGCTCAACTCATGGCTCATGCCGGGATCCAGGAAAAGGGGGTAATACAGGTGCCCTTCAGATCCTTTCAGGGTAAGCTTTCTCCGGATGAAAAAATGACTGAATACCAACAGGGGCCTGGCTATATCTACGGGTTCCGGTCCTGCATTTTTTACGGTCAGGTAAAGTGTTCTGGGCAGATATAGCCTGTCTTTGTCAAGCGTGACTTCAAGAATTTTCCTGGGTTTATTGATCAGCCGGCGTATCAGCAAATAAAGGACAAGGGGTACTGTAGCCACTATCAACAAGGCTATCAGTACATTCGGGTCCTGCAGGTTAAACGGAATCGTCTGACCAATCATCATAAGGCATTATTTACATAAAAAACGGAACAAATCCGGGCAAAAATAACCTTTTAAAAGGATTCATGTTCAGTGCGCCGGATGATTTCTTCCTGAAGGTCTTCTCCCAGATCATTAAAGTAGTCGCTGTAACCTGCCACACGGACGATCAGGTCGCGGTAATTTTCAGGATGTTTTTGTGCATCCCGCAACATATCGGCACTGACCACATTGAATTGAATATGGTGACCGTCCATCCGGAAATAGCTTCTGACCAGGGATGCCACTTTGCGGATGGCTTCCTCATTTTCAAAAAAGGAAGGAGAGAATTTCTGGTTGAGCAGGGTTCCGCCGGTGCGGAGATGGTCTATTTTGGCAGCAGATTTAATGACGGCAGTTGGCCCGTGGGAATCGGCTCCCTGAACCGGGGAAATGCCTTCAGAAACCGGCTTTCCTGCTTTCCGGCCATCGGCACTGGCCTGCATAACGCTTCCGAAGTAAATATGACAGGTGGTTGGCAGCAGGTTGATGCGGTAGGTGGCGCCCCGCGGCGAAGTTCTGCCATTCACGGCATCGTAATAAATCTCGAAGACATCGCTCAGCTGTTCATCTGCCTCCGGATCATCATTTCCATATTTGGGGGTGTGGTAAATCAGTCGGTACCGCAAATCTTCATGTCCTTCAAAATCAGCTTCAAGCGCCAGTAGCAGCTGTGTCAACGTAGTCAACCCATCATCAAAAACAATTTTCCGGATGGCCGTGAGACTGTCGGTGACCGTACCCACTCCGACACCCTGCACATAATTGGTGTTGTAGCGGGCCCCTCCGCAGCTATAGTCTGTACCCCGGGAGACACAGTCGTCAATGATCAGCGACAGGAAAGGGGTGGGGATATGCTCCATGAAGATGGATTCGATGATGTTGCTCCCCTTTACCTTGATGCCGGCGAAGTGGTTTACCTGCTTGCGGAAAGCATCCAGCAACTGATAGTAGGTATCAAAGTCCTCAATTTGCCCGGTTTGTAACCCGATTATTTTGTCTGTCCGGGGATCATATCCGTTGTGAAGGGTGATTTCCAGTATCTTGGGAAGGTTGAAGTAGCCGGTCAGTATATAGCTTTCTGTTCCGAAGGCACCGCTTTCCACACATCCGCTGGCTCCTCCGTTCCGGGCATCCGCAATGTCTTTTCCCTGGCGGGTCAGTTCCTGGATGATCGCGTCGGTGTTAAAAATGGAGGGTTGCCCAAAACCGGTTTTGACGATTCTTACTGCCCTTTCAATAAAGCGGTCAGGATTTTTCTTACTCAGCTGGACCATGGAGCTGGGCTGGAGCAACCTCATTTCTTCGATTACATCCAGCAGGATATAGCTCATTTCATTCACCGCATCCGAACCGTCTTCCTTCACACCGCCTATATTGATCAGGGCAAAATCGGTATAGGTGTTGCTTTCAAGGGCGGTTACCCCCACCTTGGGCGGGGCCGGATGGTTGTTGAATTTTATCCAGAACGACTGCAACAACTCCACAGCATCTTCTTTGGTCAGGGAACCAGCATCGGTTTCCATGCGGTAAAAAGGCATCAGGTGCTGGTCGAGCCGGCCGGGATTGAAGCTATCCCAGGGGTTGAGCTCAGTAACCACCCCCAGGTGTACGAACCAATAGTATTGTAAAGCTTCGTGGAAGGTCTGCGGAGCATTGGCCGGGACATTACGGCAAACCTGGGCCATGCCTTCCAGTTCTTTTTTTCTCTGTTCATCTTTTTCCGAAGAGGCCAGTTCATCCAGTATTACAGCATGTCTTTCTGCATAGCTGATGATGGCTTCGGCGGCAATTTTCATTCCGAGGAGTTCCTGAAGCCGGGAAAATGCCAGCGGGTCGCCCATAAAATCAAGCTTTGAGATCACTGCTTCAATGTCGGAAATGATCTCTGACATGCCTTTCCGGTAAATTTTCCCTCCGGCAACTGTATGCCCTGGTGCCCGTTGTTCCATAAACTCTGTGAAAATGCCGGCCCGGTAAGCATCGTGCCAGTCCTTTGGCAGGGCCTCCATCATCCGGTCACGGTTGGAACGGCCCTTCCAGAAGGGGATGATCACCCCACGGTAAGCTTCCCTGGTGGCTTCATCCACCCTGAACCATACCTTTTCCCGGCTGTTCAGGATGTCCAGATCCTGTAACGAATGAACATTGATTTCCGGATAGGTGGGGGTGGCCTTGGGTGCCGGACCCCGTTCCCCGACAATCAACTCCCCGTCGTTGATGCAAATGCTTTTGTTCTCCAGGATATGCCGGAAGGCTTTTGCCCGTTGTACAGGTACGGAATCCCCAAAGGCCAGATGGTTTTTGTAAAACTCAGTGACCAATAATGCCCGTTCTGCTGAAATCCTTGGTTCAGCATTCAGGCTTTCTTCCCGCAACTTTTGTATTCTTGGTGTCATAGAATTTCGGATTTCGGATTTGAGATTTCGGATTTGAGATTTCGGATTTAATCAACCTCCTATTGTTACTTTATGACCATTGCTATTAAAAAGAGAATAAATTTCGTCCATTTCCTGACTGTCCGGTTTTCCAGACTCACCGGGCATTTCACAACTGATTCCCAATTTGTCGTATTTGTGCATCCCGATGCGGTGGTAAGGAAGCAAATCAACCTGCTCCAGGTTTTCAGCATAAGGCGTCAGGAATTCCAGTGTGGCGGTCAGGTTGTCCCTGGTGGCAGTGTAACCGGCAACTACAGGTATCCTTACCCTGACGGGTTTCCCTTGTTGCAGGAGCCAAGTGAAATTGTTAAGGATCAATTGGTTGTCTGCTCCGGTGAATTGTTCATGCTTCCTCATGTCCATCATTTTCAGGTCAAAAAGAAACAGGGAAGTAAAAGGCATAATCCTTAACAGGTCCTCCTGAAGAGCAAATCCGGAGGTATCAACGGCCGTGTGAAATGCGTTTTCCTGACAGGCTTTCAGCATTTCCAGCAGAAAC
>Ga0116171_10005591_pt1 | contig 11021 bp, 6 predicted proteins | sample AD_JPNHW2_MetaG_FD_89798 | JGI IMG/M metagenome (GOLD analysis project Ga0116171, IMG submission 89798) | Active sludge microbial communities of municipal wastewater-treating anaerobic digesters from Japan - AD_JPNHW2_MetaG | ecosystem: Engineered > Bioreactor > Anaerobic > Digestate | place...
GAAACCTTTCGTTTCAAGCACTTCAACTCCTGTCCTTGTCTTCTGACAATGAACATCTTGTACAAAGAAACCCAGTAAAATCAATAATACCGGAGCTGCCAAGTAAACCTTTCTGTGACCTGTTTTCATATTTGTATACATGTATTACGTATTATGAGATAACACAAATCTATGACTTTTTGATTTATATGCCCTGCTCTTTTCGGCTTAATTTTAGACTGATTAAAGTTAAATCACACATTAACAGGCATATAACATCGGCAATAAAAGTTCTTTCATTTTTCACCCAATATTTGCATTTGACTATATTGTAATTTTAAATATTTGCATATATTTGAATTTGTAAGATGTAATACAACATTTGAAACAAAATATGAAAAGGATACTTTGCCCACTTGTTGCTCTTCTGCTGGTCGGTTGTACACATGGACCTTCAAAGATGGTGACACAGAGTGAGATAGACTCGTTGTGCAAAAAATGGGTCCCGGTTCATTCTGAGAGTATTTGCTCTGTAACAATTTCCGACATAAGTCAGGGAAAAGCAATATTAAAGGGTCAGACAAATTTGCCGGAAGCAAAGAAAGAGATCCTTGATCTCCTTGATTCAAGGGGAGTAAACTATACTGATAGCATAACTTTATACCCCGATGCATCGGTAGGTGATAAAGTGATGGGCATTGTAACAGTAAGCGTCTGCAACATAAGGAAAGATCCTGATCATGCTTCTGAACTTATCTCCCAGGCATTGATGGGAACGCCGGTTAAGATATTGCATAACAATGGGGACTGGTATTTTATTCAGACTCCGGATTCATATATAGGCTGGGTAGATGATGATGCAGTTAACCTTCGGACTGAAGAAAAGTTCAACGAGTGGAAAAACTCAGACAGAATTATCTGCACCGTTAAAACGGCTGATGTTACAGATGGCAGGGGAGGAGTTGTTTCGGATGTTGTTGCCGGAACAATATTACAGGTAAACGGAAAGGATATGCTGTCTTATGATGTTATACTTCCTGACGGACGTGAAGGCAGTATAAAGAAAAGCGTCGCAGCCGAATTGAGTCAATGGGCTTCTTCGCCTGCTACTAAAGCTGATGAACTTATTAAGTTCGGACGTACACTACTGGGGACACAATACCTCTGGGGTGGAATTTCGTGTAAAGGAATTGACTGCAGTGGTTTTGCTCATGCCTGCTATTTCTCAGGAGGTTACATAATCAGAAGAGATGCAGGCTCACAGGCTCTTTACGGAAAGGATGTTGACATCACAAATTCATACACTGCGATGGAACCTGGTGATCTTCTTTTCTTCGGACATACCAGGAAAGGGAAAAAAGTAATTACTCATGTAGGTATGTATATTGGCAACGGTGAAGTGATTCACTCTTCCGGGATGGTAAAAATAAACAGTCTGGATCCAACAAAGCCAAATTACAGCAAACGCCTGCATGATATTCTTCTGGCTACAAAGCGTTACATCGGGGAGCCAACCTCAAACGGCATAGTAAAAGTGAGTGAGCATAAATGGTATTTCTAAACGATGAACAAGAGGGAATTCATTAAATACAGCGGACTGGCAGTGGGAGCACTGGCAGCAGGCACAACATCACTATATGCTTCTTCAACTGCACAAAAGGTTAAAAAGCACGGCAGAAAAGGATCACCGCTTAAACTGAGCTTCATTCCATATGATCTTAAGCTCAGGCATGTTTTTACAATCGCATCAAATTCAAGAACAACGACACCTGTTATTCTTACAATGATTGAATGCGATGGCATCAGGGGATATGGCGAAGCATCACTCCCTCCTTATCTCGTTGAAAACCAGAAGTCGGTATCAGATTTTCTTTCAAAAGTAGACCTGTCGCAATTTAATGACCCATTCCAGACTGAGGATATTCTTGATTATGTTGAGAAAGTTGCTCCTGGCAATCATGCTGCAAAGGCATCGGTTGATATTGCATTAAATGATCTCAGGGGCAAGATGATGGGCCAGCCATTATACAGGATTTTTGGTCTTAATCCTGAAAAGACGCCGAACACAAGTTTTACAATTGGTATTGACACTCCTGAAGTGGTAAAGCAAAAAACCCAGGAAGCAGATATATATAAGGTGTTAAAGGTAAAACTTGGAAAAGGCACTGACAGGGAGATGATTGAGGCAGTAAGGTCTGTAACTGACAAGCCTCTTTTTGTTGATGTAAACCAGGGATGGACTGACAGGGACAAGGCTCTTGAAATGATATACTGGTTGAAGGAGAAGGGCATCCTCTTTATTGAGCAGCCTATGCCAAAAGAGAGAAAGGATGATATTGCCTGGCTGACCCAGAAAAGCCCTCTCCCGGTAGTTGCTGATGAAGCCCTCCAGGGAATTGAGGATCTTCTTCCACTCAAGGGGGTCTATTCAGGTATCAATATTAAACTTATGAAGTGCGGAGGTATAAGTAATGCACTGAAAATGATACGCATTGCAAGGGCAATGGATATGAAGATCCTTGTTGGGTGCATGACGGAGACTTCCTGTGCCGTGTCGGCTGCTGCTCAGCTTTCACCTCTTGTTGACTGGGCCGACCTGGACGGAAACCTGCTTATTGGAAACGATGTTTATGATGGTCTTAAGGTAGTGGATGGGAAGATCGTTTTACCTGACAGACCCGGTATAGGAATAGTGGAAAAAGCTAAGTTGTTTTGATAATTTTAAAAGTTATCATACAAAAATCAAAAACTGAGGCAGTATATTGCTTTTCATAAATATTTGAAATATAGCAATTTAATGAGTGTCGTTCAAACCTGTTAAAAATTTTTTAAAAAAAATTGAGTAATATGATAGAATGTTGTAATACATCATTCAAATTTTCGTATCTTTTCATGGTGTAAAAATATTTAAAGCGGGAGGGAAAAGTCAGAACAGTAAAAAAGATAAAAGATCATTATTTCTTCTGGATAAAAAGAGGATAACAATAATCTATATATGCCTAATCAATTAACTTAAAACTAAATTAATCACATGAGAACAATTCTATTAACGTGTCTTACGGCATTGGGCTTGCTGCTCTCTGTGAGCGTTATGGCTCAGACCAAGACCGTCACAGGAACTGTCACTGATGCCGACACAAAGGAGACTTTGCCAGGCGTCAACGTGGTAGTTAAAGGGACTACTATTGGGGTTATGACTGATGCTAAGGGGGCTTATTCAATCAAGGCTTCTGAAGGTCAGGTTCTTCAGTTTTCTTCAATAGGGTACATTACTCAGGAGATCACCGTTGGATCTGGTAACCTGATTGATGTTGCACTGGCAACGAACGTTCAGACGCTGAATGAGGTTGTTGTAACGGCTGAGTTCGGTATGAAACGTGTTGAAAGATCAATTGGTTCGTCGGTTCAGACAATCAAAACTACCGAGATTGCTGAATCGGGCCGCGATAACTTCGTTGCTGCATTGCAGGGCCGTGTTGCCGGTATGAATGTTGGATCAAGTAGTGGTGCACCAGGTGCATCAACAACAGTTATTTTAAGGAGTATCACATCTATTTCTGGGAACAACCAGCCATTATATGTAGTTGATGGTATACCGATGAATAACTCAACCTTTGACCCGTTAAGCCTTGCTGATGGTGGTACAAACTTCTCAGTCAGAAACCTTGACTTCTCATCACGTGGTAATGATATTAACCCTGCTGATATTGAGTCAATGACAGTGCTGAAAGGTGCGGCTGCTGCTGCTCTTTACGGTTCTGATGCTTCTAACGGTGCCATCATTATTACAACGAAGAAAGGTACTGCCGGCGCTGGGAAAATCTCATACGATAACTCTTTCCGCTGGGACAATGCTTATGGATATCCTGATATCCAGGATAAATATGCCAACGGTGCCTATGGTTATACAAACTGGTATTATACCACACGTTATGGAGGTCTTTATCCTGAAGGAACAAAGTTCTATGACAATGTGGGTGCATTATTACAAACCGGTTTTACTTCAAGGCATGCTCTTTCTGTAGAAGGCGGAGCAGGCAAGACTTCTTTGCGTGCATCAGCTTCATGGCTTGATGGAACAGGTATCATCAAGACTACAAAATATTCAAAATTGAATATTACTCTTTCCGGCAGATCGGAAATTAAAAAATGGTTAAGTGTTGAGGGTTCAATGCAGTATGCTGCTGTTGAAAACAACAAGGCTCCACTGGGAACAGACGGACCTCTTTATCTGGCAATGCGTTGGCCTCAGGTTGACAATATGGCAGATTATATGGATGCTGATGGCATGCATATGCGCTATCCTAACTATTATATCGATACAGACCTGCTTAATCCATTGTATGGTTTGTATAAGAATAAACTCTATGATAAATCTGACCGTGTTATCACTGCTCTTTCAGCAAATTTCACTCCTGTCAGAAACACTTTCCTGCGTGTTCAGATGGGTTGGGACGTTGGTATGCAGTCTTATATACAGGGCAAACACCCTTATTATTCTGCAGCCAATGCCGGTACAGGTGTTTATGAAAGCACAAAAAGGAACTTCTCTGATCCGACCATTAACGTTATTGCAGGTTATTCAAATGAGTTCTTTAACAAAAAGCTGTCATTCTCAGCTCAGTTTGGTTACCATCAGCAGGAAAACTCTGTAAACCAGCTTTCTTCTTATGGAACAGGTTTTATGGTTGTTGACATGATGTCAATAAATAACTGTACTTCTACAACCGTAAGCTCATCACAGAAAAATACAAAGAGAAGGATACAGGCACTCTCAGGCCAGATCGAGTTAGGCTATAATAAAATGGCTTACCTGACATTACGTGGCAGGAACGACTGGTCATCAACACTTATGCCTGATAACCGCGTTTATTTCTACCCGGCTGTTGAAGGTTCGTTCATTCTTACTGAGATGCCTTTTATGGATGCAGTTCCGCAGATCACTTACATGAAACTCCGTGGATCTATTGCCCAGGTTGGTAAGGATGCACCTCCTCTTTCAATTTATCCGCAGCTTATTGTAACAGGTTTAACAGGTGGTGGTTACAGGTATGACTTTACCGGTCCTAACCTTAAACTGAAACCTGAAATGAATACCTCAAAAGAGGTTGGCGTAGAAGGCCGTCTGTTCCACGACAGGGTTAACTTTGACTTCACATATTTCTGGACACATTGTGCTGACCAGATCATTAACGGCTTCAGGTTGAGCTATGGTACCGGTTTCGTACTTAACAACATGAACCTTGGTGACTTCAAAACATGGGGGTATGAAGCTCATATCGACGGTGACATAATAAGCAAACCTAACGGTCTTAAATGGAACCTTGGTATAAACATTTCACACACCGGTTCAGATGTTACCTATCTGCCACCTAACGTAACTGAATACTACAATGCTTATACCTGGAACACAGGAAACATCCGTAATGGTATCATGATGCATCATCCGGTAACATCACTGACAGGTCAGGCTTATACACGCAACGATGCCGGTCAGATATTGATTGATCCGACTACAGGACTTCCAAAGGTAAATTCAACATGGAGTGTTCTTGGTAACCGTGAACCTAAAGTCCGTTTTGGTATTCAAACCAATGCAAGTTACAAGGGATTACGCCTGAGTGCAATGTTCGCAGGCCGTCTTGGTGCAACTGTTGTTAACGGAACAAAGCGCAGCATGATGCAATCTGGTCTCAGCTGGGAGTCAGTAAAACTTCGTGAGAAAGGTCCTGTTGTATTCAACGGTGTTTTGAAAGATGGTCTTGAAAACACTACCAATCCTACTGAAAATAATATTTCTGTATCTTACAATAACTACGGAGCTTCTATTTACACTGGTTATGACGAAGACTGGATTGAAAAAGATGTTAACTATCTTCGTCTGCAGGAACTTCGTCTCTCATATGCTATTCCTGAAAAGATGTTACTAAAGACTCCTCTTGCAACAACAACATTATTTGTTGCAGGTAACGACCTTCTGACCTGGACAAATTACTCAGGTATTGATGCTGTAGGTAACACTGTATCTGCTGCTGCAGGTGGTACAGGTGGTGAAGGTATGGACGTTTGGTCTTTACCAAACCCTAGAGGATTTTCACTGGGATTAAGCGTCACATTCAAATAACAGAAAAACAGTAAAACTATGATAAAAAAGATATCATTAAGCGTTATGTTGTTGGCGTCGCTGCTCTTTGCAACCACAAGTTGTGACGATTACCTTGACGTTAACACTAATATAGATGGTCCTACTTATGTGCCGGGTTATCTGTACCTTGCCGGGATCATCCAGTCTTATCAGGGCTTATACTACGATGGACGTGCAACAGCTCCACTCACCCAGATGATGGGTACTACATCATTCACAACTTTCGCAACAAACTATTACAGTGAAGGAAGTGACAACGGAGGCGAACTTTGGAGAATGACATACTGGCTTCAGGGTATGAACCTTGAAAATATGATCAACCAGTCAATAGAAGGTGAAAACTGGACTCTTGCCGGTATAGGTTATGCAATTAAAGCATTCTCATGGGACCAGCTTACCAAAATAAATGGTGAGATTATTCTGAAGGAAGCTTTCGAACCTGGTCGCCTCTCTTTCGACTATGATTACCAGTATGATGTATATCCCCAGGTAAGAAAATGGGCATATCAGGCTATCAAATACCTTGAGATGCAGGATAACACTGTCTATGGGACTACAATAAGTGCCAATGATTACATTTATGGTGGCAATAAAGACAAGTGGATCAAATTTGCATATGGCGTTTTAGCTCGCAACTTTATCTCACTCTCATGTAAGACAGATTTTGTCACCTCAGGTTTAGCTGACTCAGCAATCTATTGTGCGCAAAGATCATTCCAGTCTACAAGTGATGATGCAACAGTAACTGTTGCCGGTGGTGGCAAAGGTGCAGCTCAGTCGGCTTACAATAACTTCTGGGGAACTTTCAGGGAAAACCTCACATATAGCTATTTCCAGCATGAATATGCTGTTCAGGTTATGACAGGTACTGTTCCCAAGTATGATGAATCAACTGGTAACAAGGTTGTAAATACAATAGGCAATACATACTATCCGTATGAACCGGCCGACAAACAGATAATCTGCGATACAGCAATATTTTCACAGACAGGCCATTTTGATCCGCGTGTCGCTGTTAAGCTTGCAACCACTGATGATCCGAACTATCTGAATATGAGCAATATTATCCAGATAAAGAAGCGCAGGTATTTTGGCGGAGCCTTTACAAGTGCAACCGGGCCTATTGGTACAGCACCTTCATTCTTTGGTAGGAATGAAAAATCACTTTATACAGGTGCTGTAAATGATGGTTCAGGCCGCTGGCTGTACAGAGACAATGCTCCTTACATTATGATGACATGCGCTGAAATAAAGTTCGTTCTTGCTGAAGCATACTGGAAGAAAAATATGAAGCAGGAAGCTTTCGATGCTTTCAGAGCCGGGGTTAAAGCAGACCTTGCTTTCACAGCAAAATATATCACTCCTGGAACAGGAGGTTCACCTACCGGTGGTGATAAAATAACTGCAGCAGTATTTACCACAATGGCAAATGAATATGCAGCAGGTCCATATGTTGACAATCTTGCTCTTGCAGACTTTACCCTTTCTCACATAATGATGCAGAAATGGGTTGCTCTTTACCCATGGGGCTCAAATGAAGCATGGGTGGATATGAGAAAATATCAATACGACATTGCTTATACCGGTGATTATCCAAAAAGCGGTAACGGATGGGATCTCTCGAGTGTATCCATGAAATGGGACTCAGATGCCTCCAAGGTTTACAAAGGTTTCTATCTTGCACCTGCACAGGTACAGGGAAGAAAAGGTACCTATAACGCTCTGAACCTGGGTTCTCCTTGCTATCGCCTTCGTCCAAGATATAACTCAGAATATATGTGGAATAAACCGGCTCTTGAAGGATTACTTCCTATTGCCGGAACAGCTCCCAATTACCAGTGTTCAATTCCATGGTTTGCTTATCCCGGCGATATGCCAACCGCGAAGTAGTAACATTTAAAAAAGATGATTATGAAAATAGTTAAATATTTAGGATTGGCTGTGGTGCTGAGCTTGACTGCCTCATGCGAGAAACATGAGATTGCATACGACACCACGCCTCTTGCTTCAAACATGGCAGAGTATCAGATTCACTATGTTGTACCTCTTCCTACTGCATCTGCAAATAACATGACCCAGGTGACTGTTGACGACTCACTTCTTGTTAACAGCACAGCTCCTCTTACAACCTTTAATGCTATTCCTAAAGGTTCTGTAGGGAAGTTCTTTACACATGAAGCCGGTACTGTTAATCTTAAAATGTACCAGGGTACAACACCCCTTACATTGGCTTATGATCAGGATGTCACCCTTACAGCCGGTAAACAAAACATATTTGTTTTTGATCTGGCCCAGGCTCCAAAAGTATTTGATAATGGTGGTCCATTCCCATTTACAACTACCATGGGAACAGACTCTACCTGCTTCGTAAAATTCTATAATTTCCTTTATGAAGCAGTAGGTGTTCCAAGTACTTTGAAGCTGCAGTACCAGTATGTTGATACCCATTATAATAACACTTTCACACCTCCGAAAGTTATCTATAGCGATACATTTAATATAGGTAGCCCTGTTTTATTTGGTGAAACAACTGGCTGGCAGCCGGTTAAAGTGGCTAAATCAGTCAATATATCTGCAGGTTCTAACAAGATCTATTTCCTGATCAAGGTTATAGATGCTGGTGGTAACGAAGTAGGTGATCTGAGTATTATGAACTCAAAAGGTCTTTATCAGTCATATACTGAAAACAAGACTGAATATATTGGCAGAAGGTATCACCACATCCTTGGTGGTTTGAGAACTGCAAAAACTGTTGTTACCTCTGTAGGTGAGTTTACAGCACTATAATTGGAAAGGTTCTTTAGAAAAAAGAGGCACACATCTGGTGCCTCTTTTTTTTTAAGAACCGTTTCCCCCTCAATTATCTCTATAATAAACTGTCATTCCGACCGGAGGGAGGAATCTCAACTTCATTGAGAATCAATCTATACTAAATAGCGCAGGAGGAAATCAAACAGACTTCCTCCTGCACTATTGTGATCTAAGAATTACTGTCTTTATCTAAAGCTTATCCGAAAACACCGCCCGTGGCAGGTTCCTCATATTATACCTCGATGCCATAGACTCTCCGTAAGCACCTGCAGATCGTATTGCAATAATATCCCCGCGCTTTGTCTCTGGTAACTCCACAAACCTACCGAATGTATCAGTTGACTCGCAGATAGGTCCTGCAACAGTATACTTTTCCGGCTTTCCTGTTGAGGTGAGGTTCTCTATACGGTGATATGCCTGGTACAGTGCCGGCCTGAGCAGATCAGTCATCCCTGCATCAAGGATGACAAACTTTTCGATGGCGCCTTCCTTGACATAGAGCACCTTTGAAATAAGAGTACCACTCATTGCAGTAAGTGACCTGCCAAGCTCAAAAGAGATTTTCCCTCTTATCCTTTTATCAAGATGCTTTTCAAATACTTCGAAATACTCACGATAGTCGGGTATCTCATCCGGAACTTCGTAATTGATGCCAAGTCCGCCGCCTACGTTTACTGAAAAATTTTCAAAGCCACGATCAGTAAACCATTCCCATACTTCGTTTACCCTTGAACATAGGTTCCTGAAAGGAGACATCTCCGTTACCTGTGACCCGATATGGAAGTGAATGCCTGTAAACCTTATATTTGATAATCCGGGAAGCATTTCCGCCAGAGCATGCAGTTCATCAAGCCTGATTCCAAACTTGTTTTCTTCGGTACCGGTTGTAATATGTTTAAGTGTATGTGCTTCGACATTCGGATTGATTCTGAACGCCACCGGGGCCTGTTTACCGAGTTTTTTCGCAATCTCATTAATGACAAGCAATTCAGGGATGGATTCGCAGTTAAAGCATGAGATCCCTTTTGTAAGGCCAAGCTCAATCTCAGCATCGCTTTTGCCCACACCGGCAAAGACGATATCCTGTGGTGCAAAACCACACTCAATGGCATGCGAGATCTCGTTACCGCTTACGCAGTCTGCTCCAAAACCATAACCTGAGATGGTTTTCATTATCACCGGGTTGAAGTTTGATTTCACGGCATAGTAAACCTTATAGCCTCTTTTTTCAGATTCCTCTTTCACCCTATTGAGAGTGGTTGAAAGCACATCCATATCATAATAATAGAATGGAGTAGGCAGCTTTTGCAGCTTACTGAGGGTCTCTTTATTAATCATCAGGGAAGAGGTGTTTACTTAACGACTTTAATGCCTGGATCTTATCTTTTGTATCGATAAGGATGGAAACGCTGTTTTCGCTGCCTCCGTATGATATCATTTTTACAGGGATTTTGTTGAGAGCGTTGAAAATCTCAGGAGCAGAACCGACCCTTGATGTACGGAAGTCGCCGACAACGCATACAATTGTCTGTTCGCCTTCAATTTCAACGGCTCCATAGGCTGCCAGGGCCCTGGTTATCTCAGGCAGAGAGCTTGGATCGTCTATTGTCAGAGATACCTCCACCTCTGAGGTGGCGATCATATCAATTGAGGTGCGGTATGCTTCAAACACCTCGAAAACCTTACGCATGAAGCCATAAGCCATCAGCATACGGTCCGACTTAATCCTTATAGCTGTGATACCGTCTTTGGCTGCTACGGCTTTATAATCGCTTAATGTAGTTGTTGAAGTTATAAGAGTTCCTTCATCAGCCGGTTCCATCGTGTTTTTAAGCCTTACAGGGATGTTCTTCAGTCTTGCCGGGTTAATACTCGAGGGGTGTAGTATTTTGGCCCCGAAATAGGCTAATTCTGCCGCTTCGTCAAATGAAAGCTCACGGATGACATCCGTTCCTTCGACATAACGTGGGTCGTTGTTATGCACGCCATCGATATCAGTCCAGATCTGAACCTCTTCAGAGCCAATGGCAGCCCCGATAATTGTTGCCGAGTAGTCGCTACCGCCTCGCTTGAGATTATCTGTCTC
>Ga0116171_10005594_pt1 | contig 11019 bp, 8 predicted proteins | sample AD_JPNHW2_MetaG_FD_89798 | JGI IMG/M metagenome (GOLD analysis project Ga0116171, IMG submission 89798) | Active sludge microbial communities of municipal wastewater-treating anaerobic digesters from Japan - AD_JPNHW2_MetaG | ecosystem: Engineered > Bioreactor > Anaerobic > Digestate | place...
CAGTCGCAGCGCGATGGAAACGGTAGCAACAACTGGACCGACGGACTCGATGCTCCCAGTCAACCCGCAGGTCCGAAGGCCGAAGCACGCCTCCAAGAGCTATTCCCGCAGTTCGACGACGAGATGATCGCTTGGGCGCTCCACATGGCAAAGCATCCCCCCACTGGAACCATCAATTGCCTGGCCCTGAACTCGAAGGGCGAAATGTCAGGCGTCACCACCACCAGCGGCCTAGCCTGGAAGATCCCCGGTCGCGTGGGCGACTCACCAATCATCGGCGCCGGTCTGTTCGTCGATCAGGAAGTGGGCGCGGCCGGCTCGACGGGCCGCGGCGAGGAGAATATCCGCGTCGTGGGCGCGCACACCATCGTCGAGAACATGCGCCACGGCATGAGCCCCAAAGACGCCTGCCTGGACTGCCTGAAGCGGATCGTGCGCAACTTCAGGGGCGACAGGGAGAAGTTGAACCGTTTCGATATCAACTTCTATGCCCTGCGCAAGGATGGCGCCTATGCCGGCGCCGCGCTCTGGAGCGGGAGGCCACGGCCGGGTGGCGGGTTTACCTCGCCAAAGTTCGCGGTCAACACGGGCGCCACATCGCGGCTGGAAGATTGCGTCCCGCTGATGGAGCGCCGCGCGCCAGGCCGTTGACCCGGCTCTGTTCGTCAAAACTCGAAGACCTGTCTAAACGTGGCCGATAAGTCCGGTAGACCCGGCGGATCCAAGATTTCGTCGATTTCGTCAACCGGATACAAGCCATGCAACCACGGATCGACACCGGTGCCATAGAAACACATCCACGGACGCTCGCGGGCCCGAATCGCATGAACCCGTTTCCGGTGGTCGCCCTACGCGCTTTCCGCCTCCTGGGCAACGAAAACACCGAAACGCGGGAACTGATGGACACGGTAGCCCCCGATCCCGTCTTCGTGGCCAACCTGCTGCAATGCGCCAACTCCGCCCTGACCGGCATCACCCGGCAGGTCAGGACAGTCCGTCACGCGGTCACCGTGCTCGGCCGCGACCGCCTGCGGGGCCTAATCCTGACCGCCGCCCTCAGGGCCTTGAAAGGGAGTTCGGGCTGGACTCCAGCCTGCCAGAACTGGTGGCGGCACTCGGTCGCGTCGGCGCTGTTGACCGAGGGGCTGGCCTCCGCCACGTCAACTCACCGGCCGGCTGCCTATTCGGCCGGACTGCTGCACGACATTGGCCGGTTGGCATTGTTCACCGCGCTGAAACCGGAACAATCGCGCAACTATCTCGCCGCTGTGGCTGGCAACTCATTGCCAGTCGTGGAGATCGAACGGCTGATGTTCGTCGAGGATCATTGTCTGATTGGCGCGGGACTTCTCACTGGCTGGCAATTCCCAGGCGAACTGGTCGAGGCCGCCGCCCGCCACCATGATGACGATGGTCCGTGGCTAGTGGCCGCCGGGTGCCGCCTGGCCACAGCCCTGGGCTTCACCGTCTTCGAAAGCCGTCCAGCCGAGGACGCCAACCGCGTGCTGGCCTCATTGCCGGCCGCCGTTGAGGCCGGGCTGGCCGAGATGCCCCCCAGCGTCCTAGAGGCGCTGTGTGAACGTATCGAGTCCTTTGAGAGCCTGCCCCCGGCCGGGCAGAAGCCGGGGTGAAGGACGATCTTACACGATGAAGTCCCGATAACGCGCCAGCGCAATCCCCTTGGCCGCCAAACGGGCGTGAACCCGCGGATCGGAAAAGACCTGGAAATCGAGATCGCGCGCCACGGCCGAACCGGTCATCGCGCGGAGTTCGTCGTCCAGTTTGGCCGGGTGCACGATCAACTGGTGCACGCCTGGCGGTAGCGCCTCGAGGGCGGAGATGTAGCGTTCACGCCGGTCTGCCAGCGTCAATGCGCCCTTCACCGGATCTGGGATCAGCGTGTCGAGTACAAAGACCTTGTCCTTGGCGAATCGCTCCTGCTGGGTCTTCAGGAAGGCGACAATCTCCTTCGAGCCCATATTTTCGGCTTCGGGCGTCGGCTTCATCAACATCACCGGGACGCCGAATTCACGTCCCAGGTTGTAGTAAACATTGAAGAAATCCGGTCGCGCATAGACCGTGCCCATGTGCGTGTCCAGATGTGTGAACTTGATACCCATTCGCTGGGCTCTGGCAATCTGGGCGCGCAGCTCCGTTTCGACCTCGGCGGCGGTGGCCTTCATCGCAACCGAACGAACGTCCGGCCACATATAGCCTTGAGGATCGAGCAGGCCCGGGACCTTTGAGGCGTCGGCCACCGGTGCCCAGCGCATCTGTTTCCATTCCGAAGTCAAGGTTGTGTGCAGGCCGACGTCGGCGGACGGGTTCGTTTGGCAGAATTGCGCCACACCGGCCACCCAGGCGCAGGGCATCATCACCGAGGCGGAGGAAACATGCCCTTTTTCAAGCATTTGGAGACCTGCGGCGTTGGACGAGCAGGAGACGCCCATGTCGTCTGCATGCAGGATGAGCCGGACTTTGGCCGGTGATTGCGCGTGAAGGGCGGCGGCCAAGGCCGGGGCGGAAAGAAAGCTGCGGCGGGTCATCATTAACGAGGATACAGCACCGGCGAGTGAGGAAAACTCGGCAGGGTGGGAGGAGGTGGGGGCGGCACGGAGGGGATTGAGGAGGGGACGCCGCCCCCTGTTACAGCTCGTGAAAACTGACTAGGCGAAGTAGCTTGCATTCACTTCGGCGAACTGGGCCTTATCTTCGGGCAATTCTTCGAGAACGTAGATCGAGTTGGTCGGGCAGACCGGGACGCAGGCGCCGCAGTCGATGCACTCAGTCGGATGAATGTAGAGCTGGGGGACGTCCGCGTGTCCAGCCTCGTCCTCGAGGGGATGAATGCAACTCACCGGGCAAGCTTCCGTGCAGAGATTGTCTTTGGTACAGGTATCAGTAATAACGTAGGCCATGATGCTCTCCGTACGAAGCATATGCAATCGGCCAGCCAAAGTCCAGAGCCCGGAAAGCACTGATATGCCAGGGTTGAACCCTACGCCCGGTGGGGGAAATGGCGCAGTAGCGGGAATTGCGCGCAACCCAGTATGATTGTGGATTCGCGACAAGCGAATTTAGTGTAGGACCGGAAGGAGCCAGACCATGGCAACTAATGGAAAACAGGCGTTCAAGCCGTTTGTGCCGGCCAACATGAAGATGGCCGAGTTCACGCTCAAGGCGGTGCTGCTCGGCCTCATCATGACGATCGTGCTCGGCGCGGCCAACGCATATCTAGGACTGCGCGCCGGCCAAACGATCGCAGCCACATACCCGGCGGCGGTGATCGGCATGGCCATCTTGAGAGTTCTCAAAGGTTCGATCCTCGAAGAGAACATGGCCCGTACCGTCGGCTCGATCGGCGAAAGCGTGGCCGCCGGCGCGATCTTCACGATCCCTGCCTTCGTCATTGCCAAGGCATGGCCGGCTTTCGATACCGTGGAAGCCTACTGGCAGTCGAGCGCGCTGATGCTGGTCGGCGGCGTGTTGGGCATCCTCTTTGTCACCTTGCTCAGACGGGTCATGGTGGAAGATCCTGACTTGCCATTCCCCGAGTCGTGTGCCGCGGCCGAGATCCACAAAGCGGGCCAGCGCGGCTCGGACGCCGCTAAGACCTTGTTCCAGGCGATGGGCATCGGCGGCGGAACCTTCCTCCTCGGTGAGATGCGGCTGTTCTCGGCCAGCAAGGACTTCGTGGTGCAGGTCGGCGAGATCGGCAAGAGCGTAGTGAAACTGGGTGGCGAGAAGATCGTCAACGTCGGTGGGCTGACCAAGTTCTCCTTGCCGGCGATTGCGCCGGCCTACCTGGGCGTGGGCTACATCATCGGCCCGACACTGGGATCCCTCAACTTTGCCGGAGGCCTTGTGGCCTGGGGTCTTCTGGTTCCCCTGCTGATGTACTTCCTCGGACCTGAACTACAGAAGACTCTACCGGCCGGAGCGGGCCACGGCGATTGGGAAGCACTCGCCAAGGACGTCTGGTACAACATCGTCCGGCCCATCGCGGTCGGCGGCATGCTGGTGGGCGCCAGTTACACAATGTTCAAGATGCGCAAGAGCCTGGGCCAGGGCATGAAGCGCGCTGTGTCGGACCTGAAGAAGGCCGGTGAGGCCAAGGAAGCCGAGGCACGGTACGACCGTGACCTGAACTTCAAGGCCGTTTTCATCGGACTGGGCGTGACGCTGGTCGCGATGATCTTCCTCTACGCCCATTTCGCCGGTTCGATGTCGGCGGCGGTGGTGGCTGCCGTAGTGATGATTGTCCTCGGATTCTTCTTCGCTGCCGTTTCCGGTAACCTTGTCGGCATCATCGGCAGCTCAAATAACCCGATCTCGGGCCTGACGCTTTCCACTCTCATCGTCGCCGCCCTGCTGATGGTCGCCATCGGCGTGAAGGGGATGTCTGGCGTCGCGGCGGTGCTGGGCGTGGCGGCTGTGGTTTGCGTCAGTTCGGCAGTGGCGGGCGAGATGTTGCAGGACCTCAAAGTCGGCCACATCCTCGGCGGCACGCCCAGGACGATGCAGATTGGCGATTTCATCGGCGTGGCGCTGTCGAGCCTGGTCATGTTCTTCCCGCTATGGATGCTGCACGCCGGCAACATCAAGGAAGGCGGCATCGGCTTCGGCGACCCGAAGTTGAGCGCTCCGCAGGCAGGTCTCATGGCCATGTTGAGCCAGGGGATCGTCGGCGGAGAGATGGCCTGGCCTTTGGTGGTCGTGGGCATCTGCATGGGCTTGGCGCTGGTGATGTTGCAGGTGCGCAGCCCCATGCTGTTCAGCGTCGGCATGTATTTGCCGCTCGAGACCACGTTCGCCATCTTCTGCGGCGGCGTCATCCGCTGGTTGATGGACCGTGTGCGAGACAAGCGCGGATTGAACGACGCGCAGAAGGCTCGGGTGGAGAACGCCGCAGTGCTGATCGCATCGGGTCTGATCGCCGGCGAGGCGCTGATGGGACTTGTCAAGGCCGGGTTCAACATCGCAGAGAAGCCGATTCACGAATTCTTCAGCTTCTTCAAGGCGCCTGTCGAACCGCCGTTCATCCTCGGGCCGGTGGTTCTCGTGCTGCTGGCCGTGCTGATGATCTACTGGCCGTTGAAGAAGGCCGGGTCGCCGGACGAACCCGCTCCACCCACGGCCATCATGTAGCCGGACGGACTGTCTTGGACCCCATTCACGGGCCGGTTTCGGAGCTAATCCGTGACCGGCCCTTCGTTTTGTGGTGGAACGCGCTGATGCCGGGCCCCGTCCGACGGTAGGATAGTAGTTTGTCCGTCATTTCATCTACCTATGCTGTCAGGAAGGCCGCCCATTGGGGCGTGCTCTATTCCGCCGTCGCCTTGACCACCATGGCGACGCTCGTTCTTGAGTTGTCTCTGACGAGAATCTTCTCCGTCGTCTTCTACTACCACTTCGCTTTTCTTGCCATCTCCATCGCCCTGTTCGGATTGGGCGCGGGCGGTGTGCTCTCTTATTACGTCGCCGGCGAGGGCAAGTTGCTCTATCGCAAACTGGGCGCGGTTGCGGCGGCCAACGCCCTAGCCGTCGTGGCGTCGCTCGCCATCATCCTGTCAATGGCCGGCGGGGGCGGATTCTGGCATTTCGCTGCCATCTACTTCGTATCGAGCGTGCCCTTTGTTCTATCCGGCGTTACGGTTTCTCTGGCCATCGCCTCGTCGATCACGCGCGTCGACCGCGTCTACTTCTTCGACCTCTTGGGCGCCGCCGGCGGTTGCCTGCTGCTCATCCCGTTTCTGAACATCCTCGGCGGACCCGGAACAGTGCTGGCCGCGGCGGTTCTCTTTGCCGCCGCTTCGGCTGTCTGGTACGGCATGGCCGGGTCGGCAAGAGGACGTGCGTCGGGCGTCGCTCTGGCCCTGGCCCTGGTTTCGTTGGTCATCTACAACAAAGGCTCGCAGTTGATCGACATTCGGACCGCCAAGGGACGCGCCGTCGGCCAGGAAGAATTCGTCAAGTGGAACACTTTCTCGCGCATCGCCGTCACCAAGGAAGCCAACGGCGGCAAATTAATCGCCATCGATGCCGACGCCACAACCGGCCTGAGCCAGTTTGACCTCGACAATCTGAGCGAAGGCGACCACAAGGCCCTGGAAGCCGACGGCCCGGCCTTTCCCTACCACCTGCGCCCCGGCGCCAAGACACTGATTCTGGGGCCGGGCGGCGGCTGGGATGTGGCACGCGCCATCGCGTCGGGCAGCAAGGACGTGACCGGCGTGGAGATCAACCCGATCATCGCCAACACGATCATGCGTGAGCGCTACAAAGTTGAGAACAAAGGTATTTACCTGCGTCCAGAGGTTCGTTTGGTTGTCGAGGACGGGCGCAGCTATGTCCGCCGGACGGACGAACGATATCAGGTGATTCAAGCCACTTTGGTCGACACTTGGGCCTCGACCGCGGCCGGCGCTTTCGCCCTGTCTGAAAACAACCTTTACACTGTTGAGGCCTTCGAAGACTACCTGCGTCACCTCTCCGCCGATGGGGTGCTCTGCTGGACACGCTGGGGATTCGAACCGCCGCGCGAATCGCTCCGGTTGCTTTCGCTGGCCCGAGTGGCGTTTGAAAGAATTGGCGAACGTGAGCTCTGGCGCCGCGTGATTGTGGTTCGCGAGATGTCAGACCGGATCAAGGGCTGGGGCGCAACAGACACCGTGCTGATCTCGCGCGAGCCCTTCACCCCGGCGGACATCAACCGTGCCCGCGCTGCCGCTGCCAAGTCCGGCTTCGAGGAGGTCTACTTCCCAGACACCCGGCCCCCGGGTGCGTTCACCAGCCTGTTGACCGCCGCCGACCCCGAACGTTTTTACGCCAGCTACCCGTACAACGTGCGCCCCGTGCAAGACGACAAGCCGTTCTTTTTCTACACTGTTCAGCCGGGCGATGTGTGGACTTTCGTGCGCGACTGGACGAAGCTCAGTGCCGACTACAAGATCAATATGGCAGTGCCGACGCTGTTCTCGCTCGTCGGCGTCAGCCTGCTGGCGGTCGCTGTAACACTGTTGTTGCCGCCGATCCTGCTCAAGACACGGCTTCCGCGCGAACCGGGCGTCCCGCTCTTCCTCGCCTACTTCGTTTGCCTGGGTATCGGCTACATTCTGGTGCAGGTAGGCCTGATCCAGAAGCTCGTCCTGTTCCTCGGGCATCCAGCCTATGCCCTCACCGTGGTGATCTTCTCGATGCTGGTCGCCAGCGGTGCTGGCAGCTACTTCAGCCGCAGCATCGTCGCCGGAAAGGACAGACGCCTGATGACGGTTCTGGCGGCGGCGGCCGTGGTGATCGCACTGTCAGCAGAGGTGGCGACGCCACTGACCACGAGCGCGGTCGGCCTGGCGCTGCCCGTGAAGGTTATCCTGACGATTTTGCTGATCGCGCCAGCCGGTTTCCTGATGGGCATCCCCTTCCCGAGTGGTTTGTCGCGCCTGGAGAAGTGGCACAGCCCAAGCGTGCGTTGGGCGTGGAGCCTGAATGCGGCGTCTAGCGTGCTTGGCTCGGCGGGTGCCATCTTCCTGGCGCTCTATGCCGGCCTGGGCAACACACTACTCATTGGCGCCGGACTCTATGTTCTAGCGCTGATCGCGGTCAAAGTGACTCCTCGCGGAGCATCGGCCAGCTAACCTGAAGCTGCCCCCCTACTCCTCTGCGATCTCCACCTGCCGCCTATTTCGCGAGCGCCCGTTTGGCTGCCTCCACGCCGCCTGCACGCATCAGTCCTGGAACGAAGAAGTCACGCACCAGTGCTTGTTCGGACGCGGCAAGCGCGGCGCTATCGAACAGCAGCTTCACTGGCGTCTTTCCAGCGGCTGCGGCAAACAGCGCCCAGTAGCGCGCATTGCCCGCCGCCGAAACTTCAATGGCGCCCTGCTGTTTCTGTGACAACCATGCCAGCGCCGCCGCCACATCGGCCGCGCGGGCCGCGTCGTCACTGCGGTTGAAAGTCAGGAAGTGCTTGTGCGAACGGTCGCGCTCTGCCTTGGCCGAACCGGTTTGGAAGGCGTCGATCAACAAGATGGCGCGTCCTTCCGCCTGCAACTTAGCGAACTCCGCCGATTTCTCAGCCGCCGCCATGCCTCCGGGATCGAGCATCAATACCGCTGGCGACTTGCCGGCGATAAATCGATACGGCATTTCGGCGCCGCCGCCCTGGTGGACCAGCATCACGCCCTTGGCCTCTACCCCCGGTACACCCGTGAGACCCAAAGCCAGCGCCAGCCGTTGGCGGACTCCGCTCGGCTGTTCGGCCAGGGACTGGCGGCGTGAGATCGCCTTCCACTCCTCGAAGACTCCGGCAAAGCCCTTCGCGTGCACCGGCAGCGCCCGGCCCTGCCAGACCAGCATGTCCTGCAGCTTCTCAATCGTCGCACCGCGCTCCTTGAAGGGCGTTTCATTCGGTGTGAACGTCTTCCGGAAGAACTCATAGACTGCTTCGCGGCTCTGCTGATGGTAGTTGTGAGGCGAATCGAACTGTACGGCGTCGACCAGTTCCGGCTTACCGTACAGCCTGTACACGCTTTGCACGGCAGGTAATTCTTCTTTCGGCACGTTCCTGGTCCAGTCGCCCGTGGCGGCGATGAGCCGTTGCGGCTTGGGTGCGAACAGCGCCGCCGTTTCAATGTTATTTGTTCCCACCCTCAACCCCGGAGCATTTTCGCAGATGCAGCCGCCCTGCATGATCCCGGAGACCATGTTGACGGGCGCCGCCGCGGCGATGCGGTCATCGACCGCCGTGAGCAGGAAGGTTTGTGTGCCGCCACCGGATGCGCCGGAGATGCCGATACGGGCAGAATCGACGTCGGCACGCGCAGTGAGGAAGTCGACGACGCGGATCGAATTCCAAAGCTGCAGACCGAGAGGGGTGAAGTTCCAGAGTTGGTATTCGGGCGTGCTGAAATCATGCGGCGTCTGGGCCGTGTCGTTGTAGCCCACCATGTCGTAGGCGAAGACGGCAATGCCGTGGCGCGCGAAATTGATTCCAAAGGTCTGCGGGGAAGAGAGAGGCTGGCTTTCCAGCCTTCCATAGGTCCAGTGACCATGGGGATGCAGAATCGCCGGGACACGGCCGGTACGTCCCTTGGGCAGGTACAGATTGCCGCCGAGCCAGTATCCGGGAAGGGTCTCGATGGCAATCCGTTCGATGACGTAATCATCGTGCTCAATGCGGCCCGCGACGATCGGATTCAAAGCCGTCTTGGCCGGCATCGGCGTCAGGCCGGCGTTGAACAGGATGGAGGCGCGGAGTTCGGCTTTGCGCGCCTCCCAGACCTTCAGGCCGGCTGGCGCGACAAACGTGAAGTGCGTGTCGGTGTTGGGGGGATACGTGTTCCGCTGGTCGGCGGCGAAAGCGAGGCAGGCGGCGAGGAGGAAGATGAAGCTGCGCATGAGAAGAGTCTCCGTGAGTTGGAGATATCGTACTATGGCTTGACCCGCTTCAGGTTGACCCGCATGTAGACCAGTTGGAATCCAGCCCGCTCGTAGTTGCGGTGCGATCCCGATCCAGGCAACACACATGCCGCGGCAAACTCCACGCCCATCGCCGCCGCTTTGGCCAGCCGCGACCGGATCAACGCGGATTGAACGCCTCTGCCACGCCCTTCGGGCACTGTCGCATCGCCGTAAAGCAATGCCACGTTTTCGCGAATCGACATTGCCGCACCCCCGCCCGTGGCCAGCAGGGCATGGCCGAAGCCGCAAATCGTGGACATCATCGAGGTCATCTCTTCGGGCGGCGAATCGAGATTGGTGAACCCGCGGGCGACGGTGTGGCCCCAGAGGGCGGTTTCGCGGCCGTCAATCTCATGGACTTCCAACGTGGCTGGCGCCTGGTAGCGCGTGTCGTAGACCAGCAACGGCCGCGCCATGACGTTGTTGAATTCGATCACTTGGTAGCCGCGCCGCGTGATCTGTTCGATGACGCCAACGTCGGCCATTGGGCAGAGATCAATCAGCGAGTCGCTGCCACGGTCGAAGTAGAACTGCTCCATGCGGTCGAATTCAGCCGCCGCATCCGCCGCATCCATACCGGCCCCGAGCGTATGCGTCAGCGGACTGCCTGTTCCAGCGAAAATGGCGCAACCGCCCAACACGGCCTCAGCCTCCGCACCGGGCGTCGCCGCAGTCATGGCGAAGCCGTTGGCGGCTTCAGCCGCTTCGATCTGGCGCGCCAGGGCGATATCCGATCCGTAGAGCTGCATTTTCAAAGTGTAGCCGGGCCGGGCGGTGCCGTCGCCCCCGGGAGCGCCCTGCCTCGAGTCCACCCGCATGAAGGTGTTCCTTTCATCCGCCAACTGGTGTATCTTTTGATCCACGGGAGATCCGACCAGATGAAAACCGCCGCGCTTCTGCTGTGTACGCTCGCCACGCTGTTCTTTGCTCAGCCGGTCCAGGCCCAGGACGATTACCCATACCGCAACGGCCTGTCCGTGCCCTTTGTCCCGACACCGATGAGCGTGGTCCGCGGAATGCTCGAAACCGCCAAAGTGACCAAGACCGATCTGGTCATTGATCTGGGTTGCGGCGACGGCCGTATCGTCGTCATGGCCGCCAGCGATTTCGGCGCGAGAGGCATTGGCTACGATCTGGACCCGGAACGTATTGGGGAGGCCAACGCAAACGCGGAGAAAGCAAAGGTGACCGATCGGGTCAAGTTCATCGAAAAAGACCTCTTCCAGGCCGAGATCAAGGACGCCACGGTGGTGACTCTCTACTTGCTGCCATCGGTGAACGAGAAACTCATGCCCCGGCTGATGGGCGAGTTGAAACCCGGTACGCGCATCGTCTCGCACAGCTTTCGGATGGGCCAGTGGGCGCCTGACGTGACGAAGGAGGTCGACGGCCGAACGATCTACTTGTGGACAGTCAAGGCCAAGCCGCCGGAGTAGTAGGCCCGCTCCGGCCCTCAGTGGGCTACGCTACTCGCTGGCCTTGGGTTGGTTGGGCTGCCAAAGCACTTCGGCCGCGCCTGACCGGGCGCTGGCCCACCGGCTCTGAACGAAGAAAGCGTCG
>Ga0116171_10005595_pt1 | contig 11018 bp, 9 predicted proteins | sample AD_JPNHW2_MetaG_FD_89798 | JGI IMG/M metagenome (GOLD analysis project Ga0116171, IMG submission 89798) | Active sludge microbial communities of municipal wastewater-treating anaerobic digesters from Japan - AD_JPNHW2_MetaG | ecosystem: Engineered > Bioreactor > Anaerobic > Digestate | place...
ACGATATCGGCATTGGCGCTGTAGCCGGCGCGGATGAACTGGTTTTCCTTCAGCGTCACATCAGCCTTGATCTCAAACTGTACAGCCCCGTTTTCCAGCACGCCCTTCGGTGCAATGTACTTGAGAGTGGCCCGGAACGTATCGTTCTCGATGGCCCCGATGGTAAGCAGCAGGTCCATACCCGGGTGGATCTTGCCTACTTCAGTCTCGTCGACCTTGCCGTCAAAAATCATGTCGCCTACGTCGGCCACGGTACAGATCGTGGTCCCGGCGTTAAAGTTGTTGGTCTCAATGACGCTCGTACCCACTTTTACCGGGACGTCGAGGATCATCCCGTCAATGGTCGATTTGATCAGCGTGTTCGTAACTTTTCCTGATTTCTTGTTTACCCCCTCACGGATCAGTTCCAGGTTTGATTCGGCGTTATCCACCTCCTGGCTGGCTGTGCGGAACGTGATGTCAGCCTGCTGAAATTCGGCTTCCGCAATCACCCCCTGTTTGAACAGCTTGTTTTTCCTGTCCCAGTTCTGCTTGGCGTCGTCGTACGAGATACGGGCCCGTTCCAGCCGCGATTCGGCATTGTTCAGGTTCACCAGGTCGGGGATGATGCGGATCCTGGCGATGACATCGCCGGTACGCACTTTCTTTCCGGCTTCGACAAAAAGTTCCTCCACGATGCCCGACACCTGGGGTTTGATCTCGATCTCTTTGCGGGGGATGACAGATCCGGTCGCCACCGTTTTCTTGATAATGGTGGTCATGAAGGGGGATTCGGTCCGGAAAACGACCGGTTTCTCACGGGATTTATTGTAAAGGTAAAGGATCGTCAAGGCAAAAACGGCGAGTATGATTACCAGCAACACAATGCGGAGGATCTTCCTGATTTTATTTTTTACAGTCATAGGTATAGGGATATTTCATGCAACAATCATTCATAACGCAAAGCATCAATAGGTTTTACGGAAATGGCCCGACGGGCGGGAATAAACCCTGCCAGTGCCCCGGAAACAACGAGAATGGCCAGGGCAGTGACTGCCACATGAAAATTGATTCCCGGATGGACAAACATTTCCGTATTGGCGCCCGATTGAGCAAGCAGGTAATTAATGAGTTCCAGCAGCGCCACGCCGACCGAAAGTCCGAAATATCCGGCGAAGGTGGTGAGAACGACAGCTTCGGTGATGATCTGCGAGATAATCAGGGAGGGTGTTGCCCCCAGGGCGCGCTGGATGCCGATCTCCCGGGTGCGCTCCTTGACCACAACGAGCATGATGTTGCTGACGCCGATCACTCCTGCCAGCAATGTCCCGGTGCCTACGATCCAGATCAGTACCCGGATTCCGTTGAACAGCCCCCGCATCTTCCGGTATTCAACTTCCAGGTTGAAATGGCCGATGGCACGATCGTCGTCGGGTGCAACCGAATGGTTCTTCTTCAGGATCCGCATGGCTTTTTCTTCCACGACCGATACCGGGATGCCGTCCTTGGAGGTGATGTTGAAGAATCCGATGGCATCGCCGTAATTGAAGGTGCGCTGCAGGGTGGTGAAGGGCATGTGAATCCGCTGATTGTCCTGCAGGGCGGCTTCACCTGTCCTTTTCGACCGGAACAGTCCGATCACCTGGAAATAGACTCCCTGTACTTGAATGTATTTTCCAATGGGATCTTCATCCCTGGCGAACAGGAGCTCCTGCACGCGCTGCCCGATGACCACCACTTTCCGCTTCTCTTTTATATCGAAATCGTCGATGAAGCGGCCGCTAAGCATGTTCACCGGATCGATCCGGTTAAACACCGGATAATCGCCGAATATGCTGAAAGAGCCCGATTTAAGTCCGCGGATCACGTTGCTGCTGCCATTGTATCCGCCCACGTTGGTTCGCGGGGCCAGGTACCTGATTTCGGGAATGCCGTCGGTCAGGGCCTGGATATCACTGTTCTGGTAATTGAAGTAACGTCCCCGGGGAAATCCTTTGTACGAGATGGAGGTTTGCTGTGCCCAGATGAAAACGCTGTTGGTGGCCATATCACCGAAATTTTGCGTTACACCGTTCTCCAGCCCTTTCCCGGAACCCATCATGATCACCAGCATGAATATTCCCCAGAACACGCCGAAGGCAGTCAGGAAAGTCCTGAGCTTGTTCTTTTTCAGAACATGGTAAAGTTCCTGCCAGCGGTCCAGGTCAAACATGGTTTATCTCTTTATTCATCTCTTAATGCTTCCACCGGCTTTACCCGGGCCGCCTGCATAGCGGGAAAAAAGCCGGCCAATGCACCGGCGATGACCAATAAGATCGTGGCCCCGAGGGCAATGGCAAAATCGGCTTCGGGGTTCCGGAAGAAATCAGAGGGAGGCATGTTGCTCGAAATAAGCTCCAGCAATCCAACTCCCAGCACCAGCCCGATATAGCCGGCAAACCCCGTGATGAGGATCGATTCCTGCAGGACCAGCATGATGATCGAAATGGGGGTTGCACCGATCGCTTTCCGGACACCGATCTCCTTGGTGCGCTCCTTCACCGAGATCATCATGATGTTGCTCACCCCCACGATCCCGGCAATGATCGTCCCGATGCCGATGATCCAGATGAAGAGGCGGATTCCGTCGAAAAGCGCATTGAAACGGCGAACGCCTTCGCTTTTGTTCATAATGTCGATCGCCTGCCGGTCGTTCGGGTCGAAGATATGTTGTTTCGCCAGCGTCTGCCTGGCTTTGTTCAGCATAGCATCAGCCTCGTCAGGTGTTGCATTTCCGGTGGTGAAGGAGATCTGGTTGATGACATTCTGGTTGTAGAAGATTCGCTGAGCGGTGGTGATCGGCAGGTAAATGCGGCGCTGCTCGTTATCGTCACGACCGAAGTCGCGAAAGATCCCGACCACCTTGAATAGAACCCCTTTGATCTTGATGTATTTACCGATGGCTGCCGTATCACTCCCCTTGAACAGCGATGATTTTACCTTTTCACCGATCACGGCCACTTTACGGTATTCCCTGATATCCATGTTGTTGACAAACCTTCCTTCCAGCATCAGGATATCTTTTATATACCCGTAGTCGGGATGGCAGGGGGAGATAAAGAATGATCCGTATTCCGTTTTATAGGATACCAGGTCGAGGCCCATGAAAAGTCTGGCAGAGATGTGGTCGTAACCTTCTACCGTGTTCTTTATCAGTTGGTAATCCTGGTCGGTGAAACGGATGTTGCGACCGGTTTTGAGACCCTTGAACTGAACGCTGGTCATCCCATTGCTGATCCAGATCCCGTTCATGGCGCCTCCCTTGAACTGCTCTTTAACGCCGTTCTCCAGCCCCTTTCCCGATCCCAGCAGGATGATCAGCATAAAGATCCCCCAGGCCACACTGAAGCCTGTGAGGAACGTGCGGAGCTTGTTCTTCCGCACGGTACTAAGGATTTCCTGCCACTTGTCGATCGAAAACATCGGGTTCGGTTGGATGGGGTTGTCTTTGCCCGACTCCCTCCCTTTAGAGTCCCGGTGGTTCTGCCGAAGGGACCCGGGAAGGGGTTTCCGGGTCAGTTCATGGTAATTTCCGTTATCACTCCGTCGTTGATTTTGATCGTGCGCTGTGTGCGTGCAGCGATGTCATGTTCATGCGTCACGATCACCATGGTAATGCCCGATCGGTTGATTTCATGCAACAGGTCCATCATCTCCATGGAGGTGACCGAATCCAGCGCACCGGTGGGTTCGTCGGCCAGGATGACTTTCGGCTTTGTGATCAGGGCGCGGGCGATGGCGATCCGCTGTTTCTGCCCGCCGGAGAGTTCCGAAGGAAGATGGTTGGCCCAGTCTTTAAGCCCCATCCGGTCGAGGTACTCCATGGCGATCCGGTTTCGTTTCTTCCGGCTTACCTTCTGGTAATACAACGGGAGAGCGACATTCTCCATGGCATTTTTAAACGAGATCAGGTTGAACGACTGGAAAACGAAGCCCAGCATCTGGTTCCGGTACAGAGCTGCCTTCCGCTCGTTCAGGTTTATGATTCGTGTCCCGTTGAGGAGGTATTCACCGGTATCGTAGTTGTCGAGGATTCCGAGGATATTCAACAGGGTCGACTTGCCCGAACCCGACGGTCCCATGATGGAGATCATCTCGCCGGATGCGATCTCCAGGTCGATCCCCTTCAGGACATGGAGGCGGTTCTGACCGTTCACATAGGATTTATGGATACTTTTTATGGTGATCATACGCAGGCGGGGTGTTAACGCGGATTAGACTCTTTAATTCCCGGGATGTTACAATCGAACGGTAAAGTTCCGGAAAGGATTTGCGGGGGAGGAAAGTAATCGATGAGGCGGGATGAAAAAACGGTGAAAGGGGAAAAAAAATCCTCCGCCTGGCGAATCATGCAGGGCGGAGGAATTATAATATGGTTGGTCGGATACTATGATCTCCTGCGGAGCAGGAAGAAGGTGCCGAAGCCGAGCAGGGCAATGCCGAAGATGATCAAACCCCATTCGGACAGGGTGGGGATGGTGGGTGCTACCACCTCTCCATTCACGGTGAAAGGAAGGTCGCGAGCGTAACCAACGGGATTTTCAACCATGGCGTATCCGGAACCTATCCATTGCATGGCATTCCCGGTGATTTGGGTTGCGGGTACCGTAGGAGGCACCCAAGGGCCGCTGGATAATGACCCCGAAAAGCCGTATTCCACCCAGTATGTGCCAGCCGGGAGGGTGAGACCGGGGGTGTTGGCAGTCACCTTCATGATCGGCCTGGTTGCACTCCCATTTCCCAGCGTCTGGGTACGGTAGACATTGGAGAATACTGCGCTACCCAGGCGATTGGTCGAATAGTCGCCCCATACGAGCGTTCCAACATCGGGAGAGCCGCTGTAGATGGCAACATAAACAGCTGTGAAAGTAGAAGTTGTGCCGGAATTCGTCTGATACGCATAAAAATCGATCGAACTGATGTTCCAGGTGCCGGAAGCGATGGTGAAATCATCCGTTACCACGTAACCTAAATCCACGCTGGCATTGGATCCATAAGAGTTGGAGCTGAAATCGAGGTAACTTTCGTTGGCTCCGCCGGCACCCGTGCCTACACTGTTGTACAGCGGACCGTTGTCATACAGAGCTGTGAGGGGCAGATGGGGCATGGGGATGGGGGATGAGACTGAAGTTCCGGGAACATCCGAAAGATCAGCATGAGGGGCAGCATTCTGGGCTCCCGAGGTGGCCCAGATCAATACCAGGACGAATACCTGGATAATTCTGTAAAGGTTTTTCATGGACATTGATTTAGAGTGAATAATGTTGTGAAATTATCTTCAGGAATATGTCGAGTGTTCGCCATGAAATTGAGGGAGCCAATATACATCATTCCCTATCATTCTCCAAATTATTTTTTTTCATCCCGCGTTCACCTTCAGAAAGAGGAGGTCGTTATTCCGAATCCCAAGACAAGTCGCGCGGATCACCGGCTGAACCAGAGATCGGCAATCACGAAACAGGCGAAGATCACCGAGGCCATGCCGTTGAGTGTTGCAAAGGCCAGGTTAACGCGGGATATATCATCGGGTTTTACGATCCAGTGCTCGTAGGTCAGCAGAAGGGTAAAAACGGCGGTGCCGGTCCAGTACAGGGCATGGAACCCTCCCGAGAGTCCGGCCAGGATCACCAGCAGGATGGCAATTGCATGACAAAGGGTTGAGATCCGGAGAGCCCAGGTTCTTCCAATGCGGGCGGGGATGGAGTTCAGTTGTTCATACCGGTCGAATTCCGCATCCTGCAGGGCATAGAGAATGTCGAATCCAGCCACCCAGAAGATGACGACTCCCGAATAAAGCACCGGTAACAGGTCAAACCTCGCCGTCACCGCCAGGTAGGCTCCGATAGGAGCGAGGGAGAGGCCCAGTCCGAGAAATAGGTGAGAAAGCCAGGTGAACCGTTTGGTCAGGCTGTACCCGAGGACCACCAGGAGGGCGACGGGTGAAAGGGCCAGGCAAAGCAGGTTGATCCGCCAGGCAGCAGCCATGAACAGCAGTGCATTGACCACCACGAACCAAAGAGCCGAACTTGGACTGATAATTTCCCGCGGGATTTCACGCAGGGCCGTACGGGGGTTTTTCCGGTCGATCTCCCGGTCGGCATACCGGTTGAATCCCATGGCCGCGTTGCGTGCGAAAAATACGCAGGCAAGCACCAGCAAGAGGATCCGCCATGACAGCATCGTACCCGTTTCGCGGACCGCCAGCGAAAATCCGATCAGGGCAAACGGGAGTGAAAAGATTGTATGACTGATCTTCACCAGGGAGAAATAGTCTTTCACGGTCGGTTTTGACATGGGCACTTTTCCTGTTTTTTCGATGCAAAAATAGGAAAATCAGCGGCGATTTACTTCCCGGCTGTAACGAATCGGCACGACTGTCGTCAAAGTTGTCAATCTGCCGGTTTTGGCCTAACTTTGTCTTTTTATTTTAATTCTATGGGCAGGCAGGCAGGAGCCATGATCGCATATGTCAAACATGCCATGAAGGCACGGTCGAAGTATCATATCCATTCGCCTTTTGTTTACGGTTTTTACAAGGATATCCTGCATGACAGCCAGATGTATTCACAATACCGGGTTGTCAACCGTCTGCGTAAAGAGCTCATGACCGTCAGCCGTTTCATCAAGCGGAAAGACCTGGGAGCGGGTGGAAAAGAATTCCCGAACGACCAGCGTTTTGTTCGTGTCAAGGATGTGGTGCATCATTCGTCGGTGACCCGTAAGCATGGCGAATTCCTTTTCCGTTTGGTGCATCATTACAACCCCCGCAACATCCTGGAGCTGGGCACTTCGGTTGGCCTGAGTTCGATCTATTTTGCGCTGGCAGCGCCGGAAAGCCGGATCATCACCATTGAAGGATGTATCGATTCCGCTAACCTGGCGCGAGAGAATATGGAAAAGTCGGGGGTGCGTAACGTCACCGTCGTCACCGGAAATTTCGATGATAAACTGGGCGCAGCTCTGCGGGAAATGGCGGTTGTCGACATGGTTTACTTTGACGGCAACCACAAGAAGGAGCCCACTCTAGCCTATTTCGGGGCCTGCCTTCCGCATACCCACCCGGGTACCATTTTCATTTTCGACGACATCCACTGGTCGGCGGGGATGGAGGAGGCCTGGAACACTATACGGGCACATCCCGGCGTTAAGGTAAGTATAGACCTGTACCATATGGGAATTGTCTTTTTCAAAGATGAATTAAGCAAGGAAGATTACACCCTTTTTTTCTAATCCATGACTATGAGCAATGAAGTGATCCGTCTCGATGAGATCGTGAAGACCTACCGGGTCGGGAATATCCAGGTGGAAGCCCTGCGTTCGGTTTCGCTGGTGATCCGCAGAAACGAATTTGTGGCACTGATGGGCCCTTCCGGGTCGGGTAAATCGACCCTGATGAACATCCTGGGATGTCTCGATACCTCGACCTCAGGCAGCTATTATCTGAATGGCGAGGATGTCAGCAAGATGGATGACAACGCCCTGGCGGAGATCCGTAACAACCAGATCGGATTCGTGTTTCAGACCTTTAATCTGCTTCCCCGCTCCACCGCACTCGAAAATGTGATGCTGCCGCTGATCTATGCCGGGATCGGGAAAGCCAAGCGGCTTGAAATGGCGCGGAAGACGCTGGATGAGGTGAAACTTACCGACCGGATCACGCATAAACCCAACGAACTCTCGGGCGGGCAGCGGCAACGCGTGGCCATTGCCCGGGCACTGGTCAACCATCCCTCCATCATCCTGGCCGACGAACCCACCGGGAACCTGGACTCCAAAACCTCGATCGAGATCCTGGGCTTGCTGGAGGAAATCCATAAGATCGGCAACACTGTGATTATTGTGACTCACGAGGAGGATATCGCCCAGCATGCACACCGGATCATCCGCCTGACCGACGGGAGGATCCATCGCGACGAAGCCAATCCGCAAATCAAGACCCTGGCCGATTATCAGTTGAATCCTGTAACAGCCTGAAATATCCCCGGTTTCATCACCTAAAACCCGGTAAAATGCATAAGGAAGGGAATTACAAAAAACTGTTCGAAAGCTTTGATGATCTGAACGTTCTCATCATCGGCGACGTTATGGTTGATTCCTACCTGTGGGGCAGGGTCGAGCGGGTATCTCCCGAAGCTCCGATCCCCATTGTAGCACTCCGGAAACGGGAAAACCGTATGGGGGGTGCGGCCAATGTTGCCATGAACATCAAATCGATGGGCGCAAACCCCATCCTGTGTTCAGTGATCGGCACCGACGACAAGGGCGACCAGTTCATCGACCTGCTCCGAAAGGAGCGTATCACCGACGACGGGATTGTCAGAAGCGGGCGACGGATCACCACAACGAAATTCCGGATCTTCGGAAATGCTTACCAGATGCTGCGGGTCGATGAGGAGATGGAGGAGGATCTGGCCGCTCCCGACTTGCAAACCCTCTTGCGTGTCATCGAGCAGATCATGTCGAAAGTACCCATCGGGTGTATTATTTTCCAGGATTATGATAAAGGAGTGATCACTCCAAAGCTGATCGAAGAGGTGGTCAACCGTGCCGGGATCGCCAATATTCCCGTGGCCGTCGACCCCAAACGGAAGAACTTCATGGCTTACCGGAACGTGACGCTGTTCAAGCCGAACCTGAAGGAAATGAAGGAAGGATTGCATCCGGAAAGCGACCTGGACGATAACCAGTCGGTGATCGATGCGGCCCACAAACTTCGCGAGCTCCTCGACTGCAAATACGTGCTCACCACGATGAGCGAACGGGGGATGATGATGTGTGCAAATACGCGCAACGAAGAAAGCAATTTTTACATTCCCGCCCATATGCGCTTGATCTCCGATGTGTCGGGTGCCGGTGATACGGTTATCAGCGTAGCCTCGCTTTGCCTGGCTATGAATCGCAGCCCTCACGAAATAGCCTATATTTCAAACCTGGCAGGCGGGTTGGTGTGTGAGGAGGTAGGCGTGGTGCCGGTCAACAAGGAAAAACTGCTGAAAGAGCTGATGGGGCTTCTCTGATCATGACCACAGACGCCAGGGTGCTCATAGCCGGGGCGGGTCCGGCCGGATCCATCGCCGCTTATGAGCTGGCGAGAAGGGGGCACCCGGTGCTAATCCTGGAAAAGTCGGAATTTCCGAGATATAAAGTTTGCGGCGCCGGGCTGACGGTGAAGATCCTGAAGGAGTTACCATTCGACGTAAGCCCTGTGCTGGACACCCGGATTCACACTATAATCTTTTCTACCGGTTTTCGCCACGTATTTTCACGGACTTCATCCGATCCCATGATCTATTGCAGCGACCGCGACCGTTTCGATGATTTCCTGCTGGCAAAAGCAAGGGAAGCAGGGGCAACGGTAATGCACGGCACCCGGGTCCGGGAAGTGATCCCGGAGGAGGGCAGGGTTCTGGTCAGGACCGACCGGAACATTTTTTCTGCAGAGTTGATGGTGGGGGCCGACGGCGCTTCGGGGGTAACCGCCCGGTTTGCCGGGTTACGAAATCATATCGCCAGCGGCATGGCCTGGGAAGCGGAGGTAAGGGTCGGCACGGGATTAGTGCAGGCCCTCAAACAAACTGTATTTCTCGACTGGGGGTCTTTCCCGGGTGGGTATGGATGGGTTTTTCCTAAGGGAGATCACCTCTCGATCGGGGTGGGCGGCCCTGCAACCCTGTCGAAGCATATGATGCCTTATTATCGCAGGATGATGCATTACCTGGGTTTAGACGGAATCGATGCCTATTCCCTGAAATCATGGCCGATTCCTGTGAAGACCTGTCATGACAGGTTCCACAACGGGCGTATCCTGGTAGCCGGAGATGCCGCGGGGCTGACCGATCCACTCACCGGGGAAGGGATCTATTATGCGGTGCGAAGTGGTAAGATGGCCGGGGAGGCATGCAGCGACTACCTGGACGGGAAATCCGGATCGTTGGATACCTACAGCGACCGGGTGAACGGGGAGTTGATGCCCGAATTACTGGAAGCTGACCGGATCCGGGCGATTTTCAACACCGCTCCTTTGCGTATCCACTCTTTCGTCCGGGATAGTGATCGGGCCTGGCGTGCCTTTGCCCGGATTTTACGGGGTGAGCGCCGGTATGCCGATGTGCCGTCGGGATTCGGAAGGTGGGAACCCTTTTGGGGTGCCGCCGCCCGATTGGCCGGGAGGATTTCGGACCGCCGGGAAAAGAACTTCGCGAAGAAGGGTTTCAAATGATATGCGATGGATAAGACAGTACTGATTACCGGTGCGGCCCATGGTCTGGGTGGCGCCCTCGTGCGCCGGTTTGCGGAGGAGGGCTGGCGGGTGATCGCAACCGATGCCGATGACCTGTCGATGGCCTGGATGCTGGAATACCCGGGAATCATCGTCCTGCCTATGGACGTCACTTCGGATGAGTCTGTTACGGAGGCATTTAACCGCGTAAGGGAGCAGGGAATCCCGTTGGATGCGGTGATCAACAATGCAGGAATTGACCGGTATTTTCCCTTGTCGGAAGCACCGGCCTCCTCCTTCCGGGAAGTGTTCGAAGTCAATGTTTTCGGGGCTTACCGGGTGAATCAGACTTTTTTACCGGTGATCCGGCGGCCGGGAGGGAGGATCATCCAGATCAGCAGTGAAAGCCTGAACCTCACGATGCCTTTTATGCCTTATCCGCTCTCCAAGAAGCTGGCAGAGGGGTATGCGAAAGCGCTTCGCCAGGAGTTACGCTTCCTTCGCATCGATGTGGTCATTATCCGGCCGGGGGCCATTCGGACGCGCCTGCTTCAGACTGTCTCGACGCTCGATCCGGCAGCCAATGGATGGAGGCTGGCCAAACCGTTTTCCCGGTTTGCCGCCGCCGCTCCGGGCAGGATCGGAAACACACTGACGCCTGAAAAGGCGGCGGCTTTCATCTTTTCCAAAACGGTCGCTCCACGTCCCAGCGCGGTATACCGAATCAACAACATGTTGGCGCTTAAGGTTTCGGCTATGATTCCATTCGGATGGATGGAAA
>Ga0116171_10005596_pt1 | contig 11018 bp, 8 predicted proteins | sample AD_JPNHW2_MetaG_FD_89798 | JGI IMG/M metagenome (GOLD analysis project Ga0116171, IMG submission 89798) | Active sludge microbial communities of municipal wastewater-treating anaerobic digesters from Japan - AD_JPNHW2_MetaG | ecosystem: Engineered > Bioreactor > Anaerobic > Digestate | place...
GGCCATGCGCATCGCCCACTTGAGTTTCAACTTGATGACCCTGGGCGGCATCGCCGCGGCCATCGGCCTGGTGATTGACGATGCCATCGTGATGGTCGAGGCAATCCATGCCCGAATACGCAGCGGGCTGCACCGCATCACGGCGGTGGAGACCGCCATCCGGGAGATCTTCAAGCCCCTGGTCGCCTCCACGCTCACGCCCGTCGTTGTCTTTATCCCGCTGGCTTTTCTCGACGGCATCACCGGCGTGTTCTTCCGCGCCCTGGCGCTCACAATGGTGGTGGCGCTGTTGACCTCGCTGGTACTGGCCATTTCCTTCACGCCGTCTCTGGCCTCCTGGTTCATGGGGAGCAAACACGAGCGAGAAGGGGGAGACCATGCCGCCGACGAGGGGGGGGTCATTCTGCGGGGGATCATTCGGGTTTACGAGGTGGCCGTGCGCATCGCCCTGAATCACCGGTGGATCACATTGGGGATCTGCGTGCTGGTCCTGCTGGCCGGGGCACAACTCTACACCCGCCTGGAAAGCGAATTCCTCCCGTCCATGGACGAGGGCGGTTTCGTCATAGACTACGAGGCGCCTCCCGGTACCAGCCTGGCGGAAACCAGCCGCCAACTCATGCAGGCCGAGGAGATCCTGCGGGCCACACCCGAGTTGGAAAGCTACTCGCGCCGAACCGGAGCGGCCTTGCATGTGGGGGTCGCAGAACCGAATACCGGCGACTTTCTGGTCAAACTGAAACCCAATCGCCAGAAAACAACGAATGATGTGATTGCCGAATTGCGCAAGCAATTCAATGCCGCCGTTCCCGGTTTGTCCTGGGAATTTCCGGGTATCCTGAATGACTTGATCGGGGACCTGATGTGGGCCCCCCAACCGATTGAGATCAAACTTTTCTCCACCGATATCCAGTTCCTCCAAAAGAAGGCCCCGGAAGTGGAAGAGGCGATCCAGAAGGTACGTGGCGTGGTAGATTCATTCAACGGGCTTGTTTATACGGGCCCCTCCCTCAACCTGCGGTTTCGGGAGATTGACGCCAGGCGTTTCGGGCTGACCACCGATGACGTGGCGGCGGCTGTCAACACGGCCATGCTCGGGCGGACCGCGTCTTCCGTTCTGGAAGCCGACCGCGTGATCGACATTCGCGTACAGGTTGATCCCTCTTGCATAGACAAAATAGACAACCTGAAAGAACTGCCCCTCCGGACCCCGGGAGGCGCGCTGGTCAAACTTTCCCAAGTGGCGGACGTGACGGAAGAGCCGGGCCAACTCGAACTGAGACGCGAGGATATGCGCCAGAATGTGGCCGTTACGGCTCGCCTGGAAAACCGGGACCTGGGCAGCGCCATGGCCGAAATCCAGGCCGTGCTGAACACGGATAATACCCTGCCGCCGGGCACAATCGAACTGGGTGGGTTGTTTCAGCAACAGCAGGAATCCTTCCGCAACCTGATGCTTATCCTGGCCATGGCCATCGTCCTGGTCTTTACGATATTGTTGATCGAGTTTCGTTCCTTCTCCGAACCGATTGCGATCGTCTTCGGCGCCATTCTGGCCATGTTCGGTACGATCCTGGCGCTCTATGTCACACACACCACGCTGAACGTCGTCTCGTTCCTGGGAGCGATCATCGGCGTGGGTATCGTGGCCAAGAACGGCATCCTGATGCTGGATTACGTGGAACACCTTCAGAGGGAAGGATTGAGCCTGGATGAGGCGCTGGTACGCTCGGGACACCGACGTCTGCGACCGGTACTGATGACCTCACTGGCCGCCGCCCTCGGCATGTTGCCGCTCGCCTATGGCATCGGCTCGGGAGCCGACATGCTCAAGCCGTTGGCCATTGCGGTCATCGGCGCCCTGTGCATTTCAGTCCTGCTCTCCCTGATTGCCACCCCGACCCTTTACCGGGTCCTGGTCTCTCTTCGCGGTTCCAGGGCCGCCCAGAAGATCACCCCCCAGGACGACTGATCTCCCGCGGGAAGAAACCGGATCTTGGGACGGTCTTCCTTCCGGTTCGGCAGAAAAACTCATCCGCCCGGAACGGATTACCTGAACGTCGTGGCCAAGAGCGAGAGGCCTTCCCGGAAGAGGGTGGAGAATTCGTACCCGCTGCGCACACCGGCCAGGCGTTTGAAAATGAAGGCGGGGCGCAGGTGGTAGGCGCGGATCGCCTCGTTGCGCAGGGCCCAGAGACGCTCGCGGGGCAGTTCGCTCGTTTCGAAAACCGGCTGCGAGATCGAATTGTCAAGCGTCTTGAGGTCGGAGGAGATCAGGCCGCTCTCGACCGCGCGCTGGCGGAACAACGTCCCCAGCCGCGGCATGGCGACATTGAACGACGCGAACTCGGTATTGAGTTCGATGGCGTACTGGATGGTACGCTGAATAGACTCGACCGTGTCGCCCGGCAGGCCCAGAATGTAATGCGCCAGGATGCGGATGCCCAGCCGCCGGCACGTCTCGACCACCCGGCGCACCTGGTCGGGGTGGATGCCCTTGGCGTACTTTTCGAGGATCTCCTCGCTGGCGCTCTCGACTCCGATCTGGATGGTGTGGCACCCGGCGGCCTTCATGGCCCGGAGCAGATCTTCATCGAGCACATTCACGCGCGACAGGCAGACCCAGGAGAAACCGAGCCGCTCGCGGCGCATCCGGTCGAGCAGTTCATAGGTGCGCGGCTTCTTCACACCGAAGGTCAGGTCCTTGATCCATAGTTCCCGCACCCCCCGCCGCTTGAGTTCGCGCAATTCCTCGAACAGGTTGTCCAGGTTGCGCAACCGGAATCCCAGCTCGCCCCCGATACAGTAATCGCACCGGAACGCGCACCCGTAATCGGTCAGGACTCCCGCAAAGGGCACGCGCCGCCCGTGGGGAATGCGGTAGGCCTTGAAGTCGAACAGGTCGTAGGCGGGCAGCGGCAGCGAGAACTCGCCGCGCTCGCACTGGCGCGGACCGAGACTCAACGAGCCATCCGGCACTCGGAACGAGAGATTATTCAGCGGATCGCGGCCCCCGCGCAGATACGCGACCAGATCGCGCGAGGTAAAATCAAGAAGGGCCGCGTCGAGAAACGGGTACTGTTCGAGAAAACGCTGCGACTCGGCCAGCATGCAGTCGCCCGTCCCGATCATCCGAATCGTGCGGGGGGAGGCCTGCGCGATCCGTTCGAGCAGACCAAAGTCCTCCGTAAAGCTGACCGCTCCGGTCAGGAAGACAATCGCGTCGGGTTCAGCGGCCAGCACCCGACGGACGGTCTCCTCGGGGCTGAGCCGCTCGAGCAGGGCGTCGAGCGCCTGGAGTTGAAAACACCCGGCCTCGCGCAGAATCCCGGAAATCACCAGCAGATCGAACGGCCCCCAGTAATACCGGGCCTTCGACGTGTGGCTGCAATAATAGTCGCGCAGGTAAATATGCGCGCCCGGCGGAGAGAGAAGCAGGATCTTGCGACACGGTTCTTCGGTCATGAGACTCATTCACTGAGCAGGTTCAAAGGCGGACGTTCACACGAACTCCGGCTTCGCGTCGGGCTCATACGCCACCAGGCAGCGCAGGTTGCGGTACCGCTCGGCGTAGTCCAATCCGTACCCGACAATGAAAAGATCGGGCAGGGTGAACCCGGCATACCGCACGGCCACTTCCTCCTGCCGGGGACAATCTTTGACAACCAGACACGCCGCCGCGATGGAAGCCGGGTGGTGGAGATCGAGCAATCCCATGAGCACCTTCAGGGTCCGCCCGCTGTCGTAGATGTCGTCCACGAGCAGGATGTCCTTCCCCTTCAGGTCCACCGTCACATCCTTCGTGATGGTCACCTGCCCCGAACTTTTCGTCCGGTTGCCATAGGACGAAGCGCCCACCAGATCGAAGGTGTGGGGGATCGTGATGGCCCGCATCAGGTCGGCCAGAAAAATCACCGCCCCCTTGAGTACCCCAATCAGAACCAGCTCGCGCCCGTCATAATCCGCCGAAATCCGGCGCCCGAGTTCCAGAATCCGATTCTGAATCTGCCGTTCGTCGAGGAGAATTTGACCGGGCAACGATTGCATGACCGATCACCTTCCGGCGAACCCGGGCATGGCGGGTACGCTCGTCCGGTCTTCCTTGACCATGGTGTCGTCCTCGAAGGTGTAAATCACCCCCGAATTGATGTAATGCCATTTCTCGACCCGCACATTGCGGCTGTTGGGAAGCACCTTCGGCTCAACCGGGTCTCCTTCGCGGCAGATCACCCGCACCTTGTCCTTCAGGGGCGCTTCCTTGGACTTGGTCGTACTCGGGAAGGTAATTTCTTTCTTATCTTCCAGGTAAACCCAGCCGATGCGCTCCTTTTCGTTATCCGATCCCGGATTCCGGATCGCCTTGTTGAGCTGGGTGCGGTCCAGCACCGTCTCATAGGACGACCAGATCAGGTGGAAATAGTCGGGCCGCCCCCGCTCTTCAAGCACTTCACGTTCGGCGGGCGTCAGATTCTTCAGATCCCCCGGCCAGCGGGGATTGACCCGGGCCACATTGACCGAGAATCCGAAATCCGCCACATACGGTTTCGGCGTGGTCTTGCACCCGGCCAGAAAACTACAGAAAACCAGCAACAACCCCGTCGCCAGAACCCCCTGACAGACCTTTGCCCCACACCGGCACTTTGCAACCGAATCAAAAAACATGAGCACAACTCCTGAAAATCGTTCCGGACCGGAACAGAAGGCGGTGGGATGCGTCACGGCATCCTCTCATTCGCCTTTCAGTTTTCCTTTCATCCGCACAAAAGTAAATAAAAAACGGGAGGCATGCCCTCCCCCAGATGAAGAAGATTCGTGTCCCACCGCAGGGCACAGGAAAAAATGCGCCCCGTCTCTTCCCTTTCCCCTCGAACAGACCTCACCCCTTCCCCCTCCCGATATTCCCGTCCCGAAAGCAGGGCGCCAGATCCCCCCAAAACACAACCCCTTGAAAATCAAATCTCCACATTTTCACAATAAACCGGGGATGTGCCAGCGGTTTGCCGGACGCCCATGCAATTCCTGCTTGATTCCCTTGCGGTTGAAGGTTAGATTCGAGGAGTGAAGAAGATGACGCTGACCACACTCTCCCTTCTCTTCCTTCTGGTTCTCCTGCCGGGGACTTACCGGGCATGGCAGATCTGGCGAGCGCGGGACAGTGTGCCAGCAGAAGAACCTCAACAAGTACTGGAAAAACCGGCGGAAGAGGAAACCCGGACCGCCCAGAACGTCCTGGCGCCGCTGGCGCGCCTGACCAGCTGGGGCGGGCGAAACGTCTCGGAGACGCTCGAATACATCACGACCACCGGCCAGGTGCGGCGGCGCGAGAAAGTCCTTGAGGCGGAACTGGCCCGTCTGAAAGCGGAAAATGACACCAAAGCCGCCGCACTGACCCGTTACGAACGGCTCGGCGGAACGGCCTTTCTGGCGGAATCGCGCGGCTGGCGCTATGTCGCCGCCTCTGCCGTGGCCTACGGCGACCGCACCTACCGTTCTCTGCTGATCAATCGCGGAACGCAGGACGGCATCCGGCTCGGCGACCCCGTGTTGCACATGGAAGGCCTGACGGGGGTCATCTCGCACGTGGCGCGCGATACGGCCACCGTCCAGTTGCTCTACGACCCCATGATCCGCGTCGGCTGCGTCGTCCTGCCCCAGCGGATTCAGGGGTGGGTTCGGGGAACGGGTGACGAAAACAACCTGGAAATCGTGCTGCGCGACCGTCAGGTGGATCTCCAGCCGGGCCAGCGGGTGGAAACCTCCGGCCTGTATGGATCGCTCTATCCGGCCGGATTGCTGATCGGGACCGTGGGAGGCGCCGGACAGAATCTGTCGGGACAGATGGTGGCCGATGTCACCCCGGCAGTGTCCTTCGGGTTCATCGAGGATGTGCTGGTGCTGCTGGTGCGCCAGAACGACAATCTGGATCTGCCCTCCAGTGCCGCCCCCACGACGCAGACATTGTCCACCGCCCCTGCGGCGGCCCCGATTGCGCCCACTCCACCGCCCGCAGGCGTCCGATGAGGAGTGCGTGAATATGGCCTTTGTGCCGGAAGTCTCCCGCAAACAGGCAATCGTTCTCTCCCTGACGACGCTGGTCGCCGCCGTCTATCTGGACACCGCGCTGGGGCCGATTCTGCTGCGGCGCTGGGTCAGTCTGCACAGTGTCGCGGCGGTGGTGATTTTTGTGGGGATCCGGTTTGGGTCCTGGCCCGGAGTCGGCGTCGGGTGGCTGGGGGCGCTGCTGCTGGGCATCCTGACCGGGGGCAGCGCCGCGCAGGAATGTATTTCGCTGGGGGTGGTCGGGTACCTTGCGGGACTGACCCGCCAGACCACGGCGCTGGTGTTGCCCATGATGGACGTGCTGGCCATGGTGGTTCTGCTGTTTGTCGAAGATCTGGTCTCCGCCGGCGTCACCCTCTGTTTCACCCCCTGGGCGCTGGGAACGGACCTGCCGGGGGTCATCGTCACCGCCCTGTTGGCGGCTCTGTATCTGATGCACCACCCGATCGGGGTCGAGATCAAGCAGGAACAAATGATCCGCGGTCGAAAAACCTGATAGCGACTGAGTGACCCGATGATAGTCAACACTCCCCACGAACCCGGCTGGCTGCAACGGTATCTGTTTCATTTCGATTACCTGCTGTTCCTCTTTGTGCTGGCGGCAACCGGCTTCGGCCTGCTGGTACTCGACGGCGCGACCTATGGTCTGGTCGGTCAGGTCGCGGGAAAAGTGGCGGACCAGGCCCGCTGGTGGGGCATCTCGATGGCCGTCTTTGCCCTGGCCGTCCTGATCCCCTATTCCTGGCTCAAGGCGCTCGGGTGGGTCGCGTACCTGTTTCTGATTGGCACCCTCTTCGTCCTGTTTTGCGCCGACCATTTCGGTTTCAACCCCGGTGAATACGCCAAGATGATCAACGGGGCCTATTCCTGGTTCGACGTGCCGGTCCCGGGGTTGGGAGTCGTGCGGGCCCAGCCGTCGGAATTCGCCAAAATCGCATTGGTCCTGGTCCTGTCGCACTGGCTGGCCTGGCGGCATGAGTACTTGACCAATCTCTGGGAATGCATCGTGCCTGTCGTCCTGATGACCCTGCCGGTCATCCTGATCTGCGCTCAGCCGGATTTCGGTTCCGCCGCCATCTTTCTGCCCCTCCCCTTCATCTTGTTGTTTGTGGCCGGCCTGCCCTGGCGCATTGTGTGGCCCACGGTGGTGGTCTCCCTCATCGTCGTCGTGATTGGAATGTATTATCTGGCCACCGCCAAAGAAGTCCCCTTCATGCGTCAGTACGCCCTGGCGCGCATCCAAGTCTTCCTGAAGGGCCCCATCTCCGAGGCCATCAACCCGATCGCCAACATCCTGAACCCGCCCGGAATCGAACAGGTTCTCTACGGATCGAACGACAGCGCGACGGTGGAGACACCGGCAGCGGCGGCGGAAACGGCGAGCAATGAAACGGCGGCGGAAACGCGGAAAAGCAAAATCGAGAAACGGAAGAAAGACTACCAGCTCTATCAGGCCGAACTGGCCCTGGGCAGCGGCCAGCTGACCGGCAAGGGGTGGCGCAACGGCACCCAGACACGCATGCAGTTCCTGCCGGACTTCTGGACCGATTTTGTGTTTTCTTCCCTGGGCGAGCAGTTCGGCCTGGTGGGCTGTCTGGGCCTGCTGGGACTCTACCTCCTGATCATGTGGCGAGCGGTCCGAATCGCCATTCTGAACGAAGATCCCTTTGGCCGTTATCTGGTCTGCGGGCTTATCAGCATTGTGTTGTTGCATGTGTACCTGAATGTGGGCATGTCCACCCGCCTGTTGCCTCAGACGGGTCTGCCCTTGCCCCTGGTGACCTACGGGGGCTCCTTTCTGGCCACCAATTACCTGATTTTTGGATTGATTGCGAATGTCAGCATGCGCCGGTAGCGGGTCGCGCAAACGGGAGATTGTGCGATGAAGGTCCACGGAAAGTCCAGACAAGACCGTCCGGTCCTCGGGGGAAGACGGGAAAAAGCGTGCCCGATACTTGTCCTGTGCCCCCTGATCATTCTCCTGTTCCTGGTTCCCACCTTGCCGGATGCGGCGGAAACCCCGGCGCCACCTCCCTGCCGGATTTTCTGTGACGAATCGCGCGCCATGCCGTTCGACTTGCCCAGCTGGTACAGCCTGCTCCCGTCAAACGGCTACGTCCTGACGGTCTCGCTGGAACCGATCGAGTTCGACCGCCTGGCCCAATACGACGTGTTGATCGTCGCCAACGACACCGAACGCCTGCCCTATTCCGCCCGGGAACTGACGGCTATCCGACGGTTTGTGGGGCAGGGGGGCGGACTGCTGCTCGTGGGCCAGAGCGGCCCCGTGGCGCAACGCATTCAGGATCAGGGACAGTTCGTGCAGAACCGCTGGGAAAACCTGCGGCCCCTGTCCCCCAGTGTCTTTGCCTCCAATCAGATCGGCAATGAATTCGGCGTCTATTTCTCCAATACCGAAGCGTATGAAATCCCGATCTTCGATCCCCAGAACCGTCTGAACCGTTTTATCAACCTGGAAGCCCTGGCCTTCCGCCAGTCCCTGTCCTTGCTGCTCTTTGACAGTCAGCTGAGCACCGACAACATTCTCAAGGTGGACCTGCTTGTCCAGTTGCCGCGCGCCGCCGTAACGGGGGCGTTCTTTTACGGCGAGGGGCGGGTGATCGCCTGTGGGGCGCGTGAGTTGTTCCTGCCGTTTGTCCCCACCTGCGACGAAGAGGCCGCCCTCGCCGGCAATGTCGAAAAGGCGCAGAAGGAATTGATCGAGCGGTGGCTCGGCTGGCTGGCCCGCCAGGACCAGACCCAGACCTCGTCCGAACGCGCGTCCCATCGCATCCCACCCATGATCCTGCCGCCCGTCCGGATCAAGACCGAAACCGCGCAGTTCCGCTGTATCGAAGCGCTCTGCGAAACCACCTCGAAAACCGCCGCGGACTGGCAACGCATCTGGCCCGTCTTCTCCAATTACCTCGGGGTCGCCTCCCCGCTCGAATTCGCACCGGTCGGACGGTTCGGACGCACCCTCGAGGTCCGCGTGCGGGGAGCGGAGAATGGCGCTTTCGTGGATGACGGCTTCGTGGTTCTGGCTGGCCTGGCCGACGACGCCCAACGCGCGGAGGTCCTCAGCTGTGCCGTGGGAAGTCTGCTGCTGGGCGGGGGAAATTCGGCCCTGGCTCAGGGATTCTCCGACTGGATGGGGCTGGTGGGACTGCGAGCCGCCGGTTACGACGAGGCGGCTGCCCGCCGACTCGAACACCTCAACACCTCCTGGCGCCAGATGGATTTCAAGGGCAACGCCTTGAATATTGCCAACCCCGCTCAGGTGGCCCTCGAAGAGGAAACCTGTGCGGCCAAGTGGACCTGCCTGCTGGTGGAACTCGAGCGCGAGCGCGGCGCCGGATTCTTTGCGCGTTACGTCGCGGCGTTGCGCCAGAACCTGACGCTGGCCGATGCCAACACAAAATTCGTCGGCCCCCGGCGGGTTCCCCTCTCGTTTGAGGATGTCCTGAAAGCCCTGGAACAGGCGGCGGGCGAAGATCTGCGCCCCTGGCTCAGGCAATATGGCATTTTCTCCCCCAAAGCCTGGACCTTTGCCGGGGAAAAACAACCCGAAATCCCGGAACCGGTCCTGACAGATCCCGTCCTTCCCCCTCTTTCCGGTACGGGGACGGACAAACAACCCGGACCGTCCGGAACCTTGAGTGGTTGGCCCCACAAGCCTGCGGACAAGTACCGTGACCCCTGGCCCCAGCCCAAGCCCTCTTCCGCCAAATCTTCCCCCACGCCCGCACTACCGGAAAACAGGCCGATGGACCCGCGCAAGGGCGAAAACGTGGCTCCACCTCCTCGCTTGCAACTGAAATCGGCCGGGACCCGCGAGCCACTCGGACAAGCCTCCCTCCCGGACACAAAATCCACGTCCGGAACCGGGACCGTTTCTCCCACGCCCGGCGTCATCTCCAAATCCCCACGAAAACCCTTGCCTCATCCCGTGGAACCGGAAGGAAAACCGCGCCGACGACTTCTTCTTTCCGAGTAGGCCACGTCCTCAATACCCATCTCCAGGTTCCCGGTTTGCACGACCCGGTAACCCCCGAAAGGAACACTCACGAAATGCCGATACTGGATTTTCACACACATGCCTTCCCGGACGGGCTGGCCCCCAAGGCGATCGCCTCGCTCGAGGCGGGCATTGACTGGAGGGCCGAGACGGATGGGACCGTGGCCGACCTCCTGCGCCACATGGACGCTCAGGGCGTGGACCAGGCCGTGGTGGCCAATATCGCCACCAAACCCGCACAGGCCGCGCCTATCCTGAACTGGTGCCACCAGATCGCCTCCGATCGCATCATTCCGTTTGCCTCCGTCCACCCATTCTCTCCGACCGTCTCCGAAGAACTGGAAGCGATCATCCAGGCCGGAATCCGCGGCATCAAGATCCACCCCATGTACCAGCAGTTTGAAGCGGACGACCCGGCGGTTTTCCCCCTCTATGAAGCCGTACGCGCGGCGGGCCTCGTGGTCCTCGCCCACGCCGGATACGACATCGCGTTCGGGCCCTTGTCCACCGCAGCCCCCTCCCGCTTTGCCCGCGTGCTCGACGCGTTCCCGGGCCTCAAACTGGTGCTGGCGCACCTGGGGGGATGGAACGCGTTCGAGGAATTTGCCCAAACCCTTCTGGGCCGGGACGTTTACATTGATACCGCACTCTGCATGGACTACTGTCCCCCCGAAGTCCTCCACCGAATTCTGAAAAACCACAGCCAGGACCGTATCCTCTTCGGGACCGATTCCCCCTGGGGAAAAATTGCCGATCAGATCGAATACGTGCGGAACTTCCTCATTTCCGACACCGCCCGCGAGAAGATTTTTTCAGGAAACGCCCGGGCACTGTTGAGTCTGTAACCCCAGGTTCTCTCCGTTCCCCCAGTGCCCCCTCTGCGCTGTCCCACCCCTCTCCCCCCTCATCTCCCTCCCTCCGCCCGTCCATTCCCCCGCCC
>Ga0116171_10005597_pt1 | contig 11017 bp, 13 predicted proteins | sample AD_JPNHW2_MetaG_FD_89798 | JGI IMG/M metagenome (GOLD analysis project Ga0116171, IMG submission 89798) | Active sludge microbial communities of municipal wastewater-treating anaerobic digesters from Japan - AD_JPNHW2_MetaG | ecosystem: Engineered > Bioreactor > Anaerobic > Digestate | place...
ATCGCACTGGTTATTTCGCTCGAAGCGATTAACACCGCTATTGAACACCTTGCCGATGCAGTAAAACCTGAATTTGACCCGCTCATCGGAAAAGCCAAGGACGTTTCAGCCGGTGCTGTTCTTATAGCTTCAATGTTTGCGGGAATCACCGGCATTATTATCTTTGCACCGCGGATGGCAGCGATATTCACTGACTGACCGCATCCAATCAACAGCCCATTATGAAATTAATTGCCGACGGAGGCTCTACAAAAACTGACTGGCGTATTTTACACGAAGGTCGTGAGTATAAGCAGATTCAAACAACAGGCTTTAATCCTTACCTGGTTACATCCGAACAGATTGAAGAAATTCTTTGGAAAGAATTGCAGCCGTTTATTGACAACAATGCCGTTTCGGAAGTGTATTATTATGGTGCCGGTTGCTCCACCCCTTCAAAAAACATGGTGATAGAACATGCATTTGAAAAGGTGTTCACCAATGCCGATTTCTATATTGAACACGACCTTTTGGGCGCTGCCCGTTCGTCGTGCGGAAATAGTGAAGGCATAGCCTGCATCCTTGGAACAGGTTCAAATTCATGTTTTTACGACGGCAAACTGGTAACCGATCATATATTTTCGCTTGGCTATTTCTTTGGTGATGAAGGCAGTGGGGCTTACATGGGTAAACAGCTTCTCACCTCATACCTGCACAACGAACTCCCCGAAGACCTGATGAAAACCTTCCAGGCAGGCCACAATCTATCCAATGAAAACATCCTTGATGCAGTTTATAATAAACCGGCACCCAGCCGTTTTCTCGCCTCTTTCAGCACTTTTATCAGCGATAATCGCAACCATCCGTTCATTAACGAACTCATACGCAACAATTTCAGGAATTTCTACAAGTACCAGGTAGCCTGTTATCCTCGTCATAAAGAAGTTCCCGTGAATTTTGTAGGATCTGTAGCATATCATTACCAGGATATACTGCATGAAATTGGCGGGGAATTCGGAATTACCATTGGGAAGATAATACAGGCCCCTATTGACGGCCTGGTGGATTATCACCGGCAATAAAATAATAACCGGTTAACTTTCAGCATAACTTATTAACGCTTCTCCCCTGTTGGCGAAGGTTTAAATATGAGCGATACTGAGTTTATACAGTAACGCACACCTGAGGGTTTCGGCCCGTCGTCAAACACGTGCCCCAGGTGGCCCCCGCAACGGGCACACATTACTTCAGTACGTATCATTCCATAACTTAAATCCCTCTTAAATAGCATATTAGCGGAGTCAGCCGGTTCAAAAAATGCGGGCCAGCCACAGCCTGAATTATACTTTGCCGATGAATGAAACAATAATGCCCCACATGCTGCACAGGTGTAATCGCCTTCTTCAAAAAACTCGTCATACTCACCTGTGTATGGCCTCTCGGTGCCTTTTTGACGCAATACATTGAACTGCATGGGAGTTAGCACTTTCCTCCATTCATCTTCTGACTTATTCATGGTCGTAGCGTTGGGTTTGGTTTCCGTGTTTGCTGATTCAGGCACCTGGCTGCAGGCTGAAAAGCCAAACATCAAAATAATCAGTATCCCGAATACTCCTGAATTGACAGTTGCAAATTGCTGTGGCACCTTACTCATTTCTTCTTATCGTTTTGCAAAGTAACAATTGAAGCATGGTTTTGTTAAATACAAACCTGCTTTAAATGAAACTTAAATTCATTACTTTTGAACATAAAACCGGCTTCGGATGGATACCTTCCTCATCATCGCTGCAATCATCCTTCTGCTTATAGGAGTTGCTGGCTGCATTTTACCCTTTTTACCAGGTCCGCCATTAGCTTATGGAAGCCTGATATTGCTGCAATTAACATCAAAAAAGCCTTTTACTGAAGAATTTCTTTTGATTTGGGCGGTTGTCACATTGGCAGTAGTACTCGCCGATTACTATATTCCAATCTGGGGAACTAAAAAATTCGGTGGTACCAAAGCAGGAGTATGGGGTGCAACCATTGGGCTGGTGGCTGGACTGTTTTTCTTTCCGCCCTTCGGTATCATAGTCGGGCCATTTGTGGGTGCGCTTGCCGGTGAATTGATTAACAACAGCCAGGACACAAACAAAGCGTTCAGGTCAGCTTTCGGTTCATTCATCGGCTTCATTGCCGGCACTGTTATGAAACTTGGTGTCAGCCTTGTGATGGGATACTATCTCATCAGGGCTGTTTTGTAAAAAGGCAATTGGCTGTCCGGTAAAAATTGATGCCGGATACACCACATCCGTTAAAAACAATCCTTTTGCGGGGACCGAATACCCAGCCCTGCTGCGGCTTTTGCTTTCGATAATTTTAACGAGATCATTCGCATCAGTTTTGTGTCTGCCAATATCCATAAGGGTTCCAACAATTGCCCTTACCATATTTCGAAGAAACCTGTCAGCGCGAATGGTGAACACCAGCAAATCACCTTCCCTGCTCCAACCTGCATCCATGATACGGCAATTATAAGTCTTTACATTGGTATTGCGCTTGCTGAAACATTCAAAGTCGGTGAATTTCTGAAGAATTTTGGCCGCCTGATTCATGGCCTCAACGTCAAGGTTTTCCCAAGAATAGCAAGACCTGGTTTCAAGAAATGGATCTTTTGCAGTATGCAGGTAATATTTGTACTCCCTGCTCACCGGGCTGAACCTCGCATGAGCCGACGGAACGACAGGAAATATCCGCTGGATGGCTATTGATGCAGGCAAATACCTGTTAAGCCTGAAAACAAGCTTTTCGAGTTCGCTTGTATTGAAAGATTTAATATGATCAAAATGAGCATAATACGCCCTCGCATGAACCCCTGTATCGGTGCGGCCGCAGCCAGTCAATCCGCCTGTAAATTTTACAATATGAAGAAATGCAAGTTCCAGTGATTCCTGCACCGATAATGCATTATCCTGCCTTTGCCACCCGTTAAAAGCCGACCCTTCATAGGAAAGCTGAACAAAGTACCTGTATATAGGTGCAGCCATATTCGTCAGGATGTTAATTGCCTATGCAAAAGTAAAACTTTTCTTCCGCCGGCATCTCTCTTTTCAGCGGTTGTATTTCAGCAAGTTATACAAAACTTTAATAGGAATTGCTTTTAAAATCATCTATGTGCTTCTAACTGTTTTTAGACTGAATATAAATTGGGTTAAATAGCCCACAATTTAAACTATTGTTATTCTACTAACAACTGAAATGGCTATTTTTGTTACAACTCATTAATAGTAATCAATCATAAAGTAACCGGAATACATTAAAATCTAGGAGGTCTGCATGACAAACACTGAGAATTTCGTTCATGAACTTGCTGAAAAACATGGCCGCACACGTAATGCGCTGATGCCCATACTTCAGGGAGTGGTAGCACGTGACAAATACCTTTCGGAGGAAGCTATGATAGCCGTAGCCCGTGAGCTCGACCTTTCAGCTGCTGATGTTTATGGAACAGCAACTTTTTATACATTCCTTGATACTGTTCCCCGCGGTAAAAATGTGATCCGCGTCTGCAAAACCATTTCATGCCACATGCATAACAAAGACGAGATCATCAAGGCGCTGGAAGAGCAGCTAAAGTGCAAAGTTGGCGAAACAACCTCGGATAAGAAATTCACACTGCTTACTGCCAACTGCCTTGGATGGTGTCACAAAGGGCCTGTAATGCTTGTAAACGATGATGTTTACCCTGAACTAACCCCGCAAAAGGCTATTGAAATAGTTCAGGAGTACATCAGGAAATCAAACTAATTCAGCACCAAGAAAACATTTAAACCAATGGAACAAAAACATTTAAAAAGAGTTGACCTGATCTTTGAATGGGATGAAAAAAACCCTCCGATCCAGGTACTTGATAAGACCCTTCAAAAAACTCCCGATGCCATAATTCTGGAAATGATCGACTCAGGACTGAAAGGTCGGGGCGGTGCAGGTTTTCCTACCGGACTAAAATGGAAGTTTACCAGGAATGAAGATTCTGATGTAAAATACGTGATTTGCAATGCTGATGAAGGCGAACCGGGTACATTCAAAGACCGCGAAATACTGGATCGCGTTCCTGAGAAAATCTTCACAGGGATGGCCATCTGTGGTTATGTGATTGGTGCTAAGGAAGGATACATCTACCTTCGCGCTGAATATAATTTTCTCCTGAAATCGCTTCAGCAAAAGCTCGATAAATTCAACCAGCAGCTTAAAGACCGCCAGATTGAATTCTCAATATTCCTGCGTTCAGGAAGTGGTGCCTACGTTTGTGGCGAAGAAAGCGCTCTGTTTGAAAGCATGGAAGGCAAACGCGGCGAGCCCCGCAATAAGCCTCCCTATCCTACAGTTGCCGGGTACAACAGTAAACCTACCGTTATCAACAATGTTGAAACCCTTGTTTACACCTGCGAAATATGCCGCATGGGTGCCGAAAAATTCAAAGCACTTGGCACAAGCGATTCCCGTGGATCAAAAGTATTCTCGGTTTCAGGTGATACAACAAAACCAGGCATCTATGAACTTGAACTGGGTATGCCATTGAAAGATTTCATCGATGAATTTGGCGATGATGATGCCAAAGCCGTTCAGGTAGGCGGTGCATCCGGCCATTGCGTTCCCAGGAAGAAATTTAACGATACTATCATCGGATTCGAGGGAATTCCTACAGGCGGTTCCATGATGATCTTCAATTCCAGCCGCTCAATGTACAATGTACTCCACGATTATCTCGAGTTCTTTACCGAAGAATCATGCGGACAATGCACTCCATGCCGGGTTGGTTGCCAGCAACTGCTCAAAGGCATCGAAGCCGTTAAGAAAGGTGAACGCCCTCCCGCATACCTCGAAGACCTTAAAAAGCTTACTCTCACAATGAAGATTGCAGCCAAATGCGGCCTCGGCCAGTCGGTTGCCAACCCATTCATCTCGATTGTCGACAACTTTAAGGAAGAGATCATCTACTAGTCAATCACACTTCAAACGAAAAAGGAGAAATTACCATGAGTAAATATATGGTCAACCTCAAGATCAACAATATTCCTATCTCAGTAGAAGAAGGTACAACAATTCTGGATGCTGCGAAAAGGCTGAATTTTCACATTCCCACACTCTGTAACCATCCCGACCTGAGCGTTGCCGGCAACTGCCGCGTATGTGTGGTTGAAATTAAAGGTGCCAGGTTGCTTGCAGCCTCATGTGCCACACCGGTATCGGAAGGAATGGAAGTTTTCACAAACAGTGAAAAAGTACGTATTGCACGTAAACATGTAGTAGAACTGCTTCTTTCTGAACACAATGCCGATTGTACCAAATGTTTTAAAAACGGTCACTGTGAATTGCAGGAGCTCGCTTCGGAATATCGTTATGGTGATCACATCTTCATCGACCTTGTTCCTTTCAAACAGAAATTCCTCGACATTTCCTCACCTTCAATCACCAAAGACACCAGCAAATGTATCCGCTGCCAGCGTTGTGTGCGCACCTGCGCCGAGTTGCAGGCTGTAAGTGCCCTGGCTGTCGTGCATAAAGGTAACCATCAGACCATCAGCACTTTCATGGATAAACCCATGAACGATGTGGTATGTACCAACTGCGGACAATGTATTAACCGTTGCCCGACCGGAGCTCTGTATGAAAGAAACTACATTGAGGATGTTTGGAATGCTATTTATGATCCTAACAAATTCGTTGTAGTGCAAACTGCACCGGCTACAAGGGTTGCAGTGGGTGAAGACCTTGGACTTGAGCCCGGACACCGCGTTACCGGTAAAATGGTTGCCGCACTCAAGAAGATGGGTTTCAACAAAATTCTCGATACCGACTTCACCGCTGACCTCACTATTATGGAGGAAGGCACCGAATTACTTACCCGCCTCAAAAAAGCACTGGTTGATAAGGACGAAACGGTAAAACTCCCGATGATGACTTCGTGTTCGCCTGGATGGATCAAATTCCAGGAACATATGTTCCCCGATTTGCTGCCAAATCTTTCGACTTGCAAATCGCCCCAGCAAATGTTTGGCTCATTGGCAAAAACATATTATGCCGATAAGATCAACATCAAGGCTGAGAATATGGTTGTAGTATCGATTATGCCCTGCACCGCCAAGAAATTTGAATGCAATCGCCCCGAAATGCGCGACAGCGGCTTCAAGGATGTGGATTATGTTTTAACAACCCGTGAGCTCGCTATGATGATTAAGCAGGCCGGTATTGAATTTGACAAGCTCGAAGATCAGCATTACGACAGCATACTGGGTGAATCAAGCGGTGCTGCAGTTATCTTCGGTGCAACCGGCGGTGTTATGGAAGCCGCATTGCGCACAGCATACGAAATTGTTACCGGCAGCGAAGTCCCCTTTGCTAACCTCAACATCAAGCCGGTTCGTGGCATGGAAGGAGTGAAAGAAGCCTCTATAAAGATCAAGAACGCCAAGCCCGAATGGAGTTTCCTCGAAGGAGTAGAAATGAATGTTGCCGTTGCACACGGTCTGGCCAACGCTAAGAAATTGATGGAAGCCGTATCCAGTGGTACTGCAAACTATCATTTCATTGAAATCATGGGATGCCCCGGAGGATGCATTGGTGGTGGTGGTCAGCCTATTCCAACCTCACCTGAGATCAGGAGTAAACGCGCCGAAGCTATCTATGCTGAAGACATGGGCATGCCAATCCGCAAATCGCACGAAAACCCCGAAGTTGTTGAGGTTTACAAAGATTATCTCGGACATCCGTGCGGACATCAGTCTCACGAACTCTTACACACTCATTACGTTGAACGTAAGAGGTATTAATACCAGCTTAACCAACACGAAAAGGCTGCTGAAAGGCAGCCTTTTCTATTTCAGCTCATGATGATAACCGAATAAAATCCTCCTGAAAGTCTTTTATTTAGAAAGGTTATAAATTCCATTGTTATTCTATTAACATTGTGAATTTTTTCACAATAAGTTTGTTATTCACTTTTGATAGCAGTAATTTTGCAAATGGAAAAAAGGTGAAGAAATTTCTAACTAACTGACTGGTTTTCAGTTAATAAATCGACGGAAGAATACTTTTTGCTCATGAAAATTGATGAAATCACGAGAGTACTGAATGCAAAAGTAATTTGCGGAGAAGAATACCTCTCCCGGGAAATATCACATGTATTTGCATCTGATCTCATGAGCGATGTTCTTACAATTGACAGCCGTAACCTGCTTTTGCTCACAGGCCTCACGAATGTTCAGACAATCAGAACATCTGAAATGGCTGATATACAAAACATTGTGATTGTCAGGAATAAAAAGGTGACCACAGAAATGTTCGAAATTGCCATGGAGAACAAAATGGTTATCCTTGAGTGCGAATATTCGATGTTCAGAGCTTGTGGTATTCTGTATGCAGCAGGTTTACAACCAGTTTATTAAGATGCTATGCAGTTCGAATACTTCATCAGCGGAGGTGATTTCAGCAAGGCAGGGCAAGCTTCAAGCCAGTTTAAAAAAGCATTGCAGCAGCTCAACGTCGCACCCCAGGTAATTAAGAGGATTGTGGTTGCCCTGTATGAGGCTGAAGTAAATATTGTGGCACATGCTTATAAGGGTAAAATCAGCATAGAACTTCAACCTGACCTGGTTACAATGACATTGACCGACGAAGGCCCCGGCATTCCGGATATTGAAAAAGCAATGGAGATTGGATACTCAACAGCCTCTTCAAAGGTTCGCGAGATGGGATTCGGGGCAGGTATGGGTTTGTCGAACATTAAAAACAACGCCGATCTGCTTGAAATAATAAGTAAAGTAGGAATAGGAACAACGGTAAAAATATCTGTCAATCTGGCCAAACAGGAATAAAAAACAAGCTTTATCATGGCTGTCAGGCACTTTCATCATGCATTGAAAATCAGGACCGAAACCTGTTTCGGCTGTACGCATTGCCTGAAGGTATGCCCAACTGAAGCCATTAGAATCAGGAACGGAAAGGCTGTACTGTATGAAAACCGCTGTGTTGATTGCGGTGAATGCTTTAAAGCCTGCCCTGTTCAGGCTATTTATATCGACCAGGATGATTTTGAGCGCATTCACACATATGAATACCGCATTGCCTTGCTGCCTTCGATCTTTGTAGGCCAGTTTTCAAGAAAATACGACAGGGAACAAATCTATGAAGCAATTAAAGCTGTAGGCTTCACACACATTTGCGAAGTTGAACAAAGCACCGGGTTATTACAGGAACAGATCAACAGGTATGCTGCAGAGAATCCTGACAAAAAACCCCTGATATCTTCATTCTGCCCTGCTATTATCAGGCTCATCCAGGTTAGGTTCCCTTCTCTTGTAAACAATATCATGCTGCTGAAACCACCATTGGATATAACGGCTTTATATTGTCGCAAGAAATTCACTGACGAAGGCATCAACCCGGCCAGGATCGGAGTATTCTACATCACACCATGCGCTGCTAAAATTGCTGCCATTAAAAGTCCCGTTGGTGAAGATTACTCGATGATTACCGGTGTAATAAACATGGATTTCCTCTTTAACAGGGTTTACCGGCATATAAAAAACAACCAATCAGCCGAGGTGTCCGGTTCAAATGAAAAGGCGTTGAGCGCTGAGGCTATCCGCTGGTCACTCACGCACGGCGAATCCGACCATTTTGAAGGCCGGAGCTTTGCTGTTGATGAAATACACAATGTTATCGATTTCCTTGAAAAAGTTGAAAATGACGAAATTAAAAACGTTGATTTTCTTGAATTGAGAGCATGTGATGAAAGCTGTGCCGGAGGAGCGCTCACAACGGCTAACAGGTTTCTGATTGCTGAGCGGTTGCGCAGTGTAAAAAATGAAGATGCAGCCAGCGCTGAAACCTCCGGAAAAACAATTGAAAACTACCGTGATTATCTTGAACACCGCATTAAAATTCAGGAAATTAAGCCCCGATCCATCATGAAACTGGACGACAATATTGAGACGGCTATGTTAAAAATGGATCAGGTAAAGGAAATAATGGAGCTTTTACCCGGAACTGATTGCGGTATCTGCGGATCGCCCACATGCCAGGCATTTGCCAAAGACATTGTTCAAAACGAAGCAGATATCCGCCAATGCATTTTTATACAGAAATGCAGGGAAAACACAGGAGAATTCACATCAATTGAATCACTCAGGCTGATGAAAGGCATCTGGGGAGAAGAAAAGTTTTAAAAACAAAAACAATGAAAGTTGAAGATCTGATAAAAACACTAAACCTGACATCCTTCACGGGTGATACCGGTACCGATCGGCCTGTTGGTGGAGGTTATACCTGTGACCTGCTGAGCGATGTAATGGGACATTCACAGGCCGGGCAGGTGTGGATTACTTTGCAAACCCATAAAAATGTGATGGCTGTTGCCTCACTTCGCGACCTTGCTGCTGTAATCATTGTAAATGGATTGAAACCCAATGACGACATGCTGGAACAAGCTGTGGAAGAAAAAATTCCTGTACTCGGAACTTATGAAAGCGCGTTCGATGTTTCAGGAAAATTGTTTAAATTGCTGGAAAAATAAAAATGCCGGTTTACAGGGCTGACCTTCATATTCACACTGTATTATCGCCCTGCGGCGACCTGGGTATGAGTCCTGTAAACATTGTAAATACTGCCTTTGAAAGAAAACTTGATATCATTGGAATTACTGACCATAACTCAACACTCCACTGTGAACTGATAAAAAAACTGGCTTCGGAACATGGCATTTTGGTACTACCTGGCGCTGAAGTCACAACAAGAGAAGAAATACACTGCCTAACGTTCTTTGAAAACACCGAAACACTGAATGCTTTTCAGGAATACCTTGACAAGTATCTGATTCGTTTTCCGAATGATGTGAATAAATTTGGCTACCAGGTTGTTGTTGATGAAGATGAAAACATTCTGCAACACATTGAATGGCTGCTTATTTCGTCCATCGATCAATCCATTGACGAAGTGGAAGCCATGGTTCACAGCCTTGGAGGTCTATTCATCCCGGCTCATATCGACAAGCCTGCAAACAGCCTGCTAAGCCAGCTTGGATTTATCCCACCTGATCTCAAAGCCGACGCTTATGAAATATCGGCCTTTGCCAATACGGAAAAGATGAAAAAAATGCTGCCCCAAAGGAGCATTCCGCTTATCCGAAACAGCGATGCACACATCACCGATCAGATTGGTAAAGAAACAACACTGTTCGAAATGATGGAACTTACCTTCAGCGAATTAAGGCTCGCATTAAGAGATGAATCAGGCCGTAAAACCATTGTTGCATGAAAGACCTTTCACTTCATGTTCTTGATATTATGCAGAACTCCTTGTCAGCCGGAGCCCATGACATTAATGTGGAAATTGTTGAAGATCAGGTCATAGACAAGTACTTAATAACTATTCGCGATGACGGTAAAGGCATGAGTCCTGAAATGTTGACAAAGGTTACTGACCCGTTTTTCACTACCCGCACAACCCGAAAAGTCGGACTTGGCATACCATTGCTCAAAGAACATGCCGAACAAGCCGGGGGAACTTTCAGTATCACTTCCGGTATCGGAAAAGGAACAGAAATAGCCGCCGGTTTCTTACTCAGCCATATTGACAGGCAGCCTTTGGGCGATATTGCCGGCACCATTGTTCTTACAGCTGCCTCAAATCCACAGGTCAGGATCAGGTACACGCATACAACAGGTTTCGGCACATACCTTTTCGACACAGCCGAAGTGTCGGAAATACTCGGCGATACACCAATAAACAATTCCCGGGTAATAAATTTCCTGGTAGAAATGATCAACGAAAACCTCGAACAGATAAAATACTCACACTAAAACAATCAAGTGACTTAAGCATTAAGCACGACATTAAATAACAGATTACCAAACTTTAATACGATACATAACATGACAAAGATCAAATCACTGAACGATTTGAGAGTAATCAAAGCCGAAGTTGAGGCCAAGATGAATCTCAGAGAACGTAGCGATGCCCCGGAAAAAATGATTCAAGTCAAAGTAGCTATGGCCAC
>Ga0116171_10005599_pt1 | contig 11016 bp, 10 predicted proteins | sample AD_JPNHW2_MetaG_FD_89798 | JGI IMG/M metagenome (GOLD analysis project Ga0116171, IMG submission 89798) | Active sludge microbial communities of municipal wastewater-treating anaerobic digesters from Japan - AD_JPNHW2_MetaG | ecosystem: Engineered > Bioreactor > Anaerobic > Digestate | place...
AGTCACTCTGCCAGCACCAAAACTTTGTCAAATCGAGATTTGATTCCATCGCTACCCCAGATCAATTATACAATGAGGTAGTATTAAAATATTTCAGTTAAAGAGGTACACGACCCAAAAACTTAAAGATGAACAATGTCTTCTTTATGGTACAAAGAAATAAATAGACATAGGTAATCCTTGATATGCCTAGTTATCAAAAAGTTGTTCTTTATGTGCTCTCTGCCGTTCAGCCCCAATTTCGCGGCGCATTCCGGTTCGCTCAGTACCTCCTTAAGGTAATGGGCCATCCCTGCAACGGAATATGTAAGAATCCCGGAATGCTTGTGCCTTATTTGCAGGGGAATGCCTCCTGTGGATGTAGCTATGACCGGCTTTGCCTTCCAAAGGGCTTCCGTTACAGTCAATCCGAATCCCTCTCGAAGGGACTTTTGCAGGATGACCGTAGAGGCTCTCTGCAATGCATTAACCTCCAGATCGCTGGACGGCGGAAGATATATGATGTGAATATCCGGATCGGACTGTGCAGCGGATTTGATCTGATCCAGGATCCGTGGTCCTTCTGGATCGTCAGTTGCGCCCCCTCCGGCCAAAACCAACTGGCAATCGATATGATTCTTAACTTTTTTATAGACTTCAATAACCCCCATAGGATCCTTGAAATAATCGAATCTGGATATCTGAGTTACAATGGGCCTATCTCTGTCAAGGCCATAGCGCTTCACCGCGGCATCGATGGCTGCTTCCGGGATTTCTCTATTTTTTTCGCTCAGTGGATCAATGGAAGGGGATATCAAAATCTGTCTTGCGGCAATATCGGGCCTTGCAAATCCTGGGGCTGAAAAGACCGCTGCATCATATTTATCAATAAACTTTCTTAGAAAGTTCATAGTTGATTTCTGTGGCTCAGAGATATCGATATGACATCTCCATACCCATTTATTCCCGTTATGCGTTCTCTTCTCCACGAGGCCTATCGGCTGGGGGTCGTGAATGAAGACTATATCGCCAAACAGGTCCATATCTTCAGAATTCTGCCTGTTTACTTCCAGGAAATAGTCCAAGTCGTTCTCTGAAACGTCTACGTTCAATCCGTGCAGGGCGTTGTGCATATTCTTGGTCACTGTGAAGAATTTCTCGTTGCCCTTGATCACGTCCCAGTGAGCATCAACTCCCAGGTTTCTCAGAAGAGGGACCATTCTTGACAGAATCTCTGCTACGCCGCCGCCAATAGCTGTAGAGTTGATATTTTGGACCGCCTTTCCTCTGAGCCTTTCAGCCAACAGATATAGCTCATCCACCTCTTCGTCGCCGACAATAGCTCTGTAGTCATCAACTCTGGACACGGTCCTCAACCATCCTTATTATTTTTTTCCTTAAGCTCTCTAAAGTCATGTTATAGGGGTCCAATCTGGATATCTTATTTGCCAGTCCTTCTTCTCCCATGCTCTTAAGCCATTGGGAAAAGTCGTTATCCGGGACACCCAGCCTCATTCGGGCCTCAAACATGTGAAAATACAATGCGCGAATGCTGACTTTTTTTAGAATTTCCGCAAACTCTGTCAAATTATGGGCTACATAGGGCATGGGCAGGACAAAGGTCTTGCAGGCCAGGAAATGGAATTCGAAACCAGGAAGGCAGTCTGTATTTGTCCCTCCTTTGGAGAGATAATCCTCCAGTAGGTCCCGAAATTTCTTGCGCAGATCTTCCAGATTGCAGTAATGAACTGTGTCTATGCTGAGGAATTCTTCTCCAAGGCTGTTCAGGTGCAGAATATCCATCAGCCAGAAGGCAAAATCGTTGGGCGGCTCGGGCGACAAATAATGGTGCTGCTGCAAGAAACGGTGTGTGTGATAGTAGATGGAGGATGCAGGAACAGCTTTTATTCCTTCCAGCAGCTCTCCTGGATTTTTGGCATCCAATCCCAGCATCTCCACAAGGTGGTATTGCGTATAGAAATGAAACCCTTCGGTCATGCGGCCATAGCCTCCAGCAAATCCAATGCATTCGTATGATCTTGAATATTGAATCTGGCCAGGGATTGATCCAGCCCAACTTTAATGGAATAAGCCGACTTTGGCAGCGATCTGAACATGTCCTCATCGGTGAGATCGTCACCCAGGACCAGGATGAAATCATATTTCTCTTTGCCTATAAATGATCGAACAGCATCGCCTTTGTTGATCCCTGCATTCCGAACCTCTATCACCTTGTTGCCGGGCAGAATCTGAACATCTATGTTTGCAGTAAAATTCACAAGGTCGTCCATCAGCTCTTTGGCTTTAAGTGAGCCGATTTCTGGATCTGCTTTTCGAAAATGCCAGACCAATGAAAACTCCTTTTCCTCCACAAAGGAACCGGGAATCCTGTCGGCATATACATCCAGTATGGGCTGAATCTTGGCCATCCATTCCTTGCTCAGGCATTTTGGATTTTTCCATTCGCTTGAGATCTTCTTGATCCAGACTCCATGCTCTGCTACAAAGGACATTTTATAATCCCCAAACCATTTCTGCAATATGTCTTTGCCGCGCCCGCTGATAAGGACAAAATCGTTTCTAGGATCACTGGTTATGTGTTTGAGCAGATTCATCAATCGCATATCTGGTTTTGCTAGGAGCGGATGCTCGGCAAAGGCAACAAGGGTGCCATCATAATCGGATAATATCAGCCGGCGCCTGGCTCTCTTGAAGTCGTCAATTAGCTTTTGCCTTTGATCGTATCCAAGCAATTTGATCTCAAGGGATTTCTGTTCCTCAATTACAGATTTAATTGACTGGATGAAATCATCTGCCCAACGAAATACATCATATCGCTCCAGCCTGATCTGCATTATTTGATTGCGACGGATTTGCTCATCTTCCGGCATTTCCAATGCTTCAAAGAGAGCGCTGGCGATCTCTTTGACATTGTTGGGGTTGATGATAACGGCCTCTCCCGCTTCCTTGGCTGCACCCGCCATCTCGCTGAGGATCAAGACTCCGTTTTGGTCGGATTTGGATGATACAAATTCTTTAGCTACAAGGTTCATACCATCCCTCAACGGCGTAATCAAGGCCACGTCGCAGATATTATACAAAGCCATGAGTTGAGGTTCCGGAAGATATCTGTAAGAGTATACCACCGGTGTCCAGTCAAGGCTCCCGAATTCGCCATTTATCTCGCCTACTTTTTCATCGATCTGTTTCTTCATTCTCTGATAGTGCTCCATCGTAGCCCTGGAAGGGACGACCGCAAGGATCAGGATCACTCTGCTGCGCCATGATGGATATCTATTGAGAAATTCCTCGTATCCATTAAGCCTGCTTGCTATTCCTTTTGTGTAATCCAGTCGATCCACGGAAAGGATCGTTTTTTTGCCTTTGAAGGCGCTCCTGAAGACCTCAATCTCCCTTTGTACATCCTTTCTTTGAATGGACTCATGAAACTTCTGGAAATTCACGCCCATCGGAAAAGTATCTGCCTTGACCAAACGGCCTTTAAATATTATTTGGCCCAGATTATTCTCAAGCCCCAGGATGCGCAGCATGCACCTTAGAAAATGCTGGGTGTAATCATAGGTGTGAAAGCCAATTAAATTGGAGCCCAAAAGCCCCACCAGAATCTGTTTGCGCCATTCGCCGGGCAAGATTCGAAATAATTCGAACGACGGGAATGGGATGTGCAGGAAAAAACCTATGGGCATGTCCGGAAATTTCTCTCTTATCATCCCAGGAAGCAGCATGAGATGATAATCGTGAATCCATAGGACATCCCCCGGTTTTAAAATCTTTCCGAGGGCATCACAGAACATCTCATTGACCTGTCTGTAATTTATCCATAAATTTTCATCATATGTGGTCAGCAATGGGAAGTAATGGAACAGGGGCCAGAGAGTTTTATTGCAGAATCCATGGTAAAATTTATCTACCGTCTCCCTGGAAAGAAAAACCGGATGGCAGGAAAAGTCTCTTTCCAGTGCGGATGAGATTTCTTGCCTTTTCTTCCCGGCAACATTTATGCCAGGCCAGCCGACCCAAAGATAATCTGAATATTCTAATGTGCCATTTTTTAGTGATTTGAGGTATGAGGAGAGACCTGTAGCCAGACCGCCCACACTTTCTTCAAATGAAAACGTGCCATTTGCTCTTGAAACGGTTACTGGCAGCCGGTTCGAGACAAGGACCAACCTCATAGGATATTTGTTTGTCAATTATCATATAAAACTCTAATGCCCATGCATAATTATATAAATAATGATCTGATCCTATTGTATAAAGTATTATTTGTAACTAAAAAAAATTAAAAATAATTTAAACTGCTTACTCAGGCGCTTTGGGATGCTTAAGCATTGTGAATGCAATCACAATTCCCACAACAGCCAGTAGAGCTACATAGGGGAATACGCCTACATAGCTTCCAGACATGCCCTTTATTGCTGCAGCTAACTGCGGTCCTACAATTGCACCGGTACCATATGCCAGGAAAACGACACCGTAGTTCCTGGGATAGTCGCATGTGCCGAAGAAGCTTGCCGTTGCCGTCGGCGCAATGGCCAGCCAGCCGCCCAGACACATCCACAAAATGGCAAACGCTATAATGTAAATTGTCGTTGCTCCAGGTACAGCCATCTGCCACATCATGAGTGATGCCAAAGCAATAAGTACGAAGGAGACTACTGCCGCGTTTCTGGGCGTGAGCTTATCCGTCAGCGTCCCAAATATCGGCCTTCCGCCACCGTTGAATATGGCGAAGAATCCCACCAACATTGTGGCCAATCCTGATTCTATCTGGATGACCTCCTGGCCAACTGGCTTGGATATTCCGATAGCCATCAATCCTGCGACACACCCTATGAAGTAGCAGAGCCATAGGCCGTAAAACGTGGTAGACTTGAGCATCTGCTCGCGTTTGAACTCGCAAGTGACTGCTGCACCTGGTTTGGGTGCAGGCGGATTCCAGCCGGGTGGTTTATATCCTGCCGGCGGGAAGGCCAAGGGCATGGAGCAGAGTGCGATGATTACGATGAATGCAATTCCAAAGAACCGGAATGTGCTCATTACATCATATGCACCGATCAAGTATGTGGCTAAATTGGCTGTAAAGAAGGCAGAAAAGCCGAATCCGAGAACAGTGAGACCAACTGCGAGACCTCTCTTATCAGGGAACCATCTGGCTGACACCGCGACAGGACAGCCATAGGCAATTCCTACTCCAAGCCCGCCGATAACTCCGTATGTGGGGATGAGCATAGACGTGGATCCAGCCATGGAAGCCAGCAGCCAGCCCAATCCACATATGACTCCTCCTGTCATGGCCACCTTGCGCGGCCCAAATTTTTCGATATATTTGCCGGAAAATACCATCGCGACAGAGAACACGAACAAGAAGATTGAAAAGGGCAAAAGCACTTCGCTTGCCGATACCTGCTGACCCATTGCAGTGAAGTGGTCGGTCAGAGGCTTGACGAAGACTGACCACGAGTAAACGCTACCAAGGCATAACATGATTAGGGTGCCTAGAATTACGAACAACCACCGCCCGCCAGGCGGGTCTTTCTGAACCATGATTAATTCACCTCGAATGAATATATTCACATCAATAAATATCTATCACCACTTCCAATTGATGCAATCAATACAAATTTGCTGATCACCAAATTACCCAACTTATTAGATCCCTCCTTTTTTCCCCTCCATCACCCTTGAAGGATTATTCAATGGCTTAGACCTAATTTCGTCTCCCATATATTTAAAATTACCGGCAATTATCCGGATTATAGATTATAATATTACACATATCGCAAAATTTGCCCTATCAATTTACAATCATTTCCGATATGGATCACCCCCGTCCAATATTAGCGCCTCCTGTCGAGGTATTTTATCCATCAATATCGACGATAAAAGATAAGCCCTTTTGCCAACCATCGTTAATGGCAATCTCTTTTAATGTGAATGGAGAATATGGGCAGAGGTGGTACCAAATATGTTTAAGCTGAGCCCCAAGACATCATGGAACAGCAATGAATGCCTGCCCACGATTGCAGACAGCGCCTACGTGGACGAGATGGCGGCCATCATCGGGGACGTGCGCCTTGGCGAGGAGGTCTACGTCGGCCCCTGCGTCTCCCTGCGGGCGGATGAGGCCAGCCCTATCATTATCGGCGACAAGTGCAATATCCAGGATGGAGTGATCTTCCACGGCCTGATGGGCAGTTCCATTGAACTGGGCAAGAAGATCTCCATAGCTCACGGGGCGGTAATTCACGGGCCCATGAAGATCGGGGACGAGAGCTTTGTGGGCTTCAATTCCGTGGTCCATGCCTCGACCCTGGGCAAAAAGTGCTTCGTGGGCCACGCCGCGGCGGTCATCGGCGTCAAGCTGGCGGACGGCAAGTTTGTGCCGCACGGGGCAGTGATCGACAGCCAGGAGAAGGCCGACGCCCTGGGCGGTGTGCCTGATGCCCTTAAGCACTTCAATGACGAGGTGGTGGAGGTCAACCGGGAGTTCGCCAAGAGCTACGGCGTGCGGAAAAAGTCCTGCGTAGGGCAGTAGCAATCTCTTCCTTTTTTGGAAATCCATTAAAATGAACCTCAGCTCTTTGTGCGTCCTTTGTGAGTTCTCACAAAGGACGCGCAAAGAGCATCTGATAAGGAATATATACAACCCTGATCCTAAGCCCCAGTTTAGCTTCAAGGTGATTGACTAATGGCCAAGAAGATCAAAGCTGGCGTCTTGGGTGCCACCGGTGCCGTAGGACAGCGCTTCATCGAAGGACTGAAAAACCATCCCTGGTTTGAGCTAACCAGCCTCGCAGCTTCCGAAAGGAGCGCGGGCAAGAAGTATGGAGAAGCCGCCAAGTGGCGCCTGGAGAGCGAGCTTCCCGACGACATCGCGGAGATGACTGTGGTCAATGTGGACCCGCGAGAGGTCGATGCCGATATAGTCTTCTCGGCCCTGCCCTCCGGCGATGCCATGACCGTCGAGCCGGCCTTCGCCGCCGCAGGCTGCGCCGTGGCCAGCAACACCAGCTCCTATCGCATGGTAGAGGACGTTCCCCTGCTCATCCCGGAGTGCAATTACGAGCACCTGGACCTGATCAAGGTACAGCGCGAGAAGCGGGGCTGGGACGGCTACCTCACCACCAATCCCAACTGCACCACAGTGATGTTCACCCTGCCCCTCAAGCCCCTCATGAAGTTCGGCATCAAGAGCGTTCATGTGGCCTCCATGCAGGCCGTTTCCGGAGCCGGTTACGAGGGAGTTCCCTCCATGGCCATCCTGGGAAATGTCATCCCCTACATCGGCGGCGAGGAGGAGAAGGTGGAGACCGAGCCCCAGAAGATCCTGGGAAGCTTCGACGGCAACAAGATCGTCAATGCCGAGTTCTCTGTGAGCGCGAGCTGCCATCGCGTGCCGGTCATGGACGGGCACACTGAGGCCGTCTGGGTGGTCATGGAGGACAATCCCACCCCCGAAGAGGTAAGGAAGGCCATGCTGGACTTCGATCCGGGCCTGGCAGACCTGCCCACCTCCCCCAAGAAGGCGCTCATTGTGAAAGACGAGGTGGACCGGCCCCAGCCCAGGCTGGACAGAAACCGGGGCAACGGCATGGCCGTATCCGTGGGCCGCATCAGGTCGGGCATCCGCTTCATCTGCATGGGCCACAACACCGTGCGCGGCGCGGCGGGGGCCAGCATACTCAATGCCGAACTCCTGGTCAAGAAAGGCCTGCTCTGAATGCTGATCGTGGCCTGGGAGGCGACGGCAGCCTGTAACCTCTCCTGCGGCTACTGCCGGGCCTCTGCCATGCCGGGGCCGGACGGCCAGGAGCTGTCCACGGAGGAGGCGGAGGCATTCCTGGATAGCCTTGCGCCCCTGAAGCCCATGATCATCCTCAGCGGGGGCGAGCCGCTGCTCCGCCCGGACATCTTTCATTTAGCCCGCCGTGCCGCGGCTCTGGGCATGCGCGTCTCCCTGGCCAGCAACGGCACGCTCCTCACTCCGGAAGTGGCAGAGCAAATCCGGGAGAGCGGCATCTCCAGGGTGAGCATCAGCCTGGACGGCCCTGTCCGCGAAAAGCACGACACCAGCCGGGGCCAGGGCAGCTACGATGCGGCCATGCGGGGCATCAGGAGCCTGGCCGGCAGGGTGCCATTTCAGGTCAACTTCACCCTCACCCGCAGAAATGAGTCCGAGGTGTCTGCCATGTTCGATCTGGCGGAGAGGGAGGGGGCAGCAGCCCTGCATTTCTTCTTTGTGGTCGCCACCGGCCGCGGCCGGGAGGAGGATCAGATCTCGCCACAGCGGCAGGAGGAGCTGCTCTACGAGATCGACCGGCTGCGCCAGGAGCGAAGCCTGGAGGTGCATGTCACCTGCGCCCCCCAGTACGCCCGCATTGCCGCCCAGGGGGGGGCCGCCGGAGAGGGCGGTGCCGGCAGAAGGGGCCGCCGGCCGGGGGGCTGCCTGGCCGGCAGGAGCTTTGTCTTCGTCTCCCGGAAGGGCGAGGTCTATCCCTGCGGCTATTTTCCCCTCTCCGCCGGAAGCATCAGGGAAAAGAACTTTATAGAAATCTGGCAGAACTCTCCCCTGCTCCTCGCCCTGCGGGAGCGGGCACTGACGGGCAGGTGCGGGAGCTGTCCCCACTCGGCCATCTGCGGAGGCTGCCGGGCGCGGGCTTATGCGGACAGCGGCGACTTCCTGGGGCCGGACCCCTCCTGCCTGCTGGAGGCGGGGCGATTTTGAGGCAAGACTCATGGATGAGATAGATCTAAGGCTGCTCTCTGCCGTGCAGGACGGATTTCCCGTGGCTCCCAGGCCCTATGAGGATCTGGGCCGCATGTTGGGCCTCACTGAAGAAGGGGTGATGGAGCGGCTGGGGTCTTTGCAGAGGGATGGGCTGGTGCGGAGGATTGGGCCGATCCTGGATCTGCGCAGGATGGGAAAAAGCGGCATATTAGCCGCCCTGAAGGTCCCGGTGGAGGAGGTGGACAGCGCCGCCGAGGTGGTAAGCGGCTATCCGGAGGTATCCCACAATTACCTCCGCCCGGATGAGAGCGGCTACAACCTCTGGTTCACCGTTTCCGCCGACGAGGATCGAATCGCTGAGATCCTCCAGGAGATCAGAGGGCGCACGGGCAGAGGAATGCTGGTCCTGCCCACCATCAGGATATTCAAGATCGGCGTCAAATTCGATATAATTTGATAATTTGATATAGCAGTAAGGGCAATCAATGGCATCAAGGGCAATCGAGAGCATCAAGATCAATGGATAAATGGCATTGAATGGAATTTACCCGAAAAAGCAGGAGACTGTGGATTATGGCTAAACTGGTTCTGATGGACTTCTATGCGGATTGGTGCGGACCGTGCAAGATGCAGGCCCCCATCTTCGAGGCGCTGGCCAAGGAATACGAAGGCAAGGTGGAGTTTAGGAAGGTCAATGTGGACAAAGAGGGCGACTTTGCGGCTGAGAAGAGCATCATGGTCGTGCCCACCATCATCCTGGAGAAGGATGGCGCTGAGGCCGCCCGGTGGATGGGCGTCACCAACCGGGAAGAGCTGATCAAAGCCATCACCAAGGCCAGCACATAGATTGAGTTCGGCATTAACGGCGACACAAGAAATATTCTCGCAGGGGGGATGGATGGCAGGAGGGGAAAGGTGCCTGGAGGCGGTGCGCAGGATCAACAGCCGGGGAGGCTGCGCCCCCCACCTGGCCCTGAGCTTCGACTCCCATCTCTTCTCTATCGACACCAGCCGCGCACCCAAGGGCTGCCTGCAGCCCGATGCCTATCTCATCACCCATGCCCACAGCGATCATTACGGCAAATCGGCCATGCTCTCCCCGCGGGCAGTGGCCTCGGTGCAGACCGCTCGCGCCCTGGAGATCCGCTACGATCGGGAGTACAAAGGCCGGACGTTCCAGGTCGGCGAGAGCATAATGGTGGGCGACGTCAGAGTAGAGACCCATCCCACCGGCCACACCATCGGCTCCTGCGCCTTCTCCTGGCAGACGGAGGCCGGGGAGCGGGTGCTGGTCACCGGGGATGTCAAGGACTACCATCACCTGCCCAAATGCGACTTTTTGGTGATGGAGGCCAACTACGGCGACCCTTACGATCCGTCCTGCATATTCGAAGACGACCTGGCCGGATTCTCCGAGGCCCTGGACGATCAGTCGAGCTTTGGAGCCTATGCCTTCGGAAAAGCCCAGAGGGCGGTGGCCCTGATGAGGGCCATGGGCCACAGAGATGAGATCGGCATGGACGAAAAGAGCCTGGTGCTCACCCGGGAGCTGATGGGCCAGGCCGCCGGGCCGCTCTCGCCGGTCGATCCGGGGCTCATCAACGTGGTCACCCCCTGGAACCTGCATGAGGTGCATTGCAGGTGCAAGTACTTCCTCACCGGCAGGCGGGACTCCACCTATCCCACCATTCAATTGAGCGATCACCTGGACTTTCGCGGCCTGATGAGGATGATTGAGCATGTCAGCCCCCAGGAGGCCCTGGTCTACCACCCGGAGGGAGAGAGGGCGAGCCTGCTCGCCCATCACCTCCAGGAGTGCGGCCTGGTGGCGACTTCTCTGGACCTGATTGAGAAGTTTGTGCGTTGATCAGGCATGGACGACGGCCTCAGGTCGTTTCTCTGCCCATAAAGTCATCCAGCGTCATCTCCCTTCGCCTCTGCACCAGCCGCAGGCCCGCGCTCTCTTGGTCCTGCCGGGGCATGTTCCTCTTGAATGCCTCGACGTTCTTTCTCTCCCGGCAGTACTGGCTGTCGTAGTAGACCTGCCACAGCCTCTCCACATCGCTTCCCGGCTCCATCCCGCCTCCGCAGTCCGGCAGAGCCTTTTTTAGCCTCTCGACAGTCTCAGTGAGCCCCGGCCCCTGGTCCCGGTAGATCCTGCCACCACAAAGCAGGGCGGTCCAGCTCTCGCTGCCGCTGCCGAGAACCACAATCGTCCCCTCATTTCGCCGGGCGAAGTGCTCGCAGATAAGCTCTCCTATCCTGTGCCTGGGCTGCAGAAAGCC
>Ga0116171_10005600_pt1 | contig 11014 bp, 11 predicted proteins | sample AD_JPNHW2_MetaG_FD_89798 | JGI IMG/M metagenome (GOLD analysis project Ga0116171, IMG submission 89798) | Active sludge microbial communities of municipal wastewater-treating anaerobic digesters from Japan - AD_JPNHW2_MetaG | ecosystem: Engineered > Bioreactor > Anaerobic > Digestate | place...
ATGTGATAATGCCTATGCTGAGCGGTGGTGCTACCAACAGTGCAGAGTTCACGATCCCTGCCATCATTGTGGGTATCATGATCCTGGTGGTAGTGCACTTCATCAACTTCCTGCTGGGAATTCTCTCTCCCTTCATGCATCCTCTCAGGTTGCATTACGTGGAGATGTTCACGAAGTTCTACAGCGCTCACGGTGGTGGAGTTGAGTACAGTCCCTTCGGACACGTCCGGAGGTTCTTGAAAGCATGAACATGTTGAACATGTCAGTTCAAATTGCAAAAATTGTAATATTCATATAAAGGAGGATTGAGGAAAATGGCAGTTGTAGCAGATGCGGGATCGTTGTATGGATTGTTGGCTGTCGGCGCTGGCCTGGCTACTGGATTAGCAGGCATCGGTGCTGGTGTTGGTGAGCAGGGCATTGGAGCCGCTGTGGTGGGCGTCGTGGCTGAGGAGCCCGGATTCCTGGGTAAGGGTCTGTTCCTCATGCTTCTGCCCGAGACGCTGATCATCTTCGGCCTCGCCGTATCGTTGATCCTGATGTTCGCCTGGACACCCTTCTCTGGTATCGTCACGCCTTAAGCCGGCCATTTCCAAGGGTGAGAGGCAATGGCACTAGATGCAGTGGTTGAGTCAGTCCTGACAACCAGCAAGGACAAGGTCGCTCAGATTACCGGTGAGTCCGACCAAGAGGTTGCAAGGATACTCAATGAAGCTAGGGAACGTGCCGCAGATATAAAGTCCAGGAAAGAAGCAGAAGTTGGACATGTGGTCGAAGGCATCGAGCGCAGGGAGATCTCCAGCGCCAACCTCGAGGTCAAGAGGTCGGAGCTGAACGTACACAAGGATCTCCTGGAGAAGACCAGAGTGAAACTGCTTGAGAAGCTGCATAATCTTCCCAAGAAAGACAACGAGGCCATGCTCAAGAAGCTGCTCGAAGGCTACGACTTGAAGGAAATGAAGGTCTTCTCCAACAAGAGAGACGAGACCTTCGTTTCCTCTCTCGCCTCCAATTACGGCGGGAACTTGGACATCATAGGCGGCGCGGTGATTGAGAGCAAAGATGGGGCTCTGCGTTACGATTTAACCTACGAAACTCTTGCGCGTGAGATCTTTAATAATCGCATGAAAGAGGTTTCCAGGATCTTATTCGGGTGAGGACGATGCCTGTACTACGTTTGCCGAAGTTCGGATTACCGGTGAAGTACGCTTACATCACGGGCAGAGTCCGGGCGATGAAGACCAAGCTCATCCCTGGCGAGATGTATGCCAGAATGATGAGCATGGACATGTCTGAGATCGCTCGATACCTGGAAGAGACCCAGTATAAGGATGAGATCGATGCGCTCTCCAAGGATTACTCCGGCGTGGAGCTGATAGAGCACGCCACCTTTGCCAATCTGGCAAAGACATTCAGAAAGCTTGAGGAGGTCTCAATAGATGAGCCTTCATTTCTGATTCTGGAGTACCTTCGGCGCTGGGATGTTTGGAACATCAAGACCCTGCTCCGCGGCAAGTTCTACGGGGCATCCGACACGGATATAACCAAGTATCTCGTGCCGGCTGGCGAATTATCTCCTGAACACCTGGAGGAGTTGGCCAAGAAGGAGTCGATAAACGATATCATATCGGCCTTTGATGGGACCGATTATTCCAGTGCACTCGCGCAATACGACGGCAAGAATCTGGCATCGCTCGAGAACGCCCTCGATAAGCTCTATTACTTCAGGATGGAGCGGGCTGTGGGCGGCACATTATCTGTGGGCGGTGGGCTGCTGCTCAAGTATGTCCGAAGGGAGATCGATATCAAGAATTTGATCACTCTCTTCCGGATGAACAAAGCGGGCATTGATGCAGCCATAATCCAGGAGAATCTCATTCCCGGCGGGAAGCTGCACGAAGAGCTGAGCCATATGGCAGGCCAGCCTTTCGGCGAGTTCCTGCGCGCATTGGAAGGGTATCCATTCTGGTCTTCGATATCTGATATTGCAACAGCAGATCTGGATGCAGTAAGCAGAGTCGAGGCCAGGCTGAGAGCATATCTCATCCGGTATGCATGGGCTCTCTCAAACTATCATCCGTTATCCATCCTGCCTGTACTCGGCTATATGGTGAGCAAAGAGACAGAGGTATCCAATATCAGGAAGATTGTGAGAGGCAAAGAAGCCGGACTTCCTGCCGAACTCGTAGAGGAGCAAGTGGTGGTGGCCTAAATGGAGATTGCTTTTGTGGGAGGTAGCGAGAGCGTCCTCGGATTCAATCTGGCAGGCGTGAAGAAATCTTATGCCGCTAACACCATCGATGAGATGGTTGGAAAGATCGGCGAAGTCATGGCGGATTCCAATGTTGGCATCCTGGTGTTGAAGCAATCGGATTACAATAAGCTGCCCAAGAGGCTTCAAGAGCAGCTCTCCGAGTCTATCAAGCCTACCATCATTTCCATAGGAACCGAGCAGAGCACAGAGATGAGAGAGAAGATTAAAAGGGCAATAGGTGTTGATTTATGGAAGTAGGGAAAGTAAAGCGAGTCGCCGGACCACTAGTTCAGGCAACAGGCCTGAAGGCTTCCATGTACGACCTGGTCCTGGTCGGCGAGGAAGGCCTGATGAGTGAAGTCATCGGCATTTCCGGCAATAAACATATCATTCAGGTATACGAGGATACGGGCGGCGTCAGACCCGGCGAGCCCGTCAAGGAGACAGGAGCTCCACTCGTAGCACAACTGGGTCCAGGCATTCTGACCCAAATTTACGACGGTATCCAAAGGCCACTGCCAAAGCTGGCTGAGATGTCGGGAGACTTCATCAGCAGAGGCCTGTTCGTCGACGGCATCGACCATAAGAAGAAGTGGGAATTCAAGCCTGTAACAAAGAAGGGCGATGTCCTGAAGCCCGGCCAGGCCTTTGGTGAGGTTCAGGAGCAACTACTCATCAATCATAAGATCATGGTCCCACCCAAGACCAAGGGCGGCGCCATAAAAGAGATCTATGGTGGAAACTTCACAGTTGATGAGACTGTCGCCGTCTTAGCCGATGGGACTGAGCTTACCATGATGCACAAGTGGCCGGTAAGACAGGCCCGACCAGTCACCGAAAAGCTGGCACCCACCATCCCCCTCAGAACCGGACAGAGGGTAGTGGACGGATTCTTCTCCCTGGCCAAGGGCGGAACTGCAGCCATCCCCGGCGGATTCGGTACCGGAAAGACGGTTATGCAGCAGACCCTGTCCAAGTGGGCAGATGTCGACATTGTGATTTACGTGGGATGCGGCGAACGCGGCAATGAGATGGCCGATCTGCTGCATGAGTTCCCCGAGCTGCAGGACCCCAGGACCGGCAGGCCCCTCATGGAGAGGTCCATCGTATACGCCAATACCTCCAACATGCCTGTAGCTGCTCGTGAGGCATCCATTTACACCGGAATGACCACGGCAGAGTACTACAGGGATATGGGCTACGATTGCCTCATGACTGCTGACTCCACCTCCAGGTGGGCAGAGGCCATGAGAGAGATGGGCTCCCGTCTTGAAGAGATGCCTGGTGAAGAAGGCTACCCCGCATACCTCGGTGCCAGACTTGCCGACTTCTATGAGCGTGCTGGACGTGCTGAGGTTCTCAACGGCGGCCAGGGTTCAGTCAGCATCGTGGGTGCTGTGTCCCCTGCCGGCGGAGACTTCACCGAGCCCGTAACTCAGAACACCCTGAGAATGGTCAAGGTATTCTGGGCTCTCGACTCCAAGCTGACCCAGCGCAGGCACTTCCCGTCCATCAACTGGCTGGATTCCTATTCGCTATACGACCAGATCCTCGAACCCTGGTTCGTGGAGAATGTCAGCCCGAACTGGAACAAGAACAAGAGACGCGCCATGAATATATTGCAGGAGAACGCCGAGCTAGAAGAAATCGTGATGCTCGTCGGATCCGATGCCCTGCCTGAGGATCAACAGATCACACTAGAAGTCGCCAGGATGATCATCAACTTCTGGCTGGCCCAGAGCGCATTCCACCCGGTGGATACCTTCGCTCCCTACAAGAAGCAGTTCGACCTGTTGGAGGCCATCTTGAAGTACAGAGATTATGCCTTCGATGCAGTCCAGAAGGGCATACCTGTGGCGCAGATCACATCCGTTCCATCCAAGGATGCACTGGCAAAGGTGAGGCTGGAAGCCGAGTATGAGCCCATCCTGGCAAAGGTCATGGCTCAGATGGAATCCGAGTTCAAGGCGCTGAAGTGAGGAGGGTTCAAAATGACCAAGGAATACAAGACTATTACTGAGATCTCCGGACCACTCATCTTCGTAGAGAAGACCGAGCCAGTTGGCTACATGGAGCTCGTCGAGATTAGAACTGGCGGAGAGCTGAAGAGAGGACAGGTGCTGGATTCCTCTGATGAGATCGTGGTCGTTCAGGTATTCGAGGGAACCGGCGGTCTGTCCAAGGAGAGCGCAATCAGTTTCACCGGAGACGTCATCAAGATGCCACTGTCTCCGAACATCGTGGGACGCGTTCTATCCGGATCCGGAAAGCCAAGAGATGGCGGCCCGGAAATTGTGCCCGAGGTATTGAGGGATATCGCAGGAGCCGCCATCAATCCGGCATCCCGCGAGAAGCCGCGCGCTTTCATCCAGACCGGCATTTCCACAATCGACGGCACAAACACCCTTGTGCGCGGCCAAAAGCTGCCCATCTTCTCCGGTGCAGGTCTGCCACACAACGACCTTGCATTGCAGATCGCCAGGCAAGCCAAGGCCCTCGGAGAGGCCGAGTCCTTCGCAGTTATCTTCTGCGCCATGGGCATCACCAATGAAGAGGCTCAGCACTTCCTGGCGGACTTCGAGAGAACCGGTGCTCTGGAAAGAGCTGTGGTGTTCCTCAACCTGGCGGACGATCCGGCTGTAGAGCGGATTTTAACACCCAGATTGGGCCTGACCACTGCCGAGTACCTGGCATTCGATCTGGACATGCACGTGCTCATCATCTACACGGACATGACCAACTACTGCGAGTCGCTTCGACAGATGGGAGCAGCTCGTGAAGAAGTGCCCGGAAGACGCGGCTATCCCGGTTACATGTACACCGACCTGGCCATCCAGTACGAGAGGGCGGGAATCATCAAAGGAAGAAAGGGTTCCATCACCCAGTTCCCCATCCTGACCATGCCCGGAGACGATATCACCCATCCCATCCCGGACCTGTCCGGGTACATCACCGAGGGCCAGATTCTCATCTCCCGAGAGCTGCACAGAAAGGGCATTTATCCGCCCGTAGACATCAGGCCTTCTCTATCCAGGCTGATGAACTCCGGTATCGGTAAGGGCCACACTCGCGAGGATCACCGAGCCGTATCCGATCAGCTCTATGCTTATTATGCAGAGGGCAATGATCTGCGCGGCCTCGCAGCCATCGTGGGCAAAGAAGCTCTCTCCGAACGCGACAAATTGGTGTTGGAGTTCGCGGATAAGTTCGAGAAGAGATTCGTCAATCAGGGCAGAGACGAGGATAGGTCTATCTTCGATACCCTCCAGATCGGATGGGATCTCCTGGCAGATCTGCCGGAGGCTATGCTCACCAGGGTTGACGACAAATACATCAAGGCTTACCATCCCAAGTACGCAAGCACAGCGAAGAAGTGAGAACATGCCTGTAATTCGAGGAACTAAACCGACCAGGGCTGTCCTGATCGCTCTCAAGAGAAGGATGAAGGTCGCAAAAACTGGTCACTCGCTCCTCAAAATGAAGCGCGATGGTCTCATGATTGAGTTCTTCGAGGTGCTAAACAAGGCCAAGACGGTCCGGAAAGAGCTGGTTGAGGCTCTGCTCGTCGCCGAGCAGAGGCTTCAAATGGCCATGGCTGTGGAGGGTACGGTTACCATCAGCAGCGTGGCCTACTCCCTGCAAAAGGAGCCGACCATCCAGCTCGAGTCCAGAAACATCATGGGTGTAGTGGTTCCCAAGATCGCGGCTGAGGCCGTGCAAAAGAAGATGTTCGAGCGAGGCTACGGCATCATTGGGACCAGTGCAGCCGTCGATGAGGCCGCTGATGCCTATGAGAAGTTGCTGGATAAGATCATCCTGGCTGCAGAGGTTGAGACCGCCTTGATTCGGCTCGTCGAGGATATCGATAGCACCAAGAGGCGTGTCAATGCTCTGGAGTTCAAGGTGATTCCCGATCTCAAGGACACCGTCAAGTTCATAGCCATGGCCTTGGAGGAGATGGAAAGGGACAATCTGGTAAAGATGAAGATGCTCAAGGGCAAGTCCGAGAGGAAAGCGGCAGCAGAAGAAGCCAAGAAGAACGCGGAAAAAGCCGCGGCCCCGAAGGCTACTGCTTGATCGGATGCAATGTCAAACTGGTTTGAGAAAAAATCGGAAGACTGGTTTGGGACGCCCGAAAAGAAGATGCGTCTTCTGCAGTGGTTGGTGTACATCACCAACCTCTATGTTATTTTTGGGATATTTGTCTTGATATGGATTCTCTATGGCAAATATATCGTCATGGCCTGGCAGAATTTTACTCGGTAAAAAGATGGTTATTCGTCAATGTACTGGCAGAATCCCTCACAGTAGTACAGGCGAGACTCTTTTAGATCGGTTATTTGCTTTTGGATCATTTCATTTATGCTCACCGAATTATAGCTTCCCTGCAAGTCGAAGTAAACATAATTGCCTTTCACGAATACGTCTTTGCCGACGTAACTCGCCTTGAGGTCGTTCATCAGATAACCGTATTGCTTGGCTGAAAGTCCCGATGCGTCTATGTCTGCCAGCTCTATGGTAGTATTATTTTCTATGATAATCATGGACGGAGATACCACACCGGTAATAGTCCCCTGCATATCAAAATATGATGCAGGAAGAAGCAATATCAATGGGATAAGCATGAGCGCATTCATGAATATCTATCTATGCTAGCCAGATAATTAAAGCTATTCTCTTCAGGCGCTTTGGGCGGCGGCGGTCTCCTTCCTCTGGGCAGCGCGGTAACCAGTAACCACCAGCCTCTTTCCTGCAATTTTTCTGTCCACCAGATCGTCGCCCGTGTCCACCATCAACCGGGAGATCTCCGCCAGCTTATGGGGCGTGGATACAATTATCAGATTCTCCTCTCCCACCTTTTCCAGCACCCTGGGGCTGATCTGCTGGCTTCCCCTCCCCAATATGAATCCCTGAGCACCAATGGGGCTGACGATTATCTTGACCCTCTTCTCTCGATCCAGAAGCGCGATGAGGTCCATTTCTCCGGCATCCTTCAAGATGATCCTTCCCTCCTGAATTACGTCCACACCGAGGAGGGTCTTTTCCAGACCCAGTCTTTCGGCGATCCTGGCAGTTGTGGTGCCGGCTCCGAGAATGTATGCCGATCCGTCTCGCATGAACTCCGAGGCAAACAGGGCAATCTCATCTTTGAAATGCTCCTCGTTATTGGAGGCGTAAATTCTCTTTCTCTCCTGGACCAGGACCGGCTGGTAAGGTGTTAAAGCCGTGGCGTAAAGCCGTGTCTGCAACTGCCCGGAGCGATAGAGCTCTTCATCCACATCAACGATCTCCGTCTCCCTGAGCCGAAGCTCACCATGCAAAAACCCTTCGGTTAGCTTTGCCGCCGCCTGAGGGCTCACAGCAAAGACCCCGGAATGCATCTTCACCCCGGAAGGGATTCCCAGAATAGGCGTCTTGCCTGCCGCTCCCGCCACATCGCGTGCCGTTCCGTCTCCTCCGCAGAAGAGTATCAGGTCCACTTTATGGTCCTGGAATGCCCGGCAGGCGGATATGGTGTCATCCGTGCGAGAGTCTTCCTGAGGACGCCAGATCACTTCGTGGGCCAGGCCGAATTCCTGGAGGGCATTCTCGCCCATCTGCCCGCCTGCTGCAAAAAAGAATATGTGTAGCCCGGCAGAGGAAAGGTGTCGCAGGCAGGCCCTGGCCCTCTCACCTGCCAGAGGCACTGCTCCCAGGGAGGCAGCCCGGCGGGCCAGGCCGTCAGTGCCCTTCAGCCCCACCGAGCCGCCCATGCCTGCTATAGGGTTGATGAGGAACCCTACCTTAGCCGTTGCTGGCTGCAAGGATTTGCCCAGGCTGCTCCCTGTGACCGGTTCGATCTGTGGCAAGCTCATGCTTTGGGCAGCTTTGCCAGCGACTGCTTTACCAGATCCGCCGGATATTCGTAGTCCACCAGCTTGCCGTCGTTGTAGGCATCGTAGGAGGAGAGGTCGAAGTTGCCGTGACCGGAGAGGGATATGAATATGGTTTTGGCCTCGCCTGTCTGGCGGCATCGCAATGCTTCGTCTATGGCCGGCTTGATGGCGTGGGCGGATTCCGGTGCGGGAATGATGCCCTCGCTTCTGGCAAATATGGTGGCCGCCTGGAAGATCTCCGTCTGCTGCAGAGCCGTGGCTTCAATGAGCCCATCGTGGACCAGATTGCAGAGCAGAGGTGCATCTCCATGGTAGCGCAGCCCGCCGGCATGGATGCCGGGGGGGATGAAGTCGTGGCCCAGGGTGTACATCTTGATCACCGGGGCCATGCCGGCTGTGTCTCCGAAGTCGTATGCATACAGGCCTTTGGTCAGCGTGGGGCAGGCGGTGGGCTCGCATGCTACCAGGCGCAGGTCTTTCCTGTCCTTCATCTTATCAGGGATGAATGGAAAGACCATGCCCGGGAAGTTGCTTCCCCCGCCGCAGCAGCCGAACATGACATCCGGATAGTCGTCGGCCAACTTGAATTGCTTCTGTAGCTCCAGCCCCTCCACCGTCTGATGGAGGAGGACGTGATTGAGCACAGAGCCCAGGGCATAATTGGTGTCGGCATGGCTGGCTGCGTCTTCCACCGCTTCGGATATGGCGATGCCTAAAGATCCCGGCGTGTCCGGCATCTCCGACAGGACCTTTCTGCCGAAGTTGGTTTTATCGGATGGGCTGGCGAAGCAGTCTGCACCCCAGACGCGCATGGCGCTTTTTCGATAGGGCTTGCTGTCGAAGCTCGACCTAACCATGTAGACGGTGCACTTCAGGCCGAAGAGGCAGGTTGCTAAGGCCAGAGCCGAGCCCCACTGGCCGGCGCCGGTCTCCGTGGCCAGCCTCTCGATTCCCTCCTTCATATTGTAGTAGGCCTGGGGGACGGCGGTGTTGGGCTTGTGGCTTCCGGCCGGGCTTACGCCCTCGTACTTGTAGTAGATCTTGGCCGGGGTTTTAAGAGCTTTCTCCAGGGCGGCGGCCCGGTAGAGGGGAGTGGGCCTCCAGAGCCTGTAGATATCGCGTACCTCCTCCGGGATGTCTATCCAGCGGTCGGTGCTCATCTCCTGGCGAATGAGGGCCTTGGGGAATATCATCTCCATGTCGGAGGCCTTGAGGGGCTTGAGCGTTCCGGGATGCAGTGGCGGGTCCAGGGGAGTCGGCATGTCTGCGGCTACATTATACCATTTCTTGGGGATCTCTTCTTCATCGAGCAGGTACTTGATCTTCATTTAAGGCACTCCTTCAACTGATTCAAATGCTTCATATTTCATCTACAATGTAATCATGTGTACATCGATGTTATTGCCGGATTTATTTAAAGGCTTTGAAAAGCTCTCAAGGCTTTTTGACAGATGCCGGGCGAGTTCAAGGTCAAGATTTATTTATCATTAATGAAATGGCCCTAGCCATGAGTGGCAAAACCCTGTCTGAGAAGATATTTTCCAAGGCGGCAGCAAAAGAGGCGCATGCCGGCGAGTTTGTCATGGCGAAGATCGACGGCGCCATGATCCACGACATCACCGGCCCGCTGGCGGTAACCGGATTTTATGAGATCGCGGGCAGGGATGCCAGGGTGTGGGATCCCTCCAGGATCGTCATGCTCTTCGACCACCAGGTTCCAGCGGACAGCCTCAAGGCGGCGGAAAACCACATCATGCTGAGGAAGTTCGCGCAGGAGCAGGGCATACTCAACTATGACATCTTCTGCGGAGTATGCCATCAGGTCATGCCTGAGAAGGGACATGTGCTGCCCGGAAATATCATCGTGGGGACAGACTCGCATACCTGCACCTACGGAGCCTTCGGGGCCTTTGCCACAGGCATCGGCTCCACCGACATGGCATCCATCTTCGCCACGGGAAAATTGTGGTTCATGGTGCCCAAAACCCTTCAGCTCATGATCGAGGGGCGTTTGCCCTCGCACGTCACATCCAAGGACGCGGTGCTCAGGATCATAGGCGACATAGGCGCGGACGGGGCCAACTACCTGGCCTGCGAGTTCAGGGGCGAGGCCGCGGCGCGCATGAGCATCTCGGAGAGGATGACCGTCTCCAACATGGCCATTGAGATGGGGGCCAAGGCGGGCATATTCGAGACGGATGATACGACAATCAGGTATCTGGAGGAGCGCGTATCCGACCGGTCGGCCATCCGGGAGGGAATGGTGAAGAGCGACGAGGATGCGGCTTATGAGAGGAAGCACTGGAATGTTGACAGCCTCGAGCCCCAGGTCGCCCTGCCCCACAATGTGGACAATGTGGTGCCCATCAGCCAGGTCCCACAGACCCCCATCGATCAGGTCTTCCTCGGCTCCTGCACCAACGGCCGGTTCGAGGACCTGCTGCTCGCCTCGCAGATGATGAAGGGCGAGCCAGTGGCCAAGGGCGTGCGCATGATCGTCGTTCCCGCCAGCCGGGTGGAGTATATGAAGTGCCTGAAGGCCGGCCTGGTCGAGAGGTTCATGGAGGCGGGGGCGATGGTGGAGTCGGCCTGCTGCGGGCCGTGCATGGGCGGAAGCTTCGGGCTGCTGGGCGCTGGCGAGCGCTGCCTGTCCACGTCCAACAGGAATTTCGTGGGACGGCAGGGCAGCCCCAAAGCATTCGTCTACCTGGCCTCTCCGGCCACGGCAGGAGCCAGTGCCATCACCGGATACATCACCGATCCGAGAGAGGTTTGAGGAATCAAACGGACTGGCTCCCGCCAGGGGTCCTTTGTGCGTGCTTTGTGAGCTTTGTGCTCTTTATGGTGAATAGTAAGGCCACAGCCAACCACAAAGCTCACAAAG
>Ga0116171_10005601_pt1 | contig 11013 bp, 10 predicted proteins | sample AD_JPNHW2_MetaG_FD_89798 | JGI IMG/M metagenome (GOLD analysis project Ga0116171, IMG submission 89798) | Active sludge microbial communities of municipal wastewater-treating anaerobic digesters from Japan - AD_JPNHW2_MetaG | ecosystem: Engineered > Bioreactor > Anaerobic > Digestate | place...
ACAGCGATAAAACTAAAACCCAGCGTGAGAACATGACGAAAAGAGAAGACTTTTTGTTAAATCTGTTCCCCGGCTGAAGATAATGAACTCTCGGTGGTAGACGGGAGAAAACCCCTTTAAGAAGAATTGATTAGTGAGAGACTACCGGAAGGTGGTTAAATGTACCTTTGTAGAATCAGTGGAAATCCGGAATGTGTTTCACGTGAAACGATAAAAGGAAATTGGAAGAATATGATGTCATAGTAGTTGGGGCAGGCCATGCAGGATGCGAGGCCGCAGCAGCTGCAGCAAACCTGGGTTCAAAAGTTTTATTGATCACGATGAACCTGATGAATATGGCGCAAATGTCATGCAACCCCTCCATGGGGGGAGTGGCAAAAGGGCAAATTGTAAGAGAAATTGACGCGTTGGGTGGCTATTCCGGAATTGTTTCCGATAGAACCATGATTCAATTCAGGATGCTGAACAGATCAAAAGGTCCTGCCATGTGGAGTCCTCGCGCGCAGAATGATCGGGTGCTTTTTTCGATTGAATGGCGAAGGATTCTGGAAGGGATTAAAAATATTGAATTCTGGCAGGACAACGTCGTTGATCTAAGAATAAAAAACGGGAAAGTTGCAGGTGTAAAAACTGGTATGGGAATTGAATTTCCATGTAAAGCCGTTATTCTGGCAAATGGAACCTTTCTGAATGGCATCATCCATATTGGTGAAAAGCAATTCCGTGGAGGACGGATAGGGGAGAGGGCGTCGGAAAATCTAACGGATTCGTTGAAAAACCTGGGATTTCAAGCCGACCGAATGAAGACTGGAACGCCGGCGAGGGCAGATGGACGGTCTCTCGATTTTTCTAAAATGGAAGAGCAACCGGGAGATGCGGAACCAGGGAAATTCTCATTTACTGATGTCCCTGTTCCAACGAAACAAAGAAGTTGTTGGCTTGCTCATACAAACCAGGAAGTTCATGATATCCTTCGTACGGGATTTGATAAATCTCCCATGTTTAACGGTAGAATTCAGGGCCGGGGGCCCCGATACTGTCCGTCAGTGGAGGATAAAATTGACCGGTTTGCAGGAAAGGACAGACATCAGCTATTTATCGAACCGGATGGTTGGGATACGGTAGAATACTATATTAATGGGTTTTCTTCTTCTTTACCGGAAGATATTCAGTTCAAGGCATTGAGAAAAGTAAGGGGATTTGAGAACGCAAAATTTTTCAGACCGGGATATGCCATTGAATACGATTATTTTCCCCCGGATCAACTTAGCTGGACGCTCGAGACTAAAAATATTGAGAATTTGTATTTTGCCGGGCAGATCAATGGAACTACCGGATATGAGGAGGCTGCAGCACAAGGAATCATGGCTGGAATTAATGCCCATCAAAAACTGACAGATAAGAAGGAATTTGTATTGAAGCGATCAGACGCTTACGTCGGAGTATTAATTGATGATTTGATTACAAAGGGAACGGATGAGCCTTACCGGATGTTTACCTCAAGGGCCGAATACCGGCTTCTTCTGCGACAGGATAATGCGGATCAAAGACTAACCGGACTTTCCTTTGAAATTGGGTTAGCCAATCGTGAACGGATGGACCGGACCGAGGAAAAATACCAGCGGATAAACAATCTTATACGGTATCTTGGGGAATTGGCTCTTGAACCGGACCAGGTAAACACAATGCTCCTTGCGAATGAGACCAGCCCCATTCAGCAAAAACAAAAGGCGTCGTCCCTCCTGCTTCGTCCGCAGGTTTTTCTTTCGCTCCTGGTTGCTCAGGTGCCTGCCATCGGGAACTGGGCGAAGGAGCACGGATGCCTGGAACCGGATATCCTTTATGGTGCTGAGATAAAGATTAAGTATGACAGTTATATTGAAAAGGAACAGGAACTGGCTGATAAACTGAGCAGCCTGGAGAACCTACCGCTTTCAGAGTCGTTTGATTATTCAAATCTTTCCTCTCTATCAATAGAAGCAAGGCAAAAATTGTCCCGTTATAAACCAAGAACCATTGGCCAGGCCTCCAGGATCAGTGGGGTTTCACCTTCCGATATTTCTGTTCTGATTGTGTACCTGGGTCGGTAATGTTCCACGTGAAACAAGAGAAAGATGTCCGAAAAACTCAACCATTGTCCGGTATGTCTCAACGCAAACTCCAATCATTTTTTGGAGGTGAAAGATCATTTCCAATCCGGCGAGGATTTTCAAATCAGGGAATGCCTGCAATGTGGTTTCAGGTATATTGACCCACGGCCTGAAACTGAAAGGATCGGGGGTTATTATCAATCGGACGACTATATTTCACACGGCGCACAGCATAACGATCTGCTTAGTATCCTTTATCGGATTGCACGCAGATTTACCATCCGAAGGAAATACTCTCAGATAGTGGGCAGGTTGAAACCTGACTGCCTATTGGACTATGGCTGCGGCACGGGCGATTTCCTAAAGTATTGCCAGGATAAAGGCATTGAAGTCAGAGGGGTCGAACCGAATGAAAAGGCGAGGGAGTATGCACGTAATATTCAGCGGTTAACGGTTTTCTCATCACTGCAAGAGGCTGAAAATGAGGGCAAAAGGTTTAGTTGTATTACCCTTTGGCATGTTTTGGAACACATACATGATCTTGAAGTGACTCTTCAGAAGATTATCGGGTTGCTGGCCCCCGGTGGAATGCTGGTGATCGCCGTTCCGAATTGTCTTTCAGGTGATGCACGGAAATACGGAGCACGCTGGGCCGCCTATGACGTACCCCGCCATTTGTACCATTTTAACCCCACCACCCTCGAATTGCTTATGAAGCGATTCGGGTTTGAAGTAATGGCGACTCAGCCACAGATCCTGGATGCCTATTATATTTCCTTGCTGAGTGAAAAATACAGGACCGGGAAATCCCGTTATCTGGCAGCATTTTTTTCTGGCATGATGTCAAATTTCCAGGCCCGGAACAAAGGGTGGGGGCATTCCAGCATGGTTTTCTTTCTGTCAGTTAAAAAACCTTAATTTTAGCCCTTCTGGCGAATGTTTATGCTTTTCCGGGGAGTTGGGTCGTCCGGACGGAAAAAGTGGCCCAGGGGCGCTAAAAATCACGTCTGTTATTTTCCAATAAATCAGTTACTTGGAGAAAATCACGCAAAACAGGACAATTTGGGTCTCTTTCCGGTGGCTCGTTACGGGAATGACGCTGTTCTTGTTGATTTTTCCTGTCTGGCTCGCATGGGAGCGATCTCAGTCGCCTGTAAAGAAATGGCATCAGTTTCAGGAGGCTTTTACCGGGTTTCAGGCGGACCTGGAATCACGGGTGGACCGGATCGGGCAGCATTTTGATTCGACAGTCAGCGGTTGGACCAGTCGTTTTTTGGTGCCTGCCGGCCCGAACGATGGGGACGCCCTGTTTGTTTTCAAGGGTGATTCGCTCTATTTCTGGACCGAGGATAAAATGCCGGCTCCTTCGGATCCGTCGAAATACCGGTCAGTTAAATCCGAAGTCCTGCGGGAAAAGAACGGCTGGTACCTGTACCACGGATACAAAAAAGGAGAGTGGGTAATTTTTGGGGCCCGGCTGATCCGGACGGAAAATGCTTTCAGAAATGACTTTATCCATGACCATTTTTATTCCTCCCTGGGATGCTCTCCAAATGTAGACGTTGTATCCAGTAACACGGGCTACCCGGTGTATTCGGGTGAGCACCGATACCTGTTCAGCCTCGACTTCGGGTCCTACAATCCCGACCCGTCGGTTCCGGGAATCATTGCCTTTTTCCTCCTCCTTACAGGGTTGATTTGTCTGTGGCGGTTCTTTTTCCTTTTTTTATCGCGAATTTCCTGGGTTGACAAACGGGATATGCTCTTTGTATGCCTGTTTACGATTTCAGTCTTTGCCGTGCGGGGCATCTTTTTCATAACGGGTTTTCCGGCAGAAACGCCACGTTGGGAATTATTCGGACCGGCAGGTTATTCCTCTTCCTGGCTGCTTCCTTCACTTGGTGATTTTGTATTAGATGTACTGACCGGGATGGCTGCTGCGCTTGTTTTTTACGGCAGGTATAAGCGTTTTGCGAGAAAATCGGCCATGATATACCATCGGAATTGGCCAGGTTTATTGATTACTTGGGTGCTTGTTGCCGGCGTATTTATTGTCACCAGTATGCTGGTGGAGAATCTCGTACTCAATTCCTCATTTTCCCTGAACCTGAAGGATGTCACCGCACTATCCTGGCAAAGCGGATTCGGAATATTAATCCTGACAGGCCTGCTGGCGATTCAATTGTTGGTTATCCTGCCCGTGATGGATGCCATGTTTCGGAGCGCTGCACAAAGGAAACCCACGGTTATTAGCATCTTTCTTGCTGCCGGAGCAGGCATGGCGGTCCTTTTTCTTTTTAACCGAACAAGGGACTGGCCCATTCTCCTGCTTTTTACCGCAGTATCATTTTCCACGGTATTTCTTACCGATCATCTGGGCCGGCGCTACCCGGTTCGGAACCTGCTGTTTTTCCTGTGTTTTTATTCCCTGTTTGCCACATATCTCCTCGACCGGGCCAACCGGCTTAGGGAGCGCGAAAAGATTGAGCTATTGTCGGGTAAACTTGCCACGCAGCGAAACCCGGTGACAGAAATGATGTATGAATCGGCGGTAAAAAGGATCCGTGAAGACCGGATTGTCGCAGGATGGCTGTCGGGGAGGGCAGGAGAAAAAGAGATTTCAACCGACAGTCTCGCGGCCTACCTTAAAGCACGATTTTTCAATGATTTCTGGAAAAAGTACCAAATCCAGATTACATGTTGCGATCCAGGGATGAAATTAAAGATTCAGCCACAGGGTTACGAAGTTGGATGTAGTATTTATTTCGGGGGGATCCGGGAAAGCTACGGAAAACCCACTCAGGTTGCAGGATTGTGCGCCCTGGATTACGGATTCAGCAGGGAATATTATCTGGGTATCTTGAACGGTCGGAATGATGGACTTCCGGAAGGAGCCGGTCCGGCAATTTACATTGAATTCAATCTGAAAAGTGCCTACCCCGACCCGGGTTATCCGGCGCTGCTCACGGAACATCCCCGAAGTGATCTGCCCAACCTGACCGATTATTCGTATGGGTTGTTCCGGGCGGGAAAGCTGATCCGTTCGGTAGGATTTATGGAATATAAAACCGATCTCCGTGCTTATGCAGCGGCCAGTGGGCCGGCAGCTCCCGTAAAAGAGGCAAATGTGGTTCATTTCCGATACAGGGTCAATGACCAGGATACGTTGTTAATCACAAAGAGGAACGACAACCTCCTGTCGTATGCTACTCCGTTTTCCTATTTTTTCATCCTGTTTACCACACTTACGTTTCTGGTATCAGCCGGAATCGCCGCAAGGAAACGTCGCCGGCTGATCCCCGACAGTCTGAAGAACCGCTTGCAGGTTGCTTTAATTGCTCTGCTACTGATCACCATGCTTTCCGTAGGCATTGTGCAGATATTTAATATTCTGAGGATCAATCAGAAAAAGGAGGCCGGCAACCTGAAGGAACGGGCCTACTCCGTTTTGGTTGAGGTTCAGCACCGGTATGGGGCGAATGAGGATCTGGACGATATCGACCGTCATTCACTGGAAGACTTCCTGGTGAAGCTGTCGAACATTTTCTTTTCGGATATCAATATTTACAGCAGTCACGGCAAGCTTATCGCCTCCAGCCGGCCTCAGATCTTTGAGGAAGGGCTCCTCTCTGACCGAATGAACGCAGAGGCCTTCCGGGCATTATATGCGGAGAAGAATTCAATCGTACTTCATCCTGAGGTCATCGGGACGATGCGCTATAATTCGGCGTACCTGCCGTTTTACAACGACCGAGACCAGGTGCTGGGTTATATTAACCTGCCATACTTTGCCCGGCAGGACGAAGCGAAAAAAGAGATCGCGGTATTTCTCGTCACCTTCATCAATGTATATATCCTGCTGATCCTGTTGGGAGTTGCCGTAGCCGTGTTTATTTCAAACTATATCACAGCGCCGCTGGGAATGCTGGCAGGCAAACTCTCGCAACTGCGTGTGGGCAGCGCCAATGAAAAAATTGTTTGGGATCGTCCCGACGAGATCGGGCAGCTGGTGGCCGAATACAACCGGATGACCGATGAACTGGCAAGCAGCGCCGAATTGTTGGCGCGTTCGGCCCGTGAAGGGGCCTGGCGCCAGATGGCCCGCCAGGTGGCTCATGAGATCAAGAACCCGCTGACCCCGATTAAACTCAGCGCGCAGCATCTTGAACGGGCCTGGAAGGACAAGGCGCCCGACTGGGATCAACGGTTGTTGAGGTTTACGGCCATGCTGGTCGAACAGATCGACGCTCTTTCACGCATTGCATCGGATTTCTCTGATTTTGCCCGCATGCCATCGGCTATAATGGGGCCGGTTAACCTGACGGAAGTCGTCCAATTTGTAGTTTCGCTCTACCGCGACACCACTCCCATCCGGTTTGATTTTCAGGATACGGCCCCAACCGCCTGGGTAATGGGCGACCGTTCCCAGTTGATCAGGCTGTTCACCAACCTGGTAAACAATGCTGTACAGGCAATCGGTGACCGGCCGGGGGGTGTGGTTGGAATTTTCCTGGAAAGGACGGAGGGTGACCTGATCATCCATGTCACCGACAATGGCCCGGGAATACCGATTGAGCAGGCGGAGCGTATCTTTCAGCCCGATTTTACTACCAAAACCACCGGAATGGGACTTGGGCTGGCCATCGTTAAAGGGATTACAGAAGGAATGAATGGCTCCATCGTATTTTCCCCGGTGGAACCTTCGGGAACGGATTTTACCCTGCGATTTCCTGAATTAATGAAGAAAGAGACTGATGAAACAAGTTAACCGAAAGAGTGCGATCCTCGTGCTTAGCGCGATCCTTATCCTGGCATCGGCTGCCTGCCGGCGGGAAGCGGCAAAAGCTGAACTTTTCCACCGGTTTCCCGACCAGACCTGGCGGCGCTTTAACCTGCTGAGTTTTGAGATCCCTGTGACTCATCCGGGGAACTACGATATTTCCCTGTTTGCGGTATTTACCCGCGAGTATCCTTATCCGACCCTGGATTTCAACATGATCATGAACACACCGGCGGGGGAGGAGAGAACCAATGAATATATCATGGAAATCAAAGGAAACGGCGTGTCCGCAGAGGGATGTACCGCGGATTCCTGTACCGGGACCATTATGCTGAAAAAGGGACTGAACCTGTCGAAAAAAGGAATGTTGAAAATCCAGATCGAAAATCTGATACCAAAAATCGCGACGTCCGGTATCCGGGGAGTGGGTATCCGGCTGGCGCCTTCAACCCAGTAATTTCCGGGCCGCATCTTCATCGCGACGAATCTGGCTGACCAGGGCATCGATGCCGTCGAATTTCTTTTCTTCCCGGAGGTGGTGCAGAAAGGTGACGGAGATGCGTTTCCCGTAAAGGTCACCGGAAAAATCAAATAAATGTACTTCCAGGGAAAAGGAATTTCCGTTGATCGTCGGGCGAAAGCCGGCATTAGCCATTCCCAGGTAAGACATTCCGTCGAAAATGGCGACCACAGCATACACCCCGGCAGTCAGCGGAAATGGATCCTGCCCCGAAAGGTCAAGGTTTGCCGTTGGGTATCCGATCTGGCGGCCAAGGTGGTTGCCATGGATGACCGGAGCTTCAATCGTAAGAGGTAATGCCTTCATATACCGGGGATTCGGTCCTGTCAGAAATTGTTTTCTTTCTTTTTACTCAGGCGTTTGATCATGACCAGTTCATAAACGACATAGGCGTAATGCGCCCACACTCCCGCCAGCATGATGACAAGGGTGATGATCATCCACAAGGGAGCAATCGGTGTCCATAATTCTCCCGAGGGGACTTCGGCTTTGTGCTATTGTTTGTGTACACCCCAATTGATCACGTTCCTGCCTTGAGCGAATCCAAATTTATCGCTTTCTTCGATACGAGCGATCACCGTCAGTTAGTCGCTGAAGGTGAAATAGCTGAAAAAGGATGCCAGCACGAGCATGATCACACCAACCGAAACAAAATATTTTTCGTGATATACTGTTCCAGGTGATATACTTTCCGGAATACCCACATACAAATGATCAGGACGGCGCTGTCAGAAAAAACGGTGGCGATCACGAAGAAAGGGCCGAATATGGTGCTGTGCCAGCCGGGCTGCAAGGTATCGACTTAAGCAATGATACGTCCGCCTCCGGCCACCATACCGGTTCCGATCAATCCTTTTTTCAGGAAGTCACGGCGCGAATTGTTCTGGCTAATGTGATTCATGGTACCCGTTGATCATACTTTTAAAATTGCTCAGCGGGTTTTTACCGATGGTGCAGAAATAGATGTGCACACACATGATGATGCTGATGGTAAATCCGGCTAGGATATGCAGCAGGTCGGTCAGGGCGAGCCCGCTGAACCCGAAGAAACTGTTCACGGTCATTTCGGGGTAGAGAAGACCCCATCCGGAGAGGATGACGACCGGGACAAATCCATACATCAGTACCACGTAAGTAATTTGCTGCAGAGGATTGAACTTGCTTTCTTCGTTTACCGGAAAGGGTGCCGGTTCTTTTTTAAAGATGCCGATGGTATAGTAACGGAACTGGGCGGTCAGTCGCTTAAGGAATCCCTTAACGGGAATGACGTAATAGGCGCCGTTGGATGTGAACAGGTTCCCGATAAAGAAGCAAACATAGCTGATGGACAGGATTATACCTGCAACATTATGGATGGAAACGGCGGCGTTGAATTTTACGACTGTATTCGGGGAGGAGAACTGGATGCTGAGACCGGTAACGATCAGGGTCAGGCAGAGGAGTGCATTGATCATGTGCCAGATCCGGATCCAGACGGGGTAGAGGTAGAGTCGTTCTTCGTTGGGGTTCATAAGTTATTTGTTTTTAATTCGGAGGAAGGCATGGATCAGGATGGCAAACATGGTCAGCCCGAAAATGACGAGGCTGATGATATTGAGAATATTACTGTTATCGGGTCCGATAGAGGTAATTTCGCCGCCCAGGATTCCTTTGATGATCCCTTCTTTCTGGATTTTTTCTCTGACCTGGAATTTATAGAGAGAGGCATAAAGGATGGAGTTTTTCGAATGGCAGGATTCGCACTTCCTGACGGCCTGGTTTTTCGGAACGATATGGTGGGCAACAACCAGGGTGTCTTCGTTCCTTGCGTGGCATTCGATGCAACGTACATTGGTGAAATGGGATGCCTGGTTGGGCAGCCATTCATGTTTCTGCAGAATGTTCGGTTTTTGCTTCGAAGTCAGGATCTGGTAATTTCCAGCATCTGCATGGCAATGCAAGCAGATCATATTGTCGTAGGTGATCGTTTCCTTCAGGTCTTTGTTGGTCCTGGCGTTGATTTTATAGGTATGCGCGTTGTGGCACATCCAGCAGGTAAAGTCTTCGCCGTGTTTTTCGGAGTGGACGCTGGCCTGGAATTCCGCGTCGATCTGTTCGAATTTAAACTTGGCATATTTTTCATCTCCGCCGTGACAATCAAGGCAGTTGGCCTTGGTTTCCATTCTAAGGTTTCCGGCATGAGGGAATGTGGCATAATCTTCGGAATGGCAATCGGTGCATTTGAATTCGCGGTGATTAGAGGTATAAAATACTGCACGGGGAATCACCAGTTCGCTGTACATCCGTTTGGAAACCATCTTTTCCGATTCGGTATTCTTGTAGGTGTATTTGGGCTGACCGTGGCACTTCAGGCATTGTTCGTTTTCCTGGGCGTTTTTAAACCGCGTAAGATCAAATTTGGCGGTTGAATCCTGGGTGGACTGCAGGGTTTTTCGGATAGGGGTTTCGGAGGTGTTCACCAGGGCGTACGCCAGGGTGAATACCATGAGCAGAACCAATACGACCCAGGCCGGCCGGACATTCGCTTTATAGACCATGTTAAGGATTTAGCAGTTGCAGTTGTTCTTGTAAGGAAAGGAAAAAGAAATGGGTGTCAACGAGTCTGGCCCATTAACACCCATTTTTTAAAAGACAGAAATAACCATCCGGTTATTTTTTGAATGAGCGCATGTATCCGACCAGGTCCCAGCGGTCTTTTGCTTCGGGGATTTTCTTTTCGTAGGCCGGCATTTCGTCACGTCCCTTGCTGGTACGGAAGAAGAGTTCGCCATCGGTGCTGCCCTGGAAGGCTGCAGCGGAGAAATCGCCCGGGAAAGTCTTCAGTCCGGCTGCTTTGGGGCCGTCGCCGAGGCCTTTGCTTCCATGGCAGGATTTGCAATGTTTCGCCCAGAGTTCCTTGCCGTTGGCAGGGTCCGGTTTCCCGGGGGCTTTCATGGTTTTGTCTTTGTCACCGACGGGCCAGGGTTTAGCTTTTGCCTGCTGGGCCTGGGCGGCGCTGCCCATAACGAACATAATGGCGATCGCTGCGGTAAGGAACAGGGTCGCAATTTTCTTTGTTGCTTTCATTTTGCTTGATTTTCAGGTTAGTATTGGTGTCGATTTTGGTTAAAAGGTCCAGAGACGGGTGATGTTGAATCCGAACAGGATAAATCCGTTATAGGGATTGTTGTAGTTATACATGACGGTTTCCTGCGGTACCAGGCCGTTGGCCGATGTCACAAAGATCTGGAAGGCGTGGGTGCTGGTAGATATTTCCACACCCAGGCCGGCATTGGGCCAGGGGGTGGTATTGAGATAAGTAAATACAGGCTGGGAATAGCTGAGCATGATGGAGGTTTGCGGGCTTATCTTGATCCTGCCGATCCCGGAGATATTGATATTGTCGTGTTTCATCCCGTTGGCGTGGTTGTAATCCATTTCAGCCTGATCGACCAGGTTGTAATGGACCCAGGAGATGCCGAGCTGGGCGGAAAACTCTTTGCAAAAGCGCCGGGAGAACATGATCTCGGCGAAATAGGAAAAGCGGTAGGATGCTTTGAAGGTTTCGTTGAAGAGGGACTGCAGGTCACTCTGGTTGGCTCCTGTAAGTCCGGTTGCCTGATTATAGGTTAGGTAGTTCATGC
>Ga0116171_10005602_pt1 | contig 11013 bp, 4 predicted proteins | sample AD_JPNHW2_MetaG_FD_89798 | JGI IMG/M metagenome (GOLD analysis project Ga0116171, IMG submission 89798) | Active sludge microbial communities of municipal wastewater-treating anaerobic digesters from Japan - AD_JPNHW2_MetaG | ecosystem: Engineered > Bioreactor > Anaerobic > Digestate | place...
CATCCGGATGTCAGGACCTGGGAGGTGAAGCGTGACAATAAACACGTTGGCATCCTGATGATTGACTATCATCCCCGCGCTTCGAAGCGCGGAGGAGCCTGGTGCAGCGCCATGAGGCCCCAGAGACTTGACGAGAACGGCAATTTCGTCACCCCGCTGGTGAGTATGGTGACAAACTTCACTCCTCCCTCAGGCGATACCCCATCACTGCTGACCCCTGACGAAGCAAGCACCCTGTTCCATGAGTTCGGTCATGCCCTTCACAACCTTTTGTCAAACACGGAGTACACCAGCGGCGTATCACGCGACTTTGTGGAGCTGCCATCGCAGATAATGGAACACTGGGTGTTCGAACCGGAGGTGCTTAAGATTTATGCTAAACACTACCAGACAGGAGAGGTCATTCCAGACGCTCTTATTGAAAAGATAGAAAAAGCCGGCAAGTTCAACCAGGGATTCATAACAACAGAGTACCTTGCAGCCTCATCACTTGACATGGAGTATCATTCCCTGACCGAGCCGGTTGAACTGAACATCGGTGAGTTCGAAAAGAAGGCGATGGATAAATACGGTCTTATAAGTGAGATCATCCCCCGCTACAGGTCAACTTACTTCAACCACATCATTGGCGGTTACTCAGCCGGATACTACAGCTATATCTGGTGCGAACAGCTTGATGCGGATGCATTCAATGCCTTTAAGGAGACAGGTGACATCTTCAATAAAGAGGTTGCAGCCCGCTTCGAGAAGGAAATACTTGCCCGCAAGGGATCAAAGGATGAACTTGAGATGTGGATAGCCTTCAGGGGACGCGAGCCGGGCATTGAAGCTCTCCTCGAAAACCGGGGCTTTAAGAATTAGTAGCCTATGTTTGCCAGGATGGGTTTACCGGTAAGGGTCTGCCTGACCCTGCTCCTTCTGATGCTGGTGCCGTGCAATGCTTTCAGCATTTCCGCCAGGGTTGAGAAGGGGGTGCTTGACCTTACCGCAATTCAGCAGGGAGACGAGTTCACCGTAAGGATGAACGGCGAATGGGAGTTCTATTTCGGCAAATTCATTTATGGCACACCCGGAGAAATCTGTGATACCCTCATCCCTGACTGCTACGCCATGGTCCCTGGTTACTGGACCGCATGCACTATTGACGGCAAGAGGCTTCCGCGCTATGGATACGCCACATACAGGGTTCTGATACTCCTTCCCCGCGGATACCGTGACAGGATGGGGTTTGACATGCCGGTATTTGACACCTCCTATGAGATAAGTATCAACGGAGTCACCACAGCCAGGAACGGGACACCCGCCCGCAGCAGGGCAGAGTCAGTCCCTGACTATGAACCACTTTTCTTCAGCTATGTGCCCAGAAGTGACACCCTGGAACTGCTTATCAGGGTCTCAAACTATGAACACCGGCGAGGAGGATTCTGGATGCCGATGAAGACGGGAACCTTCCACACCATCCAGTCCAACTTTACAAACCAGTGGTTCATATCCATAGCTGTATCCGGAATGCTCCTGGCTTCGTTTATATTCTTCCTCATTTTTTACCTGCTTGACAGGAGGGACAAAAAACTGCTTATGTTTGCCGTCCTGGTTCTTTGCCTTGCCCTTCGTCCTTTTCTCTCTGCTCCATACCTGGCAACGATTGTGGAAATAAAAAACTGGAACCTCATCATCCGTGGAGAATACCTGATCCTGTTATTTATGATAACATCCGGGATGTGGCTGGCATACCTGATATATCCCACCAGGTGGTTCAGAAGGTTTGCGATTGCCACAGATGTTGTTTTTGTTCCGTGGGTGGCTGCGGTTGTTCTTCTCCCGGTCCGGTTCTTTTCATGGTCAGTATTCGGTATACAGTTCATCTCGCTGTTTGCCTTGCTCTACGCGGTGTCAATGAGCATAAGGGGTGTCATTAAGGGCAACAGGATAGACATCCTTTACCTTGTGGCGTTCCTGGCCATTGTATTCGGGGTGGTCTCCGACATACTGCTTGCAAATGCACTGGAGGAGACCCAGCAACTCTATATCCTGTCATTCCTCATCCTGGTCTTCGTCATGATACAGGCAACACTGCTGATAGCCGAATGGGTAAGAAGGGGCAAGGACAGGGAGAAACTCTCGCTACAGCTTGAGGAGCTTAACCGGAGTCTTGAGAGCAGGGTCATGGAGCGTACGGGCGAGCTCATGGTACGGACTGAAGAACTGAATGCACGGAATGAACAGATTGCGCTGCAGAACAGAAAGCTCTCCGAAACAATAAACCTGAAAAACAAGATATTTTCAGTTATAGCCCATGACCTTCGGAGTCCCGTGGTTAACATCCTTTATGCCCTCTACATGCTCAAGGAGGAAGAGTTCCGTGATAAGACCGAATCACTTGCTGACTCCTGCATCCAGTACTCACAGAGGCTTATCAGCCTTCTTGAAAACATGCTTGTATGGGGAAGAGGTCAGGAAGACATGATCAGGTACGCTCCGGCCGAGAATGACCTTGCTGACATCATCCTGACCAACATAAGCATACTGAAAGACAGCGCTGACAGGAAGGAAATTGCGTTGAATTTTACGCAGGTGGGCAGGTCAAGCGGATGGTTTGACAGGGATCTGGTTGACATAGTAGTCAGGAACCTCCTCTCGAATGCAATCAAGTATTCATATCACGGAGGGAAGGTGACGGTTCATGTGAAAGGAAAGGATGAGTCATCCGAGTGGGTCACCATAAGAATTTGTGATAATGGAGTGGGGATCACTCCCGAAAGGCAGAAGAGGCTGTTTAACGGACATGAGCTTGAATCCACTCCCGGCACCGATTCGGAAAAAGGAACAGGGATAGGCCTCAGGCTTGTTTATGAGCTGGTGACACTCAGCAAAGGGACAATATCGGTGGAAAGCACTCCCGGCAACGGAACCTGCTTCACGGTACTGTTTCCCGGCTCAGACCAGGCCATCAGACTACGATGAGTGCTGACAGACCCTTGATGTCAAGCAACCTTACCTCCCTTCGCTCCACTGAGATCAGACCCTCCTCCTGCATCTCCCCTATGACCCTGGAAAGAGACGGGCGCGTCACGCCGAAGTAATCCGAGAGTTCCTGCTGTGACCGGTCAATGACCACCCGTCCTGACGAGGCTCCTGGAAGCGATGTGAGATAGTTGGCAAACTTCCCCCTGATCGTGTGAAAGGAATGGAATCTGAGTCGTCCTGAGAGAAACTGTGCCTTATTGCAAATGAAGGTGAGATAATTTGAAAGTATCCGCCTGTCGCCTGCCATCATGGCCAGGTAATCACTCTTGTTGATTATCAGCAACTCCGAATCGGTGTTCGCGGTTACGGTCACGGGATATTTTGCCGCGGCACCAAACAGCACAGCTGCAGCCAGTGCCTGGGGAGGGTTTATGTCCTCGATTTTCATGGTACGTCCCGCCAGGTCTGACATCTCTCCCCTGACGCTGCCCGACAGAACAATAATAAGCGACATTATCTCTTCGCCGGCCAGAGCGACAACTGCTCCCGAATGATAAAACCTTACCCTGAAGTTGACGGAACATGTCAGGTTTTCTATCTCATCATCACTGAGTCCCCTGAAAAGCGGGGAGTTACTTAATACCGGGAAACGCATGATTTGAATTTTTGGCTAAATGTAAAGAAAAATCACATTTTGTAACATATGTTACATGCCTGTCCGGAAATGAGGGGTACCTTTGCATTAATAATCAGATACTTTAAATGCAAAGAGACATTATAAAAATTGATGAGGAGAAGTGCACAGGTTGCGGAGTATGTGTACCCAATTGCCATGAAGGCGCTCTCCAGGTAATAGACGGTAAGGTGAGACTCGTTTCTGAGCTGATGTGTGACGGACTGGGAGCATGCATAGGGCATTGTCCTGAAGATGCCATCACCATTGAGAAGCGTGAGGCCGAACCGTATGATGAGATAGCAGTGATAAGCGAAATGGTAAAAAAGGGCCCCAACACTGTCATTGCGCACCTCAGGCATCTGAAGGACCATCACGAGTACGGTTACCTTGAAGAAGGGACGACATGGCTTGAGTTAAATGGCAGCGGGTTGTCATTTGACGTGGCGGAGGTCCTTGAGGCAGTCAGCGGCAGGCGCGGGCCGGCCGGTGCCACACCCGTTGACACGCAGAATCTGAACAATAACGGTCAGGAGGAAAACGGGCAGCAGCATCAGGCTGAACACCGGCACCGCTACGGGCAGCAGCCAGGGCAGCATCACGGCCAGGGGCAGCAAAGCCAGAACGGGCAGCAGCATGGACACGGACACGGACAGCATCATCACGGCGGCGGCTGCCCCGGCAGTGCCGAGAGAATGATAACACCCGCCCCTGCCTTCACCACCGTAACGGAGGCAGCCGTGACACCGTCACAGCTCACCCACTGGCCGGTACAGATGCACCTCGTAAATCCGAACTCACCAGCATACAGGGGGGCTGACCTGCTGCTGGCGGCTGACTGTGTGGCGTTCTCCATGGGGTCATTCCACGACCGTTTTCTCAAAGGAAAGGCACTGGCAATAGCGTGCCCCAAGCTTGACCACGGAACTGAAACCTATGTAGACAAGCTGACGGTCATGATAGATACGGCAAAAGTCAACACTATCACTGTGCTGATGATGGAGGTGCCGTGCTGCGGAGGCCTGTTGCAGATGGTCAGGGCGGCACTTGCCAGGGCCTCCCGCAAGGTGCCGGTAAAAGCGGCAATAGTCAGTATCGAAGGAAAGATACTGCAGGAAGAATGGATATAAATGCATGATATTATACTGATTACAATAACTTAAAAAAATCAAGAGATGAGTATGTTTTGTTACCAGTGCCAGGAAACGGCAAAAGGAACCGGATGCTCCATCAGGGGCGTATGCGGCAAGACTGATGATGTAGCCCAGATGCAGGACATGCTGGTATGGGTTGCCAAGGGTATCTCCATCCTGGGGACTCTTGCTCGCAGTAACCACTATTCCAGTGCAAAGATTGACCGCTTTGTGCAGGAAGCTCTCTTCACCACGATCACCAATGCGAATTTTGACAAAGTGAAGATCATTGAAAAGATCCATGAAGGGATCGCACTCAGGGACAAGTTTGCCGGTGAGATGAAGGCTCACGGCATCACCATACCGGGCAGCCTCCATGAAAGTGTTACATGGAGACCTGCCGGTGAGGCTGACCTTGTAGCCAAAGCCGCCACGGTGGGTGTCCTCTCAACAACGAATGAAGATGTCAGATCACTCCGTGAACTGACAACCTATGGTGTGAAAGGCATGGCAGCGTATGCAGAGCATGCCGGTAACCTGGGGTTCAACAGTGACAACGTTGACGCTTTCATCCAGAGGGCCCTTGCAGCAACCACTGACGACACCCTTTCTGCTGATGACCTGGTGGCTCTGGTCCTCGAGACAGGCAAGCACGGAGTGGAGGTGATGGCACTGCTTGACAAGGCTAACACTACCTCGTATGGCAACCCAGAAATCACAGAAGTGAACATTGGTGTAAGGAAGAACCCAGCCATCCTTATCAGTGGCCATGACATGAAGGACATGGAGGAATTGCTCCGCCAGACCGAGGGATCGGGGGTTGATGTTTATACCCACAGTGAGATGCTGCCCGCCAATTATTATCCCGCTTTCAAGAAGTACAGCCACTTCGTTGGAAACTATGGCAACTCATGGTGGAAGCAGACTACTGAATTCGAGACCTTCAACGGCCCGGTTCTCTTCACAACCAACTGTATTGTTCCGCTTCGCGACAGCTACCGTGACCGTGTTTATACGACCGGTTCGTCTGGCTATCCTGGCTGCCCGCATATTCCGGACAGGGCACCCGGCAAGGAGAAGGATTTTTCGGCCATCATAGAGCATGCAAAGAGATGTCCTGCACCGGTCGCCATTGAAGAGGGCACAATCATAGGCGGTTTTGCACACAACCAGGTTGTCAGACTTGCCGACAAGGTTGTTGATGCTGTGAAGAGCGGGGCAATACGCAAGTTCTTCGTCATGGGCGGATGCGACGGCCGCATGAAGAGCCGCGAATACTATACCGAGTTTGCGCAGAAGCTTCCGAAGGATACGGTCATCCTCACGGCAGGATGTGCCAAGTACCGCTACAACAAGCTGAAACTCGGAGACATCAACGGCATCCCGCGCGTACTTGATGCCGGCCAGTGCAATGACTCCTACTCACTTGCCGTCATAGCCCTGACCCTCAAGGACATCTTTGGCAAGAATGATATCAACGAACTGCCGATAGCCTACAACATCGCATGGTATGAGCAGAAAGCGGTGATTGTTCTCCTGGCCCTCCTTTACCTCGGTGTGAAGAACATCCATCTCGGACCCACACTCCCCGGATTCCTTTCACCGAATGTAGTGAACGTCCTGGTGGAGAAGTTCGGGATCACAGGCATAACCACACCTGATGAGGATATGAAGATCCTGCTTAACTGACAGTTGTTGCCATGCTGGCCGCTCCGGCACATGACCGCGGAAACGACGGCAAAAAAGCATAGTGAGAAAATCGCCCCCCGCGGGGCGATTTTTTTGCATTCGGCCCAGTAGAGATTTTTACAGCCTGTGGCTGTTTTTTCGCAGCCCGCTGCCTGATTTTTTGCACAGCCCGGTGCCTGATTCTTTATGAAACCTGGTGCTTGTTTTTCTAGCACCCTGACTTCTGCATTATGTGATATTTATGCACATAGCGATGAGCCATGTGCATAAATAATTATCTTAGTATTATAAATAGCAGCGGCAATAGTTCTTTAAATTCTAAAGTCATGGATGTACCTGCATTTACGCCTGGAACCGGTATCCTTATCGGCCTTGATATCGGCTCGGTTTCCCTTAACAGTGTTGTAATGGATGAAGATTACAACATCCTGGAAGACTATTATGATTATGTCCATGGCAAACCGTTCAGTGTTTTGCATGACAGGCTTACACGGCTGTTGCGTGATCACCCTGACGGGAGCATCAGGGGTCTGGCCATCACCGGTGCCGGGGGCAGGCTGGCAACAGAGCTCATTGGCGGCCTCTGTGTAAATGAAATCATTGCACAGGCAACATCAGCTTCCAGGCTTTTTCCCGATGCACGTACGGTAATTGAGATCGGTGGAGAAGATTCCAAGCTGATAATTCTAGAGAGTGACGGGGCCGATGATTACCCGAGACTGGTTGATTTCGAGATGAACAGCATCTGTGCAGCCGGCACAGGGTCCTTTCTTGACCAGCAGGCAAGGAGGATAGGGGTGCGCATTGAGAATGAGTTTGGTGAACTGGCCCTGAAGTCGGTCTCTCCTCCCCGCATAGCGGGGCGGTGCAGTGTCTTCGCAAAGAGTGACATGATCCATCATCAGCAGATCGCCACACCACTCCATGACATAGTTGCAGGGCTGTGCTTTGCCCTTGCACGCAACTTCCGAAGCACCGTAGCCCGGAGGAAGGAGATGAAGAGACCGGTGTTGTTCACCGGCGGCGTTGCAGCCAACGCCGGTATGGTCAGGGCTTTCAGGGAGGTTCTTGAACTCAGCCCCGGGGAGCTGATCATACCTGAACACCATGCATCAATGGGCGCTATAGGTGCAGTGATGTACTCACGCCTTAACGGCAATTCGGTTAATGGCTTCACCGGGCTGGAGAAACTTGAGGAATATCTCCGGAAGAGCACAGCATCGTTTGTCAGCCTGCCCATGCTGAAAGAATCGGCGGCACTCTACAACAAGGATGTAAAGATAAAAAGCAACGGAAAGGGCAAGCTGCGCGTTTACCTGGGAATCGATGTCGGATCACTGAGTACCAACGTTGTACTCATTGACCCTGAACATAATGTTGTGGCGCGCCGCTACCTCCCGACGGCCGGCAAACCACTGGAGGCAATAAAAAAGGGTCTGAGTGAAATCTTCGATGAGGCAGGTAATTTTGTTGAGGTTATAGGGGCCGGTACAACCGGCTCCGGAAGGTATCTGACAGGAGACTTCATAGGTGCTGACGCCATAAGGAACGAAATCACCGCACAGGCAACAGCTGCCATCGACTATGACCCCACTGTTGACACCATCTTCGAGATAGGCGGACAGGATTCAAAGTACATCAGCATAGAAAACGGGGTGGTGGTTGATTTCGAGATGAACAAGGTCTGTGCCGCAGGAACCGGCTCATTCCTGGAAGAGCAGGCCGAGAAGCTGAACATAAAAATAGTCGGGGAGTTCGGTGACCTGGCACTCAGAAGCAAGAGCCCGGTGAAGCTTGGTGACCGCTGCACGGTCTTCATGGAGTCAGACCTAAACACCTTCATGCAGAAGGGAGCCAGGGATGAGAACCTGGTCGGCGGCCTGGCTTATTCAATAGTTTACAATTACCTCCAGAAAGTGGTGGCAGACCGCAGGATAGGCGACCGCATCTTTTTCCAGGGCGGTGTCACCAACAACAAGGCAGTGGTGGCTGCCTTTGAACAGGTGCTTGGCAAAGAGATAATCATCCCGCCGCACTTTGATGTCACAGGAGCCATTGGAGCCGCCATACTTGCCCAGAGGTCAATGACCGAAGGACAGAAGACAACTTTCAAAGGCTTTGGCATAAGGAATGCAGGCTATGAAATCAGCCGGTTTGTATGCAACGGTTGTGTCAACCACTGCGAGATAAGCAGCGTGAAGATAGAGGGTGAAAAGAAACCGCTCTTCTACGGGGGCAGATGCGAAAAATGGGAGACAGACAGCAGGAAGAAAAAGAATGATCATATACCCAACCTTTTCCTGAAGAGGACGGAAATGCTCATGGGCGATTACCGGGAGCAGGAGCCTGACGGCAGACCCACTGTGGGTATCCCGAGGGCCCTGATGATATATTACCAGCAGTTCCCCTTCTGGAGGACTTTCTTTGAGGAACTCGGCTTAAGGGTTGTGCTCTCACGTGAGTCTGACAGGGCGCTGGTCACACGCTCCCTGGAGACGGTTACCTCGGAAACATGCCTGCCGGTTGAGCTTATGCATGGCCATGTTATTGACCTGATTGAGAAGGGAGTTGACTATGTATTCATGCCCTTCATCGTCAGCGGCAAATACAAGGAGGGAGACACCACCAGCAACTCCAACTGCCCCTGGATACAGTCGTTCCCGTTCATGGTGAGGGCGGCCCTCCGTGACCGGGTTGATGAAAAGAAATTCCTCGCCCCCACCCTTCACTTCAGGTATTTTGAAGGGGCGCTGACAAAAGAGATGACGTCATTTTTCGGCGAGAGGCTGGGCTTTGACGCTGCGACGGTAAAGAAGGCGCTGATGAAGGCAGACGGCAAGCAGACAGCTTTTGAGAGAGGCGTGGCTGAGTATGGGCGCAGGGTGATGGCTGAAATTCCTGCGGGGTGCCGGCCTGCCGTCATACTTGGAAGGCCCTACAACAGCTCTGATCCTCACCTCAATCTCAGCCTTGCCGAGAAACTCATCGCGCAGAACGTGATGCCTGTTCCTCTTGACATGCTTGACATTTCGGTTGCTGATCTATATAAAAACTACCGGAACATGTACTGGCCCAACGGTCAGAAGATAATTGCAGCAGCCCGGCACGTGGCACAGACAGACGGCCTTTATGCAGTCTATATCAGCAACTTCAGGTGCGGCCCTGATTCATTCATATGGCATTATGTCACCGAGGAGCTCAAGGGCAAGCCGTTCCTTCACCTGGAAGTGGACGAGCACTCAGCCGATGCCGGCATGGTTACGCGTATAGAGGCCTTTCTCGACAGCCTGGAGGGATCAGAGAAGAATGCAAAAAAGGTTATTGAGGTCATCAGACCCCGTCCAGGCCTCCCTGAACCTCCGGCACACAGGACCCTCTATTTTCCATACATGCATGACGGGGCCCGCTTTGTTGCTGCAGCAGCGAGGAGCGTCGGCATCCCATCGGAGGTACTGCCCCGGCAGACAGAGGAGGATATCGCCCTCGGAAGGAAGTACACCTCATCAAAGGAATGCTTCCCGATGATCTGCACCACCGGCAGTTTCCTCCGCAAGCTGATGGAACCGGGAGCTGATCCCTCCCGTATGAGTTTCTTTATGCCTGATCATAACGGACCCTGCCGGTTCGGACAGTACAACCAGTTCCAGAGGATACTGTTTGACAGGCTGGGCTACAAAGACGCGGAACTGGTGACCCCGTCAAACGACACTGCATATGCCGACCTTGCCGGTGACCGCAGCCGGCAGTTCAGGATCAATGCCTGGAAAGGATTCGTGGCATTTGACTTCATCAGGAAACTGTACAGGGAGATCAGACCCTATGAGCTCAATGCCGGCGACAGCGAAGCCGTCTATCAGAAAGCCCTCGTTAAAACTGAGGCTTCAGTGGAGAAAAACTGCAGAGGTCTTCGCCGGGTGCTGGTTGAAACAGCCTCAGAATTCGTGGCGGTTAAAGTTGACAAGAGCCGGCGCAAACCGGTGATAGCCGTGCTGGGTGAGATATTCATGCGTGACAACGCGGGCTGTAACGGCAACATTGCCAACCGCCTTGAGGCCCTTGGCGCCGAGGTGCTGATAGGGCCCTTCTCGGAATGGATCACGTACTCCACGCACCGCTATACCCGTGACAGCAGATGGAAAAACGACATGAAGGGGATGCTCAGGTCGAAGATACAGGGTATTGGCCAGGAGGTCATCGTTGACTACCTGCTGAGAGGAATAAGGAAGCTGAGTGATACCACCAAGGATGTGTCACTCCATGAGATGCTCAGGCTGAGCAACAGGTATGTAAGTGAATTCTATGACGGTGACCCGCCCATAGCCCTCGGCATGTCTTCAGCGCTGGCAGGGAGAGGCGTATCAGGGATAGCAGCCATCCTGCCCTTCACCTGTATGCCCGGAACGCTTATTGCATCTGTAAGTGACTCCTTCAGGAAGGATCATGACAACATACCTTTCCTCAACATACCATATGACGGGCAGGACAGCGTCTCCCTTGAGACCAGGCTGCAGGCCTTCTTTTTCCAGGTCAGGGAGTATGCTGAGGCTCACC
>Ga0116171_10005603_pt1 | contig 11013 bp, 6 predicted proteins | sample AD_JPNHW2_MetaG_FD_89798 | JGI IMG/M metagenome (GOLD analysis project Ga0116171, IMG submission 89798) | Active sludge microbial communities of municipal wastewater-treating anaerobic digesters from Japan - AD_JPNHW2_MetaG | ecosystem: Engineered > Bioreactor > Anaerobic > Digestate | place...
ATATATTGTCAAGAAAAGGAGTTAAACCAAATGAAAGACTTTTTTGAATTGATTGCAAAGCGGGAGAGCTGCCGTGATTACGCCGAAAAGCCAGTAGATAATGAATTGATAAAAAAATGTATTGAAGCAGCGAGGCTTGCACCGTCTGCGTGCAATTCCCAGCCATGGAGCTTTACCGTCGCAAATAACGGTGATTTGACACCCAAAGTTGCAAAGTGTCTGCAGGATTTAGGAATGAATAAATTTACGGATAAATGCCCTGCGTTTGTTGTGGTTACGGAAGAAAATGCCACGCTGTCGGCAAAACTCGGCGGCAAGGTGAAAAATCAGGAATTTGCACCCATAGATATTGGTATCGCGGCGGCGCACTTATGCCTGGCTGCAACAGAACTTGGGCTTTCAACTTGCATTATGGGATGGTTTAACGAATCAAAGCTGAAAGAGCTGCTTGATATCCCGAAAAATAAACGGATACGCCTGGTTATAGGTTTGGGTTATGCCGCGACTGAAAAGCTGCGTATAAAAAACCGAAAAAAAATTGAGGATATAGTCAAATTTATGTGATTTCTATTTGTAAAATGTATCAAGCCCAAACGGCCGGAAACCGTTTGGGCTTGTCTGTTGAATCGGGTTAAGTGAACAATTTAATGATACCGTTGAATGAAAAAATAAACTCGAATATTTTCTTTAAAAATTCCGAAAGCTTTGTGAAGAAATCATTTATATCCTTTATTCCGTCTGTTTTGATTTCTCCGTTTGCTCTGACTTTAAACGTAGAGTTTTCACTCATTAATCCCTTTTCTTTGTCGCCGATGCTGAAGCTGTAAGTTTTCCCCGTTTCAAGCCCGCTGATGACAACCGTATGCTTAAGCACTGTTCGCGGTTTGCTCAGTGTCATAAAATTGAAATCAACCACATCAACGGTAATATCTGACTTTTCAACATTCTGTGTTATGATGGCGCCGGCAGGCAGGGGATTGAGATCAATGTCGCTGCCGTTAATTCCCGTTATGGTGTGCCACTCAATTTTTACATCGCCTTTATTGGCGCCTTTGGCAATACTGATATCGGCGGGAAGCCTGAAATTTTCGGATGTCGGCTTCACTGCAGCTTTACCTTTGTATTCAAGTGTTGCATTCAAGTCACCGCAAAAGAACGGATTTTCATCTTTTGTAAATGAATCAATTACATCGGCGAATGAATTGGCAGCTTTTAAGCGCCCGCTGTCATTAATGTACATATATCCCGCTGTATATACAAGCGCTTTGACCAAATCTCTGCCGTTGTCAACATGGACGAATGGATTGGTATTCATAATTTTAACGGAAGAATTCAGGATTTTATCCAGTATTCCGCCGACGCTTATATTATCCCCCGCAATTTTATGAAGTTTCTGCATTACATCGCCGGGCAGAATTATATCTAAATCATTCAGATTGATGGATGGAAGAATATCATCAAAGAGAACATCGTTGATGATGATATCAAGCAATTTGTCAACAAGCCTGTCTGCTCCCGCTTGCGTGCGCAGCGCGGCTGCTGCGCGTGTTATTTCCGGGTTTTTGCCGGTGTCTTCGTCACCGGAGTTGCTGTATTCCAATGCCAAAAGAGCGATTTTGCCAAATTCGGTGGCGCTGTCGCCCTTTACCAGTTCGAAGTGGGAAAAGTTCTTGACAACCGAACTTAACAGCTCGGCTGTATGCGAGGTGTTAAGGATATATTTGTCATCGATTTTAGATATGACTGCGTTTAAAAACTGCGAAAATGCCTCAGGGGTCAGGTTATACCCTTTAAGAGCTGTTTTTAAAGCCGAAGAATTGCCGGTGAGTTCTTCTCCGATATCTATCCCTTTTTCTTTCAGCAGGCCTGCGATGCCATTTGGCAATGCCCTGTGAAGCGCATCGGTTGCTCTGAAGAGAAATGAATTGTCAAAATATACGCTTGCGTCGCTTCTGATTCCGTTTTCGATAGAACCGCCGTAAAGAATCGGCATACAATAGTTTTCGCTGAAGGGCTTGTCAATGACACCGTATTTTGCGGAAACTCCGCTGACATCAACATTCGCTGCGGCGTCGCAGTCGACATTGTTAAGCTTGCATGTAACATAACCTTGAATCAAGCCTTTGGAAAATGACGCTTCGCGGTAAGTGTTCGGGAAACTGCTGAGTTCGCAGGTTTCAATATCATAAATTGTTTCGTTGTCGGCAGAAACGATTGATGCAACATCGTTTGCATGCATATGTCCCGAAAAAATGAAATGCATCCCTGCATCGGCAAGCTGATAAGAGATTTCCTCGTAGTTTTTAATTAATGCGTTCTTTGATAAAACTCTTTCCAAATTAAAATGTTCGACAACACTTCCGTGAACCATTCCGATTACTGCTTCTCCGTGTTCGGCCGCTTCTTTGGTTTGTTTAAGAACCCATTGCAGAAGTTCCGGCGTTATATTCATATCGCCTTGTTTGATGTCATTCCCGCCTGAGGTTATATCGGCGGAATACTTGCAGGAGTCTATTGCGATTAAGCGGTAGCCGCCGGGCAGGCTGACGGCATAGGAGAGACCGCCTGCTTTCCCTGTTGAAGGGGTATAGCAGCTGTCAGCTTGATTATAACCGAAATCAGCGTAAATTGTTCTGAAGTTTTCCGGTGTTGTCAACAGGAGCCCGGGGTTATCATGCGCGTTTATCTTTTTGCCGTCGGCTGTCGCATAATCAGCTGCGTCATAATTGTTGACATCATGGTTGCCGTTAATGACAAAAATCTGTATGCCTGTATTTCTTTCAAAATCTTTAAAAAGCGATGCAAGCTTAATATGACCGGCTTTTTCACCGTCAAATGTCAAATCACCCGGAATAAGCAGGTAATTCATATTATAAGTACCGTCCGCTTTGCGCGCGGCAATGGTTTTCAGTGTAGCGCGCATAATAGCTTCGGATTCGCCGACAATTTTTGAATCGCAGTATGCGTCGTGCATATATTCTGCGGAATTGAGATTTGTATATTCCTCCGGATAAAAGTGCGGGTCAGATAAAACCCCGAAATTTACAGGAGGGTCATAGCTTTTCGTTCCCGACGGCGGCAGCGCTGAGGCTGTGCAGGTCAGCAGTGTAAGAACAAGTACGGCAGCGGTCAATTTCGAAAAAAACTGTTTCATGTTTTGCTCCTTTTTTATAGTAGAATTTAACAGCCTGAATTACGGGAATAAATTTAAAACAGTGTTGAATTTTTTGAAAAAGCTTATAAGTTTCTTGAAAAATTCAATTATTTTGCTGAAGAAGTCATTTTTTCCCTGCTCAATAATTTGCCCGTTTTTATTGATACTGAAGGCAGCGGTTTCCGACATAAGCCCTTTCTCTTTGTCACCGATGCTGTAAGTGTATTGAACACCGGTCTTTAAACCGCTTACAATAATTCTGTGTGAAAGCAGGGAACGTGTTTTATCTAAGCTGATAAATCCTAAATCAAGCAATGCTGTTTTTTTGCCGGCCGGTGAGGATTCACTTGTTATAACTGCGGTTGAGGGCAGGGAATTAAGAATTAAATCGGTCCCGTCAATACCGTAGATAGTGTTCCAATCAATAATAATATCACCGGGGTTTGGCCCTTTGGCAATTGCGATGTCATTTGGAAGCCTGTAATTTTCAACGGAAGGTTCAACAGAAGTCTTTCCCGTGTACTGTAAAACAATCCCGGAATCACTTTTTCCCTCCGGGTTGTTGTCACTGGTCATGTTTGTTATTGCTTCGGCAAACGCGCAAGAAATCTGCAGGCGTGCTTCCGGATTCAGATATTGATAACCAACTGTATAGATAAGATCTTTAAATACATCTCTGCCATTCTTAATTTTAAAGAATTCATTGTTTTTCATTTTTACAGCGGCTGAATCAAAAATCTTTTCAAGTACTGCTCCGGCGTTCAAATTATCACCGGCTATTGAATGAAGTTTTGCCATGACTTGAGCCGGCAGAACATTCTTTAATTCATCAAGGCTGATCGAAGGCAGAATATCATCAAAAAGCAAGTCGTTTATAACAATATTAAGCAATTCATCAATTAACCTGTCTGCTCCGGACTGGGTAGACAACGATTTGGCTGCTATGCTGACTTCGGGATAATTATTCGGATTTTCATCACCCGAAGTCATTGCCGTTATTCCTGTCATAACAATTTTTCCGAGTTTTGTACGGCTGTCGCCCTTTGCCAGTTCAAAATCGGAGAGCTTCTCAATCACCGAATTTACAAGCTCTGTTGTATGGGCTGTGTTTATTATATACTTCTGATCTATCTGCATAATTATTGAATCGATAAGTTGCGCAAAGGAGTCAATCGGAATATTGAAAGCTTTAAGGGTATCAATGACTCCGGCGGGAAGTTTAGCTGTTTGTGATTTAACATCCAAGCCTTTTTCTTTAAGCAACCCGCTTATTCCGTCAGGGAGAGCTTCTCTGATGGCGGATGGGAATTTTGAATCAATAATACTTTTAATAAATACCGCGGTATCATACATGATCCCTTGGTCGATTGACCCGCCGCAAAGCATGGGCATACTGTAATTTGATTTAAAAGGCTTAGCGATAATACCGTATATATCGGATATACCGCTGAGATCAACCAAACTGTCCGCGTCACAATCAACATTGTTAAGTGCGCAGCTTACATCTGTTGCACCGCTGTAATTATTGAAAGTTGCTTCCCGGTAAATGTTCGGATAAGTCGTAAGCCCACATGTTTCGATATCATAAATAATTTCATTGTTGCCGGAAACAATACCGGCAGTATCATTGATGTGGTTATGGCCGGAAAAAATAAAATGCATGCCTGAGTCAGCCAGATCATATGAGATCTTTTCATAATTGCTGACAAGAGAACCGCTTGAAACTGCCGGCTGATAGACATAATGTTCAACAATATTGCCGTGAACCATACCGATAACTGTTTCGCCCCTGCTTACTGCAGCCTTGCTTTCGCCGCAAACCCATTTCAGTAAATCGGGAGTGATTAACATCCGGCTTTCACGGTTAGTTGTGCCTGTTGCGCTGTCAAGGGAATAAATACAGCTGTCAATTGCAATAAGGCGGTATCCCCCGGGTAGGCTGAGTGAATATGACATCATTCCGGCAGTTCCGCTCGGCGGTGTATAAACACTGTCGGCTTGGGCAAAACCAAAGTCGGCATAGATATTTCTGAAATCTTCCGGAGTGGTTAAAAGAAGGTCCGGCCTCTGTTTTGCGGTTATCTTTTTGCCCGGTTTGATTGTATAGCTGCATGCGTTTGTGTTATAAATGTCGTGATTGCCATTAATAATGTAAACTTGAATTCCTGTGCTTGCTTCAAACTCGTGCAATATTTTTGCCATTGCAATATGCGCTGATTTTTCGCCGTTGAACGTTAAATCACCGGGCATTAACAGGTAATCCATTTTATAAGTGCCGTTAGCCTTCCGTGCGGCGATTGTTTTTAGTAAGGCACGCAGGATTGCCTCTGATTCGCCCATCAGTTTCATGTTGTTGTGTGTATTTTCCTGAAAATCGGATGACAGCGGATCTACATGGTCTTCGGGAAATAAATGGGAATCGGTGATTACCCCAAAAAGCTTATTATGGTTTGCGGCCGAATCAGCTGATACAGCAATTCCTGAAAACTGAAAGATTACAATCAAAAAGCAAAGGAAAACGGAGCATAGTTTTACGGCCGCCTTTTTCATCGGTCAAAATCCTCTCTTCTTATAAGTTTGCCCGGATTAAGTGTAAGGTTCGCGCCGCCGCACGAAAGTGTAATTTCTTCCGCTTTTCTTTCGGTAACGGAATATGCGCTGTCAAAGCGGCGGTAGGATGTATTTGCATCCTGACCGTTGACAACAGCTTTTTGTTTATAAATGACGGTTATTTTATCTCCGCGGGTTTCATAAGAAAGATTTTTGCCTTCGTTTTCAAATTTAACGGGATTTGATTTAACTCTTTTTATAAAATTTTCGAAACTGCCGTCTTCGCTGAGTGAAGACAGCTCGAATATCCAAAACTGTTTGCTGCCGTATTGCCGTAATTCATAAGGCTTTGTCAAGTCATAGTTGCCTAATTCTTTTCCACGCATAGACCCGAATGTTAAGTCACCTGAAGCGATAACGGCAGCATAGGTATCGCCTTTTCGGCAGAAAGCATAGCTTTTATCAATTATGTGCTCATCCATAAATTCTGTAGGGAAATATATGTGTGTAAAGTCCAGGGGCTTTTTTTCTGCAAAATGCTTTTTAATGTCCAGGTTATAAATCATTATTGCTGTATTTTTATGCTGAAAAGCGTGAGGAAGTCTGAAACTGCCAATGAAAAATGAAGGCGAACCGCCATCGGATAGCTTTGACGGCCAAGATGTGAAAAGTGACAAAGATTGGTGTAAAGTCGCGCTGAAAATATGCTGCTGAAAAGCACATGTATCTGTACCGTACTGCTGCGCAGTTGCCATAATATAATCTTTTGTTCTGTAAGCGTAAACATTGGCTCTGTTGAGTGCTACGGTATCAGAAGGTGATTTTAACATTTTAGACATTGGAGCCAGCAGATGAAAAAGCTTGAGGAAAGAGATATTAATAAAACCGAGCGGGTTCATAAACATATTGTTGAACATTTTTGTTTTAACAAGATACTTTTCTGTGTTCGCAATAAGTTCGGGGCTTGTGAATGCTTCTTTGCCAAATTGCATCATGATTTGCTTGTCTTCCTGGCCCAGCAACCCCTCGGCTTTCATTTCATTAACATTAATTCCGTTCGAAGCTAAAATTATCTGCGGATTTTCATCTGTCATAATATTCCGGATCGCTTCGGGCAGTTTATACTCTTTGTTCAAAACAAAATTATTAAGCATTCCGTGGATATTACGGATATCTCCGACGGGATATTCCGGCCAAAGCCAAGTGATCGCGTCACGAAGCGAATTGCCTTTATCGCTGCTCATCCTATGCCGCGCATACATACGTCCTGAAGTTGAGACAAATGCGCCCTTTAAACTGTGTGACGCAATATCAAACCAAAACAAATCAATGATCATGTACATTTTATTTTTTTGATTTTGGTCTTTTGTAAATTCGGCCAGATTGCTCATTGCGGCAAGATCTTCCACGTAATATACATTTGAGTACCATTCCGAAAAACCGTATTGAAACCGAAGGCTCATCCAATCTTCAATTCTGGCAGCAGCAAGTTTCATATGCTCTCTGCCGTTTTTGCCGTCATTAGAAAAAATATCGTCGGGGAATGTTTGACCTGCGAGGTATTCTGCAGATGAAAACAGAATTTGATGATTTTCTGACCAGAAACACATGGAATCTTTGCCGGGCTGATCCATCCAGTATTTGAAATTTAAAATCGTTTCACGGATTTGTGCTTTTGTTTCTAAAGGCAGTTTATCTCCAAACTGAAGATAAATTCTAAGAAGCGTATGAAGTTTAAAGTCCGCACAGTCATAGCGGCTGTTTATATAACGGAAAGTATCCTCAAGTTTTTCATCAATATCTTCAATAGGGGCATCCGTGGCGAGTCTCGTCAGTATTTCGCCTTCATGTGTATTGTTATCGGGATTTGGCAGATCCGGTATCTTTTTTCTGAGCAATGCTCTGACGACATCGAATACTATCCATAAAAAAACAGCAGGGATTATTAATAAAAAATATTTCATAAATTACAGTCCTCGTTTTCTTCAGGCTGCCGCCTGTTTATTTAAAACAAATTTGCCTTTATTTGCAGTCATAAACTTTTGCTGAGAATATTTTCAAAAAAGATTTCAGGGGAGGGTACAGGGCGTACAGGTATCCAGACTGTTGAACATTTTAAATCATGGTACTCGATATGTTGTATAATATCAGTAAAATTACCGTTTGCAAGCGGCTTCTGCTTATTGCTTTCTTCGACAATGAAGGAACCTCTTCCGCCGCCGTCTTTTTCTATGTAATCAAGCATTGCGTTTAAGTAAACGTACTGTGCAATGATAAGGTCACGGTTCCGCAAAGCTGCCGGCAGTTGAGCAGGGGATTCAATACAGCTCTTTTTTTCAAAATTAATGATGTCATCAGCACAGCTCTTTATGCATATTTTCAGATCTTCGGCGCTTCTGATAAAAGCGCCGTATTCAGACATTCTTTTTTGAAGAGTTTCTCTATAACAAACAGCAAGGTTGCGGTCTTTCACAAGCCTTTCGCATAAGCTGATAAGCTCGTGCAGTTTATTTGTATCAACCTCCGCGGCTGTTTCGTTTGCGCTTGAGGAACCGATGCTTTTCACAGCCCGTAAAGCGTCGACTTGTGTGCCGTTCAATGCCGTACCTCCCGGACGGTAGATCCCGAAATCTGCTGCCGCTTCACCGATAGCGTACAGCCCTTTAATATTAGTTTGGCAGTCTGCGTTGACGGCAAGGCCTCCGTTATTATGCTGCGCGGCGACACAAATCTCTATTGGTGTCGTTTTGAGGTCATAACCGTTATTTTTATAAACATCATATGCTTTGGAATTCAGTTTTAAAAGCCTTTCAACAGGCGTTTCGGCAAACGCGTTGGCAGCGGACAGATAGTTTCTGCATTCATATGATAAATGTGAAACATCAAATCTGCCATTTAACGGATTTTTTGTAAAATCAAGATAAACCTTTCGGCCGGCTTTAATTTCCGCAAAAACTGCAAGATCGATTTGAGAGGAACCGTTTTGCGCTTTCCCTGCGTCAAAAGGCCATTGATATCCCTTTAAAAATGTAAAATGAAGCAAATCGCTGTCGTTAAAGGAATCGGATAGAAATTCTCTTTCACTGCTGCCGTCGGCAGATGTGGAAAAATACCTTGGAAGAACTTGCTGAAAGCTGCCGGATAAGTTCCAACGGAAGCCTTTGGATGCGATCCCGTACTGCCACTCGGTTAGGTTCGCGCCGATTGCCCCGGCCATAAATGCCATACCGGTACTGCCTGTTTGGGAAAAAGGGTAAACACTGTCACGGTAAATTCCCGCGGGTCCTCCGGTGGCAAGAATGATGTTGCTGCAGATAAATAAAGAAAATGCGTGACAGATATCATTCAGCTTATCGGTGTTTATAGTTAAAAGCCCTGTTATACTTCCGTTTTTTGTTAACAATTCCACCGCTAAACAGTTGTCAAAAATTATTACATGATTATTTTTCGCTTCCGCTTCCAGGCATTCTGTCATGTAACGGGAGGTCAGCGGACCTGCTGAAACAGCCCTCAGTGTATTGTCATGGTCGGTTTTATATCCGGCATATTCGCCGAATTCATTCGACGGGAAAGGAACCCCCAGGTTAACAAGGTTGAAAAAACATTTGGCGGAAAGAGCTGCATGGCAAAGAGCAGTGTCTCCGTTCATGCATCCGCCTGCGAATAAATCTCTGGCCATTTGCCGGACACTGTCTTTTTCATCACCGGCAACAGATAATTTGTAATAAGTTTGCTTATCCGAGCCTGTATTTCGCGATGTGCCCATATTCACGCCTTCTGTAATGATACAGAAGCTGTTGCTGCCTATCCGGCTGAGTTCATTTGCCGCGGCAAACCCGGCGGCTCCGCTGCCGATTATCAAAGTGTTGTATCGTTGGACAGCGACAGAATATTTTCCGTGTTCGATTGTTTCGCACATATAGAAATTTCCTCTTTTTAATATATTATAAACGCTTTATATTCAGGCCGCCGTCCACATTCAGCACTTGCCCGGTGGAATAAGTAAGCTGGCCGCTTGCCAAAACCCAGACAGCATTTGCAACATCTTCGGGCAAACCGAGTCTTTTTATCGGCGTCAAGCCTTCCGCGATACGTTTTTCATATTTGTCTTTTACGGGTGCAATCATGTCCGTTAATATAATTCCGGGCCTGATTTCATAAACCGGTATCCCGTATTCCGCAAGGCGGACGGCAAACAGTTGAGTAGCCATGCTTGTGCCTGCTTTGGATATGCAGTATTCCGCGCGGTTTACGGAGACTGTATCAGCGGAAACAGAACTGATATTAATGATAGCAGGTTTGATGTTTAAATCGTTATTGTTTTGTTTTACCATAATATTCGCAATTGCTTGTGTCAGTAAAAAAGTTCCGATTAAATTGACATTAAGAACTTCATTCAGGCTTTCCGGATTCATTTCCAAAATATCAGCCCTGACTCTTGGCGCCATCGAAGCGTTATTGACAAGCAAATCTATTCTGCCTGATTTAAGTGTTTCGTTAATCAGATTTTGGCGTGCTTTGCTGTCTCCGAGGCTGCCTTGTACATAGATAATATTTGCGCCTGCTTCTTCAATTGTTTTCAGCCCGTTTTCAGCTTTTTCATAGGTGCTGTTACCCATTGTTGCTATATCATATCCTTCTTTTGCAAGCCGGACAGCAATTGCATTCCCGATTCCTTTCGACGCGCCTGTAACTATTGCAAAACGTTTGCTCATCTAAAAAACTCCTTAAATATTAATATATAAACTATACTAATTTATTCAAAACATTTCAACAGGTAATTGCAAGAATCAAGAAAAAGTGATAGTATATTATGAATTTGTTGAATACTGTATATTTTTGGATGGGTGTGATTGCTTGAGCTTTGGTTATCATCAATTGTCGGATTTGGAATCGGAATGTAAATTACATGGCTGCAATATTAATTTCAGCCATGATCTTTCTGTTCTCGGTACTCCTTTTAAAATAGGTGCATTGACGGCGCAAAACCGTTTTTGTGTTCATCCGATGGAAGGAAGCGACTCATTGTCTGACGGTTCGCCGTCTGAATTGACTCGCGAACGCTACAGGCGTTTTGCCCGCGGAGGATCCGGGCTAATATGGTTTGAAGCTGTAAGTGTGTTGCCGGAAGCGAGAGCCAGCGCGAATCAGCTTATTCTGACAGAAGAAAATCTGCCGTTATTCCGAAATCTTGCAGATGAGATTAAAGAAGAATCTTTTAAAACAAATGGTTTTTCACCTGTTTTAATTTTGCAAATAACTCATTCGGGAAGATTTTCAAAGCCTTTCGGCAAACCGCAGCCCATCAT
>Ga0116171_10005604_pt1 | contig 11012 bp, 11 predicted proteins | sample AD_JPNHW2_MetaG_FD_89798 | JGI IMG/M metagenome (GOLD analysis project Ga0116171, IMG submission 89798) | Active sludge microbial communities of municipal wastewater-treating anaerobic digesters from Japan - AD_JPNHW2_MetaG | ecosystem: Engineered > Bioreactor > Anaerobic > Digestate | place...
CCTGTTTTTTTTATATCCACATATTCCTATTATGTGAAGTATGCCTCCCTATAAAAATCAATTGACGTATCCTTCAGGAATAAAACTATTCTTCAATATGGAGGTTCCTGCATGCCTTATGACTTTGACACAGTATACTCGAGAAAAGATACGGGTTGTTACAAATACGATGCATTGAAGGTATTTCTTGGTTCAGAAGACCTAATTCCAATGTGGGTTGCCGACATGGATTTTACAACCGCTCCGGAGATACTTGCTGCCCTGCAGGTTCGTCTCGATCATCAAATATTCGGTTACAACTTCAGGAAGTCTGACTTCTACGACAGTCTCATTGAATGGGTCAAAAAACGTCATGGCTGGACGATTCATCGAAATTGGATCATTCATACGCCCGGTATCGTACCGGCGCTTGCGCTCGCAGTTTCTGCCTTTACAGAACCCGGTGATGGGATATTGATCCAACAACCTGTTTATCATCCTTTTTCAGAAATTGTGACTGACCATGGCAGAAAACTCATTGTTAACCAACTCATTGAGAATGACTTGAAATACACGATGGATCTTGATACTTTAGACAGGCAGCTTGCGGAAGCAAAACTGGTGTTTCTCTGCAGTCCACACAATCCGGTGGGAAGAGTATGGACGCAGGATGAATTACTCGACTTCGGAAGATTATGCAGAAAACACAAGGTGATTGTGATTGCTGACGAAATTCACAGCGATCTGATATTCGCACCTCACAAACACATTCCCTTTGCATCTCTTGAGGATTTCAGCGAATTTACGCTAACTTGCTACGCACCAAGTAAAACATTCAACATTGCAGGATTAGCGACTTCCGCTATTGTTGCCGAAAACAGGCTGCTATATGATACTTTTCACAACCTTGTTTTCAAGCGGCACCTTCATTATGGAAACACTTTCGGGCTGACAGCTTTTGAAACTGCTTACCGATCAGGTGAAGCATGGCTCAAAGAGCTTCTCATCTATTTAAACGATTCGCTACAATATATCAAAGAATATATGAAGATGAACATTCCTCAAATCAAGGTTTGCGAACCTGAAAGTACATTTCTTCTCTGGCTCGATTTCCGACAATTGGGAATCAGTGATGATGACCTTCAGAAGCTCATGCTGAAAAAAGCAAAGATTGCCTTTGATCAGGGAACTCATTTCGGTTTGGGCGGCAATGGATTCATGCGAATGAACTATGCCTTCCCGAGGAGTATTCTCACACAAGCGCTCCATCAATTAAAACAAGCACTAAGCAACCATTTACAGGGGTAGATCATGACAATGCAGACACAAATCGAAATTCTGTTTAAAAAACCTCCTCATTATACGCAAGATGATATTGAACTTTTCCATGCGTTCAAGAAAGAACTGAATGAAGGAAAAATCAGAGCCTGTACAAAAGAAAAAGGAGTATGGGTTGTACACCCCTGGATCAAAATGGGAATATTACTTGGCTTTCGAATGGGATTACTGACAGAAATGAAGGAAGCAGGAGATCAGCCATTCTTCGATAAGGACACATATCCGCTGAAGAAAATCAGGGTGGATGATAAGGTTCGGATCGTTCCGGGTGGGACTTCCGTACGTGATGGTTGCTATGTCGCTCCCGGTGTCACAATCATGCCGCCTGTGTTCGTGAATACCGGTGCCTATATCGACGAAGGATGCCTTATCGATTCGCATGCGCTTGTGGGAAGTTGTGCTCAAGTAGGTAAGAATGTACACCTTTCAGCAGCAGCAATACTTGGAGGAGTTCTGGAACCTGTTGGTAATAGCCCTGTCATCATTGAAGATAACGTTTTCATCGGTGGAAATACAGGTCTATATGAGGGTGTGATCGTAAAGGAAAATGCCATCATCGCTGCCGGAACTGTTATCACGGCTGGGACACCTGTCTATGATTCGGTGAATGGTAAATACTTGGACAAGGTCCGCTGCGAAGCAGTTGTAATACCTCCGAACGCCGTTGTCGTACCGGGAAGCCGTGAAATTGCTTCTCATCCCGGATTCCACGTATATTGTCCCATTATTATCAAATACAGAGACAGCAAGTCTGATCGTTCCGTTGAACTTGAAATGGATTTACGCTAATGCTGTCACAAGTTTCAAGCAGAATACTCGATATCGAGAAATCACTGATCCGGCAAATCTATGATTCAGCCCCATCGGATGCAATCAATCTCGGTTTAGGTGAAATCCAGTTTCCTATGACAGATTTCCTCAAGGAAAAGGCAGCGGAACTCATCCATTCAACGGCATTCTATTACACACCCAATGCAGGTTTGTCTGAATTGCGCGAGAGTGTTGCCCATTATTACAATGACGATTTAAACGCGAATGGTGTTTGTATCATGAATGGAGCGGAAGAAGCCTTGTATGCAACGCTTACGACCTTCATCGATACAGGTGACAAGGTGGTTATCGTTGAACCGTATTACCCGGCTTACAACTCCATTGTTCGCATGCTGGGTGGAATCCCGATCTCTCTCCCATTGGATTCTGATAATCAATTTTCACTTAATCTGGCACTTTTACAGGAAACTTTGAAGCAGAAACCGAAATGTATGATTTTCAGCCACCCTTCCAATCCCCTTGGAACAGTATTCACAAGGGAAGAAATGCAAGCCATTGTTGCTGCTTGCAGGCAGAATGATGTCATCCTCATCGTCGATGAAGTCTATCGGGAGCTTTCGCTGGATACCCCCATCCCCTCTTTTTACGGTTCATATGAAAAGCTTCTTGTGATATCAGGTGTGTCAAAGTCACATTGTATGACCGGTTGGAGAATCGGCTGGGTCATCGGAAAGCCTGAGCATATTCAGCCCATTATCATCACACACCAGTATATATCCACATGTGCAGGCAACCTTGGACAGCGTTTGGCAACTCAAGCCTTGTCCGAACAGGGTATGCGTTCGATCTCCAGACTCAATGATAGCCTACGAACCAATTATTTTGTCTGTATGGAAACACTGTGTCATCTGAATCAAATCGAGATTGTGAAACCGACTGCTGCATTTTATCTTTTCCTAAAGTTAGGCTGTGACGATCTTGAGTTCTCTCGTTCCCTGGCTGAAAGAGGGCTTATCACAGCACCTGGAAGAGCATTCGGCAAGCTTGGGACTGGTTGGTTGAGAATTAGTTATGGATTGGGAATGGCAAAGCTGGAAAAAGGGTTGGAAATATTGGTGAATGCATATCATATTTGCCATTAAAATGGTGAGTTACTCTTAAATTACATTTCCTTTGCGATCAATGCCCCAAGTCGAACATTATTCTTGATCAGCTCAATATTCGCTTTCAGTGATTCACCTTCGGTCAGTTCATACAATCTCTGCAGCAGGTAGGGTGTGGTAGCCTTCCCCTTAATATGAAGCTTCTCGGCATCCAACAATGCTGCATCGACCACTTTGCTGATTTTATCGAATGGTATCTCACTCTCATGGGGAATGGGATTTGCCACAAGCATTCCCTGTGCAAGATGAAGGGATCGCTGATATTGATAAGCCTCTGCGGCCTGTTTTGCGGTATCGATCCTATCAATGGGATAAGGAGTGGTACGAGAATAAAAAGCAGGGAAACAATCCGTTTGATAACCATACACAGGTACTGCCAGAGTTTCCAGATATTCCAGCGTCTTGGGTAGATCAAGGATCAGTTTGGCTCCTGCACATACAACCAAAACAGGGATGGAAGACAAGGCAGTGAGATCGGACGAAATATCCATAGTTGTTTCACTGCCCCTGTGCACGCCCCCAATACCACCAGTAGAGAACACTTTGATTCCCGCGAGGTTTGCAAGGTACATTGTGGCGGATACAGTTGTCCCACCTGTTTGCCTGAATAACATTGCATACGGTAAATCCCTCATGGAGAGCTTCACTGCTCCCCTGGAATCACCCAATTCAGTCAGTTCATCGTGGGTCAAACCAATCCTGGGTTTCCCGTCTTTTACACAGATCGTAGCTGGGATTACTCCCAAATCCAGTGCCACCTGCTCTAAAATGAGCGCAGTTTGCACGTTTTCAGGAAATGGCATTCCATGTGTGATTACGGTAGATTCGAGTGCAAGAATGGGCTTTTTAGTGGTAATTGCGTCCCTTACTTCAGGGGAAAGAATGTATTGGTCTTGGTTCATCTTCTGGATTCTGCAAGTTTGGGACTTTCGACTCCAAGAACCTGGACCTGCACATGCTTTACTCCCGCCCTTATCATACCCAACTGCTCGGCTGCAGCTCGCGAAAGGTCAAGATCCATGCTTCTCACGAAAGGACCACGATCGTTGACACGCACAATGACCTCTTTGCCATTATCTTTATTGGTGATTTTAAGTAGGGTATTGAAAGGAAGTTTTCGATGGGCGCATGTAAGTTTATTTTTATTGTAGATCTCACCACTGGTTGTCCGTCTGCCGTGAAGACAATTCGCATAATACGTTGCCTTCATTGTAAACGTCTGTACGGAATCAGAAGGGGGTTCCTCAACTAACTCCCCTTGTAACTCGCGTTGACTTAGCTCATTCTGTCTCGTAGTATTACTGGATTGGTCCACAGTCTGAGCAGGAGACGTGCATAAGCTCGCCGCCGCCATTGTGAATGCTCCCAGCAATAGCATACTTAACTTTTTAAACATTATTAATTACCTCTTTACTCTGTGGAGTCATGTTGCTGAACCACAGATTTCCTGTCCACAAAAATTTTGCTCTAAAACTACTTAACTCTTTGAATTGCATTCAGTTAACCGGTTTTAGCACTCAGCGTTTTCAGAAGCAAATTACCTGCTAATCGCATTTTTTGGTCGTTCGTAAGTTCCATTTTGGAATAGATTCATGGAAGTGTAAGAAGATTGGAAGAATGTATTTGTGTATTTATTTCATTGGATAGGCAATCAGCAATAAATCCCTGCCTACCATCCTGACTTCATCGATATTGAATTCAAGTGCATCCGCCAGTTTATCAACTCCCACATTATCATATAATATGCGTTTCCCACCCACGATCTTGGGTGAGATGAAGTAATAAAGCTTATCCACCAGCCTGTTTTTCTGGAATGATGAACTAAGCTCGGTTCCTGCTTCAACCATCACCTGCATCTTTTTCATACCATATAGGATGTTCAGCACCTGATGCAAATCCAACTCCCTGGAATATGCTGAAACTGCTTCCACTTTTACACCAGCCTTTTGCAACTTCTCTTCCTTGGAAGGATTGTCATAGCCTTCAGCTTTGAAGATCAACGTCTGAAATTCCTTCGCTGTTTTTACCAGGTTTGAATGCAGAGAGATTTGAAGATCATGGTCCAATACCACACGCAGCGGTTGTTTGTATGCTTCGGGAAGCCTAACATTCAGCATGGGATCATCTGCCAGCACCGTTCCGATACCAGTGATCACCGCATCCGCTTCCTGCCTGAGTTGATGTACAAAAAGGCGTGATTCTTCCCCCGATATCCATCTCGAATTCCCTGTTTTGTCCGCAATCTTACCATCGAGAGTAACAGCGTTTTTGATGAATACATAGGGTCTCTTCTCTGTAATGTAGGTAATGTATGCTTCCAATTGCTTGAAAATCTTATCTTTCCAAATCCCTGACGTAACTTCAATGCCCGCATCCTGCAATTTATTGATACCCCGCCCACTCACGATGGGATTCGGGTCTTCGATTCCGATATATACGCTCTTGATTCCCTGTTCTATGATCATATCAGCACAGGGGGGAGTATTACCATAATGGGAACAGGGCTCCAGCGTCACATACAGGTCAGCTCCCATACACTGTGATTTTGCTGCCTTCACAGCCTGCACTTCTGCATGATCTTTCCCATAAGGCTGTGTATAGCCCTTTCCGATGACTTTTCCATCCCTTACCAGCACTGCCCCCACAAAGGGATTCGGTGAAGTCCTACCCCTGCCTTTTTCTGCAAGTTCGTAGGCAAGTTTGAAGTACTTTTCCTGGTATGGCATGGTGTATCCTATGCTTTATTGCTTTCCGTGATAAAATGAGTTAGGTTCTTCGCCACATTCTCATTATCAGGTTCAAGCTCGAGGCATTTCTCCCACAGTTCCTTTGCCCGGTGTAAATCACCTTTTGTCATGGAAACGATAGCCAGATTATTCATGACCTTCGTATCCTTGGGATTGTTTTGCAGGAGAATCTCGTAATGCGACTGTGCTTCATCATACTGCTTGTCAGCCTGCATGACAAATGCCAGGTTGAATCTGGCTTGATGGAAATTTGGATCAAGTAGGATTGCTCTTTGAAAGTGGTTAATTGCCTTCTTCCTGTCAGCTTCCAATGAGTAATATAAACCCCAGTGATACTCCATATCCGCTGAATCCATGAAAACAGCACTGTATTTCTTCAGGGAATCATATGCCTTGCTTGACTTCTGCTGTCCCAGGAAATTCTGTATATATTCCAGGGCACCCTTCTCACCGTATATCATCTGCGGATTGCCGCCGATCTTCGATACCAGGTACCATTCGCCATCCCGTTTCTTCCAATGCAGGGTCAGGTCGTCCTTATAATTGATGTCATAAAAGACCAGCCCTTCATTGCCATCCTTGGCATAAGCGGAAGATATCAGCGAAAATACGTTCATTTTCCGAATGACAGGCATGGATGTCATAGAATCGATATACCTTTTGATATTCTTCTCTTCACTGTATAATTCTGCATAATAAAGATAGGGAATTGTCTCTTCCCATTTCTGCATGACCAGCAGTTGCAGGAATTCCTCACTTCTGGTTTCATAATTGTGATGGGGCATCGAGTTTGATGAAGATGGAAGTTGAAGCCTTTCCAGGAGGTAATTCAAGGGAAGAAGAATATTCTGAGGAATTCGATTGATATAGGATTGCAGTTTGGTTCTGCCTTCCTCGGTTTCCGACATCTTAATTGGGATTTGATCTCCCAGTTCCTGACTTGGCATCAGCATCCATTGATCGATGAGTAATTTATTCAGCGCAATGTTCTCTTCAAAAGAATCTACCTTACAGCGTCCGATTGCCAATGTATTGGCTTCGTTTTTCTGGAGCCTGTATTCACAAGCTTCCGGACAACGATTATCGATCCGCATGCCATTGCAGCAATGCCAACAGATATTCTTGTCCCTGCGGAGACAGAATCGGTTGCCTCTATAGGTATGACAGAGTTTGCATCTCTCCTTCTTCAGGAATCCGACCAAACTCCCTCCATCGCTTCAGGAAGTCTGCGTTTGAATGCAGATATCTTCACAAGATGCTTCACGCGATCGATCTCGCTTTGCGTATAGCCATTCCCGATGATCTCACGTTCGGACATCTTCTGCTCCATAATCGCATTTAAAATGGAATCCAGGCGGGTATATGTAAGTCCCAGTTCCTTTTCGTCCGTCTGATCAGCCCAAAGGTCAGCCGTCGGTGGTTTTTCGATGATCACAGCAGGGATGTTCAGTATCTTTGCCATTCCACGGACTTCCGTCTTGTAGAGATGCCCGATTGGCTCAAAGGCACATGCCGAATCTCCATATTGTGTGCTATAGCCTGTCATAATTTCTGATTTGTTGCTCGTTCCGGCAACAAGAGCCTTATACTGACTGGATTTGTCGTACAATACACACATACGGGTGCGTGCCATGTAGTTCCCTCTACGCAAGGCATCGGCTTCCTTTTCATACGTTTGGAAATATCCATCCACCATCGGTGAAATATCAATGACTTCCGTCTTGATATCAATAAACGCGGCAAGCTTCTGCGCATCGGCAAGACTGAAAGGATGACTGGTCCTGTAAGGCATCATGATCCCGATCACATGTTCCTTGCCCAAGGCTCTTGCGGCAAGTGTTGCAGTCAGGGATGAATCGATACCGCCTGATAATCCGACGATCACATTCTCGAAACCATTGTCTTTGGTGTATTTTTTGATGAAATCACAAATCCGCTCGATCTCATCGTTCAATTTGATAGTTCTCATTTATGGTAATCTCCTAATCGTGTTGATATAAAAAATCTTCTTCAGTACCCGATCAGAATACTGAAGAAGATAAAGGGACTCTATACGCCGATCACTTCTTTGATCTCGGGTATTTCTTCCTTAAGAACTCGCTCGATACCAGCCTTGAGTGTAAGGGTTGCCATGGGACAACTTCCACAGGCACCGGTTAAACGAACTTCAATGACACCGTCTTCACGAACCTTAACAAGTTCAACATCGCCGCCATCAGCTTGTATTGCAGGACGAATACGACCGAGTACTTCTTCCACTTTCACTTTATCTATCATAAGATCCTCCAAAAGATAGTATATCTACAGTCACAAAAAGAGCAATCGGAAATTCGTCAATATAATAAATAGAGCCTGAAAACATGCTAATCAATGCGCTTTATGGGCAATGGAATTGCCTTTTTCAATGACGGAGATCAGAACGAAAATGTACCACAGGTTTCCCAACCTGTTTTGGGAGTGGGTTTTCCTACCCACGAATTGCCCTTATCTCTCCGCCCAGAGACCCCCCTTAATCCCCCCTTGGCAATGGGGGTAGGGGACCTCCCTTACCATAAGGGAGGAATGAATAACATCCCATCGGGATGCTCTGCCATAACACTCGGGCGTTAGCCCGGTGATAGAAGTCACATCAATCTCCGAGCCCTGTAAGGGCGAAACCTCATAGCCCATAGCGTCAGCTATGGGTTGCAATTCCCCACGACCATTACAGCCCTGAAAGGGCGACACCCTTACCTAGAAGTGCAGAATTAATCAAACTCATCCGGCACTCCGTGCCACCTTCTCTTTATCCAAAGAGAAGGAATATCGTCTTCATAAATCTCAGAAACTAACTTACCATAAGTGAGGATTTTGGAGATCATCAATCACTGGATTCTTCACCATCCCTTTTGTTGATCGGTTTGGCTCATAGTATGTATTTATATTCATCCCAATTCTCTAAATATAATTTACACAATCTAATAAAGTGGATGATTCTAAGCCTACATACGGAATATCAAATTGTTCAGTGAAAGGATATTGAATTAGCGCTTTCCGAAATTTCTCGAAATATGGTTTATCAGCAAGTATATTCAAATAGGCAAATTCCCTATCCTTGAACAGGAAATCAAAACACCCCTCCATATTCGAATAAAATTCAGGAAATTCCCAATCTTGATTCAACCGAATTTCATCATCCAGATAGTCTTCAGATGTTGCCATCTGAACCAATATATTGAAGTCTATGTAGAGGGTTCGCATACTTCTATTTGTTAGTTTTGGGTTCTATCGTTGGTTTTGTCAGCCCTTTTTCTTTTTTATCAATATATGTGTCATAGTTATTTTTAAGTATTTCTACAATTGCATCATCTGGAATTCCAATGCTCTTGAAAAAGTTCGCTTCAAAAATGCATCTAATGATAATGAACAAACGATTGATTTTTTTATATTCTTTATCTAAAGCGAGATTTGTTCTGTTATGTATTAAAGAATTTCTTAATTCAGAAATACTGTATGCTAAGCCTTTTATGTTGAAATCGAAGAGGTTATGTAAGACATGTATATTATTATTTAATAATTGCTTAAACATACTGTTCAAACTCAATTCATTTGCATGATCAAGCTGCCCATATATCCTGTTCATGAGTTCTTCCGATAAATGGGTGCTAGTAACATCTGAAATTGACGACTTTAGTTTTGGAATCACATCTTTTTTATAAATTGCTACATCAATATAGTAAAAATCTTGAATCACCAGTTTTGCCAAACTTTCAATACCACGTAACGCAATTTCAAGTTTATATTCATATACATGTTCCCTTAAGAACAGAGGCCAGTAACTGAAAATTGCTTCTTTCAGCTTATTGGTTAGTTCAAAATAAGCCATTATAATACTACTGAAATTATCTTTAATCAAATCAAATTTGAAACTTACTGTTTCTATCGGGTTGATTTTTCCTAATAACTCATGTAACATTTCTATAGAGTTAATTTGATAATCTTTAATATTAGTGTTGTAAAGCTGAATGTTATATGGATACATATTCCGATTCGTAAGTAGTGAAAACAAGAACCAAAATTTTTCTAGATATTTTTTAACAATATTATCATAACTATGGTACTCGTGAAAGACAAGTTTCACAAATGTTTGCGATTCAAGCTTTGCTGCCTTACTGTTTTTATTTCCAGAATATGATCTCCAAATGACTAAATCAAAATCTTCATTGATTGGGAAAAATTCTTCACACCGTGAACTACTTAATTTAATGTAGTCTTTATCGGATTCTTTGGTTATCTTTGTGTGCCCAAGAACATCTTCGATATAAGGTATTTGAAATGTCATTTCATCAAATACAAGATTACCGGTATTTTCGTAAGTTTCTATATTACCTAATAAAGCGTATTTAATACTAAAAGTATAGTGAGACATCCCCAACATACTTAATACATTGCATTTTGCTTCAAATAGGACTACTGAGCCGCAATCATATAATCTGCCGAAAATCACTTCCTTCAATTGATCATCAAGAGATGGAAATATGGGTTCATCAAGCATTCCTACATGGTGATAGATTTGCAGAGTTATATTACCAAGTTTATATGCAAGTTCACCAAAGAAAATACGAGTAGGATTATCAGGAAACCAGAAGAATCCTTTATACTCACGAGATTGACAAAATATCTTTTCTTCCATCATTTCCCCTATCATTCGAAATTTCTAAAAAATCCATACTCAATTATGCGGAAATCATTATTCATAACCCTCTCACCTTGATATTTTCATATTAGACTTGTAGAAAAGCATTCATAAAGGATATTTCAGAGTCAATAAATATTATTCCTGTTTCATAAGCGTGTTTACTATATCCACACTTACGGACAAGACATCGGAGTTGCGTTTAATATTATATGAAGCGCAGTTATCGTAGCAAAGGTTTCCCAACCTGTGGTAAGACATTGCTTGCAACGCACAGGGTGCGTTGAGCCACCTCACGGGGTGAGGCGTTCCGAGAATTTCCTTACGCATACCAATCCC
>Ga0116171_10005608_pt1 | contig 11009 bp, 10 predicted proteins | sample AD_JPNHW2_MetaG_FD_89798 | JGI IMG/M metagenome (GOLD analysis project Ga0116171, IMG submission 89798) | Active sludge microbial communities of municipal wastewater-treating anaerobic digesters from Japan - AD_JPNHW2_MetaG | ecosystem: Engineered > Bioreactor > Anaerobic > Digestate | place...
CATCCCTCACCGAGCCGCCGGGCTGGATCACCGCTGTTATACCCGCTTCATGTGCGATTTCCACACAATCGGCAAAGGGGAAGAAGGCGTCCGAAGCCATGACGGCGCCGGCCGTATCGAACCCGAATGCCCGGGCTTTGATGATTGCCTGCCGGAGCGCATCCACACGTGACGTCTGGCCCATTCCGGAGCCGATCAACTGCCGGTTGCGGATGAGGGCGATCGTATTCGACTTCAGGTGTTTCACCGCCTTATTGGCGAAGATCAGTTCCTCCGCTTCTTCCGGGGTGGGCCTTTTTTCAGTAACGTATTGAAAATCCATGACTTGTTCGGTTGCCAGGTCTTTGTCCTGTTCCAGGACCCCGTTTAAAACCGATTTAAATTGCCTGGCGGGAAAAGTGGCCGGATTTTTTTGCAAAAGTATTCTATTTTTCTTTGATTTCAGGAGTTCAAGAGCATCATTTTCATATCCTTCGGCGATCAGTATTTCGAAGAACAGCTTATTCAGCTCTGTAGCCGTTTCAAGACCGAGGATGCCGTTCAGGATAATGATACCACCGTATGCCGATACCGGATCGCAGGCGAGGGCGGCCAGGTAAGCTTCGGTGAAGGTGCTGCGTGTGGCCAGCCCGCAGGGATTGGTATGTTTGATGATGGCGACGGTGGATTCCCGGAACTCGGCGATGAGGTTGACAGCCGCATCGATGTCGACCAGGTTGTTATAGGAAAGTTCCTTGCCGTGAAGCTGGGTGAATAATTGGTCGAGATCACCGTAGAAAGTGCCTTGCTGGTGCGGGTTTTCCCCGTACCGAAGGGTTCGGGATTCCAGGATACTGTGTTTGAAGGCCCGGATGTTTTCCCCGCGGTTAAAGTAGCGGAAGATGGCCGTATCGTAGTGAGAGGATACGGCAAATGCCCGTGCGGCGAATCGCCGGCGATCGGCCGGATCGGTGCATCCTCCGTTGCGGCTGAGTATTTCCTGCAGTTCAGCATATCCATCCGATGAGGGCACCACCATGACGTGCTCCCAGTTCTTGGCTGCGGCGCGGATCAGCGAGATCCCCCCGATGTCGATTTTTTCAATGATCTCTTCTTCGGGGGCACCGGAAGCGACGGTCATTTCGAAGGGATAGAGATCGACCACCACCAGGTCAAATGAAGGGATCTCATATTTCTGGATATCGTCCACGTCGGAAAGCCGGTCCCGACGCCATAGGATTCCTCCAAAGACTTTGGGGTGTAGCGTTTTGACGCGACCTCCCAGGATGGAAGGGTAGGAGGTGACCGATTCGAGCGGAATGACGCGGACTCCTTTCGACAGAAGGAAGTCGGCCGTCCCGCCGGTGGAATAGATCAGCACGCCGTACGATTCGAGGGTTTTTGCCAGTTCTTCGATCCCGTCCTTGGAAAAGACGGAGAGGAGTGCCGATTTTATCTTGATCTGACCGTTCATAGGATTATGGCTGTAACGTAAAACGGAAGGTTGCGTCTAAAGCTCGTACGCAGGAATACCTGCAATGTTACCAAAAAATATGCATACCTTTACTTTCTCTAACGGAAAATTGTACCCTGTATGCTCATGATCCTGCGCCTCATCCGTGAAAGTTATATATTTGCTTTCCAGGCGATTATAGTTAACAAGGTACGTACGATCCTCTCCCTTCTGGGGATCACCATCGGTATTTTCTGCGTGATCTCGGTATTTACCATATTCGATTCGATGGAGAACTCGATCCGGAAGAGCATTGCCTCGCTGGGCAGCAATGTGTTGTTTGTGCAGAAGTGGCCCTGGTCGATGGGAGGTGACTATCCCTGGTGGAAATACTGGCAGCGCCCTGAGGCATCGATGGAGGATATGCGGGAGTTGGAGAAGCGGAGCACCCTGTCCGAGACCGTGGCTTTCATGGTACAGGTCAACAAGACGGTGAAATACCAGAGCAATTATATTGAGAACATCGGCGTGACGGGTGTTTCTCACGAATTCGACAAGGTTTGGCGCTTTGAGCTGGGCGAGGGACGGTATTTTTCGGCGACGGAATCGGCCAGCGGGAAAAACATCGCGGTAATCGGGGCCGACATTGCTTCGGAGCTTTTCCGCGAAGGGGATCCGGTGGGGAAAAAGATCAAGATCTTCGGCCGGAACATCGAGGTGGTGGGTGTGATTTCCAAGGAGGGTGAAGATTTTTTCGGTAATTCGAACGACAAGGTAGTGTACCTGCCCATCAATTACTTTAAAACCTTAGTCGATATCCGCGACATGGATGCCACGATCGTGGTCAAGGCCAGGCCGCTGGTCTCGAACGACGAACTTCGTGATGAGTTGACCGGCCTGATGCGTTCGATCCGGAAGATCAAGCCTTCGGCGGAAGACAACTTCGCCATCAACGAAACCGACATTATCTCGAAGGGATTCGACAGCCTTTTCAGGGTTATTGCCACGGTCGGCTGGATTGTGGGCGGTTTTTCGCTACTGGTCGGCGGGTTCGGCATCGCCAACATCATGTTCGTATCGGTGCGGGAGCGCACCAACATCATCGGGATCCAGAAAGCCCTGGGGGCGAAGAATTATTTCATCCTCCTGCAGTTTCTGTTCGAAGCAGTGTTTCTTTCGCTCATCGGCGGGATCTTCGGGTTGCTGATCATCCTGCTCCTGACCCTGATCGTTTCCTATGCCACGAAATTCACGCTGATCCTCACCACCGGGAACATCCTGCTCGGCATCCTGGTGTCGGCTTCCATCGGTCTGATCTCGGGCATTGTTCCAGCCTGGTCGGCATCCAAGCTCGACCCGGTGGAAGCCATGCGGACCGGAATTTAAAAGGGCCAGAACTGGTTATCGTTCCAGATCTTTTCTTTCAGTTCATTGTCCATCTCGCTCAGGATCTTCAGGTGCCCGCTTTCCCATTCGGAGAGCCACCGGTAAAGAGCCTGTTCGTTTGGATCGGATGTGGCAGCCGCCTGTTTGGCATAGACCTCCACGGCTCTTTTTTCGAAATCGATAGCGGCGGTGATAGCGGCGGCTTCGAACCCTGCTGAGGAAATCCTTCCTTTCATTTCTTCGGTCAGGATCAGCGTTGAAAATCCTTCACCGGCCAGGTCAGGAAGTTCCACCTTTGTAAAGGAGCCGCTTTTCGCGTAGCCCACGTATTGCTCGGAGAGAAATTTCACGTGTTTGGTCTCCTCGTCGGCCATCGTCAGGAAGATATGCTTCATGTCGGGGTCGGAGGTCGTCTCCGCTACATTGGAATAGAAGGCGTGTCCTCTTTTTTCCATGAGGATAGCCATTTTCAGGATTTCGAGGGCTGTTTTTGTTTCCATGTTGAGTGGGTTGTTTCTGGGTCCAAACTTACTTCTTTTCCCGGTTACTTTTTCTTACCGGGGTTTTCCTTCCCGAATCCGGCACCAGGTCTCTGGTCAGATGGGCTTTGATCCGGGAGGAGAGAATGTCGATAGCCACCTTGTTCTGTCCGCCCTGGGGTACGATAATGTCGGCATACCGCTTGGTGGGTTCGATGAACTGGAGGTGCATGGGTTTTACGAAATGTTCGTAGTGTTCGAGTACCTGCTGGAAAGACCGGCCGCGTTCTTCGATGTCGCGCCAGATGATGCGCATCAGGCGGTCGTCGCCGTCGGCATCCACATACACCTTGATATCCATCTTCTGGCGAAGCCTTGGGTTGGTCAGGATGAGGATTCCCTCGACCAGGATGACCTGGGAAGGCCTGATGATGATGGTTTCTTTCGACCGGGCGCAGGTAACGTAGGAATAGATGGGCATTTCAATGGCCTGTCCCGACTTGAGCGTTTCCAGTTGCCGGATCAGCAATCCCCATTCGATGGAGGTGGGGTGGTCGAAATTGATCCTGGCCCGTTCTTCCGCCGATTTATGGCCATTATCCTTGTAATAGGCATCCTGGGGGATGACGGTGACGGATTCTTTCGGCAGGTGTTTGATGATCTGCTTAACGACCGTCGATTTTCCTGAGCCGGAGCCCCCGGCGATTCCGATGATCAGCATGCGGTTACAATATAAAGCCGAGGAAAAGCCCGGCGGTGATGGCGCTGCCGATCAGACCTGCAATGTTGGGAGCCATGGCATGACCGATCAGGTGGTTCGTCGGATCCTCCTTCAGGCCCGTTTCATGGGCAATGCGTGCGCTGTCGGGTACGGCTGCCACACCGGCCGCACCCACCAGCGGGTTGATGCGGTTCTCTTTCGACAGGAAAAGGTTCATCACCTTGGCAAAGATGATGCCCCCGGCCGTGGCCACCATGAAGGCAAGTGCGCCGAGGACAAAGATAAGAATAGATTGCCATTTCAGGAATACGTCAGCCTGGGTGGAGGCACCGACAGTCAGCCCAATGAGAATCAGCACGATATCGATAAGAACAGTACTGGCTGTGGCGGCCAGTTGCTTGGTCATTCCAGATTCGCGGAGTACGTTACCGACGAAAAACATTCCCAGCAGCGGGAGGGACGCAGGGGCCACGAAGGCGCTCAACAGGAGTGCGGTCAGCGGGAAAAGGATCTTTTCCGTCTTGCTCACCGTACGGGCCGGCTTCATGCGGATAAGTCGTTCTTTCTTGGTAGTCAGCAGTTTCATGATCGGCGGCTGGATCACAGGAACGAGCGACATGTAAATGTAGGCCGCGATCGCAATAGGTCCGATGAGGTTCTGTACGGCCATCCCGTTTCCGGTCGCCTGAAGTCCGCCGGCCAGTTGGGAGGTCAGGAAAATCGCCGTGTTTCCGTCGGTTCCGCCGATGATGGCGATGGCGGCGGATTCGGGCATGGGGAAGCCGAGTACCACGGCTCCCAGGAAGGTGGCAAAGATCCCAACCTGGGCGGCAGCACCGAGCAGGATCAGCTTCGGGTTGGCGATGAGGGGAGAAAGGTCGGTCATGGCCCCTAAACCAAGGAAGATCAAGGCAGGGTAGATACCTTTCAGGATCCCGCCGAACAGGTAGTTCATTACGCTTCCTTCCTGGTAGATACCGGGATGGTAGGCCGCTTCGTGCAGAAAAGGAATATTCCCGAGGATCACCCCCATTCCCAGCGGGATGAGGAGCAGTGGTTTGAAGTTATAGCGGAGGGCGAGAACGATGAGCGCGATCCCCACGATGATCATGACCAGGTTACCCCAGTTCGCGTTGTGGAAGCCGGTATCTTCCCATAATCCGGCCAGTGTCTGCAGCGTATCCATGATCATTCTATTTCGGCTAATACATCATTCTGGGCAACGGTCTGTCCCGGTTTCACATGAACCGCCTTTACGACGCCATCTTTTTCCGACAACACGTTGTTTTCCATTTTCATAGCCTCCATGGTAAGGAGTTTCTGGCCAAGCGAAACTTTGTCGCCGGGTTTTACCAAAACGGTAATGATGGTACCCGGAAGCGGGGCTTTGATGGCGACGTTGGTGGTCAGAGACGGGGTCCGCGGAATCTTCGATTCTTTGGGTGTCGGTTTTGGTTCGGCCCTGACCAGCGTGGGAGTTTTAGTCATCTTCAGGTCTTTCTGGACCTCGACGTTATACTCCGTTCCGTTTACCTCCACTTTTGCAATATTCTCTTCGAATCCAAGCACTTCCACCTCATAGGGGTTGCCGTTGATCACAAATTTGAATTTTTTCATGGGCTACCAGTGTTTCATTGTATTCCAGATACCGTAAATTTTTGAACTCCAGGGGGAGTAAGCCTTCGATACTTTCCGGATGGTCATCACATACTTTTCTTCATCGTGGAGTTCCGAAAAATAGAGGTAGAGTGCGGCGGCGATGGCGGCATTTTCTTCGCCCGTCATCACCACTTTTGCGGGCTCGGGTTGTTCTTTGTCGGCGTTCCCGGCGAGCCTGCGACGCGTGAACGAGTCGCGGATGACATGCAGCCGGCCGAAGATAAGCGCCATGCAGGCGAGGGCCAGCAGGATGATGCAATACCCGGCGATAGCGATTACCAGCGTATAATGATCGATCAGGGAGAGATCGAAGGTGATGGTCAGCAGTTTCATGGTTCCGGTTTTACAGGGGGATATTGCTGTGTTTCTTGGGGGGCAGGGAATCCTTCTTGGTAGCAAGGGTTTGCAAAGCCCGTATGATCCGGAAGCGGGTGTTGCGCGGTTCGATCACATCGTCGATATAACCGTATCGTGCAGCGTCGTACGGATTGGCAAAGCGGGTCTTGTAATCCCGTTCCTTGTCGGCAACGTATTTCACCATTTCCCGGGCCTCTTTGATTTCACTGATCTTTTTCCCTTCGAGGATCTCGATGGCTCCTTTGGGTCCCATGACGGCGATCTCGGCCGAGGGCCAGGCATAGTTCATGTCGGCGCGAAGTTGCTTGCATCCCATCACATCGTGGGCGCCTCCGTAAGATTTTCGGAGGGTGATGGTGATTTTCGGGACGGTGGCTTCACCGTAGGCAAACAGCAGTTTGGCGCCGTGGGCGATGATGCCTCCGTACTCCTGGTTGCTGCCGGGAAGGAAGCCTGGTACGTCGACCAAGGTGATAATGGGAATATTGAATGCGTCGCAGAACCGGACGAAGCGTGCTCCTTTCCGGGAGGCTTCGATGTCGAGGACGCCGGCCAGGAAGTTGGGCTGGTTGGCGACGATCCCGCAGGGGATCCCATTGAACTTGGAAAAGCCTACGACGATATTTTTCGCATAATGCTGGTGAACTTCAAGGAATTGCTGGTTGTCGACAATCCGGTAGATGATATCCTTTACGTCATACGGCTGGTTCGGGTTGGCCGGTACGAGGTCGTTCAGGGAATCTTCGATGCGGTCGATGGGATCGGTGCATTCGGTCACGATCGGGTCTTCCAGGTTATTCTGTGGCAGGTATTCGAGCAGTTTGCGGATGAGGAGCAGTCCTTCTTCTTCGTCGGCCGACCGGAAATGGGCGACCCCCGATTTGGTCGAATGGACCGAGGCGCCCCCGAGGTCTTCGGTGGAGATCTCTTCGCCCGTGACGGTTTTCGTCACTTTCGGTCCGGTTACGAACATGTAGCTCGAGTTTTCGCTCATCACCACGAAATCGGTGAGGGCAGGGGAGTAGACCGCGCCGCCGGCACAGGGACCGAAAATGGCGGAGATCTGGGGAACTACGCCGGAGGCGGCGATGTTTCGCATAAAGATCTCGGCATAACCGGCCAGTGAGTTGACCCCTTCCTGAATACGCGCTCCGCCGCTGTCGTTGATCCCGATCACCGGGGCGCCCACCTTCATGGCCTGGTCCATGATCTTGCAAATTTTCCGGGCAAAGGTTTCCGAAAGGGAGCCGCCGAAAACAGTAAAATCCTGGGAGAAGACAAAGACCACACGACCGTCGATGGTACCCCGGCCGGTTACCACGCCATCGCCGAGGTAGTGTTCGGTCTCCAGCCCGAAGTCGGTGCATCGGTGGGTCACGAACATGTCGTATTCTTCAAAACTTCCTTCGTCAAGAAGTTTTTCAATACGCTCACGGGCAGTCATTTTTCCCTTTTTGTGCTGCGAACGGATCCTTTCTTCACCGCCGCCCAGCTTGGCCTTCTCTCTTTTTTCGAGTAATTCGGAAATTTTGTTTTCGTTCGCCATAAGTTTCGGGTTTTATCCGCATAGACGCTTTGCAGGACGTCTTTGCAGTATCATTTGGAACAAAATTCGATCAATACGCCATGGGTGGATTTGGGGTGCAGGAACCCGATATTCAGCCCTTCGGCTCCTTTGCGGGCAACCTTATCAATCAGGGCCAGGCCCATGGAACCGGCTTCCGTCAGCGCGGCGTCGGTATTTTCAACCGCAAAGGCAACGTGGTGGATCCCTTCGCCTTTTTTCTCCAGGAATTTCCCGATCGGACCTTCAGGATCGGTCGATTCCAGGAGTTCGATCTTGGTCTGGCCTACCTGGAAAAAGGCGGTCCTGACACGTTGATCTTTTACCTCCTCGATATTATAACATTTGGATCCCAGGAGATTCTCGTAATAGGGAATGCTCTCCTCCAGGCTATTTACTGCGATCCCAAGGTGTTCGATATGAGTTGCTTTCATGATATTATTGTTAAAATATTAACAGGACAAAGATAAATAGATTTCCCGACAACACAAAGAGTTACCTGTTTCCGGATGGCCGGATGAAAAAAAAATAAAAAAAAGTTGGTCACAATAAAATAATCTGTAATTTTGGACCGTTTTAGTCCAATAGTCGAATTTATATTAAATTGCAGATATTCAATTAATTAATTATGGAATGGGATAAAAAAAGTGACATGAGGGCCCGGATACTTGTAGCGGCACGGGTCATTTTTGAGCGGTTCGGGTATGCAAAAACAACGGTCGACGACATTGCCCGGCAAATGGGAAAGGGGAAAAGCTCCATATACTATTACTATGCAGGGAAGGAAGAGATCTTCCGGGCGGTACTGGGACAGGAGATCGAACACTTGAAGGAGCGGATTCTGACGGCGGTGGATGGCTGCAACGATCCGAAGGAAAAACTCTCCGCCTATGTGCGGGAACGGATGCACGGATTGCAGCAGTTGAAGAATCTTTACACTGTTTTACGATCGGAATTTTCGGCAAACCCGGAATTTGCCGCTGAAACCCGGGCACAGGCCGACAACGAAGAGTTTACCATTATGACTGGGATACTGAGCCATGGTGTCGAAGCGGGCATTTTCCGGCTCGACGACGTCAGGTTGACAGCCATCGCGATCGTCACCGCACTGAAAGGCATGGAAATTCCCCTGGTAATCACCGGTGACCAGAGTGAAACCCTGTTGCATCAGCGCCTTGACGGATTGGTTGACATATTGTTTTACGGCATTTTACGCAGAAACGAATAATGCCGGGAACCTTCATTGATAACATCCATGAAAGCATTGACAAAAAAGACATTAGGGCTGGCAGGGATCCTGATCCTTACGGGTACAATCACCCGCGCTGCCGAACCCGTAATTGTGAAGAAAATAACATTCAATGAGGCCCGGGAGATCACCTGGCAGAACAGTCATATCCTGAAACAGTCGGCCCTGATGCAGCAGCGCCGGAGCCAGGAGAAAAGAGCGGCCAGGGGGCTGTATTATCCCTCGGTGGGCATCACCGCCCAGGCGATGCTGATGCAGGAGGATATCCGCCTGGATCTCACTCCGGTCGAAGATGCAATCACCCCGCTTTATCAGACACTGGGAACCTACGGCAAATTCGGAGGCATCACGGGAATCCCCGACGAGATGGCTACCGCCCTGGTTCGCCAGAAGATCCTGGCAGGGCTGAACGAGATTGAGAAAGGGGATTGGAATCGCATGATCCAGGAACGGGATTTCGGTGTTGTGACCGCCACCGTCGAATGGCCCGTGTACGCCGGCGGCCGGATCCGCGCAGCCAACAAAGCTGCATCCATCCAGCTCCGCGAGGCCACTGAGGCGGACCGTCAAAAACAGGGAGAACTCATGAGCGAACTGGCAGAGCGGTACTATGGACTGTGCCTGGCCCGGCAGGTCGTGGCGGTCAGGCAAACGGTCCTATCCGGGCTGCAGCAGCACCTGGATGACGCCCTGAAGCTGGAAACCGAGGGAATGATCGCTCACTCCGATGTGTTGCATGCCCGCGTTTTCCACGCCCAGGCCAACCGCGAACTCAGCAAGGCACTGGATGAGGCCGCCACCGTGAACAAGGCGCTGACCTCCACACTGGTACTCAGCGACACGGTGACGGTCGAGCCCGCCTCCGATCTCTTCTACCTTGATTCCATTGAGCCCCTGGCCTATTTCCAGTCTCTTGCGGCAAGTCACAACCCGCTTCTGGATCAGATCGAGTCGAAGAAAGAGCTTGCGCGCCAGGCATGCAAGGCGGAACAGGCCGCCTATTTCCCGGCAGTTCTTGTACAGGGAGCCTATAACCTGGCCGATAAAAATCTGTCGCCTTACATGCCCGGATGGGAAGCCGGTGTGGGTTTGAAATGGAACCTGTTCGACGGGCTTTCGAAGTACGCCAAAGTGCGCGCAGCAAGGCTCCAGGTAGAGGAGGCCGGTGAATTCGGGCAGAAATCGCAGTCAGACATCAGTACCCTGGTGGAGAAGAAGTACCGTGAAATCAGGATGTACCATGATCAACTTGCCGAACTTGCAGAAGCCCGTAATTATGCCGAAGAGTATCTCCGCACCTGCGAGAGTGAATTCCGCCATGAAATGAGTCAGTCGACCCGGGTGGTCGATGCACGCCTGGCCCTGGCGCAGGTAAACACGGAGCGTCTGCAGGCCATGTATCATTACGACACGGCCCTCGCGAAACTCCTGGAATATTCGGGCATTCCGGGCGATTATCCATCCTATATCAATCGCCCTGGGGTCAAGACAGAACGTTATCAATAGTGTTTTATCCGTTAGCCATAGTTATATGAAAAAGAGAGTCATCTTGTTTTCAGTCATCGGGGTAAGCCTTTTGCTGGCACTCCTCGTTTATTCCGCAATCGTTATCTTCACCCCGCGTTCCGTTGAAGTGCAGGGTGAAGTGGACGCAACACAGGTCAGGGTTGCTTCGAAGCTCACCGCCAGGATCGACAGTTTGCCGGTACATAAAGGCGACGCCGTGAAAAAAGGTCAGCTTTTGTTCGTGCTGAGCAGTCCGGAAGTCCAGGCCAGGCTCGACCAGGCCCGGGCGGCGCTGAAGGGGGCCGAGGCACAGAATGCCAAAGCTTTAACCGGCGCCGACAAGGAAGACATTGAGGCGGCTCACAACATCTACCTGAAGGCGCAGGTAGCTTATGAGCTGGCGCAGAAGACTGATGCGAGGATCCAGAACCTCTTCCGTGAAGGGGTGGTCCCTGCACAGAAGAAGGATGAATCGGAGGCAGCCCTCAAAGCGGCCCTGGAAACCGCAAATGCCGCCAGGGAGACCTGGACAAAGGCGAAAAACGGCACCCGACCGGAGGATAAAGCTGCGGCAATGGCCATGGTCGACCGGGCCGAGGGAGCGCTCAGCGAGGTACAGAGTTACCTTGATGAAACGCACATTTCGGCTCCGTTCG
>Ga0116171_10005610_pt1 | contig 11006 bp, 11 predicted proteins | sample AD_JPNHW2_MetaG_FD_89798 | JGI IMG/M metagenome (GOLD analysis project Ga0116171, IMG submission 89798) | Active sludge microbial communities of municipal wastewater-treating anaerobic digesters from Japan - AD_JPNHW2_MetaG | ecosystem: Engineered > Bioreactor > Anaerobic > Digestate | place...
AGAATGCCGGGTCTTGCCAAATTTCCCGCCGCTTACAATATTAACATCGACAATAACGGCATTATCACCGGAATTGTATAGAACAGGAATTCAAAGCACACTCAGTCTGGCGAAAAGCATTTTACCGCGATACGGCCTGTTTTGTCCAAGACCACACCTTCTTTGGCCAGCAGTTCTTTTTTCATCATAATTCCGCCGCCGAAGCCGCCTGTAGAGCCATCAGCCCGAACCACACGGTGACAGGGAATAACTAATGGAAATGGATTTTTAGCCAGAGCGGTGCCGACGGCACGCGCAGCTTTAGGAGAGCCGATTTTCTGAGCCAATCCAGAATAAGTAGCGATTTCGCCCCGCGGAATTTTAGATGTTTGTTTTAGAACTTTGGCGGAAAATTCTGTGAGTTTTGCCAGGTTCAAAAGAGAATAATCGAAGTTGATCTTCGACCCGGCAAACAAGCCTGCAATCCGTTCGGCAATATTGCCGGGAATGTTCCGCTCGTTCATCCCGGCCGCAGAATATTCTCGTTTGATCCGCGCGATCAATTGATTACGTCGGCAGGGCAGAAAGATCTTTTCTATCAGCGGCTTATTTTTTGAAAACCGCCAAATAATCCCTATACTTTCTTTTTTTACGTCTATAATTGCATAGTACATTTTTTATCGAGATACCGCACAGGAACATCTATACTTCCCGCAGTATCGCCTGCAGAGTTCTTTCCGGCATATCTCCGGGATGGTTCGGAATTGTTATGTATTTATCCGTATGTTTGTTATACCAGATTTCATGGCTTGAGGCTGCATGTTTTTCAAACATAAATCCAAACGCCCGAAGACTTTCAACAATATCCCGATAGCGAAAACCGGCCAGTTTACCCATTTACAAACTCACTATCAGCGGATAATCAAAAGATTTAGCGATTTCTAAGAACTTTACCTTGCCGGAACGTTCACCCCTTGCCTCTATAAGTTTCCGGGCTATATCCCTGGCAATTTCCAGCACCTCGGCAACTGTCCGCCCCTGGGCAACGAGTCCGGGCAGGTCTCTCGATGTGGCCAGATAAAGACCTTCCGGCAACTTTTTTATATGAATTTTGATTATCTTTTCCATCTGCGACCTTCCGAGATAAGGATGTTGACTTTATTATATCGACCAGGCCTTAAAAAAACTTGAATAAATCTAAAGAAAACAACTGATAATTTAAATGATCCAGCAAAATTCTGGCCCCGATGACCATCAAAACAAGGCCGCCGAATATTTCCACTTTTCTGCCGAACAATTTCGCCAGTGCTTTGCCGAAAACCATACCGACCACTGTCATGCCAAAGCAGACAACACCAATAATAACCGACGGAAATAATATGGATGCTTTTAATACAGAGAAACTGAAACCCACGGCCAGGGCGTCAATGCTTGTGGCGATGGAAAGCATCAAAAGCGGCCAACCGCGCGTCTGGTCTTCCTTTTCCTCTTCTTCTGCTTCTTCCAGCCCCTCCCGGATCATTTTTCCGCCGATAAAAGCCAACAAGCCAAAAGCGATCCAGTGATCATAATCGGCAATAATATCGGCCACCGTTGCACCGGCCAGCCAACCCGCCACAGGCATGGCAAACTGAAAAAGGCCGAAAGAGAGGGATAGACGCCAGACCGGCATCCAGGATTTCTTGTTGTTGGCCGCCCCGATTCCGATCGCCACGGAAAACGCATCCACGCCCAACGCAATAGCCAGTAAAATAATAGTTGCCGGACTCATATCCAATTAGTTTCTCCAGAAATACCAGCATTTAATCATAATCTCCCCCCCCCGGAGGAGTACGGGAAATGCCGGAACGGGTTGTTGCCCGAATCTCTTCGCCGCTCGATATCATCTTTGATGGAGAAAGGAAACAAGAATAAATTCATCCCGCGACCACCCGTATTCAAAAGACCGGCAGCGGCAAGGAATAGACGAAAATTGGGGAAATTAATATTGAACAGGGCGCGCAGTGCACCGGCACTTTCCGGTCAATGCATTAATAAATCCAGATCGGCGATGATGTCCTTGTAGCGTTGATACCTGTCTTCAGGATTTTTTGCCATCATTTTACCTATGATATCCGACAGCCAATTCGACACCGCAGGATTTTTTGTCTTTAGCGGAATGAGATCTTCGTTCAAATGTTTGAGCAGAACCTCTTCCACGCTCTCCCCGGCAAAAGGAGGCTCGCCGGCAAAGAAATGATAAAATGTGGCGCCCAGGGAGTAGATGTCGCTGCGGCTGTCCAACGGCAGACCCTTGATGCAGTCGGGAGACACATAATAAGGTGAGCCCACCAGATTTTCGGATTTCCCTTTTTTAGTTTTGCCGTCATTGACAACCGCCACTCCGAAGTCCACGACTTTCAATGTGCCGTTGTCACTGATCATGATATTTTCCGGTTTGATATCGCGATGGATAATGTTTTTGCCGCTGACAAAATCAAGCGTCCGGCAGATCGTAACGAGGTATTCCAAACCTTTTGTGCTGTTAACATTATTGCGGTTCCTGATCATATCCTTCAGCGTGCCGCCGCTGATTAGTTCCATGGCGAAATAAAAGACATCATCTGATTGATCGATATAGTAGATTTGCGCGATGTTGGGGTGATTAAGCCGGGAGATAAGGCGGGCCTCCTTGACAAACATTTCCCGGAACGAATCAATCGAGGAGAGTTTGTAGGAAATGATTTTCAGGGCGACGTTTCGTTCCAGAATAATATCCCATCCTTTAAAAACTCCGCCCATGGCCCCGGCGCCGATAAACGATACCGCTTTATAATTACCCAGCTGTTTTCCCACCAGACTGTGATAGAATCTAATTTCCAGCGCTTTTCCATTCGGGGGTTCACTGAGCTCAGGCTGGCTCGGAGGGGTGTATATCGTTTCATTTTCATTCATTACAACGATTGTCTCCGTTTCCGGCCGCATTTCTACCGCACTCAGCTTTTTGATGTCCGGTATTTTGCCGGAAAATGACGACCTTTCCGCCGCCGGATTCTTCCCTGCATCGATCAACTCGATTATGTAATCGTATACTTCGGTCCATGCCGGGGAATCGCCTATTTCCACCCCGATATCCGCCAAGAGCTGAGCATTGCTAATAGAAACATGCCTGACCTGATTTTCGATCACACACTTCCCGGCAGGCAGTTGAATTCTGACGTAAAGAAGCATACCGGGTCTGCCCAGCAGCGGGGTTTCCATCAAAAATCCCTGTTTACTGATATTTTTTATCCGGCCCGGCAGCCAGAGAATGGCGTCACGCGATACTTCAATATTTACCGTATCCGGAGGAACGATGCGGTTGTTTTCGCGACGCTCTTTCTGTGCCGGAGAAGCAGTACTTCCCGGCTGTAAACTGGATAAGCATTTGTCTTCTTGGGGCACAGCGGATTTTTTTTCTTCGCTTTCCCGGCAGGGAAGTATTTCACCGATGCGTTCAAGAAGAATTTTTCCATCCAGAGGATAGACAATAAAGTCTGTCGCCCCCCATTTGAACGCTTTACCGGCATTCCCCTGATCATGGACCGGAACAAAAAAGACAAACGGAATTTTCTCCAGTTGAGGATTGTTCTTAACGAATCGGAGAAGATCATAACCGCTGAAGTCATTCAATTCACTGTCGCAAATAACAAGCACCACCGTATTGTTGGAGAGCAGATTCACGGCGCTGCTCATTGTTGTTGCAGTAAGGACTGAATATCCGGCATCGAGAAGAGATTTTTGAACAGCTTCCAGAAATTTCTTTTCCCGGTTGATCAGGAGTATGTAGCCTTTAATATTCATAGGTTTCAGTCACAAGAAATCGTATCATATATATGCAACGGCATCTATCACACTTTAATTTGCTAAATCAGACGCCTCGTTGAACTTTTCTCTGACTGCTTTTCGGCCTGATGCAAACATGCAGGGCAAAAGACTGATTTCCCACTTGAAAAATAAGGGCGGAAACCGATGTGTCCTGCAAGTGGCCAATCTGGTGCCCCGGACCGACGACTACGGAGGGCAGTGTAATTTCGAAATAATACTGGGTATCGACAAACTCTTTCTTTGTGGTCCCGCTGATCATATTGATGATTTCACTGACGCCATCATGAATCAGTTCGGCATCGATGGCCCCCTCTTCCGTGCCCATCATTTTCGCCACAATCATTTTGGCCAGATCCCAGTAGAAGGTGACAACGATGGTTCCTTCCACATTTCCGGAAAGCCCCATAATTCCGGAGACATCACCAAATATTCGGATGGAATTGGAAAAATAGACTTCTTTGAATTCAACATCTACCGCCGCCATGGTTTTCAGAATGTGGCAGGTGTTTTTGATAAAAGGCTTCAGATATTCCAGTTCTTCGACGAGCGGTTCCCTGTTCGGGATTAAATAGCCGCTCAGAATCTGTTTACAGGCGGGCAGCGGATCGTAAAGAGACAATACCTCGGTAGCGCCGGCAATCATATAAGGTTGTGAAAAGATATCCTTTTCATTATCGTGAATCAGAATAATGGGAATATTCTTGAAATTACAGGCGTAACGCAATTTCCGGATCTGCTGTGAAACATATTCCTGGCTTACTCCCATTTCCAGGATAATCATTTGATAGTCATTAAAGCTCATTTCATCCTGAAATTGCTCATACTGAATATCACATTTACCCCCCAGCATATCCGAAACGGCGGCTTGAACTTTTGGGCTGCAATCGATCCCAATTATTTTGCTCATAAATAAAATCTCCTTTTCGTGTTCATGGTCAATAACCGGGATCGCCTGATGGAATTTCGAGGCAGGCGGCAAACGCACCCGATTCTGAAGTTTGATTTGTGATTATGTCCGGCTTCCCAGCACTTGATGAATGGCGGCAGTCAGTTTTTCCGCATTAAAAGGTTTGGTAAGGTAACCGTGGGCTCCGGCTTCAAGAGCCTCCCTGATTTTGTCGTCTTCAGATTCTGTTGATACCATCAGTACGGGAATCCCTTTGAAGCGATCATCGGCCCGCATGTTTCTCAAAACGTCGATGCCGCTCATCATCGGCATATTCCAGTCCAGGAGTACCAAATTTATTTCTTTGCCGCCGGCTTCCAGGTGGTCCAACGCATCTTTTCCGTTGGCCGCCTGAAGAACCTCAAAGCCAATCGCCGTCGCCGTCTTTTCTATGATTGAGCGAATTAAACGTGAGTCATCTGCAACGATAATTTTCATTTTCAACACCGCCTTTTTGTTTGCATCGTGATGCAAGTTGCATTCAAAGCATCAGCTTCGGCTAGGAAGAGGCTCCGCAGGCATATTATCAATATGTTGAGAAAGCCGACGACACAGCCAACAAAGTTAGGCAAAGAATGCGACTTGGTATAAAACAAAATTTAATACTTACAAATGCTTATACAGTATCGGTAAAACCGATACCGTACTTAAGTAAAATGGTTATTTTAAAAGATTTTCTGGGAGTTTCGAAAGAAACAGAAAAAAGATCAGACATCCGTTTTTCGGAAATCAGGTCTTATTCTGAAAATGGGAATGGATTTTTTTCGCCAGTTCCTCGCCGATGCCGTCCACCTTCTGCAAATCCTCCGGGGAAGCGTTTTGTATTTGATGGACGGAACCGAAAGTTTGAAGCAGTGCCTTCCTGCGCCGGATGCCGATATCGGGAATGGCATCCAGAACTGAACGAAAATCATCTTTTTGCTTGAGCCGGTGATGGTAGCTGACCGCAAAACGATGCGCTTCATCGCGCACCTGCTGCAAAAGCGCCAGGGCGCCGGGCCACGCCGAAAGAAAGACGGCATCCTTTCTTCCCGGAAGGTAAACACGATCCTCCGATTTTGCCGCCTTCATCTTTCTGATTTCTTTGCCGGAAACAAAGCTGCGCTCCTCTTTGGCCAGACCAATCACATCTATTTTAATCTTTAAATCCTTCATCACGGAAAGCGCTACATTGAGCTGCCCCTTGCCTCCGTCGACAACAACCAGATCAGGAAAAACCTCGCTGCCGGTGAAGCGCCTCGTCAGCACCTCGCGCATCATCGAGTAATCATCGGGCTCATCCATAGTTTTCACGCGAAAGCGTCTGTAGCCTGCTTTGTCGGGCTCACCATCCTGAAAAACCACCATCGAACCCACAGCGTTTTTTCCGCTGATATTGGAGATATCGTAACATTCTATCCGGCGCGGCAGTCCGGACAAGGACAGTTTGTCGCACAGAATTTCCATCGCTGCTGTTTTCCGTTCCTCTTTTTTACGGGCGGTTTTCAGTAATTCACGCGCGTTGGCGCAGGCCATGTCCAGCAGCGCTTTTTTCGAACCGCGCCGGGGAAATGTAAGCAGCACATTCTTTCCCTTTTTGTCGGACAGCCATTCAGCGATGGCGCTTTCAGCGGGAAGATCGCAGGGGAGGATGATTTCGTCCGGCAGATTGGAATTCTCGAAATACTGCTGCAGCACCGAAGATACAATTTCGGACAAATCAACTTTTGTTTTTATTGGTGCGAAGGACTTGCTGCCCAGCAGCTTGCCACTGCGGACAAATAAAATGCAAAACTGGTAAATATAGCCCTCGCCATAGACGCCAAGCACATCCTGATCCGAATTGCCCGCCCAATCCACATTTTGTCTTTCCAGTGTGTGCGTAAGTGCGCCGATGCGGTCGCGCAGACGCGCCGCCTCTTCATAATTGAAGGCTTCAGCCGCTTCCTCCATCTGCTTCTTTAAATCGGCAATCAATTCCCGCCTGCGCCCCTGAAGAAAAGCCACGGTTCCGTCAATCATTTTCCGATAAGCCGCCTCATCAATCAACCCCTTGCAGGGAGCAAGACAGCGTCCGATCTGATATTCCAGGCATGGCCGTAAACGCAGTTGAAAATCACGGTTGCGACAGGTGCGCAGCGGAAAGATCTGTTGAACAAACCTCAGTGTTTCCCGGGCGGCAAGGCCCGATGGATAGGGGCCAAAATAGAGCGCGGTATTTTTCATTCTTTTGCGCACCAGTTGCAGGCGGGGAAATTTTTCCGCCGGATCAAGCGACAGATGATAGTAAGTTTTATCGTCGCGCAGGATAACGTTGTAGCGGGGATGATGCTTTTTGATGAGGTTGTTTTCCAGAATCAGCGCTTCTTTGCCCGTTGTGGTCGTAATAAAATCAATATCTTGTACCCGAGCCATCAAAAACGGCGCCATCGGGCGCGTATCCTTGCCCGAAAAATACGAGGCAATGCGGCTTTTTAAATCATTCGCCTTGCCCACGTAGATCACTTTACCCTGATCGTCGCGCATTATGTAAACGCCGGGACTGCGCGGAGCGGAAGTCATTTTCTCTTTTAACGTGCTATTTTCCGTCATCTAAAAGCAAGAATAACATCTTCAGGTTCTATTTTAAAAAAGCCGTGGCGAATTGAACCATTATGTCAGGCGATGATCGCCGCGTAACTTTTCATCGGCAAATTTAATGCCGGCAGGTCGAGCAGTCTGATGAAGTACATGAAGAGCATGCGGAGCCGCTGGAGGCGCCGGCGTTGCCGTAGCTGTCCGAGCCGGATGCGGCATATTTTCCCAAAGCAAAGCTGGACATCATTTTGCTGATCTTTCTGGATTTGCATTTCGGACAGACGGCTTTCACTTTTTCATTCATGCTGATAGTTACAACTTCAAATTCATTTTTGCACTTATCGCATCTATATTCGTAAATAGGCATAACAAAAAACTTCCTTCGGATCATTGCCCTCGTCAAAACTGCTTACGGCTGTCCGGGAACGACAATGCGGGACGCTTCCTGGCGTTCCTTTTCCTGAGCTTCGGCAATCATCGCCTTTATTGTTTTTTCAATCGCATCGGGCAGCCTGGCGGCGGCCTCTCCGAGATTCTTCGCCCCTTCAATGTGGCACTGAACCGGCATCGGTCCCTTGGGGGACATGAGTTGCGCTATTCCGGTATAAATTACCTCCCTGCTCTCATCAACCGATCCATCAATTTTAATTGGTGTGAAGCACCGGATGGTGGCGTAAGTCAGGTCGGTGAAAGTTTCTTCCTTGTACAGGTTGTCGGGATTTATTTTAACATCCGTTATCTTGGCTTGCTGAAAATCATTCACGAGTTGTTTCCTCCTTTGTGGGATTATGCCCCGAAAAACAGAGGAAAACTTCAGCCTGAGCAGCCTCTTCTTTCGGATCAATGTCTGTTTTCGTACACTGAAAAGAGCAAATGGTCAAATGAAAAACGGCGTATACCTGAATCTTTCCCCGATCTTAATTTATCTTGTAGTTATCGATATAATTTAGTAAAATTTTAAACGACGGCGTTGCCGGAAAGGAGCGGGAATATGGAAAACAAGCATAAATTCTCAATCTGGTATGTTCTCCTGGGTATATGGGTGGTGCTCATCATTCAAAGCTACATAGCTTCCATGTTCGCCGTTCAGGTGATACCTTACAGTCAGTTTCTCGGTATGCTGAAGGAAGGCAAAGTCACGGAAGTGGCGGTTACAGCCAATCAGATTGAAGGAAAAATGAAAGTCGACGGAGCCGCCGGAGAAACAAAAGCTTTCCGGACAGTCCGCGTCGACCCGGAACTCTCCAAACTTCTGGATCAGTATAAGATCATTTTCAAAGGTGAAATTGAATCCACCTTTTTGAGGGATCTTCTCTCCTGGGTTCTCCCGATTCTTCTGTTCGTCGGCATCTGGTATTACATGATAAAACGCATGGGATCCCAGCAGGCAGGCTTTATGACCCTCGGCAAAAATAAGGCCAAAATCTATATGCAGGATGAGTTGAACGTAACCTTCAATGACGTTGCCGGCGTTGATGAAGCCAAGCAGGAGCTGATGGAGGTTATCGAATTTTTGAAGACCCCTGCCAAGTTTACTGAACTGGGCGGCAAAATTCCCAAGGGAATTCTTCTGGTCGGCCCGCCCGGCACGGGCAAAACGATGCTGGCCAAAGCCGTCGCCGGGGAGAGCGGCGTACCCTTCTTCAGCATCAGCGGATCGGAATTCGTGGAGATGTTCGTGGGTATGGGCGCTGCCCGGGTGCGCGATCTTTTCGAACAGGCGAAGAAGAGAGCGCCCTGCATTATCTTCATCGATGAGTTGGATGCCCTCGGCAAGGCCCGGGGATTTGGAACTTTTGGCGGTCACGATGAGAGGGAGCAGACCCTGAATCAACTCCTTGTGGAAATGGACGGTTTTGACACCAAAGTCGGCGTTATCCTCATGGCCGCCACCAACCGGCCGGAAATCCTTGATCCGGCATTACTCCGCCCCGGTCGTTTCGACCGCCATGTCCTTGTCGATCGCCCGGACAAGCAGGGCCGAAAAGAGATTCTCCAGGTTCACATGAAAAAGATTAAAACCGGACCTGATGTGGATCTTGATCTGCTGGCCAACATGACGCCGGGAATGGTCGGCGCCGACCTGGCCAATCTGGTCAATGAAGCGGCGCTTTTAGCCGTCCGCCGGGACAAAAAGGAAGTGGGATTGGCGGAATTTGAAGAAGCGGTGGAAAGAATCATCGCCGGACTGGAAAAAAAGAACCGGCTGATCAATCCGCGGGAAAGAGAAACCGTCGCCTACCACGAAATGGGTCATGCTATAGTTGCGTTGTCTCTGCCGGGCACCGATCCCGTCCAAAAAATTTCCATTATCCCCCGGGGCATCTCCGCTTTGGGTTATACCATGCAGGTCCCGACCGAAGACCGGTTCCTCATGACCAAAACGGAATTGCTCAACAAGATCGCCTCGCTGCTGGGCGGACGGGCCGCAGAGGCGATCATTTTCAATGATATTTCCACAGGAGCTCATAATGACCTGGCCCGGGCTACCGATATTGCCAAAAGCATGATTCGGGAATACGGCATGAGCAAAAGACTGGGGCAGGTTTACCTCTCTCCCGATAAACGCCCTCAATTTTTGGATGTGGGCAGACGGGAAGGCGGTGATTACAGTGAGGCGACGTCGGAAATGATTGACCAGGAGATCCGGGAAGTCATCTCCGGCGAATACAACCGGGCTACTCAAATCCTGCAGTCACGGAAAGACATTCTTGTTCGGGGCGCCCTTTTGCTCCTGGAAAAGGAAAAGATCGAAGGAAGTGAAATTCAAGCGCTGATGGCCTGATTGCAGGTTTAAACACTTGTTTTTACCTCTGAAAAGTTCTCGCAAAGAGCTTTAACATTTTGATCATGCCCCGAAGACGCGAAGCCGCGTTCGGGGCATACAGAAAATTCAATACCCCTTTTAAGCCTTCGTATACTTCTTTTCCATGGGGATACCACCACATGTTTCTTTGAACTCCGGGCATGATATCATCAATAATTACCTTGGGCTGCGTCATTTCCTCCAGACCCAGCCGGCCGTGGGTACGGCCGAGGCCCGATTCTTTGAAACCTCCCCAGGGAGTCTGAGGCAAACCATGACTTATCAGATGGTCGTTGATCATCACAGCGCCCGCCTGCAGCCGTGCCGCAATGCCGCGCCCCTTTTCGTGGTTCATAGTCCAGACCGAAGCGGTCAAGCCAAAACAGGAATCATTGGCGCGACAAATCGCCTCCTCGATATCCTCCACCTGCCTGACGGCAATAACTGGTCCGAAAATTTCTTCCCGCATCACCAGCATCGAATCGTTTACATCTTCCAGTATCAGCGCCGGATGAAATAATCCATCTTCGGCCCACTCCGGCTGCCGGGACACAGAGGTAATTTTCGCCCCTTTCTCCAGAGCATCGCGCACATAAGCTTTCACTTTTTCCAATTGCTCCCGATTACCCAGAGTGCCGATATCCACGTTGAAATCATGGTCACAGCCCTGCCGAAGTGCAGCTGTTTTTTCCCGCAGCAGAGCGGTAAAAGGGGCATAAACTTCTTTTTCCACAAAAACACGTTCGACGCCCCCGCAGGATTGACCGCAGTTGGAAAATCCCGCCCAGAGGGCTCCGCCCGCCGCGCGTCCGAGGTTCGCGTCGCTGCAGACAATCATGGCGTCATTTCCTCCCAGCTCCAGGGAGAGCGGCA